>Ga0070726_10003763_pt1 | contig 12561 bp, 12 predicted proteins | sample tdAd471_FD_67275 | JGI IMG/M metagenome (GOLD analysis project Ga0070726, IMG submission 67275) | Marine sediment microbial communities from the Atlantic coast under amendment with organic carbon and nitrate - tdAd47.1 | ecosystem: Environmental > Aquatic > Marine > Coastal > Sediment | place...
CCTGTTCAGGGCCATTGATTTGAGAACCGGAAAAACGCTTTGGACAGATGTTTTGCCAGCTGGCGGACAGGCGACGCCGATGACCTACGAACATCATGGACGACAGTATGTAGTCATCATGGCTGGTGGACACCATTTTATGGGAACGCCGATTGGTGACGCCTTGGTGGCATACGCGCTGCCGGATGGATGATTGCTCAGCAGAGTAACGGTAGATGAGTAAAGTGACTGGTCGCAGGATTAACTCAGTTATACTAAGCCGTCTGCGCAAACTTTACCGCTTTGTAATGTCTAGGTCATCTAATGGCCATCGCCACTCTAATAAACTTTGTTTAACGCATTGCTACTGAAGTTCCCAGCCATCCGAGAGAAACGACAGGTGCAGGTTGTGGGCTATTTTCAGAAATGTGGTTGATCCAAAATGGGGTCAGACAGGTGCGTTGTGCTCAGGCGAAATCTTGCTTTAGCAGCAATCAAGGTCCCTGGCAGGATGTAACAAAAGAGGAAACAGCGTGTCATTATAGTATTGGATGGAAAAGTGTATCGATAGTTTCGATAATGCTACTTAGCCTGGTAGCGGCATGTTCAGAAGAGGAGGTAGCGCCAGCAAACGTGACAGTCGGCGAACCCGTGAAGATGGAAGTTTTCAAGCAAGCCTCATGTGGTTGCTGCGGTAAATGGGTTGATCACGCTCAGAGTACTGGGTTTGATGTGGCGGACAAAAACCGGACAAGCATGACATCCATCAAAAGAGAATTTGATATCGCTTCCCAGTATCAATCTAGTCACACAGCGGTTGCAAGTGGCTATGTTTTTGAAGGGCACGTTCCGGCATCCCTAATTCAGCGATTTCTCGCGGAGAAGCCTGCCGATGCCATCGGCCTCGTCGTACCCGGTATGCCAGTAGGCAGCCCGGGAATGGAAATGGGCGATCGATATGATAGCTATGATGTTCTATTGCTGAAAACTGACGGTACAAGCGAGATTTATGCCAATGTAGCTTTACCTCGGAAGATTGACCAAGTCTTCCACATCAATGGGCGATAGTATTGTCGCGTACGTTTTATCTCCTCTACGTGGATGAAGTCAGCGGTAGAGTAATCGTAAATACTGTCTTTTGATTTTCAGAGGTGACCTCAATTTCTCCCCCGTGGATATCAACGATGGAGTGGACGATAGCTAACCCGAGTCCAGATCGACCACCGCTGTTGCCACGCTGCCGAGACGGATCAACACGATAGAATCGCGCAAAGATTTGCGGCAGCAGTTCACCCGGAATGTTGTCGCCCTGGTTTTCTATCGCGATCTGAATATGCTCTTCATCGGAGTCAAGGCGAACACATATTTCCGTGCCAGCTTCTGTGTGATGAATGGCATTGGTAAGAAGATTGGTTAGTGCCCTGCGCAGCATTGCTTTGTCGCCCTGCATACTGGGGCAAGAGCCCTGCAATGACAAAGATATGTGTCTGTCTTCCGCCCAGGCATTAAGATAATCAAATAACTCCAATACCTGTACAGCTGGATCCACTGGCTCAAAGTTGGGCTTTAACATTCCGTTGTCACTTTGGGCCAGCCAAAGCATGTCGTTGACCATCGAGGCCATACGCTCGTACTCCTCCAGGCTTGAGTACAATACCTCGCGATATTCATCCGGCTGACGCTCTTTGCTTAATGCGACCTGGGTCTGTGTTGTTAGATTAGTAATTGGCGTGCGAAGCTCATGGGCAATATCAGCAGAAAAGTTGGAAAGTCGCTGAAACACGTCATCAATCCGTCCAATCATTCTATTGAATGATGTGGCCAGTTCACGCAGGTCCACGGGTATGCTATCCAGCTCAAGACGCTGGTTGAGCCTCTCTGTGGTAATGTTTTCTATATCCTGACTAATTCGATGCAGGGGCCTGTGGGCAAACTGAACAACAAACCACGCTATAAGCAAAATCATGACGCTCGCGCAGCCAAGAATTCCCCACAATTTCGCACGGAACTTGTCAATAAACGTCAAGTGGAAATTCATGGACGACGCTACAACGATCTTGTATCCATTGTAGGGTGATTTCGCATCGCTATTTGCCCCAACGACGGTACCGCGGTAAGTCGAATTACCTTGTGACCACTGGTGAATACGGTCAATGTCAGTATGTTCTAAGGCAGGAAAAGCGCTGACTAAACTCTCCAAGTCAGGGCCGGGCATGGCGTATACTTCCTTGCCATCCGCATCATATACGCTGAAGAATACGCCGTGATGCCCAGCGACTGCGTGATCCAATCGTTCTTCGAGACTATCGACTGGCCCGCCGTCCCCATCACTGAGCAGCGCGCGGTTGACAGAGCCAGTTATTACTCTGAATTCTTCAAGATCCTGCGCCATAAAATGCCGGCTGATCGAGTTTTGGACGAATACACCTAACAACAGTACACAACAAACAAACGTGATGCCTACCAGTATGCTGACCCTGGCGGCAAGAGAGACTCGCTGCCATCTAACGTTGCTAATCTTCACTCATAACATCCAGTTGATAGCCCATACCACGCACGGTATGGATCAGTTTTGGCGTATAGGGTTCGTCAATTTTGATTCGCAAGCGCCTTATAGCGACATCGATAACGTTCGTGTCGCTATCGAAATTCATATCCCATACTTGAGAGGCAATCAAGGAACGCGGCAGCACTTCTCCGCGGCGCCTCACTAATAACTCCAGCAGAGAAAATTCACGGTTCGTTAAGTTGATACGCTTTCCACCGCGAGTAACTCGACGCCGGGGTAGGTCTAGCACTAGATCTGCCACTTCTAGATGTTCGACAACTGACGATGAAATACCGCGTCGTAGCAAGGTGCGAACTCTGGCAAGCAGCTCGGCGAAAGCGAAAGGTTTAACAAGATAGTCATCCGCTCCGAGTTCCAAACCTTTCACTCTATCATCCACGCTATCGCGCGCAGTCAAGAACAGAACCGGCGTTTTTTGGTTCGAATCCCTTAGCGATCGAACGATACGCCAACCATCGACATCCGGGAGCATGACATCCAGAATAATGAGGTCAAAACTCTCCGTCATCGCCACGTGATGCCCGTCAAGTCCATTGCGCTCCAAGTCCACTATGAACCCCGCTTCAGTTAGCCCCTTAAACAGGTAGTCTCCAGTTTTGGGTTCATCTTCTATGACTAGTAGACGCATTAAGAAATCTCCGAAGGTGGATTGCCGGTATGTTGTCTCAGCATCATTCACCGATACTAAAGAGTCGGGTCTAGATTACTTTAGTAATACCTTCATTAAGATTACTCGAAAATTACAGGTTTGTAATGGTTGCGTCATGCAGCCGCAAACGTTGGCAAGTTATTCTGTACTTTAGAAAAACATAAGTTGCTGCTCAACCTGTATTCTTTCGTTTGCTTAGGAGAGTAGTTGATGAAGAGTGTGAAAGATGTCACTAGCACGCTGATCATCGCGCTAGTTGGCCTATTTTTTCAGATGTCAGTGGCTGCTCATGAACCATTGGAACAGCGGGCCGGCGCGGATGTGCTTGATTGCTCCAGCATGGATGAGTCCAGGGATACACAGACGAGCGAACTGGTAGCGCAGGCAATGTGAAAGAAATCTGAGCGAGTGATTAACGGAAGCGAGTATCACTCCGAGATCAAAGAAACGTTTAGCACTGAGGAAATTCACAGCGACAACCATGATACTTCTATGGAACAGAGCGAATCCCACTAGTTTGACAGTCCGATGTACACGTAAAAATCACATTGGGTGTCCTTAAAGTCACTTAAGCAGTTCATTTTTCCGCCAGAATGAGGTTTTCAGTATGTCTCGACACCCTAATGTATGCGCTGGCGGCGCTTCTAATTACCGGAGGCGTGGTTTCTGCTTTTCTGGTTTCGGGGACTACGAGGTAGGCGCTGACCAACCCCAGGGTCGAGTGACCTTTTTGGCAGTCGAGACACTAAGGAATAATTCGGCGGATAAACGATCGAAAGAGATGGAGGTTCCGCAATGGCCTTTTCATCTTTCACTATCCGTTACTGGTGCCAGCAGATTGCGCTTCTTCGAAATACAGGAACACTAAGGTGATTTCACTAATACTTATGGTGAATGTTGTTGGTGGTGCCGTGATTACTGGCATCGTCTGGTGGTTCTGGCTTTACAAGTCAGGTGATTCTGCAGCCTCAGACTCAGATACTGTGATTCTCATCGAGAACGGTTCTTATTCCATTGCCAGATGAAAATGTACCGCGGCGTGATCAAGGTAACTTGAGATGTGCAGCGACTCTAGCGTCGCTGCTGCACAGTAATACAGGGACACGCTAGCGGCTTTTGGGCTGGCGTATCTAATGGTTGAAAGTCAGTGTTGCCGTAGATTGACGCAGAAATAGGCGGAAATAGTGTCTAATCAGAGCAGTTTTTGGAGCAGGCCGAACGGGTTGGCTGCGCTTGTCATGATTGGAGTCGCAAATTTTTCCTTGTGTGCCGAACATAGGGCCCACATTCTCCAGCCTTTACCCTTTTTTTTTCTGATCCTGCTGTGTCCTTTGATACATTTTTTATGTACCGGGGACATAACCATGGCGTTGTAGGAGAATATGAAATGACCGGTCCACACACAGTCAACAATCGACAAGTGGTTGAAAAGCAGGCTTATCAGCGGGGGTTTGAAGAGGGTTGGAGTCCATGGTCGAGACTAGAAAAGACTTGGGGCTTTTTCGGCATTCGTTGTTGGGCCTAGGGGGGAACGCACATTTCGGCGTATTCCATATTGCTAGTAACATTATCATTGTAAAGGGCCTTTTTTTATCGTCAGCGTGGAGAGTGCTTCATTCAGCACAGCAGACTGTTACTGTTGCGACATCCGGCTGACATACTCGATGCCGCTACCCACAGTATGTTGCATTCATTCTGATTCTGATTCTGTTTGGGTTTCTGTTGCAGTGGCCGACTATACCCACACTGGTTATGTTCCCAATTCTGGTACTCGTTTATGTCAGGTTATCTAAACGCGAAGAGCAATCAGCTAAAAGCTCGAAGCAACAATGATTACATGGCTATCACACGCCATTTCACAAAGTGGAGGAAGCTCGCGTGAAGAAAAAGCAACATCGGCTGGGTGTGTCGGAAACGAATCTGGTGGTGCGCCACCTTAAGCTCGTCACGACCAATGTGGATCGTATCAATGATGCGATTGCTGAAATAGATGAAATTTACGGTCTGGACGCTGTGTCTTTTAATGATAAATCGAACGTTATTGACGTTGCCTATGACGCTTCAAGAATTTGTATAGATTGTATCGAGGAGGTCCTCCAGAAATACGATATCGAGGTCAGTCACGATTGGTGGAACCGATTTAAAGAAGATTATTATCGGTTTGTGGATCAGAACGTAAAGGACAACGCCGACCATATCCCTTTCAGCTGCCACAAAATACCGCCCCATAAGTGATGCCCGGCTTGAGCCAGGGCATTGTGAGATTTGCTGGCACGCTCACTGGTTGTTCGTTGATTGAGAAAGCAACCCTCCAATCATCCGGTAGATGTAAACCCCAAAGGCCGCCCTTTTGTGGCATCGCAGATAGTCCTTAGTGTTTTGGCATATGACAGGTTTGTAATCTTTATGTCATGTCTCAGAAAGGTCCTGCTGCTATCGTTTGTTGTGAAGCTCATTAAAGATGCAGTTCGAAGAGCAGCGCTGTTGGCTGGGCGCTGACATCCGCTATTTTGCAAGGTCGAACCTGGGAATGCTCAGCGCCAGGCGGCAGTCGATAATTCCGTCAGGCGAAAAACGCAGATCGAACGCCTGCTGATCAATTCGAAACCATGGACCTGCACATTAGGAGTCAATAACCGTTATGAGACTACGCCGTTCTAATCGTCATGGGCCTATAACCACGACGATACTGTTTCTTACTATTCTTTGCAGCGGTTATGCGTGGTCTGGGGTGTCGGGGCGTGACGTTGTAAGTTTGCAACTCTCTGAAGCTAGGTCGAGAGCGTTATCTAGTAATCCTAGCCTGGCCGAGATGCGAGAACGCTATCAAGCACTGACTCACATAGCGTCGCAAGCGGGTAGCTTGCCAGATCCGGTTATCAGTCTCAACGCCATGAACTTTCCAAGTGACGATTTCGATCGCAATCAAGAGCCTATGACGCAGTTGCAGCTTGGCGTTAGTCAGATGTTTCCGTTTCCGGGAAAATTGTCGCTCAGGGAAGACATCGCGATGTTTGAGGCAGAAGCCGCACTGTACTCAGTCGAGGAGATGAGGCTCAACCTCGACAGGAATGTCGCTGTGACATGGTGGGAAATCTATTACCTGGATCGCTCGGTGGAAACCGTCCTAAAAAATCAGGGATTGCTTCGTCAGTTTATCAAGATAGCCGAAACCAAGTACGAGGTTGGCAATGGATTACAGCAAGACGTACTTCTTGCCCAGCTTGAGCTATCCAAATTGCTTGACCAGGAAATTATGCTGACGTCCATGAGAGAGAAACGCGTTATCCGACTGAATGTCCTCATGGACGTGAGTCCTGATACGCCCGCAAAGCTGCCGACGACGATGCCGGCTTTTGCTGGGACGATTGCCAGCGAAACGGCGCTATACGGACGGGCTCTATCATCAAGGCCGCTACTTCTGGAAGAAAAGGCCTCGATTAGTGCTTCAGAATCCAGATTGGCACTCGCGAAGAAGGACTACTACCCGGATTTCAAGCTTGGCCTCCTCTACGGTAACCGGGACGAGGACGATTTCGGTAGATCGCGTCAGGATTTCCTGTCAGTCATGGTGAGTGTGAACGTGCCACTGTATGCGGGCACCAAGCAGTCACAAGCGATCGCGCAGCGATCGAGGGAATTGGCAAAGAGCCAGTATTCATTGATTGATCAGAGAAACTTGATCCTGGCGTCAATTTCAAGGTCATTAACAGAGTATGAACAGGCTACAAAGCAGCTGCACCTCTATGGTGAAGGAATTCTACCGCAAGCCAGGCAAACGGTAGATTCGATGCTGTCAGGCTACCAGGTGAACGAGGTGGATTTTTTGAATCTGATCGGCAGCCAGCTCACGCTGTTTAATTACGAGTTACTTTATTGGAAGGCGTTTACGGAGATTAATCAATCTACCTCTCGTCTTGCGGCTGCTATCGGCGAGGAAAATATCTATGAATAAGGCAACAATAATGGTGGGCTTATTGTGCCTTTCGATAGGATTAGCGCTAGGCTATTTTCTGATACCCAAAGCTGAGACACCCGGCCTCGAGAACAGTGAGTCAGAGCGTAAGCCGCTTTTCTACCGCAACGCGATGAACCCCCAGGTCACCTCGCCGGTACCGGCAAAGGATGGCATGGGAATGGATTACGTACCTGTCTACGCTGAAGACGATACCGGCGGCAATCCAGGAACTGTAAAGATAAACCCCACCGTTCAGAATAACATTGGTCTACGGACAGCAATTGCGGAAGAAGAGACGCTATCTCGAACTATTCGCACGGTTGGGCGAGTCGATTACGATGAGGAAAAAATTGTAAGGCTTCACCCAAAAATCGAGGGCTGGATAAAGCGCGTTTTTGTCGACAAAACGGGTGAGCTTGTAGAAGAAGACCAACCTTTACTGGAAATCTATTCACCCAAACTTGTCTCTTCGCAGCAGGAGTATCTCCTTGCACTGCGTAACTTCGAAACGTTGAAGGAAAGTCAGTTCGATGACATTCGACGCGGCGCCATTTCACTGGTAACCAGTTCCAGGGATCGACTCAGCCTGTTTGACGTTCCTGAGCACCAGATCAAAGCCCTGGAAGAAACAGATGTGGTACTGGAAAGCCTGCATATACATGCGCCCAGTGCCGGCACTGTGCTTAATATTGGAGCAAGAGCAGGTGAGTATGTTACGCCCGGCACGGAGCTTTATCAGATAGTGGACTTGAGTACGGTATGGGTGTACGCCGACATTTACGAGTACGAGGTGCCCTGGGTGGAGGAAGGGGACACCGTTAAAATGACTCTGGCAAGCGTGCCTGGACGCACGTTCACGGGTACGGTTTCGTATATTTATCCTTATGCTGAAGCGCATACGCGGACGACCAAAGTCCGTATTGTCTTTGATAACGCCAATTTGCTACTGCGCCCGGATATGTTTACCGAGGTCACTATTAATTCGCAGGATATGGCAACAATGGTCGTGGTACCGGCCGAAGCGGTCATCCGGTCGGGAGACTATAACCAGATATTTGTTATGACTGAGGCTGGTGTATTCGAGCCTCGCAAAGTCAAACTGGGAATTGATACCGGCGGGAAAGTGGCCGTGTTAGAAGGTATCGCGTCCGGAGAGCGGGTTGTGGTGTCTGCTCAATTCCTGATCGATTCGGAATCAAGTCTTCGCGAAGCCACCGCAAAAATGACTCAACTTGAACCTCCCGCAGATTCTAGTGACAGCCCGGAACACGATATGAACGGGAACATTACTGATCCTGGAACAATAGCGGAGCCGCTCGACTCTCCCCACAGAACGCATAACGACACCACTGAAAGAGATCGCTAGATGATTGAATCTATTATCAGTGCTTCACTTAAAGAGAGGCTACTCGTTCTGTTGGCGACGGCCATCGTGGTTATCATCGGCTGGTTTTCCTATGTCAATGCACCGCTGGATGCGATACCCGATCTTTCTGACGTTCAGGTCATTATACTGACCAAACATCCGGGGCAATCTCCCCAGGTCGTTGAAGATCAGGTCACCTATCCGCTGACGACGGCAATGTTGGCCGTTCCGAATGCGAAAGTGGTTCGAGGCTATTCCTTTTTCGGCCTGTCCTTCGTGTACATTATTTTCGAGGACGATGTTGATATGTACTGGGCGCGCTCTCGCGTACTGGAATCTCTAAATTATGTCAGTGGAAGATTGCCGGCGGGTATTACACCCACATTGGGACCCGACGCTACTGGCGTAGGGTGGGTGTATGAATACGCGTTGGTAGACAGAACGGGAAATAACGACCTCTCGGACCTGAGGTCTATACAAGACTGGTACTTGAGATATCCACTGCAAACCGTTTCGGGCGTTGCTGAGGTCGCCTCTGTCGGCGGTTTTGTAAAGCAGTACCAGATAGAAGTCGACCCGAATGCGCTCCTTCGCTACAAAATCCCGTTGGAAAAAGTTAAGCATGCGATTAAACAATCAAACAATGATGTGGGTGGCCGACTGGTTGAGTTGGCCGAAACCGAGTATATGGTCAGAGCCAGAGGGTACATTCAATCTGTCGATGATATCAATAAAATACCTGTTGGCGTCGACGAATCGGGTACGCCAATTCGCATACGCGATATAGCCTATGTAAAAATCGGGCCTGAACTTCGACGCGGCTTGGTGGAGCTAAATGGTGAGGGCGAGGTCGCCGGCGGTGTCGTTATTATGCGCTATGGCGAGAATGCACTTGCAACGATTAAAGGCGTAAGGCAAAAGCTGGAAGAACTGAAGAAAGGATTGCCGGCCGGAGTGGAAATTGTTCCTGTGTACGATCGAGGCGACCTTATTGAGAGGGCGGTCGATAGCTTAAACACCTCGTTGCTGCAGGAGCTGGTGATTGTCAGCATGGTCGTTGTCCTGTTTTTGCTCCATGTCCGCTCTGCGCTTGTCGCCATCATCACCCTGCCTATCGGCATACTCATGGCTTTTATCGTCATGCGTTTTCAGGGGCTGAATGCGAACATCATGTCGTTGGGGGGGATCGCCATCACCATCGGCACCATGGTTGACGGTGCGATTGTGATGGTGGAGAACGCCCACAAGCACCTTGCCAAGGCCAGTGGTGAAAAGGGCAGAGCGCTGACGACGGAAGAACGTTGGGTGACGATTGGCCAATCCAGTCGTGAGGTAGGGCCGGCTCTGTTTTTCTCGCTACTGGTGATTACCGTGTCATTTCTGCCAATCTTTACGATGCAGGCTCAAGAAGGGAGGTTATTTAGTCCCCTGGCGTTTACCGCCACCTATGCAATGGCCGCCGCTGCAATACTGTCAATTACCCTTGTACCCGTAATGATGGGTTATTTACTGGGCGGAAAAATTATCAGCGAGAATGCAAATCCGGTGAATCGCTTTCTCCACGCCATCCATACGCCCAGCCTGGGTCTATTAATGAAACATCGATGGCTTACGATAGTGATCGCCCTTTTACTCCTTGTGATAACTGCGTACCCCTATAGTCGACTGGGCAGCGAGTTTATGCCGCCACTGGATGAGGGGGACATACTTTACATGCCGACTGCGTTTCCAGGCATATCGATAACCAAAGCCGCTGAATTATTGCAGCAGACTGACCGTATTCTGCTGAGCTTCCCCGAAGTACATCATGTGTTCGGTAAAGTAGGTAGGGCCCAGACCGCTACTGACGCAGCACCACTTTCAATGTTCGAAACGACAGTGAGACTAAAACCCAAAGATCAATGGCCAGACCCCGATAAGACCACTCAGGAACTCATGGGAGAGATGGATAAAGCGATCCGCATACCGGGGTTTGCTAATGCATGGACAATGCCGATAAAGACCCGCATCGATATGCTCTCGACAGGGATTAAGACACCTATCGGCATCAAGGTCTCTGGCCCTGACCTGATGACCTTGCAGGAGATTTCGTTAAGTATCGAAGACGCAATGAAGACGTTACCCGACACGCTGTCAGCGTTTGGCGACAGAGCAGTCGGGGGCTACTACCTGGATGTTAACGTCAATAGAGAGTCGGCCGCGCGTTATGGATTGACCGTTGGTGCAGTTCAGGATGTGATCGAAAGTGCGATCGGTGGCATGAATGTCACTGAAACCGTTGAAGGCCTGGAACGCTATCCGGTTAATGTACGCTATCCCAGAGACTCAAGAAATGACATTGAAGCTTTGGAGCGCGTTTTGATCGCTACGCCGACTGGCATACAAATTCCATTGGCCATGGTCGCAGATATTGAATACACACGAGGTGCGCCAGTCATCAAGTCAGAGGATGCGCGTCCCAACGCGTGGATCTATGTTGATATATCGTCATCTGACATTGGCGGCTTTGTCCGAGAAGCCAAAGAGGCAGTCGCAAACATGGTAACGCTACCTCCAGGCTACACAATCAGCTGGTCGGGCCAATTTGAATATATGGAGCGAGCCAATGCGCGATTGCGAATTGTCACACCAGCGACTCTATTCATTATTTTCCTCCTCCTTTACCTTAATTTCAGGAACTTGACCGCACCGCTTGTGGTGATGATGTCTATTCCTTTTGGCCTCATTGGAGGGATCTGGCTGATCTATTTCTACGGTTACAACATCTCGGTGGCCGTCGCCGTTGGTTTTATCGCGCTTGCTGGCTTGGCAGCTGAGATCGGCGTGCTGGTACTAAGCTTTATCGATGAGGAAATTGCTTCGCTGCGGAAGAATCAGAAAGGGCCACTTGGGCCGGATGTTATTAAAGAGGCAGCGCGCTCGGCAACTTCGAGGCGAGTGAGGCCCGTCGTGATGACTGCGGTATCTACGATGGCGGGCCTGGTGCCCATTATGTTAAGTACTTCAACTGGCTCCGATGTCACGCATCGTATTGCTGCCCCGATGCTGGGCGGCATGCTGACCGTGTTGATTCTAAGTTTACTCGTCCTTCCGGTGATCTATAGCGTCGTACTGCAGTGGAAAGAAGGGAAAGCCCAAGGCTTGGATACAGAATCAGATCAGATAATGACTTTACGTGATGAAGAGGGCCAGTCTGGGACAGGAAGTGAATCCTAGTATTGGGATATTTTGGAGCGCCCCGGTGATACCGACACGTATGCGGAGGTCAAGAAGGACGTGTTGAGGCTTGAATCCAGGTTAACGCTGTGACCAACGCTGCTTCTTTCGGGACATACGGGCAGAATTACACAGTCACACATTGCCAGTATTCTCGGTTGCATAGCACCGTTTTCCAATGGGCTGGAACGCGGCTGCTGCAAAGAAGGTAGTGCTAAATGCACTTTCTATATGAGTGTTATAGAGGCGCGATACTTATGTTCAAACAGACGCAGAATATGCTGCTAGCTATCTTGATCATGGGTGCCATTGCAGCGTGTTCTGTCACGCAGTGACATCACAAAATTTTAGTGGTGGGCAAATAATAAACGGTGAGGAAAGAGAGACCGTTGTCTGCGTTGGAAATAGTGATGTTGTTGAAGTCGGTTCAGTGTCGGCTGCCTCCAGAGTCAGATATGACAGAGCCATTATTGAAGGAAGAAACAATTACTCATTGGAATCCGTTGGGTCAGTAAGAGTCGATTCGCTAATCCATGGGAATTTTTCTCGAGGTAAAGTCATTGAAGCGACGTTCGTAAGAACAATATCGTGCAGCTGAGAAGCTAGCAGGCATCTATGATATTAGGGGCTTGCCAGGGGCCAACTTGGTGGAAGATCGCCTAGTCATCCTGATATCGTTGACTGGACTGTTAACCAGATCTGTCGCAATAGCCGGAACGCTGCCGTCTGCTTACCGAACCGGGCTAACAGCATACCCCGTGAATTTGCCCCTTAAAATCTTCGAATTCCTGTCAACCATCCCAGTAATGGATGACAGCAATTAT
>Ga0070726_10003766_pt1 | contig 12556 bp, 11 predicted proteins | sample tdAd471_FD_67275 | JGI IMG/M metagenome (GOLD analysis project Ga0070726, IMG submission 67275) | Marine sediment microbial communities from the Atlantic coast under amendment with organic carbon and nitrate - tdAd47.1 | ecosystem: Environmental > Aquatic > Marine > Coastal > Sediment | place...
CGGACCGGTTGCTGATCACTGAGTTCACACGCAATGTACTAATTGGGGGGCGGCAACGCCCCCCTCTTTTTTTTGCGGTACGATAGCTGCCATGTGGACGAACAAACACGTCATCATTGCCATGTTGGTCGCGCCGATACTTGCGATCATCGCCTGGTTCGGCGTTGACTACCTGGTGGCCGAACAGGCACAGCCCGCCAAAGCCGGTTCGATGTATCCGCTGGTCGCAAAATCCAATTGTCGCTACGACAGCGGGCAGTGCGATCTCTCCAACAGCGACCTCGAGGTGAGTATCAGGCCCGTCGACCTGCTGGCAAATCGGACGATGCTGTCGCTCGAGTCGGAGTTTGTGTTGGAACAGGTAATGTTCGCACTCGTTGTCGGGACCGATGAGGTCGTTGGCAGTGCCGCGCCGACTCAGACTCCGGAAGGAGACACCCTGTGGGTCATCAATATTCCGACGTATGCTGACCCGGAAGCCGTATTGCGCGTTGCCGTAACCGTTCAACAGTCCGTTTATTTTGCGGAAGTCCCGGTCGTCTTCATGCGGTCGGCACCGCCCCTGAATCGTTAGTGAGCACGTACGACGAGAACCTGTCCTCAGAACATCTCCACGTTGCTCTGCGTGCTGCAAAAATCGCCGCGGAGATCAGCCGCAAGTATTACGCCAGTAATCTCAGAGTGGAGATCAAGGAAGACCTGACGCCGGTCACGCAGGCCGACGTCGAGTGCGAGGCCGCGATTCGCGAAATCGTCCTCGAGCGCTTTCCAGACCATGGTTTCTATGGCGAGGAATTCGGCCGCACCCAGCAAGACTCAGAGTACCAGTGGCTGGTTGACCCGATAGACGGCACCAAGGGCTTCGTACGGCAGTACCCGTTTTTTTCCACACAGATTGCGCTGATGCACAATGGCGAGATCGTCCTCGGCGTTTCCAGTGGCACCATGATGGACGAGCTCGCCTGGGCAGAGAAAGGCGTAGGCGCTTTTCTCAATGGCGAACGCCTGGCGGTGAGCGACATCGACGACCCGGACCGCGCCGCCGTATCGACCGGGAATCTCAAAACGCTGGCCGCTACCGATGGCTGGCAGGGGCTCGCGGATATCGTCTCGCGAGCCGACCGGATTCGCGGCTATGGCGACTTTTATCACTATCATTTGCTGGCTGCCGGCAAGATCGAGGCCGTCATCGAATCGGACGTCAATATCCTCGATGTTGCCGCACTATCGATCATCGTTAGCGAGGCGGGTGGGGTGTTCACTGACCTGAACGGCGACCCACCAGGCCTCGAGACACGCTCTGTGCTTGCGGCCAACGCTAGCCTGCACGAGCACTACCTGGGCCTGTTGAAGGGCTTCGTACGTTAGGGCCTGTTACCGCTAAGTTGATACGCCCTCGGCAGGGCGAACCAACTTAGCGGTAACAGGCCCTAAACAGGCGGCTGCTCGCCGCGTGCGACGAACAGGCGGCCACCGCGCCAGTCCACAGCTTCCATCGGCGTTGCGTAGACCTCCGCCAGTCGCGACTCATTCAGAATCTCTGCTGCGGGCCCGAGTTCCCAGCGGCCATCTCCGAAGAGCAACAGACAGCGATCTGCAAACCGGGCTGCGAGATTGACGTCGTGCAAGCTCGCGATGACCCCGGCGCCCTCATCGGCAGCGCGGCGGAAAATACGCAGCGTATCGAGTTGGTGCTGCGGGTCGAGATGATTGGTTGGTTCGTCCAACAGGTAGACGTCGGGCGCCTGTGTCAGGATTTGTGCGATCGCAAGCCGTCGGCGTTCGCCGCCCGAGAGCGACAGCACGTCGCGTCCCGCGAGGTCCGCGATTCCGGCAGCGCGCAATGCAGCCTCGGCAATCTCATGATCACGCGCCGATTCCCAGCTCAGCCGGCCGAGATGCGGATGTCGTCCGATGAGCGCCGTATCCATGACGGAAGCCGGGAATATGTCGTCCGTGTCCTGCGTCAGGAGCGCGAGTTGACGGGCAATGAATTGCCGCCGCATGGACGCAATATTCTGTGCCCCGAGGAGGACTTCGCCGGCATCGGGCGCCCGCAATCCGGCCAGTGTCAGCAAGGAAAGCGTTTTGCCGGTGCCATTGCGGCCCAACACGGCAATGAATTCGCCGCCATCGAGATTGAGGTTCAGCTGCTCGACGAGAACACGCCCCGGGACGCTGACGCGAAGCTCGTTGCAGATCAACAATGATGGATTACTCACCGACATCCGGTGAGCGTAGCCCAGCCACGTACGAAGAGAAAGTCACGCCGACGGCTCAATCAATCAAACGAATTTCCTGGGCTGTCAATGGCCCGATCACAACATATTTCAGGCTTTGCGGAACCATGGCGTCGTCTTCAGCAAGCGAGATTCGCCCGCCCATAATTTCGGCTTTCTTCTGCGGGTACAGCGGTGAGCGGTCAGGTTCGGCAAGGCCGTCGGGCACGAGCGGTTGTGCATTCGCCGGGTTGTACTTGTCAGTCGCGCCCAGTGTGTGCAGGAACTCGTGTGCGATGACGACGTTATTCCGGCCACGCAGACGGCGACTCGAATAGCCGTTAACCACTCCGTACATGCCTTTCTGTACGCCGACGGAATTCTCCAGGGCCAGTGTCGACTCGGGGCTGTGATAGCGAACGAATATCCGGACGTCCGGGTTAACCTGGTCCTGATCGTCAGTAACGCCCGATACCCACCAGCGCATCCTGAACGACCACAGCATGACGTCCAGCGCATTCGCCGCATCGTCGATTGACGGTGGTTGTTCGTGAATCGGCCGACCGAGTTCGATGCGCACCGGGCGGGCCAGGTTGCGGCCGTAACGCTCGACCTCTCGTGTAGCGAACTCCTCGATGCCGGCGAAGGTGTCGATACTGAGGTCGGCAATGTAGTCGTTGCTCTTGTCGCTCCCGTCGCCGTTGATGGGGTAGATTTTCACCCACAAGGTATTGTTCCAGTCGGTGCTGCGTACCTGCGTCAGCCAGGTGCCCATGGCGACCATGAACAGGATGAACAGCAGAATGGCGATGCGGATGGCCTTGAACATTGGGCTGAGTGCTGATGAACGGACTTGTGATTAGGCCAGATGTTGCCTGCAAGTGCCGCAGACAAGGTCGCAGTTCCGCAAATAAAAAGCCCCGCGGCAGAAGCGGCGGGGCTAATTTCTCTTTCTTTTTATCAAAAGAGGTAACTGCAAAATCAGTGACTGGATACAGATATTTTATTGTTATGGATCTGGATCTTTTTGTTTTTGTAATTATTGTTCTTCTGGCGTCTAAATCCTGTGTCTGCTCCTTATGCGTCACCGAACGCAGTTACACTTCGCTTGGGCAGAGTAATAAAAGCAAGACCTGTGCCAACCGTTCATAGCCGACTAGGTTTTCAATGCTTTAGCAGCCGGTACACATAATAACCACAGCGGCGAAAGGCCTTTTTGTAAAGAAACTCGACGGATTTGCTGCAGCGCACATAAGGCAGGGCCCGCAAAACGGCGTCTAAATGTCTGAAAAACCTATATTTAGTGCTGCAAGGAGCCCGTGAGTACCGGTCGGAGGTCACTGCAACATTGGGCTAAGCGGTCCTTCACGACCCCGACCTCGCTGCCGGGCGGGAAGTTTGGGCGATCTGTCAAGAATTTCGACGCTCGGCGTGTCAACGAGCCGCTCGATGAGCCCTATCGTGCTGAAGAAGCGCCCGTTTCGGACCACGCCGACCACATTCAGTGCGTCATCGATGTCAGCCAGGGGGTCGCCATCGACGATGACCAGGTCAGCGACGCTGCCGCTGGCAATGCGACCAAGCTGCAAGCCGAGACCGAGCGCCGTGGCTGCATTGACGCCTGCTGCGCGCAGGGTCTGTTCTGCCGTCAGGCCGGCTGCCGTCAGTGCCCGAAACTCCGCGTGCAGCCCGACGCCGGGTGCCAGGCCGTTGGGTCTGCTGCCGATGACCACCGTGGTTGATCCGGCAGCCAGCCTCGGCGGCATCTCGAAACGTCGCGCCGGTATGGACGGTCCGGCGAGCAACGCCGCCTGCCGGGATGCCAGCAAGGAATCGAGCCGGGGCGTCTGCGCGTCGGCGAGCCCGGAAATGATCGTCACCGGTCCGCGATCCGTAGCGAGTTCCATGTCCTGGTAGCGATGGCCCTCCGGCGACGCAGGGAGACTTGCGCCACCCAGCAGCATCGCTGCCCCGGACCCCAGCCCGACCTGCCAGGTTTTGGCAAGCACCGGCACACCTCGCTGTTGCCACTGGTCCACGGACTCGCGCTGTTGCAGTCCGGCGTTCATGTCACCCGCCACGGTGACCAGCCATGGAGTCTTGTTCGTTGCATCGGCAATAGTCACCTCGGCAATTGTCGCTGCGGCAAGCAGCCGCGGCCCCGGCATCTCCTCGCCGGCCCAGTGCGAGCTCAGCTCGCGCGCGCGTTCGTGTTGCGCTATCACGGTCGTCACGCCGAAGGACAGCAGTACCGGGCCGAGTGCTACGTCGGCGTCGTGCGGCAATGCGGCGTAGCTATCGACAAATCCGGGTAGCACCGTGAGATCGCCCATGTCGACCAGGATGGCGCCGGAGCGGTCGCGTTGTTCCTCGATGGCGCGAATGCGTCCGCCTTCGATAACAATGTCCTGACCTTCGCGATAGCCGCCGCTGACGCCATCGAACAACCGTGCGGCCCGCAACACCAATTGCCCGGCAGGTTCGTCGATAACCGGCAGATCGCGTGGCGGTCGTTCGCGAGCCGCCTGCGTTTCCGGCCGTCCGATCGTCGCGCGAAACGGCACCGTTTTCGATATCCGGGAATTGAACTGCCGTTTGCGAATAACACCATTTGCCGCGTACAGCATTTGCTGTCGGTCGAGCCAGGCGACGGGCGCGAGAAACAGGTCCTGGTCGTCGATCAGCGTTCGCTCGAGCAATGGGTCCGAAAAGATCAGCATGTTTATGGTCAGGCCGTCATCAGAATGACGCGTAAAGGTGATCAGGCTGCCGTCGGGACGCCAGGAGGGTGTTGACAGACGTTGCCCGGATGTCACGAGGATCCGATCAGGTTGACCGTGAGGCCGCAACATCAAGGTCCAGCGCCCGTCCTGTTCGCTGACGTAGACGAGGTTGCGTCCGTCCGCTGACCAGGTGGGCTCTGATTCGTCACCCGGGAGATCGGAAACGCGCCAGGCAAGCCCGGTCGGCAAATCCAATTCCCATAAATCGAGTCCGCTGTCATGCCGTTGCGACGCGAACACGATGCGGTCACCATCCGGATGCCAGTTGGCCTGCTGATCGGAGTATCGTCCGTCGCCCAGTGTCTGGACGTCACCGCTCCCGAACCGGTAGACACTCAACTGGTTGCGCCCGGCGGCCTGCGCCTCGAACAGGATGGCGCCGCCACCCGGTGACCAGCGCGGTCGCCTCGCCGGCAGCAATCCGCTCGTCACCGGCTCCGCGTTGCCGCCCGCCGCTGGCAACACCCAGATACCGCCAAGCAGGTCGATGGCGACACGGCCATCGGACGATGCATCGATCGTGAAATTCGTGCCTTCGGTTAACGTGACCTGTGCGCAAGCGGGGCCGCCGTCAGCAAGGACAGCGACAACCAGGAGCAAGAACCAGTGAGTCAACCGCATGGTCAGCGCCGCATCAGATACTTGACAGAAAGACGGCGCTTTCACGGCGCGAATCGGCCTCGACCTCGAAACCCTTGTCAGCGTCGTAACTTGCGACACTGACGCCACCGAAATACATACTGATGTCGGGGAAGGTGTGGAGCGGCAGGTCGAGATCAGGGAGATCGAGTCCCGGCTCGGCGCACAGCTGATCCGTATCACCCATCGTGTCGACGTGTAATCGCGGATGTGCAATCGCCTCCTTGAGAGTCATGTCGAATTGCAGGAAGTTAGTTAGTACCTGGTGGATCGCCGTCGTAATCCGGTCGGCCCCCGGCGAGCCGATGGCAAGAACTCCGCCGTCACTACGAGCGACTGTCGGCGCCATGTTCGACGGCAGGCGTGTGCCGACCTGGCGACTTTCGATTTCACGGCGATTGAGTTCGATTTCGCCAAGACCATTGTTGAGCCACAATCCGGTTGCGTCTGGCATCTCGCCGGATCCGTAGCCGGACGACGCGGTGATCGCGCAGCCGAGGCCGGTGTCGTCGACGGCGGACACGTGTATGGTCGACGACGACGACCATTGCGACATTAGCTGCCCGTGCCTGGCAGCTTTGATCAGGCGAGCTGCTTCGGCATCGACGTCGTCGGTGACATCGAGGTGGTCGCGCCGAAAGTCTAGGCACGCCTGCTGCACGTGTACCAGCCTGGCCAGTGACTCCGGGTCCCAATCGCTGGCGCGCAGATCTCCGCAAGCCAGGAGCATTGCGGTCAATACGGCTCCGCCTACCGCGGGCGGTGGGTTGGTGGCGATGTGCCAGGATCCGATATCCGCGATGAGTGCCGGTCTTTCGACGGCTTCGTAGTTACTGAGGTCCTCGAGTGTGAGAGCGCCACCGCCGTCGCGCACATGGCCGCTGATAGCGCGCGCAATGTCTCCCTCGTAGAAAACAGCGGCGCCTTCCGTGGCGATTGCGCAAAGTGTGTCGGCGAGGTGCGGGATCAAAACCGTGCTGCCGTGGTTAATCAGCTCACCTTTATCGTCGTGCAGTGCCCGGTAACCGTCTGCGCTGCGGCCGAAGATCACGTCGCCGCTGTAGCCCAGGTAGTAATGACACGCAGCTGATAGCGGAAAGCCTTCTCGCGTCGCTTTTATGGTTGGCTCGAACAAATCCGCCCAGCCGATGCTGCCATAGCGTTGCCAGGCTTTCTCGAATGCGGCGAGCGCCCCAGGCACGGCGACCGAGCCGGCGCCAACTATTGTTGTAACTCCGCCTCCGTAATCGAGTCGCACGCTGGTCTTGCCATGACCCCGTTCATCGTCGGAGAGCCCCCGCCCGGGAATCGAGTGTATGCCATCGAATGTGACGGGATCGTGTCCGGGCGCCCAAATCGTGACATAGGCACCCCCGGCAAGTGCGCACACGCTGGGCTCGGTGTTGACCGACATAATCGCCGTTGCGAGCGCGCAGTCCACGGCGTTGCCGCCGCCGGCGGCGATCGCGCGGGCGGCCTCGGCGGCATAGGCCGTAGTTGTAGCAAGAGCGACGCTGGTCATGAGCGTCGAATCAACTAGTAGTGAATGACGGAACGAATACTCTTGCCTTCGTGCATCAGGTCGAACGCGCGGTTGATGTCGTCCAGAGGCATCGTATACGTAATAAATTCATCGATCTTGATATCGCCATCCATGTATTGATCGACCATTCCGGGCAACTGCGAACGGCCCTTGCAGCCGCCGAATGCGGTACCTCGCCAGACGCGGCCCGTAACCAACTGGAATGGCCTGGTCGATATCTCCTGTCCGGCGCCCGCCACGCCGACGATAACGGACTCGCCCCAGCCTTTGTGAGAGCACTCGAGGGCGGCACGCATCAGGTTGACGTTACCGACGCATTCGAACGAGTAATCAACGCCGCCGCCGGTCAGTTCCACGACGACGTCCTGGATCGGGTCGTCGTAATCCGCGGGGTTTACCGTGTCCGTCGCGCCGAGTTGTGTGGCCAGTTCGAACTTGTCTGGATTGATGTCGATTGCGAGGATGCGTCCAGCCTTTGCCATCGTCGCTCCCTGTATTGCGCTCAGGCCGACGCCGCCAAGACCAAAAACGGCAACAGTCGCGCCTGGCTCTACCTGGGCGGTATTGAGTACTGCGCCGATGCCCGTCGTGATGCCGCAGCCGAGCAGACATACCTTCTCGAGGGGGGCTTCCTTGCGAATCTTCGCCAGGGCAATCTCGGGCAGGACCGTGTATTCGCTGAAAGTCGATGTGCCCATATAGTGGAAAATCTGCTTGCCGTTGGACGAAAAACGCGAGGTTCCGTCTGGCATTAGTCCTTGCCCCTGCGTGGCGCGAATCGCCTGGCAAAGATTTGTCTTTCCCGACGTGCAGAAATTGCACTCGCCGCATTCGGGCGTGTAAAGCGGTATGACGTGATCGCCAACTGCGACCGACGTCACTCCGGCGCCAATCTCTTCGACGATGGCGCCGCCTTCGTGCCCGAGTACAGCCGGGAAGATGCCTTCCGGGTCCTCTCCGGAAAGCGTAAATGCGTCTGTGTGACAAACGCCGGTCGCGACGTTTCTCAGCAGGACCTCGCCGGCCTTCGGCCCGTCGATTTCAATCTCTTCGACTTCAAGTGGCTTGCCTGCCTCCCAGGCAACCGCTGCACGTGTCTTCATCGTTGTGACGCTCCACCTTTTGTTTTTTGATCGCAGCGCGGATAGTCGCACGATTGACCGACGGGCAACAGTCCGCGGTACTCGTGGGCCTCATCGATCGCGTTCATCTTCTGTTCAGAAAATTAACAAAAACAGATACTTGCGTTAAGGCGACGTTCATCGGCCTGCGCTTAATCTGGCATCGAACTCGGCACAACCGGAGGTCATCATGTTCAGGTTAATTGGCACATTTATCGTTCTCGGCAGCCTGCTGCTGGGCGCCACGCAGACAGCGGCCGCACACGGTCGGTCCTACAATCATTACGATCCGCCGAAGCATTATCGCGTCAACGTGTATCGCGACAATTACATGCCGCGGTGGCTAAAAGAGAAGAGAGATTTTCGTAGCTGGTACCGACACTCGTCATTGCGCCACAATCATCAGCTGCGGTGGTGGCAACTCTACGAAATTTATCGTTGGGAGAAACGATATGACAGTCGTCGACAGCGGCGTCACCAAGCGGCCTACTACGGCCACCGCGACTACGACTGGTACCGTCGATACTGGCGCGATTACGACCACCGTCGGAAAGACGGCCGTCGCGACGTTCGGCGGAGACAGCGTTCCCACGACTAGACCGGAGTAACGTCATACCGTAATCGGAAGCACGAGGCCCGCTCCCCGGAGCGGGCTTTCTTGCTCATGCTTGCGAGACTCCTGTAAAAGAGGTCTCAGAGAGTCCTGACAAGAGCCTGATGTCCCAATGAGCCTCGAAAACCTGCGTGACGCGCTTTCCGATGTTGACCGGCAAATCATCGACCTGATCTCCGAACGTCAGCGTATTGTCGGCGATATCGGCCGTAACAAACTTTCGCAGGGAACGGCGACGCGTGACTACGCGCGCGAGAAAGACGTCGTCGACAAGGGGCGCGAGCAGGCTGCGGCGCTGGGCGTCGATCCGGAGCTCGCCGAAAGCATTCTGACCACATTGATTCGTTCGTCACTCGCGAGCCAGGAACGGGAGCGCGTCATCGCGGAGGGCAAAGGTGATGGCAGGCATGTTCTCGTCATCGGCGGCGCGGGCAAGATGGGAGGCTGGTTCGTCGACTTTTTCGCGAGCCAGGGATTCCTGACGACCGTCGCAGACGCCACGATCGAAGACGGTCCTGGCCGATTTCAAAACTGGACCGACGCGGGGGTCGACTACGACGTCATCGTCGTTGCGACGCCATTGGCCGTCTCCGGGAGAATCCTCGCCCAGCTCGCCGTACTGCGGCCGCCCGGGCTGGTATTCGATATCGGCTCTCTCAAGTCTCCGCTGATCGATGGCCTGCGAGAGCTCGGTAATGCCGGTTGCAAGGTGACGTCGCTGCATCCGATGTATGGGCCCGATACGCGCTTGCTGTCCGGGCGCCACCTGATCGTCTGCGATGCGGGCTCGGCTGAGGCGACCGCTGCAGCGAAGGAGCTGTTTTCCGCCACGATGGTCGAGCAACTGGACATGGGGCTCGAAGATCATGACCGATTGATAGCCTACGTACTCGGCTTGTCGCATGCACTGAACATTGCTTTTTTCACGGCTCTGGCCGAGAGCGGAGAAGCGGCGCCAAAGCTGGCTCGCATGTCGTCGACTACCTTCGATTCGCAGTTACTCGTATCGGGTGTAGTTGCGAAGGACAACCCTCACCTGTATTTCGAAATTCAGCACCTGAACAAATTCGGCCTCGGGCCACTGGACGCGCTCGCCGACGCTGCGGGCCGCATTCGCGAACTGGTCGCGACGGGCGACGAAGGGGGATTCGTCGACCTCATGCAGAAGGGCCGCGACTACCTGGCCCTGCGCGGCTGATGCGATCGTCATTCTGCGGACCGCTCGCGGGACGCGAGCAGTCGATTCTGGTAAAAGAAATATCGTCCTAAGAACGGATGCCCGGGGAATGCAGATCGCTGAAGAACTGACGGCTGAACTCGACGAGGCTCGGCGCCAACTCGAGCAATTATCGGCCGAAGTTGCGCGCAACGACGAAAAATTGCGTCGGTCCCAGCAACGTGAGTTGCAACTGCTGCAATCCTCAAATCTCGATTCGCTGTTCCACGAAATGACCGAAGGTCTGCGCGAGAGTTACGGACTCGAGTGCGTCAGCGTGGTGCTCAGCGATCCGCGGCTCGACGTCCGTCACCTGCTGGTCACGCCCCTTGATGGCCCCGGGATTCCGAACTTGCACCTCGTCGAATCGCTTATGGGAATGGCACCTCAATACATCGGCTTGCGCAGGCCATGGCTGGGCTCGTACGCGGCTTGTGACCATCAGCTGATATTCGGCAATGCCATGGGCATTGCGAGTGTCGCGATGATACCCCTGCGGTTCCAGGGCGAACTCATCGGCAGCATTAATCTCGGCAGTGCAGACGCCGACCGCTTTACGATGCATCACGCGAGCGATTTTCTGGCGCAACTCGGGGTCATCGCTTCGTTTTCAATTGAAAACGCCATGAACCGGGCGCGACTGCGCCGCAGCGGGTTCACCGATGTTCTCACAGGATGGCATAACCGGCGCTACCTGCAGGCCCGCATCAAGGAGGAGCTTGCCCGTGCCCGCCGCGACCGCAGTAATCTCGTATGCCTGATGCTCGACATCGATCATTTCAAGTCTGTCAACGATAGCTGGGGGCACGCGGCAGGAGACCTTGTCCTGCGCGAACTGGCCCAACGCATCGAGTCGCAGGTGCGCGCGAGTGACGTCGCTGCCCGTTACGGCGGGGAGGAGTTTGTCATCTTGCTGCCGAATACCCCCGGCGAAGCCGGCTTGCAACTCGCGGAGAGAGTGCGGGAGGCCGTGGCGGCTGTGCCATTCGAGCTGCCCGACGGCGGCTCCGCCGATGTCACGGTATCCATCGGTATTGCGAGCCTGGTTCCGGATCCGGATGACCAGGATTTCAAGTCACTGGGTGACGCGTTGATTGCGCGAGCCGATGTGGCGTTGTACAGCGCCAAAGCGGCCGGCAGGGATCGCGTGGTCCACGAGGTAGCGGCATAAGTACTCGCGGGCTTTGTTTGGCTGCGATCCTGGTCCTGTGTGCCTGCGAGAAGCCGGCCGTGGCGCCGGCGGAGCCCGGGAGCCGGCCCGAACCTGTCGTGGTTTATGCCTCCTACACTGACGAAGATTATCTGCCGTCTTTATTCGCGGCATTTACCCGGGAGACCGGCATACCGGTCACAGTGCGGCACAGGGAAGAGCGTCAAAACGTCAGTGAGGTCATCGAGAAGCGCGGTTCGCCCGTCGCCGACGTTTTGCTGACCCGGTCCGTGCATGGTGTCTGGCTGGCGGGCGACGAAGGTGCGCTCTTGCCGCTGCAGTCGGAAATGATTCCCGATGTCGTCCCTGATTGGCTGCGTGATCCTGATGGCTACTGGACCGCGACCGGGTTCTCCCCGATTTACATCGCGTTGAACGAGAACGCTGAGCACGGTTTGGACGGCGCCATTTCGAAATACGAGGATCTGGGCAAGCCCGAGCTTCGGTCCCGGGTGTGTCTTTCCTCGTCGTCGCTCGCGGTTAATCGCACATTGGTAGCCAACCTGATCGCAGATTACGGCGTGCGCCCGGCAGAAATCATCGTGCGAGCGTGGATTGCCAATCTCGCTTTGCCGCCTTTCGAGAGTGAGCAGGCGTTGCTGCAAGCGATCGAGGCGAGTACTTGCGACGTGGGCGTTGTGTCGGGTCTCGCGTTTACCCGCTTCGGCAAGCCGGGGATTGCGGCCAGGTTGTCGCATCCAGGCTATGTCAATCTTGAAGCCGTCGGCGTCGGACGGCACGCGCGTAGCCCTGCTGCAGCACGCAGGCTCGTCGAATGGTTCATTGCCCGCGATGCGCAAGTCGCGCACTCTGTGGGCAGTGGTCTTTTGCCCGCCAACACTGCCGTGCTGGCGGAGCGCTCCAAAAGTCTGAATACCGAGGGCCGGCGCAACGGCGGCATCGCCGGTTTCAATGAGGTCGACGCAGTAAAGCTTGCTGAAAGGGCTGCCTGGCGTTAGCGATAAAGTCGGCTGCGGCTCATCATTATCAGAAACAGGGGCACGCCGATAGCCGCGGTCAACGCACCGACCGGCAGCTGCCGTGGGGCCAGCATTGTCCGCGCCAGCGTGTCCGCGATAACGAGCAGTGCGCCACCCGCGAGCGCTGAAGCTGGCACAACGATGCGGTGGTCGCTTCCGGCCAGAATCCGGATTAAATGGGGAATGACGAGGCCGATGAAGCCAACGACGCCGACGGTTGTCACGGCGAGCG
>Ga0070726_10003771_pt1 | contig 12547 bp, 11 predicted proteins | sample tdAd471_FD_67275 | JGI IMG/M metagenome (GOLD analysis project Ga0070726, IMG submission 67275) | Marine sediment microbial communities from the Atlantic coast under amendment with organic carbon and nitrate - tdAd47.1 | ecosystem: Environmental > Aquatic > Marine > Coastal > Sediment | place...
GGCGCGAACGAGTTCAACACCGCCGTGCGCACCAAGCGCGATCTGATCGTGATCATCTGCAACGATTCCGCCTATGGGGCCGAGCATATCCAAATGCTCGATCGGCAAATGGACCCGTCGCTGACCGAATTTGACTGGCCGTCTTTCGCAGATGTCGCCAAGTCAATGGGCGGTGAGGGCGTGGAGGTGACATCCCCTGCGGAACTGGAAGCTGCAATAAAGGCCATCAACGCCCGAAAAGGTCCGATCATTGTCGACCTGAAACTGGACCCGAACAAGGTACCGCGCATGCGGATGTGATCACTGTCGTTTTGTCGCTCGCGGCGCGGCGACCGCGCCCATGGCCTCTTCGTCTGTGCTGCGATGGATGCATCGGGCACCTTGCAAAGGGCTGGAGCCAAGAACGAGTATGTACATGGGGACAGCCCAGTTGTTCCGGTGGGGCTGTCGCATCTGACCAACTTGCACGATACCAGCCCGCCATGCTGAGAAAAGGCGGAAAAATCTAGCTTAGGGCGGCAGAAGGTTGGGTATCAGAGCACGCGTGCAAGGACTATCGAGTACATAGTTGCCTCACCATTTGGTGATTGTTGTGTACGTCAGGGTGCTAGGGAGAAGGAGAACTATTCTTGGGGCGATCTTTGATAGGAAGAATTGGGTTGTGGACAAACCTTGAGAGGAAAGAATTTGTCTTCACAGAATGGGATCTGACGGCGACGAGCGATATGGAGGCGCTGCGGAGCGGTCTTTGACAGCAATGGTGACGGCGTGCTGGACGCGAATGACGCGGAGTTCGCCAATTTCAAGCTGATGGTGACGAATGCGGATAAGATTTAGAACATTGGTGAAAATATTGGCTGCCGTCTCCGTTGTCTCTTTCTTGGGCTTCGGTATCACCTATTCAATTGATCTCAATCGAAAAGGGCGAACAGTTGACCGCCTTTTGGAAGAAGTTTCAAACTTCAATGAGGGGGGGAAGGAAAAGAAATTGATCAAGTGGCTGATCTCAGAAAAATTTCATCTTCCCAAAGAAAAGTTAACGATTTCACCGACTCTCTTTTCCACCCCCGGAATCGACTTTGTGAAATTGAGAAAAGAAAGAGAACAAAAGGGATATTACCTTTCCCAGGCGCGACTCTACGTCGAGTCATTTTGTGGAAAGACTTCAATGCAGGTTTTTTGGCGTTCGGATGAAGAAGGCAATGTGGAAGAGCTGTACTTCTCGGCAAAAGCTTGTTGGATTGAGTCACTTTAGAAAAATGGATAAACGTGAGGATTTATTATGTCTGACGAAAACAAATATTCAATCTTTATCGGAGCTTCAAATGTTGGATTGGGTACCGGTCATGTGGACCTGTCACGCTTTCGTGCCACCTCAAGTGTTCGATTAAGCCACATTCCGTTCGAAATCGACCGGGCTTTTCCAGCCCAGTGCTGAGTGCCTTCGACGCGGAATGTAGAACCCGTTTATGTATTCGAAGATCGCCATCTCGGCCCGTCGCCGCGTCTCCCATGCCATTTCGCCAGATCTTGCAGCATCATACCGGATTTGCCGAATTCAACAAATTTTTGAAGGATTTCTGCCGAGCAGCAACCAGAGATGGGGTGCTGGGAAGGGCCGTTTTGTGCTGACATCTTGTTCTCAGTTTCCTCTCAAACACTCGACGCGAATTTTGCCGAGGTTTCTGTGGTTTCACCCTCGCTTTCCTGCTGAAGTGCTTCTACACTTTGATCACTCAGGCTGAAAACGGCGTTCCTCCCATCACCTAATTGGATGATAGACATTACTGCAATCAATTTTTGCAATGGGTTCGGGGGACGTATGCTTGCCTCAGACATCAATGAAAATGGAATGAAGCAATGTCCTCATCTTCAAAAGTGATCACTCTGGGAACCGCTGGCGGCCCCATGCAAAACCCTCAAAGATGGCAGCCGGCCCATCTTTTGGTTCATGGGGAAGAAAAAATCTTGATTGACTGTGGTGAGGGCGCCATGGGGCAGCTTGTCCGTGCCGGGGTCGAGTATCGGGAAATCAACCACCTGTTCCTTACCCATCACCACTTTGACCACATCGGCAGCCTTTTTGCCTTCTTCGGTTTAAGCATGATGACCCAAAGGCCCAATACATTGACGATTTACGGCCCAGTAGGCACCCAATCAATTGTGGATGGCTTGTGTGACGCTTGTAACGTCCCTAATGACATTGGCTTTGGTGTTCCGGGCCAGAACCTGCCGCACCCACGCGACTTTACTAAAGTTGTAGAGATCGCGCCTGGTGACGAAATCGAACTGGGCGACATCAAAATGTCCTGCTGTGAAAACACACATTTTCGAACCGAAGAGCATTTTGGCGAGGACGGACATATCTCACTGTCGCTGCGCTTTGATCTGCCTGATCGTAGTGTTGTGTTCACCGGAGACACTGGCCCGTGCGAAGCGCTTGAAAAGCTCTCTGTCGGTGCTGATCTGATGATCGGTGAGTTGATGGATATTGATGTCACAATGCAGCGCGTTCGCGCGCGAAATGCGAGTATTCCCGAGGAGCGCCTGCAAATGATCGCAAGCCACCTTTCAAAGCACCACATTGGCGCGGAAGAGTTGGGAGAATTGGCCTCCCGTGCGAACGTGAAAGAAGTTGTCGCGGTTCATTTCGCGCCGGGCATTGCGACGCCTGATACCGCCGACAGCTATATTGAGCGCGTCAAGAAGGTATACTCGGGCAAGTTTTCCATTGGGCAGGATTTGGCGGAATACTAATTCCGCCCACCCCAAACAAAAAAACACCCGCCGGTTTGGCGGGTGTTTTTGTTTATGCAGGTGGTGCCCGAAAATCAGTTCTCGGTGATCACCAGCTTGATAACATTCTCCTGGGCCACGGTGATTTTCCCTGTGCCTTCGGTGGAGCCGATGTCGTATGCGTGCAGCATCACTTCGCCGCCACCCATGGCGATATCCCAAACACCGCTGACAACCCAGTCATCACCAAAGTTGGCGCGTGCATAAAAACGCAGCGTCGTCGCTTCGATGAACATGTCAGCAGAGGCGGTTTCGCCACCGTTGATCAGAACGCCCGGAGGGCCGGAAGTTCCCAGAATCGGGCCTGCAACCGCATCGGGCATGGTGCCGTTCATCGGGCGCGGATCTCCGTTAAGAATCATGGATGTAAATGCTTCGGACGGCTTGCCGCCATTGAACATCGTGGCTTCGGCGCGCGCCGCGTCAACAACAATGATCGGGCCGGTCAATTTGCCGGGTTCCATCATGTTGGTGACAGTGAAGTTGAAGTCGCCTGCCATTGCGGCTGATCCACCTAGGATCGCGAGACCGGCTGCGAGTGTAAGAGCTTTCATCTTTTCCTCCCAAAGATTGCGGTTTTGAACACACCGTGAATGCGGGTTGCAGCCCTAGCCTGTTCATGAGCAGGTAGAATAAACTGTTCAGATGCATTCGAAAAACGAAAAGGGGAAATGTATGGTATTGAGTTTGTGAATGATTGCACTATTGGCCCAAACGAATCGGGCCACCAATTGCATTCAACACGTGAATGCTTGTGATTGATTCAATCAAATTCCGAAACGTTGCGAATTCGCATAGAATGCTAAGATGCAACCGTTTCGACGGCAAATTCTTTTGGAGGAACCGATGAAGAGAACTCTGTCTGCAATGGCACTTGCCGCAACAACTGCGCTGTCGCCAATCGCCGCATCCGCGGAAACCCTGATGTTCGGCACCGGCAATGTGGTGATTCACCCGATCAACCAACGCATCATGACGCCGTGGGCCGAAAAGCTGAACGCCGACGGCGGAGATGCCCTGACGGTGAGGATTCGGCACGGCCAAATGCTGGTCAACTCGCGCAACTATGTCGATCGTATAACCGACGACGTTGTGCAAATTGCGTGGGGCATGCTTGTCTTCAACCCCGGCCGTTTCCCAAAATCGCTTGTTTCAACCGTGCCTTTCATTGAAGGCAGTGCAGAAGCCGGCGCGCTGGCTTTCTGTAACCTCTATGAGGCCGGCGCCTTTGGCGACGAGCTTGACGAATTCGTCCCCCTGTTCTTCTTGCCATTCCCCCAATCATCGATCCATCTGAACGGGTCTCCGATCACCAAGATGGACGATCTGGCAGGCAAAAAGATCATGGTTGGCAGCCCTATTACGGCGAATATCGTCTCTGCGTATGGCGGGACGCCCTTGTCGATCAACCTACCTGACCATTACCAGTCGCTGCAGCGTGGTACGGCCGACGGAAACTTCATGACCTTCACTGCGTTCCCGGCGTTCAAGCTGGATGAGGTGACAAGCGATCACATGACAGTTCCCCTTGGTGGTGCAACCGGCATGGTTTTCATGACACGCGAACGCTATGACGCACTTTCTGATGAGGCGCGTGCGGCCATAGATGCAAACTCGGGCTGTGAAGTGTCCCGCGAAATGGGTGCGAAGGTTGACAAGTGGGAGGCTGACTCCCTGGAGTATGTCAAAGCCCAGGAGGGCCACACCATCGGAGCGATTTCAGACGAAGACGCTGCCGCGTTGAAAGACGCTTTGTCTGAACAGGTGTTCGCAGGTTACACGAGCCGCGTTGACGGTGGCGAAGCAATCCTTGAGCAGTGGATTGCGGCAATGGCCGAGGCCGTTGAGGCAACCAGCGGAAACTGATCGCCAACAGGCTAGAGTCACAAGAAATCAATGGGCCGGTGGAGAAATCCATCGGCCCTTTTTGTTGAGTGCGAATATCCTTGTATGCACCTCTTTCTCGCACCGGCACCGCCCGCGACCAACCGAAAGGTATGACATCGTTCAATCCATGAACTTCCGCATACAAAAAGACCGGCGAAACATCCGCCGGTCTTTTCGTGTAACGCTTCTTCCCATCGCTAATTCATCGTTGACGGGAGCCAAAGCGAAAGCGCAGGAAAGGCAACAAGCAGGATGATCTTGATCAGGTCCGCGCCGACAAACGGCAGCACGCCGCGCATAACAGTCGACAACCGTACATTGGGATCAATGTTCTTGATGATGAACAGGTTCATTCCAAACGGTGGCGTGATCATCCCGATCTCGACCACCACAAGCATCAGAACACCCCAGAACAGCATATCATAGCCCAGGTCCAACACGATTGGCGTGACGACAGGGAGCGTGATGACCATGACGCCAAAGCTGTCCATGACCGACCCGAGCAGGAGATAGATGAGGATCAAAACGATCAACACGTACAGCGGCTTGGCGTCGATACTTGAAATCCAAGCTCCCACCATATCCGGTGCGCCACCTAAGTTGACGAAGAAAGCAAACATCAATCCGCCAAAGATCAATGAATAGATCATGGCGACGGTTCCTGTGGTCTGCGAAAACACATCAAGAATGGCTTTTCGGTTCAAGCGCCCCCGCGCGAGAGCAAGGAAGAAAGCACAAGCTGCCCCCACCGCTGCGCTCTCGGTCACAGTGAAAATGCCGGAGTACAATCCGCCAATGACAACGGTGAACATCCCCACAACCGGCCCAGCGCCAATAAATGCTTGCCAGATTTCCGAGGCGGTCGCTTTCTCTGAAGCCGGGGCTGAGTCTGAATTCATTCGCACGACCAGAAAAACCGCTGTGAAATAAAGAAAGACAGCCAGGATCGCGGGGATCATAGCTGCGATGAACAATTTGCCGATGGATTCTTCCGTCAAAAGCGCAAAAAGAATGATGACACCAGACGGCGGCACCAATGCACCGAGCGTTCCACCCGCCGCGATTGTCGCGGTCGACAGCTTCTGATCGTATCCGAGCTTGTTCATTTCCGGCAGGGCCATCCGACCGAATGTAGCCGAGGTGACAACAGAGTTGCCGGACACGGCGCCGAAACCCGCACAGCCAGCGATTGTCGCGTAGGCAAGCCCACCCCTGAACCGGCCGAGCAGCACGTGCCCCAAACGGAATAGGTCACCCGATACACCTGCCACGACCGAGAAAGCGCCCATGATCAAAAATAGAGGCAGAGTCGCGACCTGATCATTGCGAAGGAAAGACGCAGCGTCCCCTGCAAAAGTATTCATCGAAGCCTCGGCGCCGATCACGCCGATACACCCAACGACCCCGATGCTGGCAGTCACGGTCGCCAGCGGGATTTGCGCGAACACGCCCAACCAAAGCATACCAAACGCGATGAGTACGGTCGCTTTGGGTTTCGTCAGGACGAATTCTTCGATGACGCCAAAATTGAAAATGGCAAAATACCCGATGACTCCGACGGCCAGCACAAGGGCGGCGGCTATCACCAGTACGATTGGGTGAGATTTCTGCTCTGACTTTACAGACAGGGCCCGGCCGATGTCGGCCCAGATATTGACAACTTGCACGATCGCTGCGGCGGCCATGGAGGCTGTTATGGCGTAATAAACAGGCGAAAGTGAGATCACCAACAATGCGGTTGCTCGGCCCTGCGTCGCATATTTCCCCGCAATCCCCCAAAGGCTCCACGCCAGCATACCGAAAAATATCAGCAACATGATCGAACCCGCCGTGTTCAACCAAGCGGAAAGTCGGGGTCCCGTCAGTTGCGCGAAGAGGTCAATCTTCAAATTCACACGATGCGCCGCACCCGCAGGCATGGTCGCGGCAACAGCAACCGCGAAAGTAAGGGACATGATTTCGTTCATGGCGAAAACCGCCGAACCGAACAGCCAGCGCCCAAGCACGTCCGCCACAATGACCATTGCACCTGACAAAATACCGGCGATGGCCAGCATTGAAATAGCACCTGTGATCCTGCGAGCCAGGATTTCCGGCCGGGTTAGTTCCATATCAACACGAGACATACCGCTTGCTCCAGTCCAAGTTGTTCATTCATTGAGAATTGCGACAGGCCGACACCAGCCAGCCGAACCGCCTTCGACCTTTACAGGCAGGGCAATGACTTCAAAGCCGGTTCCGGGCAGCTGATCCAGATTGGCGAGTTTCTCCATATGGCAATAGATGCAGTCGGCCCCGGCCTTGTGGCCTTCCCAAAACACCGACCAGTCGCCCGTTTTCTTCGCTCGGGCAACCTGTGTCATCAGCGGCGGATCCCAGCTCCAGGCATCGGTCCCGCAAACCTTGACCCCCCGTTCCGTCAAATAGAGCGTCGCTTCCCGTCCCATCCCGCACCCGGAGGCCAGGTAGTCGTCTTTTCCATAACGGGCACCAGCCGACGTATTGATCAAAACGATATCTCCCGGCTGCAGTGCATGTCCGATGCGCTCGAGCTCAGCTTCCACCTCAGCCGCGCTGATGGTGTGGCCGTTTGGCTTTTCGCGAAAATCCAGCTTCACACCCGGACCGAAACACCATTCCAGCGGCACCTCATCAATAGTGATGGCCCGCTCGCCGCCATTCATCGTTGGATGATAGTGCCAGGGAGCATCCATATGGGTGCCATTATGTGTAGTGAGGTCGCAGCGTTCCGCGGCAGCGCCGGCATTGTCACGCAGCGCGCCATCCGGCAGCCCGAACATCCGGGTAAATTCTGCCGCACCACCCGCATGGTCAAGATAGTTGATTGTTGGCCCCAACCCGGGCGGGTCAGAGGCGAACCTATCTGTCAGCACAACCGAAAGGTCGATGATTTTACGTGCCATGGTTCCTCCCCAATGCACCTGAATTGATCAAGCGGATAGCCTTTGCCCTGCTTCTCGTGGCGGCAGGTCTTCAAGCCTCGCGTGGACTTCGCCACCCACCACTTCAACATCGAGCGGCGCCAGCGCCTGCCCCAGGCACGGGCCAACGACGCAAGCGCCATCTTCAATGTTGAATAACGCCCCATGTGCCGAGCAGACGATCTTGGTTCTGTTCCCGTTGAGGAATTCGTCCTTCTTCCAGCCCAGCCGCGACCGACCGTAGTGAGGGCACAGGTTCAGATAGGCAAAGACCTGCTGTCCTTTGCGCACGGCCAAAACAAGGTCCCGGCCGCGACTGTCCGACCAAAGCCCTTTAGCCCCCCCATCAGAGATGTCTTCCAACCGGCAAAGGGCTTCTGTCGCGCTCATTTCTTTCCGGGAGGCGGGCCGCCCGGCGCCCATTTTTCGACATTCTCGAACAGGAACATCTGCGAATTCTCGGCCGAGAGTTCGGTTTCACGCTCGACCCAGTCGCCGTCATGTTTGTCCATGTCGGCATCATATTCGATGTTCACACCCAAAGGCGACGAGAAATACCAGAACCAATTGGACCCAAACTTGTGGCGTCCCGGCCCCCAAAAACTCTCATAACCTTTTTTGACCATTCGGCTACCGGCGAGCATCAACTCGGTTGGGCCCTGCATGTGGAAGGCCAAATGTTCGATGCCCTGCATGTATGGCGGGGTCTGGATCATGAACAGAACGTGATGGTCGTCATTCGCCTGCGGTCGCAGGAACGGACCGGTATTGGTGAATTTGTCCGTGACAATGAAGCCGAGTCTTTCAATGTAGAATTTCGAGCAGGCTTCTTGATCCGGCACGAAATAGACCAAATGGCTTAGCGTCCGCGGCTTTGCCTCGGCGTCCTGATTGGCCCCCACTTCATTTGGACCACGCCCGGGCGTTGCCCCAGGTGAGTTAATTGTCTCAGGCGGCAGATCGAGTTTCGTGCGCCGCGAGATGCGGAATGCGATTGCAAAGTCATGGTCATCTGTGCAGGAAATCGTACCGTCTTCGGCCTTCGAAACATCACGATCCTTGGAAAGCTCAGCTTCGATCTCATCCAAGGTTTCCTGATCCTCTACACCCCAGATGGTTTGGCGCAGCATAGTGCTGGTGGGCAACGGTGCGGGCAGTGATGGATCGTTCTTTTCACAAACCATCAGCGCGGTGTTGTCCAGCGCGACGAAACGGCCAGGCTCGGCCTCTGTCAGCCCATAGGCCAGCAAAAACTCACGACTTGCTTCAATGTCGTCAACGCCAAATACCAACTCGTCTGGTCCGATAATTCGCATATCGCGATCTCCCTAATTCTTTGACCTCGGAGTTTAGTCATGCGCGATACATTTATAAAATTGTAATTATGGATGCCTTTCATCTATAATTGAAATGCATCAACTGTGAGAAATTCAAATGAGGTTCAAAAAACTCGATCTCAACCTGCTTGTCGCACTGGATCACATGCTTGAGCTGCAATCCGTGACGGCGGCAGCCGACAAGATGTTCATGAGCCAGTCCGCTATGTCAAACGCACTTACACGGCTACGAACCTATTTCGACGACCCCTTGCTGGTGCAGGTTGGCCGCAAGATGGAGTTGACCCCGCGTGCCGAGTCTCTCAGGCCCGCAATCCGGGATATTTTGGTGCGGACTGAGGCCGCAATCGACACGACACCGGTTTTTGACGCGACGAATACCACGAGGATATTCAATGTCCTGCTGTCTGACTACAGCCTGCGTGTGCTTGCGCCGGCTGTTTTGCAGCTTGCCGACAAGCATGGCGCAAAAGTCGAGTTTGATTTCCAGGCACAAACGACGACGCCCTATGTCCAACTTGAACAAGGTGAAATCGACATTCTGATTTCCCCGGAGGAATTTACATCCAAAGATCATCCCGCAACCCTGGTTTACGAGGACGAATACGTCGTTGTGGCCTGGAAGCATGGGAAATATGGAGGCGGGTTACTCGATAAACGCGCCTACGAGCTTGCTGGCCATATCACGATGGTTCCCCCTCAGGGCGCCGGGACGGTAGACAAGCGGCTGCTCTCAGAGGCTGGCCTCGCGCGGCGTGTCGAGGTTTCAACCTTCTCCTTCTCGACGCTTCCCCATTTGATAACCGGAACTGACCGCCTGGCAACTGTGCACCGCCGTCTCGCCAAACTCATGCAAAATCAGGCGGAACTCACAATTCATCCACTGCCGGAAAAAGCTTCACCACTCCGGCAAATGATGCAGTGGCACACATACCGTGAAAATGATCCTGGGATCACCTGGATCAGAAACTTGGTTCTTGAGGCGGGGCGAACGCTTCCTTAGCATTCACTAACTCAATGCAATAAATCCAACCTTTCAATTTTTCAAATGCCCGGAGGTTTCGTAGTTTGTCCGGGAACTAGGGAGAGATCTGACCATGAAAGTAGAAAAAGCGCTCATTGTAGGTGGTGGCATCGGCGGGCTGACCGCTGCGATCGCTTTACGTCGAAAAGGTGTTCCGGTTGAAATCATCGAACGCGATCCTGAATGGACCGTTTACGGTGTGGGCATCATTCAACAATTGAATGTTGTGCGCGCAATGGACCAGATTGGTGTGCTCGATGCGTTTTTGGCGAAATCCTTTGGCTTCGACAAAACAACAATTTTCGCCGGCCCTGCCGGGACGAAAGTTGCCGAGTTCGATACACCTCGTTTGGCGGGGCCAGAGTATCCTTCGAATGTTGGCATCCGCAGGACTGATTTGCAGGAGGTGCTTGCAAACAAAGCCAAGGATGTCGGTGCCGAAATTCGCTTAGGCGTCACGGTGGACACATTGAATGATGATGGCGACGGCGTTGACGTTACCTTTTCGGACGGCAGCTCGGGTCGCTACGACATCGTCATTGGCGCCGACGGCCTGTTCTCGCAGACCCGTCAGACGATCATGCCAGATGCACCAATGCCACGCTACACGGGTCAATGGGTATGGCGTTACAACCTGCCGCGCCCGGCAGACCTGGATGGCATCCATGTCTTTGCGGGCCCGTGCAATGCCGGGCTGGTTCCGATGAGCGAAGACCTGATGTATATGTTTCTCGTTACGCAGGAAGAAGAAGGCATGGTCCTTGAACTTGAGGGCTCGGCAGCAGCCATGCGCGAACGTGCCAGCAGAATGGCTCCGCCGCAGATTCAGGCATATCTTGATCAGATCACCGACGACGAAGGTGTCGTCGGTCGCCCGCTTGAAGTCATTCTGATCGAAGGCGAATGGCACAAAGGACGTGTCGTCTTGCTTGGGGACGCACTTCACGGTGCGACGCCGCATCAGGGTCAGGGTGCCGGAATGGCGATTGAAGACGCGCTGGTACTGGCGGATGAAATCGAAGCCGCCAACGACTTTGAAACGGCGTTCAAGGCATATCGCGACCGCCGTTGGGCCCGCGTCGAGCATGTTGCCGTTACTTCGATCAAAATCGGTGATGCCCAGATGGGTAAAATCGAACCTGTCGATGTCGGCGCGTTGACAGCGCAAACTCTCAAGCTGGTTGCAGAACCTATCTGATAGGAGAAACGCCACATGGCGATGTTTGATTACTTTCCGAACTATGTTTGGAATCTCTCGGTTTCTATTGCCATGGCCAGTGGTGCCGAACTTGGCGAGATCATGGATATGTGCCAGCCGCTTCAGGCCAAGGCACAAGCTGGCGAAGATGCCGGAACCGGGGAATTCCTAAAGGAATGGATGAAGGTTGCGGACAAGCTGGTTGAATTGGCGGCTGAAGATGAAGAAAAGGGGCGCCTGTTTTCCGCAGGCCCCAAACTACAACGCGCAGCGCTCTATTATTTGACTGCCGAACGCATGCAGGGCCACGGTCACCCGGGGCGGATGGAGACCTATGACAAAGCCCTTGCGGCATTTGCCAAAGGCACAGACTATGCCAATGACAATGTCGAGCGGCTCGAAATACCGTATGACGGCAAAGTCCTGCCCGCGCTCTATACGCGCGCCGAAGGGGTCGAAGGCCCGGCGCCAACTGTTGTCTATCTGAACGGCTTGGACAGTTGCAAAGAGCTGCTCTATTGGTCTTGGCTGCCGAACGCTCTGGCAAAACGCGGGATTTCAACCCTTTGCGTTGACCAGCCCGGAACCGGCGAAAGCCTGCGCAAACAGGGTCTGCCTGCGCATTCGGATAGCGAATTGTGGGGCACACCTGTGTATGAATTCCTCGCGGCGCGTGACGACGTGGACGAAAACCGCATCGGCATTACCGGCATTTCGCTGGGCGGTTACTATGCGCCGCGCGTCTGCGCAAATGAGCCGCGCTTTGCTTCCGGTGCCGTCTGGGGCGCCAATCACAATTGGGCCGAAGTGCAGCAAAAACGTCTGAATCGCGAAGGCGAAAATCCGGTGCCCCATTATTGGAACCATGTGCAATGGGTCTTTGGGGCATCTGACATGGATGACTTTTTTGAAAAGGCCTCAGGCATGCACCTGAACGGCCAGATGGAAAATATCAAGGTTCCGTTCCTTGTCACGCACGGCGAGAGCGACCGCCAGATCGCGCTTGATTATGCGCATCAAAGCTATGATCAACTCGTGAATTCCCCTCGGCGCGAGCTCAAGATCTTCACTCCGCGCGAAGGTGGCGTAGAACATGTGGGGGCGGACAACATGAGCTTTGGACGCGGCTATATCGCTGACTGGTTTGCCGAGACGCTCGGGGGACGCTTGTCGTGACCTTTACACTCTACGCAGCACCTGGTGCATGTTCGCGCGTACCGCTGATGTCTCTGGAAGAAGCTGGCGCCGATTTCGACGTCAAACTGGTGCGCTTCATGAAGGGTGAGCACAAAAAGCCGGACTATCTGGCAATGCATCCGGGTGGAAAGGTTCCACTCTTGGTTACTCCGGATGGTGCACTTTC
>Ga0070726_10003772_pt1 | contig 12545 bp, 8 predicted proteins | sample tdAd471_FD_67275 | JGI IMG/M metagenome (GOLD analysis project Ga0070726, IMG submission 67275) | Marine sediment microbial communities from the Atlantic coast under amendment with organic carbon and nitrate - tdAd47.1 | ecosystem: Environmental > Aquatic > Marine > Coastal > Sediment | place...
CAGCAACTCACTCTCCGTCGGCGCATCCTCGCTCTCGGGAATGGTCACAAACACCGTCAGCTTCTGGTCGTCGTACAGATCCAGGAACCGCTCGCTCACCTCTTCATCCGTGATCGTCGGCACAAGCTCACGCACCAACTCCAGATCCTGAGCAGACGACGTCAGCGTCGCCCCCGTGGCCACCGCCTCGTTGAACTGACCCAGAATCGCCCGCGCCGGCAGCGTCCCCTCGGACTCGGCCGCCCGCTCGGCCTGCGCGATCAGACCCTTGCGCGCATCGTCGATCTCCCGGCTTGTAAACCCGTGAAGCCGCGCCCGGCGCAATTCCGCCGCCGACTCCTCCAGCATCGCCTTCCACGCGTCAGGCCTCCCGCTGGAAACGATCATCGACAGCCGGAGCGCATCGAACAGGTCCGCCGCGAACGCGCCCCCGCCCAGCATCGACATCTCGCCCTCATTCACCTTCTTTGAAAGTCTCCGGTTGAACACGCTCGACGCCAGGCTCTCCACCAGCGACTCGCGCAGGCGCTCGACCGTCGTCACCGCGGGCATCGGCTCACGCAGACCGATGATCTGCACCTGCGCATCGCGCAATTCCGGGTCCGTGATCACCACCGCGCGCAGCCCCTCGTAGGGCGTCACACCGATCTCAAGATCCGCCGGACGATCGACAGCCTCGCCGCGAGCGAAGTTCTCTTTGATCCCCTCGACCACCATCGACGGGTCCGCATCGGCAACCACGATCAGCGTCATGTTGCTCGGCACGTACCACGTGTCCACGTACTGACGGAAATCGCTCTGATCCACCGACCCGATCGCCTCTTCCGTGCCGATCGGCAAGCGCTCGCCGAACGTCGAGCCCGGCGCCAGCTCCTTGAAAAACGTCTCCTGCACCCGCTGCTGCGCACCGAGCCTCGTGCGCTTCTCCTCGAGAATCACGCCACGCTCTTCGTCGATCTGATCTGGCAGCAGACTCAGCCCGAACGCCACGTCCGACAGGAACAGCATCCCCTTATCGATCGTCGTCTCGTCCGCATCGGGCAGCTCAAGGATGTACGTCGTCTGGTTGAAACTCGTAAACGCGTTCTGGTGCCGACCAAACGTCAGGCCGATCGACTCGAAAAACGGGATCAACTCGCCCGGCGGGAAGTTCTCCGAGCCGTTGAACGCCATGTGCTCGAGAAAGTGCGACAGCCCGCGGATCTCCTCGGTCTCGTTGAGTGAGCCCGTCGAGATGTGCAAATACATCGCGCTCCGCCCGGGCGGGTTGGCGTGCTCCTTGACGATGTAGCTCATCCCGTTGTTCAGCGTGCCCGTGACGATGTCGTCCCGGGGCGTCAACGGCTGGGCCGCTAGCGCCGAAGCCATCCCCGCTGACAAAGCAAGACCGAGTGTCCGTTGAATCTTCATGCGTTTCTCCGCTTGGCGTGCGCACATTCCCCATTGCCGAGCGCCGCCGGTTCTCTAGAAGCCTACCCGGTCAAACCACGTATGTTGCATTCCCAGCCTCTCGCACTTGAGGAGAGAGCAGGACAGAAGTTTCTTCAGACGCAGAACGCGATCAAGACCCGAGCAAAAGCCCGCACTGACCATCACACCCCTTCTTGGGCGCAAATTCCCCAGCGAGAATCCCCTCGATCGCCTTGTCGATCGTCTTGCGAACCTTCTTGTGGTCGATCGCATCCAGCCCGATCACGCCCCGCTCGCCCGTGGCAAAGAGCCAGTACTCCGCGCTGCCCGTAAGCTCGTCGATTGGCATATCCAGCTTCGACGCCAGAGCCATCGCATAAATCCCAAGCTGCAGGTCATCACTCTTCGGCTCTCGCAACTTTTTCCACGCCTGGCCCGTTTTGTAATCCACGATCCGAAAGCCGTCGCCCAATCGATCCACGCGGTCGAGTTTCGCCTTGAAAGAGTGCGGCCGTTCCTCCACGCCCGTGCGCTCGTACACGAACGGCGAGTTCTCCTCAAGCATCATCACTTCCGCGCTCTCATCGTGCAGCTTCTCGTACCCGAGTGTCAGCTGCGCCCGAATCTGATCCAGCTGCGACGCCTCCACACCCTGCACGCGCCGGCTCTCAACCACAAAGATCTCGCGGGCGATCGTCAGCAACTCCTCCAGCCCCGGCTTGGCAAGCCCCTCCACATCCGCATCGCTCCAGCGGCTGTAAAACCGCTCAAGCGCCGCGTGCGCTACCGTGCCCACGATCTGCTGGCTCGTTCCCGGCTCCTCCATCTTCAGCACGTACCGCAGGTAAAAACAACCCGGGCACCGCTCGTACTGATCCACCTTCGAATAACTCAGCGACAACGGCGGCAACAACCTGCCAACACCCGTCCCCTTCGAGCCAAGCTCAACCGCATCCTCGATCTGCCCCGCAAGCTCTTTCGCATACTCGTCCGAGCCCGCAAGCCATGCCGGGAGTTCCTCGTCCACCTCGATCGCTCGCACAACCGCAAGCCTGCGCGCCGACCGCCCGAGCTCATCACCGATCGCATCAAGCTCACTCTCATCGTCGAGCCCATCCTCCGCACGATCGAGCGCCGCTGCTGCTGCCTTGCGAGCCGTGCGTCTTGCGTCGGCGATCACGCGCGAACGGATCTCGCGCCCATCGCTCGCCGAGGCGCCCTCGGCCGCCAGCGCATCGCCGCCACGCAGCACCACACCCGCCGCAGCCGCTCGCCCGATGACCGTCTCACCCTCATACAGCACGACCGATTCGCCCCGTTCATCCAGGCCCAAGGGCACCTTGCCCCGCCAGGCAAGCTCCTGGAACATGTGCATCGAACCGCTCCGCGACTTGGCCCGCTTGCTCAAAAGCACCAGCCGCCGCTCCGCCCGCGTGCACGCGACATAAAACAGCCGCCGCACCTCGTCCTGCTCGCGCTCGTGCATCGACCGTTCGTCGGCCTCGAACGCGCTCAACTCCGCCGGCAGACTCGGGCCCTCACGCTGCTGCACCTGCCCGAAGCACCCCGGTGCTGCGCCGATCCGTGGCACATAGACCGTATCAAACTCAAGCCCCTTCGAGGCGTGCGCCGTCAGCAGCTTCACGCCCGACCCCGCCAGTTCCGCCTCGTCCTCGGACTGCTTGCCCTCAAAGCTCGCAAGCCCCTGCGATTGCTCCTTGTCGTCCAGTTCCTCGTAGTACCGCTGGAACGAGGCCAGGTCCCCCGGCGGATCGATCCGCGTCTGCAGCGTGCCCACAAAGTTGATGAACACCGCCAATGCGCGCACACGCCTGGCCTCCTCGCGCCCGCTCGGCAGCTCGCGGTGAGCCACGCCCGTGCGCTCAATGATCAGCTTGACCATCTCCGTCGCAGGCCGCACCGCAGCCTCGGCCGTGAACTCCGCGAGCATCTCCGTCAATCGTTTCAGCCCCGGGTGCTCGTCGGCCCTTTCGGTTAGGAACGCCGCGATCGACATCGGCTCGACGCCCTCAACCTTGGCCTGCCGCTCGTGCGCCGCGTACGCCGAAACCAATCCCACCGCCGCGCTCGCCTCGATCGCCACCGGCGGGCGCACAAGCAGCCGCATCACCCACGAGCCGGGCGAAGCGGTCACAAGCCCGATCCACGCCTTCACATCCAGAACCGCCTCGTCTTCCTCGAAGCGCTTGGTCTGCGAGAAATCGACCGGGATCCCCTCGAGCTCCATGGCCCTGCCGATGTCGGACACCGTGTTGTGCGAGCGCCCGATGACCGCGATGCGCGCCAGATCGCGACCGTCATTGGCCGCCAGATCCTCAAGGATCATCGCCGCGATCGTTACGCCCTCCTCGGCATTGCCCGCAACGTGCACCGCCTCGACCTGACTCGGCGCATCTTCAAAGTCCCTGCGGGCAAGGATCTCTTTCTCCGGCTCGAAACGATCATGGGCCGCAGCAATCACACGCTGCGCCGTGGCCAGCACCGCCTGGCTCGAGCGGTAATTCTCGCTCAGCGTGACGACCTCGGCCTGCTTCCAGATCTCGGCGAAATGCTGGAACGCGCGGTCGTCGGAGCCGCGGAACCCGTATATCGCCTGGTCGTCATCCCCGACGACGCAGATATCCCTTTCCATCCTGGGCGGCGACAGCTCCCGCAGAAACGCCAGCTGCGCGCCGTTGACGTCCTGGAACTCATCCACCACGACATGTCGGACCTCGTCGTGGATCACCGCCCGTGCGCGCTCAGACTCGCGCAGCACGCGGATCGGGAGCATGATGTAGTCATCGAAACTCAGCAGGCCGCGCTCCAGGCGGATGCGCTCGAAGTGTGTGTAGATCGCCGAGCTTGCCGTCAGCTCTTCCGCGTTTGTGCGCTCGGCGGCGATTCGTTCGTCGTCCCACTCGCCCGACGCGGCGCGCTCCTGAATCAACTCCATCCATTTCGTGGCGAGCTTCATGCTTTCATCCGCAAATACAGCCGACGTGCGCAAGAACTCGATCCACGCCCACGCCCGCTCGCCGAGCGCCTCGATCCCGCCGCCGGCCAGCAGCACGCCGGGCAAGTTGCCCTCGTCGATCGCCAGGCGGGCCGCCTCGCGGAGCATGCGCTTGCGCTGCACGGAATCCATCAGGTCCGCGAGTCCGGGGACACCGATCGTGTCGCCCCACTTGTGCAGGATTCGGCGGCCGAGGCTGTGAAATGTTCCAACACTGACCTGCGATGCGGGCGACTGGCCGATGAGTGAGCCGAGCCGCTCCTGCATCTCCTCAGCGGCTTTGACGGTGAACGTCACAGCCGCGATCGATTCGGGGCGCACGCCGTCACGCTCGATGAGTCTTGCGATGCGGTGGGTGATGACGCGCGTCTTGCCCGTGCCGGGGCCGGCGAGCACGGCGACCGGGCCCCGGTCGTGGCTCACCGCCTCGTGCTGGGCGCTGTTGAGTCCCTCGGACCAGTGAGCCGTGCTCGTCATGTGTGGTTCCCGTGCTCTGGCGGTTGGTTCAGATCAGCCCTCGGCCTGTCCGCGGTCGCGCATGTAGAGGTGGATGGCGGTCGTGCCGTAGTCGTGTGTCTCGGGTCCGATGGCGCCCTCGACCTTGAGGCTTGGCTCGGCGTAGACGCTCCGCTGTGTGTCCTCGAATTCTTCCGTGCCGACGACGTGCTTGAAGGGCCAGGGCGTGCGCAGCATCGCGTAGCCGTCGTCGTCGAGATTCTCGACGAGCCTTGCGAACTGCTTGATGACGCGAGGGTAGGTCTCGGGGTCCTCGACAAGCTTGTAGGGCGGGTCGAAGAAGATCAGGTGGACGGGGCGTGGGCAGCGCGCCAGAGCCGCAGCCCCGAGTGCGTCGGCCTTGACCGCCTCGGCCCGCTCGCTGGCGCCGACGTGCTCGATGTTCTTCTTGAGCACCTCGAGCACGGTCTTGTCGCGTTCGATGAAGACGCACCGCTTGGCGCCCCGGCTGATGGCTTCGAGGCCGATCGCGCCAGAGCCGGCGAAGCCGTCGTAGCACTCCTGACCCTCGACGTGCCCGCGGAGGAGGTTGAAAAGGGCTTCCTTGACCAGATCGGGGATAGGCCTTGTGGGCATTCTCTCCGAGGGGCTAAAGAGTCGCTTGCGTCGAAATTCGCCACCGATGATGCGCATTGGATCAGCAAAGCCGATCGGGGGGTGCGGGTCAAGTTGAGACGGAAGAACTGGCGCTCGCCTTGGTGGGAAAAGGAGAGCAAATCCCCTCGCTTGCGCTTCGGGCTCGTCAGTTCAAGAGGGCATTGATGGAGGCGAAGAGGGCATCGTCGGCGACGGATTCGGGGTCCTCGAGCAGGCGGGAGATCGGGCCGCCGATGACGGGCGGGGTCTCCACGCCCGAGACCACGCGCCAGAAGGGCTCGTCGGCCCCGTCGCTCAGCCAGCTGCGGAGCTGGCCCGAATCGAGGTCGGCGTAGTCTCGCAGGTCCTCGCAACCGATGTAGACCACGCGGGTGATGAGGAGGTAATCGTCGCTGGCGAACTCGGCCTCGGCTGCCACGCCAGCGATGGCGTCGGCCAATCGGCCAAAGAGCGCCATGTCGGCCCGAAGCATCGCGTCGGCGTCGTGCCAGACGATGTACCGATTCCGGATCGGCGGGCGGCCGGGGATGATGGGCTGCGAGCGGAGCCTTGCGACCACGCCGCTGGGACCATCGATACGACGGCGCATCGGGGCCTCGCCCGGGATGGATCGTTCGAGCTGATAGCAGAGGCCATCCAGGTCGGTGACGTCGCGGCCATAGATCGGGATGACCTGAGAATCGTGGATGCCAGCCAGGAATGCCGCCAGACCTGCGGCGAACGAGGCACGCTCGCCCGAGCGGTCGGACCACGCCGCGAGGTGGTGCTCTTCGAGCACACGGGCAAGCTCGGCTTGCCAGCCCCGCATGGGTGAACCCGGAACAGAATGGCCGCGCAGCAATTCCATCGCGCCAAAGTCACGCCCATTTCGGGGCGCCCTCTCCGACGACACGGCTACCGCACGACCGTTCGCTCTCGATCCAGACAACGCGTACGCCCCCACTCAGGGCGACCCGTTTCCCACGTCTGACAGCCAGACCATGCGCTGGAAACGAGCCCCTGCAACCAATTCGATCGGTTCAACCGTAAAAAGCCCTCCAATCTCGGGCATTCCCTTACCCCGCTTGCCATTTTCTTGTTCGGACACACACTGGACCGCGGTGTCCTTCAATGAGCCATGCTTCCAGCGATGCCCAGAACCCGGCCCATCTTGACAGCCCTTGTTCTGCTGGCGGCGTTGCTTGTGCCCATTTGCGGGTGCGACAACGCCGAGGCTCGGCTGGACATCATTTATTCGGGCGTCGGCAAGAACGGCCGGGCCGCGACGTTTGGGAATCTCAAGAGTGAGTTCGACAAGGGCAACATCACCTTCGAGAGCGCGATGATCCGGGCTGAGGAGATGCTCCAGGCGGGCGATGCGGACGCGGTCACATTCGCGGGCGCGGTGCTCGATCTGTCGGAAGCCATCGAGGACAAGTTCCCCACCGGCGGCGAGTTCGAGTTGTTCTGGAGAAGGATCGGCAGGCTCGCCTACACCTCGGCCTACGCGGCCTTCGAGGCGGGCGACTTTGAGACCGCCTCGATGTTGGTGCTCGCCGGGCCGGACCGATGGAAGCGGGACCCGTACTGGATCGCGTACCCGAACCACGAGATTCTGGTGGCGCTGGCGATGGCATACGAGGGCGACGCAAGAGGCGGGATCGCGCTGCTCAATAGTCGCACGCCCCAGCCCGACGAGTACAAAGAAGCGATCCAGACGATCGCGGAGATCCAGCGGCGTCAGCAGCAGGCGAGCGACCGGGCTGCAGAAAACGAAGAGGGCGGGTGAGCACGCCTACTTCCGGTTGGTGACACCCAGTTCTTCTTCGCTGATCGTCGCCTCGTCGATGTCGCCCGCGTTTGCGATGTTTGTCGCGTTCTTGGCTTCGATCTCTTGCGCGAGGCGCTTCTCGCCTGAGCCAGCGACCTTTGGCCTCTCGTGCTCGGCGGCTTGGCGGCCGTCGTCGGTCACCTTGTAGGTGATGCCGATCGTCTGCTCGGGCTTGCCCGTTGTAAGACGGTCGATGAGCTCGACGCCCTGCATGACCGAGTGGTCGGTGTTGGCGACCTCGTACTTCCACATGCCGAAACGCCCGCGGGAGTAGATCCCGCGTTCTTCCAGCCAGGGGATGAGCTTTGCGAGCAGTTCGTCGCGTTCGACGCTGGGCGTCGGGTAGCTGTAGTTCACTTTCATGACCCACGTCGAGACGATGTCGTCGCGCTCGCCGGGCTCCAGAAGGCCCGAGGATTCGAGGCCCGCGATCGTGCGCTCAAGGATGGTCGCCTCGTCCTCGGGCTTGTCGGGGCTGAAGCTCGTTTCGCAGAGGAGCGAGTAGTAGCGCTCGGGATCGGGCGTCATGCGTGGGGAGTAGTTGCTGAGGTAGGTGACGCGGTAGAAGGGGCTGTCGGACTCTGGGAAGTACATCCAGCATTTGGTGGATGGGCACGGGCGTTTGATGCCGACACCGATCATGTAGCCGCCGGAGTGCATGAGTTTCTGCGCGGTTTCGCGGATATCCGCGGGTGCGTCCTCGATGACGTCGCAGATGAGTCTGTCCAGCGGCATGGTCGAGACGAGCGCATCGTAGGGCTCGGTCCTGAGCTGGCCCTGATGATCGAACGTCGCGGTGCGGGCTGCGGTGTCGATCGAGACGAGCCTGGTGTGCAACTGGAGCTGGTCGCTCAAGAGGGGTGTGAATCGGTCGTAGAAATCGCCCGTGCCGCCGAGCGGGTACTTGAAGGTGTTGTTTGGTCCCCAGCCGAAGTCGTCGAGGCCCTCGTCCATGTTGCGCTTGGCGCGCTTCCAGTCGATGACCGCGACGCGTTCGCCGATCCAGGTTTTGTTCATCTTCTCGGGGGCGCAGGCCCAGACCTTGAAGTTGTACGGCCTCATGAACTGCTGGGCGATGCCCTCGCCAAAGACATTGTCGATGAACTCGCCGAAGTTGCGCGCCCCGGCGGCTCCTGCCGAGTTGGTCTGCGCCTCGATGAGCCCCTCGATGCAGGCCTTGGCGTCGGCCTCGGGGAGGTATCGGAGGTTGTTCTGAAATGGGTACGGCACCCAGGTGCCGGCCATGCGGACCCAGCTCTCGCGCTCGTTGGTGGTGTACTGGCCCTGCATGAGCTCTTCGAAGATGCGGTCGTACTCTTCGTAGTGGCTAAAGAGGACGTGCCCGCCGACGTCCCAGGTGAAGCCGTTCTCGTCGGTGTAGCTGCGGGCCAGGCCGCCGACGTTGTCGGAGGCCTCGATGAGGGCGAAACCGGTGAGCCCGATTTGGCGGAGGCGGTAGGCGGCCCCGAGGCCCGTGGGGCCGGCGCCGACGATGAGGATGCGTCCCGGGTCTTGTGTCTCGTGCGTACTCATCTCACTCCTGGTGATGCGGATCGGTCTCTGGGTGCGGTGGATCGTAGAGCACCCGCTTTGGGTGAATGCCAGATATGAGACTGATAGGCGTGTCCGGATACACGATTCGCACCCGATCCGGGCAACTCCCCTGAATAGGCTGGATTTCTTAGCGCATTCTACCTATTTTATCGGGAGTAGGTGAAGACGCCTGAACATGGTGTATATCGGATGGTGATTTTGCCGACTTCCGATAGACTGAGGTATTTCCATCACCCGTGTATGGGGATGGACGCAAGCGAGTGGGTTGAGTGTGACGCCCGGAGGCCACGAATATGGATTCCGAACGAAACAGCGCTCTCGATGCCGTGATGTCCGCGGTGGCGACCTCGACCGAGTCGGTCGTGGGTTTGCCTGCTGTGGCCACGCTCGAGTGGTGCGATCGGGCGGCCTGGTGTTTGGCCGGTCTTTGTGAACCGGCGCTGGCCACGCTGACGGTCGGCACGCTCTCGCCTACGGGTGATCTGACGACACAGGAAGTCTCGGGCGTTGCAGCCCGAACCGGGGTGGCAAGAGCCAGGGCGATCCGTCGCAGCGAGGTCGAGACGCGTGGCGAGGATCCGCGCATCGCGACGCTCCGCGTGCGGGCGGCCCGCTTCCGCAGAGTCGGTGTGCGGGTGCCCACGACCTCACGCCACATCCCAACGGTTGGGCGGCTGACCGAACTGCCCGGCGGCGAGAACGTCACGCGTGGCGATATCCCGCGCCTCTGGAACGGTCTTGAGTCCTCGGATGTGCTTGTCGGCATTCTGGGTCTTGGTGATCCCGAGGCCGGACGCGTGCTGATCGCGCAGGTCGCGCCGATCGGGCAGGGCATCCGGCTGACGAGCCACCACAACTCGGCGATGGCTTCGATTCTGCCCGTGCTTGCACGGCGTGCGATCCTGGCGCTGGGCGACGGCGCCGACGGCCCGACGAAGTGGCTCACGCAGCGCGAGCAGATCGTGCTTGAGCAGCTGACACTGGGTAAGAGTGTGCGCGAGATCGCTGATGAACTCGGCCGAAGCCCGCACACGGTGCACGACCACGTTAAGAGTTTGCATCGCAAGCTGGGCGCTTCGAGCCGGGGCGAACTGGTGGCGAGGGCGCTTGGTCACACGACCGCCGATGCCGAGCAGGCGAGTTCGACGATCGAGCACAAGCCGACCGAGCCGTCGCATCGTCACGAGTCGATCGAGCCCAAGCCGGGCGTCGCGGCCCGCAGGCTCGACTGAATCGAATGACACAATGAATATCCTGAGGCGGAGGCTTTGAGCCTCCGCTTTCTTTTTTGCAGCAGGAAGTTGAGTGTCCCGACTGCGGAGGCTGGAAGCCTCCGCCACTGGAATGCGGAAGAGCGATTAGTTGGTTGCCAGGCGTGAGCCGATGCGGGAGGCGAGGCGCGATTCGAGGGCGTGATCGCGTTTGGTGATGACGGTGAAGCTGGTGGACATGGCCCGTGCTGCCAGCGCGGGGTCGCGTGTGCGAGTGACGCCGACGGGGTGGACGGGTGAGACGCGCCGGTATGGCCGGTAGACGCGTTCGATGGAGACCTCGACGAGGCCGACGAGCGGATCGGCCAAGCTGGCCTCGGCGACGGAGCGGGGCGCACCCTCGCCCGTGATCTGCGTGATGGGCTCGTCGGAGGGCATCTGATCGACTTCGCTGGCGGGTCGGAAGCTGATGCGGATCGTCCGCTGCTGCGGGTGGGCCAGGTCGGCGATCTCGCCCTTGAGCGCCGATTGCTCCCGGTCCCAGGGGGTGGCCAGGCCCGCAGAGGCCTTGGGCTTGGTAGAGATGACGCCTGAGTAGGCGTCGACGCGGTCGATGGTAAAGCCCAGCGCGATGAGCTCGTCGCGGGCGATGTCGAAGGCGGCGTCGTATGTGCCCGGCTCGGCCAAGAAGCGACCACCGGCGCCCGAGACGGGCTGAGTGCGCGAGGCGCAGCCGACGAGTGAGCCGGTCAGCGTGAGACAGAGTGCCAGAAAGAGAAGCGTTCGCGTCAGCATTGTCATGAGCTTACCCGCCTGCGCCGAGTGCGGTCGCGACGGCGGCCATCTGCTCGAAGAGCGCCCGGACGTGCTCATCGCGGGTGGTCGTGGCGCCGATGGCGACGCGGATGGCGTAGCGGTCGCCGCCCGAGGTGGGGATGGTGGTGTGCGTGAGGTAGCTCGGCCCCCGCTGATTGAGCGTGTCCATGAGCTGGCGGGTCGCATCGTCGCCCGCGCGGAGGGCGATGCAGACGAGATTCATCGTCCGCGGCGTGAGCACCACGAAACGGTCGTCGGCGCGGACGAGCGATTCGAACAGCTCGGCCTGCGCCAGGCCCATGCGGACGTGGGCACGGAGGCCTTCGAGCCCGTAGTGGCGGAGCACGAACCAGAGCTTGAGCGCACGGAAGCGTCGGCCCAGCGGCACGCCCCAGTCGCGGTAGTCGAAGACCTCGCCCGAATCGGTCGCGGCGTTGCGGAGGTACTCGGGTGTAACGGACATGCTCGAAACGAGCGCCTTGCGGTCGCGCGTCCAGAAGAGATCGCAGTCGAAGTTGACGAGCAGCCACTTGTGCGGGTTGAAGCACAGCGAGTCTGCGTGCTCGATGCCGGTGATCATCGCGCGGTGTTCGGGGCAGACGAGCAGCGCGCCGGCGTGTGCTGCGTCGACGTGCAGCCAGCAGCCTTTCTCGGTTGCACCGGTGTCTCGGAGGACGCGGGTGATGTACTCGAGCGGGTCGATCGCGGTGGTGCCCGTCGTGCCGAGCGTGGCGCAGACCATCGCGGGGGTCAGGCCGCGAGCGATGTCTTCGCGGATGGCGGCTTCGAGCATTGCCGGGTCCATGCGGAGCTGGTTGTCGGTCTCGATTGTGCGGACGCGCGAGGTGTCCGAGACGGTTGAGGCCAGGCCCGTGATGAGTGCGGCCTTGATGAACGAGCTGTGCGTTTGCGACGAGGCGTAGACTGTGGTCTTGTGGAAGTCGGTGCCTTGGTCACTGACGCGGCGGCGGCCGGCCACCATGGCGGCGAGCGTGGCGTCGCTGGCGGTGGACTGGATGCACCCGCCACCAGATTCGCTCGCGGAGAGGAAGGATTCGGGCAGTCCCATCGCGCGGCCCATCTGATCGAGCAGGGCGCGTTCGAGTTCGCTGGCGGCGGGCGAGGTGGCCCAGAGCATGCCCTGCTGACCGAAGCCGGCGCTCAGCAGCTCGCCGATGATCGCGGGCCCGGTCGAGTTGCACGGGAAGTAGCCGAAGAAGTTCGGCGACTGCCAGTGCGTCATGTTGGGGATGACGATGCGCTCGAGGTCATCGAAGATGCGCGTCCACTCGTGCGCATCGCCGGGGGATTCGCTTGCCGATTTGGGGATGTGTTTGAGCACATCGCCCGGCTTGGTCGGCGGGCGCGCGGGGAGAGTTTCGACGCGGCGCATGTAGTCCGCGACGGCTTCGACCGCGCGGACCGCCTGCTCGCGGAAGGCATCGGGCGACATGTGGGGCGGCGATTCGTCCACGCGTATTACTCAGGGAACTATTCGGGAAGTTTGGCGAGTTCGGCTTCGACGCGCGCGACGAGCTTCTCGACGGTCTTGGGGCCGAAGTCGAAGTCGAGGCCCGCGGCGGCGAAGAGCTCGGGCAGCGGTCGGCTGCCGCCG
>Ga0070726_10003773_pt1 | contig 12545 bp, 10 predicted proteins | sample tdAd471_FD_67275 | JGI IMG/M metagenome (GOLD analysis project Ga0070726, IMG submission 67275) | Marine sediment microbial communities from the Atlantic coast under amendment with organic carbon and nitrate - tdAd47.1 | ecosystem: Environmental > Aquatic > Marine > Coastal > Sediment | place...
GATAAACGCCGAGCCGGTCATTGTCGGCCAGCAGCGTCGCCGCCGCGGAGAGCCCGTTCGCATGAGTCACGCTACCCTCCGGTGCGCCCGCTAGTCGCAGGATATCGCCTGCCAGATGCATGTAAACGGCAGCGTCCTCGTAATCCTTCTCCATGAAGGCATTGAGACCCGCATAGTAATAGCTCTGCCCGAACACAATATCGGGTTCACGGCTGGCCACTTCGAAAGCCGCAACGGCGCGGAGTGCCGGTTCGGACAGGAAGCGATACCGACCCAGCCGGAAATGGATATCCGCATTGAGGTAATAGGCCGTTCCCAGCAAGGAGGCGTGAGTCTCGATCAGGTCCGGGAGCGTCTCGAATGCCTGCAGAGCCCGATCCGACGCATCGCGGGCGTCGTCCCAGTCTTCCAGCTCGATGGCGGCTTTCGCGGCGTTATGCCAACGCCAGCCCACCATGACCATCTCGCCACCAGACCGTTCCGTCGTTCTCGCAGCTTCCCGCCAGGCCCGCCAGGCGGTCTCATCATCACCGATAGCGGCAGCGAAATATCCCAGATTCTCCGCAATCGCAGCCCAGCTGGCGGGATCTATGTCCGCCCGTTCCGCAGCCTCATAGACCGCTTCCGCCGCCACGAAGGCTGCATTCACATCCCCGCTCTGCTCCGCCGACTGATAGGCCCGGTAAAGATCGGCGACATTGTCGGGCAGTTGCCCCTCCGCCGCGACGGCCAGTCCTGCCAGACAACACAATGCAACCCAAACCTGCTTCATTCCACACTCCCCGAATAAGGCGAGGAAAGCGGTCCGCCCCCTGAGCGTCAAGGGGGAACGGCGCGCGGCTCGGACTTCCGCTCGACTTCCGCTCTCGCTTGACTTCGCCCCGCGCGGGATCGATATGCCGCCCATGACTGATACCTCCCCCAAACCCGTCCACGTGATCGGCGGCGGCATGGCCGGCTCCGAGGCGTGCTGGCAGCTGGCGCGCGCCGGTGTGCCTGTCATTCTCCACGAGATGCGCGGCGTGCGCGGGACCGATGCCCACAAGACGGACGGGCTGGCCGAACTGGTCTGCTCGAACTCCTTCCGCTCCGACGATCACGAGACCAATGCGGTCGGCCTCCTGCACGAGGAAATGCGCCGCTGTGACTCGATCATCATGGAGATGGGCGACCGGCATCGCCTGCCAGCCGGCGGCGCGCTGGCCGTGGATCGCGACGCCTTTTCCGAGGCGGTCACCGATCGCCTGAGCGCGCATCCGCTGGTGACGATCAGCCGCGAGGAAATCCCGGCCTTGCCGCCGGAGGACTGGGACAGTGTCATCATCGCCACCGGCCCCCTCACCTCTGAAAGCCTGTCCGAAGCGATCCTGAAGGAGACCGGCGAAGGCGAGCTGGCCTTCTTTGACGCCATCGCCCCGGTGATCCATCGCGAGAGCATCAATCTCGACAAGGCCTGGTTCCAGTCGCGCTATGACAAGGGCGAGACTGAGGCCGAGAAGAAGGCTTACCTCAACTGTCCGATGGATGCGGACCAGTATAACGCCTTCATCGATGCCCTCCTCGAGGCTCCGAAGACCGAGTTCAAGGAGTGGGAGGACACGCCCTATTTCGACGGCTGCCTGCCGATCGAGGTGATGGCGGAGCGTGGTCGCGAGACCCTGCGTCACGGCCCGATGAAGCCGGTCGGCCTGACCAATCCGCACCAGCCGGACATCAAGGCCCACGCCATTGTCCAGTTGCGCCAGGACAATGCGCTGGGCACGCTCTTCAACATGGTCGGTTTCCAGACCAAGATGAAATACGGCGCCCAGACCGACATCTTCCGGATGATTCCGGGACTGGAGGACGCGCAGTTCGCGCGCCTGGGCGGCATTCACCGCAACACCTTCCTCAACTCCCCGAAACTCCTCGACAACCAGCTGCGCCTGAAGTCACAGCCGCGCCTGCGTTTTGCCGGCCAGCTGATCGGTGTTGAGGGCTATGTCGAGAGTGCCTCGATGGGGCTGCTCGCGGGCCGTTTCGCCGCAGCGGAACGCCTCGGACGCGCGCTGGCAACCCCGCCGGAAACGACGGCGCTCGGGGCGCTGGTCAACCACGTCACGGGCGGGCACCTGGATGGCGGCAAGGGGAGTTTCCAGCCGATGAACGTCAATTTCGGCCTCTTCCCCATGATGCAGGCCCCGTCCCGCGACGCTGAAGGCAATCGACTGCGCGGCAAGGCAAAGACCGTCGCCAAGAAAAAGCTGATGTCCGCCCGCGCCCTGGACGACCTCCGGACCTGGCTGAACGAACACGCATAATTGTATTCCCCCCGCCTACAGCCGGGCATTGCCCGAGCGTTCAAACTCTGGTGAACTCCGGCTCTTGAGTTCAAAGGGGGAGTTCCCGGATCGTGTTTTGCAAACTGCTTGTCACCGCAGCGGCGGCTGCCGCGTGCCTGTCATTCACCGCGCCGGGCCTGGCGCAGAACCTGCCGGTTGAAGCCTTCACCGCTGCGCCCGGCATGCAGGCTCCGACTCTGTCCCCGAGCGGCAATCGCATTGCCTTCATTTCCGTCCAGGGCGACCGCCCGATCCTTCAGGTGGTCGACTTTTCGACGGGTGAAGCGCGGGCTGTCGGGATGGGCGACTTGCGTTTTCAGCAACTCCAGTGGGCCTCGGAAGGTGTGGTCGTTCTGCGCATGACGACCGTCTCGGACGTTCAAGGCACGGCGACCGGGATTGATCGCGGCCTGGCGATCGCCGTGGATGTCGACGATGGCATGTCTTACCGCACGATTGGTGGCCGCGAAGGGTCACGCTCCGGCTCGCGCCTGCGCTCAAGGATCGTGAATGTTGACGGCGATGTCATCGGTGTCGACCGGGATAGCGGCCACGTGATCATGAACTCTTTCGAGGGTCAGGGTCACATCAGCGAAATGACCGAGAACCTCTACAGCGTCGACCCGCGAACCGGCGATATGACCCGGCTGCAGCGAGGCTCCAATCGCGTCTATTTCTGGATTCTCGACGAGAACAGCGAGCTGATCGCCCAGGCCAATTATTTCCAGCTGCAAAATCGCCAGGAGCTGATTGCCTATGACGGGGATCGACCGGAGACAATCTCGGTCGAGGAAAACTCCACCGGTCTTGCCTACACGCCCTGGGGACTTCTGCCCGACGGTCGACTGGGCGTCACCACCCTCTTCCGAAGCCCGCAGGGTGATACCCGCCGCAGCCTGTACGCCATCTCCCTGAGCTCCGGCGAGTTCGAGGACGTGATCATTTCCTCGGACCGGTTTGATTTGAACGGTGCCGTGGTCGATCCCTACACCAATGGCGTCGTCGGGGCGCACTATGATGACTTCGAAAGCTCTCGCATCGCCTGGATCGACGCGGAACTCGAAACCGCCGAGACACAGCTTTGGGAAATTCTCGGCTCGCCGTCTCATCGCCCCGAACTCATCTCCTGGTCGATGGACCGGGCCACCATGCTGGCCCGCTATCATGACGGTGTGTCCGCCCCGATGTATGTCCGCTTCCTCCCGGGGACAGGTCAGGCCGAACTGATCGGTGTCGAACGCGACGCGTTGAACGGTGTCCGGCTGCCGGAGCGGTCCCCGTTCCAATACCAGGCCCGAGACGGCGAAATCATCCACGGCTTCATCACCCGGCCCGAGGGCGATGGCCCCCATCCGGCCGTCATCCTGCCGCACGGTGGCCCGGCCTCTCATGATGCCGGTGGTTTCGATCAGTGGGCCCACTTCCTGGCCACGCGGGGCTATGTCGTTCTCCAGCCCAATTTCCGCGGCTCTCGCGGCTTCGGCCGCTACTGGCTTGAAGCCGGTTATGGCGAGTGGGGGACGGGCGTCATGCAGCATGACGTCACCGACGCTGCCATCGCGCTGGTGGAAGCCGGTGAAACCACGGAAGACCGCCTCTGTATTGTCGGCCACAGCTATGGCGGCTATGCCGCCCTTGCGGGCGCTGCTTTCACACCGGATCTTTTCCAGTGCGCGGTGGCCTCAGCCCCGGTGACCAATCTCGCCAGCATGATTGGTTGGACCCGCGAACGCTTCGGGCGCGCTCACTGGCTCAGCGCCTACTGGGCCGAGAGCTTTGGCGACGAAACGTCGATCGATTACGACGCCCTGCGGGCAGTCTCACCGAGTGAAGCCGTGGACAATATCCACATCCCGGTCCTGATCCTGCACGGCAGCGACGACACGCGCGTTCCCATCTCGCAGAGCGAGACCATGGTTCGGGCGCTACGACGGGCAGATCGCGACGTCACCTATGTCGAGCTCGACGGTGGCGACCACGACCTGTCCAGAGCCGAAGACCGTCTCGCCACCTTCCAGGCGATCGAGGCGTTTCTGGATGAGCATATCGGTGGGGAATAGGCCCGTCGTCTGACCAGAAGAAAAGCCGCCCCGGACGTCCGGAGCGGCTTTTTTCTGTGGCGCGTCCCTGGCGGTGACTACCAGGCGAGGTCTTCCCCGCTGACATGCAGGAAACGCCCGTTCATGGCGGCATTGTCGTAGGCCCGGGCGATGAGGTCGAGCTGGGCGGAGACCGACTCTTCCACCGTCAGCAGGCCCTGCGGACCGCCCATACGGGTGCGAACCCAGCCCGGATGCAGGACGAGTACGACGATCTCGCGGTCCTCAAGATCGATGCTGAGGGACTTGCCAATGGCGTTCAGCGCGGCCTTGGAGGCGCGGTAGCCATAGGCGCCGCCGCTGTCATTATCGGCAATGGAGCCCATCCGGCTCGACTGCAGGGCGATGACTTTCATCTCTGAAGCCGCGACCTTGTCAGCAAAGGCCTCCGCCAGCGCGAGCGGGGCCAGCGCGTTGATGCGCATCACGTCGAGGAAGCTTTCCTGCGCGGCAGAGCCGAAGGATGTCGTGTCCCGGCTCGGTACGCCGGCATTCGCGAAGAGCAGGTCCACGGGACCGTCGACCGAGGCTGCGAGCGCCTTGGCGGCGTCGAGATCCGTCGCGTCATAGGCGTGAATGGTCAGGCGACCGTCACCCGGGTCGAGCGCCTTGAGGTCCGCCGTATCATCCGGATTGCGGCAAGCGGCCGAGATCGACCAGCCCCGTTCCAGCAATTGGCGGGTATGTTCAAGGCCGAGGCCGCGATTGGCACCCGTGATGACAGCATGAGGCATGGAGAACTCCGGTTTTGGTGTGTCACGAAATTATTCAATTCGGCGCCGCTGTCAGCCCCAAACCCGCAGAAAAAACTAGCGACCCGTGAGTGCAAGCCAGTTCAGACGCAGTTGTCGCCCGAGAAGGGCCGGTTCGCGGGCCCCGTGGAAGGGGTTATCCGGCAGGGATTTGAGATAGGCAGGCGCGAGAACGGCGTAGCCGATTGCGGGCACCGCTTCCTGCGGTAAAGGGCCGAGAGTCTTGAGTTCGGCAATCGCCGCCTGCGCCAGTTCGCGGACCGGTGCGAGCGCCTGCGCGGCGCGATCGCTCCCGAGCCCCTGGGCCAGCATGGCCGGCGTTCCCCCGGCGGCGACGAGGGTCGCGTTGCACACGGGCGCGCGTCCGATCGCGGCGCGGTGCGGGAAGGCCCGCATCAGCCCCGTCAGCCCCCAGGCGCGTCCGGCCGTGCGGGCGAGCGCCTCAGCCTCCGGGGCGCCGCACAGAAACAAGGCGAGACGGGCAAGCTGTCCCGCCGTGCGGTCGACATAGTCCAGCAGGTCGGCGAGGTCGGTGTGCGGGCGAGCGGCAACATCATCGAAACGGGCATCAATCAGATCGATCAGGGCGTCCTGCGGCAGGCGAGCGGTCAGAGGAGCCAACCCCTCAGTCACCGCATGGCGCCGGACACGCGGTTCCGCCGCGTAAAGGTCCGTCACCGCGTCGCGCCACCATGTCAGTTTCATCTCACCGATCAGGCTCTCCGTGGTCGCCTCGGCGATGCGGGCGATTTCCTGGTTGAAGGCATAGAGCGCCAGCAATGCCTCGCGGTCGTCGGGACGCGCGAACAGCGCCGCGAGCCGGCGGTCCGGATCGCGCTCTTGTAACAAAGTGCTGAAATTTTCGTCGCGCATGCCGCGCTCCTGTAGACAGGCGTGGTCCGGACACCATATGCACTCCTGAGAGCCCCGGCGCCATGGTGACATGCTGCCCCGGCATTCCGACACGCATTGAAGACGCCCCGTATCAAAGAAGAGAGATCGACATGGCCTTTACCCTCCCCGACCTTCCCTATGCCAAGGACGCCCTGGCGCCGCACATCTCCGCCGAGACGCTGGACTTCCACCATGGCAAACACCACAACGCCTATGTCGGCAAGCTGAACGGCCTGATCGAAGGCACGGACCTGGCCGACAAGTCTCTGGAGGACATCATCCTCGCCACGGCGGGTGATGCGTCCAAGGCCGGCGTCTTCAACAATGCCGCCCAGATCTGGAACCATACCTTCTACTGGCACTCCATGACCCCGAATGGCGGTGGCGCTCCGACCGGAGCCCTGGCCGACAAGATCAATGCCGATTTCGGCTCGCTGGACGCCTTCAAGTCCGCATTTGCGGACGCCGGCGCGACCCAGTTCGGCTCTGGCTGGGCCTGGCTGGTCCTGGCCAATGGCAAGCTCGAGGTGCGCAAGACGCTGAACGCCGAAACGCCGCTGACGGAGGCCGGTGTCACCCCGCTCCTCACCATGGATGTCTGGGAACACGCCTATTATCTGGACTTCCAGAACCGTCGCCCGGACTACATCACCACCTTCCTCGACGAGCTGGTGAACTGGGAATTCGCCGCGAAGAATCTCGAGGCAGCCCTGGCTGACGCTGCATAACGCTACAAGGCGCTCGCCAAGTCGGGCGCGCATGCCTAATCTCCCCCTCGGTCGATAAATCATCCCGAGGGGGAGTTCATGTTCCGTACGGTGATAACCGTCACGCTACTGGTGCTGTCCGCACCGGCGGCGAGTTTTGCCCAGGCCTTCTCCCAGGCCGGGCTTGATGCCTTCCAACACGAAATGGACAGCCGGGTCGAGGCGGGTCGCCGCGCCGGCTATGCGGTCATCCTCGTTCGCAATGGCGAACGCCAGACGCTGACCTCCGGCAGCCGCCTTCTGGGCGGTGAGGCGCCGATGCTGACGACGACGCCCGTGCGTCTCGCCTCCATGACCAAGCCTGTCACCGCGACGGCGACGATGATGCTGGTCGAGCGCGGCGTAATCGCTCTGGATGATCCGGTGAGCCAGTACATTCCGGCCTTTGCCGATGTGGAGGTCGCGACAAGCCTTCAGGCCAACGAGGCCGGCGAATTCGCAACCACGCCCGTCACCACACCGATCACGATCCGCCACCTGCTGACGCATACATCAGGCGTCGGATATATTTTCGACACCCGGACGGATCTGGGTCAGGCCATGATCGCCGGCACCCTGTATCAGGGCGACGGCGATCTGGAAGACAAGATCAATGCGCTGGCCGAGTTCCCGCTCTATTTCCAGCCGGGCGAGCGCTGGTTCTATTCCTATGCCAATGACGTGCTGGGCCGGGTCATCGAGGTCGCGTCCGGACGCCCCTTCGAGGATTTCCTCCAGGACGAGATTTTCACCCCGCTCGGCATGCAGCACACCACCTTCTTCGTGGCTGACGAGGAGCTGGACAGTGTCGCCGGGGTCTACACCCATATCGAGGGCGGTACGCTCGTCGATCCCTATCACGACAGCGAGGAATACCGTCCGACCTGGGCGTCCGGCGGTGGAGGGCTTGTCTCCACAGGCGAGGACTATCTGCGCTTCGCGATGATGCTCGCCAATGGGGGAGAGCTCGACGGGGTTCGCCTTCTGAGCGAGGAAACGCTGGCGGCGATGACGCAGCCGCAAGTGCCGGGAGAGGCGCTGCCGGAGAGCATGGCAGGTTGGACCTATGGCTACGGCGTCGGCATTGTCCTGCCGGGCACGGAAGACCGTCCCGCCCTCGGCGTGCCGGGTGATTTCGGCTGGGGCGGCTATTTCGACACCGACTTCTTCGTCAGCCCTGGGACCGGCCTCGTCGCCATCATGATGACCCAGGTCATCCCGGGCCCGAACATGCCGGAAGGCCGGACCTCCAGCTGGTGGCGCGCCGCAGCCTACGCCACCCTGCCCAGCCCCGAGTAATTCGGACGCCCTCATATCCGTCCAAAGAAAAAGGCCCGCCAATCGGCGGGCCTTTCGCTGTTTCTCAAGGCTCGGCGATCAGCCGAACAGGGTCTGGGCCATCGCCATAGTCACCAGCATCGGGAAGCTCAGCAGCGTATTGGTCCGCGAGAAGAGCATCGCCGTGCGGGCCGCGGCGGGCTTGGCATCGGCCTCCGCCTCGACCAGTCCCAGGGCGATCTTCTGGTTCGGCCAGATGATGAACCAGACATTGAACGCCATGATCAGCGCCATCCACATGCCCAGGCCGATAAAGGAATATTGCGGGGCATAATTTTCGGCCAGAAGACCGAAGGAAAGCACTTCAATCGTATAGCCACGGAAACCGGCCACAGCGAGGCCGGTCACGACCGTTGCGGCAGCGCCCCAGCGAAACCAGAACAGGGCGGCCGGAGCGATCACCTTGCCGATCGCCGGCTTCTGGTCATCGGGAATGTTCGGCATGTTCGGTATCTGCACAAAATTGAAATACCAGAGCAAACCGATCCACATGATGCCGGAGACGACATGCGTCCAGCGTGCGATCGCTTCATAGTTCAGCGCGGCGCCGCCCGCCAGCACGTAGGCGACGTAAAAGATCACCGCGAGCGCCAGCGAGATGTGCACGGTCATCCGCAGATTGGACAGAATTGCAGCCATGAGGCCCCTCCCCTAAGAATCGATATGATTGCTTAAGCGAGGGAAACTAGCCTATTTCGCCTGTCGGGATAAGTCGTTTCAATTCCAGCGAGAATTGGGAACGGGCCGGATATCAGAATTTCACCGTCTCGATCTCGTCGTCCGAAGAGCGGTTCACCTTGGTGAACATCAGGATCGGCGAGGCCACGAAGATGGAGGAGAAGGTCCCGATCAGCACGCCCCAGATCATCGCAAAGGAGAAGCCTTTCAGGGCTTCGCCACCGATGAGGTAGAGCGAAAGCAGCGCCACGAGGGTGGTCGCCGAGGTCAGGATCGTCCGCGACAGGGTATCGTTGATGGAGAGGTTGAGTACCTCGTCCAGCGGCTTGACCTTGTACTTGCGGAGGTTCTCCCGGATTCGGTCATAGACAACGACCGTATCGTTCATGGAGTAACCGACAATCGTCAGAATGGCGGCGACCGTGGCCAGGTCGAACGTCATCTGGGTCACCGAGAACATGCCGACCGTGGCGATGACGTCGTGCGTCAGGGCGACGATGGCGCCCAGCGAGTACTGCCACTCAAAGCGGAACCAGATGTAGATCAGCATCAGCAAAAGCGCGACGCCAATCGCCGTGAAACCGGCCACAACCAGTTCACCGGACACAGCGCCACCGATCACTGTCGTGCCGCGCAGCTCGATATTCGGAAAGGTCTCGGTCAGCGCGGTGCGCAGTTGCCGGCTGGCGTCGTTCTGGGCCTGCTCGCCCTCCATGCCTTCGCCTTCCTGGAGCGGCAGGGAGATGAGATAGCTGGTCCGGCCGTCCTCATCCGTTCCGGCGCCCTGGACGCGGGCTTCACCCCGGTCGAGGGAGTTGGCAAGCGTGCGGAGATCCTCGATGGAGGTTTCCTCCGAGGCGATGACTTCGGTCTGGATACCACCACGGAAATCGATGCCGAAATTGATGCCGACCGTGGCGAACTCGATCATCGAGAAAACGATGAAAAGACCCGAAATGGCCAGGGCGATGAAACGCCAGCGCAGGAAGGGCACGTTGGCGGAAACCGGGAGGAATTTGGCGAGCGCGAGAGACATGTCGATATCCTCCCCTAAAGCGGCAGCTTGGTGGGCTTGAAGCCCCGCAGCCAGAGAACCGCCAGAAGGCGGGAGACAACAAAGGCAGTGAAGACCGAGGTCAGGATGCCGACACCCAGCGTGACGGCGAAGCCGCGCACCGGACCCGCGCCGAGCATGTAGAGCACCGCCGCCGCAATGAAGGTGGTGATATTGGCATCGAGGATGGCCGCCAGTGCCATCTCATAACCCTTCTGGACGGCCTGGATCGGCTTGATCTTGGGTCGCCGCCCCTCTTCGCGGATACGCTCATAGATGAGGACGTTGGCATCCACCGCCATACCGATGGTCAGGATGATGCCCGCAATACCCGGAAGGGTCAGCGTCATGCCGAGTCCGGACAGGGCACCAAGGATGAGGATGACATTGACCAGAAGCGCGACCGTCGAGAAGACGCCGAAAATTCCATACATGGCGAGCATGAAAATGATCACCAGCGCAAAACCGATCATCACGGCCATCTTGCCGCTCTCGATCTGGTCCTGGCCCAGAGAGCCGGACACAACGCGCTGCTCCACCGGCGTCAGCGTGGCCGGAAGGGCACCGGCATTCAGCAGGATGACGAGTTCGGATGCGGTCTCATAGGTATAGCCGCCACCGATCACGCCGGATCCGCTCATGATCGGGTCATTGATACGCGGATAGGTGATGACTTCATCGTCCAGAATGATTGCGAAACTGCGACCGCGATTTTCCCGCGTCAACTCGCCGAAAATGATCGAGCCCTGGGTGTCCAGGCGGAAACCGACCACCGGTCCGACATAGCTCGGATGGGTTGTGACATAGGCCTGGGTGAGATTGTCGCCTGTCAGCCGCGCGCGGCTCTCCACCGCCACGAACAGCGGCGAGCCCGCTTCCGGGTCGGCAACCGGGTAGACAGTCACCCCCGGCGGTACACGCGCCTGGCCACTCGGACCCGGGTCGATATTCTCGGCGACCATGTGAAAACTCATCGTGGCCTGCGCACCGACCACGTCAATGATGGCCTGCGGATCATCGGCACCGGGCACCTGAACCAGAACGCGGCTGTCGCCCTGGCGCGCCACGGTCGGGTCAACCGTCCCCATGCCGTCGAGACGACGACGGATCACTTCAATGGACTGCTGGACGGTACGGACCCGGATCGAATTGAACTGGGCCTGGGTAATGCTGAGGCGAACCGCGTTCGGCTCACCTTCCGGCGCTTCCAGCTGCAGGTTCTGCTCCAGCGAGACGCCACCGCCGGCCAGTTCAACCGGCTGCACGAGGTCCTGCAATCGCTCCATGGCCTCGTCACGGTCTTCCGTGCGCACCATCAGGGCAACGACCTCGTCGCCGACGACCGCGACGCTGCGGTGAAGGCGACGGCCTTCGCCGAGTGTCTGGCGCACGTCTGCGGCGAGGTTTTCCAACTGCTGCTCCCGCACCTCGTCCATATCAACTTCGAAGACGATGTGGGAACCGCCCTGGAGGTCGAGGCCGAGATTGATGGTGCGGCTCGGAATATACTGCCAGATACTGATCGCTTCACGTTCGCCCTGGGCGTTGACCGTGTAGCGTTGCGCTTCGGGCACCAGATTTGGCACCGTGTACATCACCCCGAACAGGATGACGGCGAGAATGGAAATGAGTTTCCAGCGCCCGAAATGCATCATGGCGGTAAGTCCCGGTTGTGTGTCTTATTTCTTGGTTTCGGCGTCGTTGGCCGGCTTGGGCTCGGTACGGCCCTTGATGTCCAGCACGGTCTGCTTGACCACTTTGACCTTCACACCTTCGCTGATCTCGATCGTCACTTCGGTCTCGTCGACCTTGGTGACCTTGCCGATCAGACCGCCCTGCGTGATGACTTCATCGCCGCGCTTCAAGCCCTCTAGCAGTTCGCGGTGCTCTTTGGCGCGCTTCTGCTGCGGACGGATGAGAAGAAAGTAGAAGACGACACCCATGAGGATGAGCATCGGCATGCCGGATTCCATAAAGGCCTGCATTGTTGCGCCAACTCCGCTTGTCTTGCCGGGCAACAAAATGCCCAAAATGAGGTTGCGCGGGACTATATCGGTGTCCCGGTCACTTGCAACAAGGCCTAGCGGTTGAATGTCGGCGCAATCAGCGCAGATGGTTCATCGGATTTTCGGGGCTGACGCCGCGGCGGATCTCGAAATGAACCTGCGGGCTGTCGACCGTACCGGTCGATCCGGCCTGGGCGATCACCTGCCCGCGCTCGACCTGGTCGCTCTCGCGGACCAGAAGACGACTGTTATGGGCGTAGGCGGTGACATAGCCATTGGCATGGCGGATGAGAACGAGCTGGCCGTAGCCATCGAGCTCGGATCCCGCATAGACGACCTGGCCGGCCGCTGCCGCCCGGACGTCGGTGCCCTCATTGACGCGGATATTGATCCCGTCATTGCGGCCGCCGCTTGAATTGCGACCGAAGCTGGAAATCACATCCCCCCGTACCGGCCAGTCGAAACGCGGGGCCCCGGCAGCCGGCTCGGTCCGCTCGACCCGCGCATTGCGTGAGGAACCGGACGTGGAAGACCGGCTGGACGAGGAGGCGCCCGACGCGCGTGCGCCGATCGGCAGCTGGATCTGCTGCCCGACCTCAAGCTCGTACGGTGCCCGGATGCCGTTGTGCGAAGCGAGCTCCTGGAAGGGAATATTGT
>Ga0070726_10003776_pt1 | contig 12535 bp, 6 predicted proteins | sample tdAd471_FD_67275 | JGI IMG/M metagenome (GOLD analysis project Ga0070726, IMG submission 67275) | Marine sediment microbial communities from the Atlantic coast under amendment with organic carbon and nitrate - tdAd47.1 | ecosystem: Environmental > Aquatic > Marine > Coastal > Sediment | place...
GGATCCTGCTCCACTACTCGGTGACGCGGCTCGCGATCGAGTTCTTCCGCGGCGACTCCGTCCGCGGGCTGTGGCTGGGCGGGACGCTCTCCACCTCGCAGCTCATCTCGATCCCGGCCGCGGTGATCGCGATCCTGCTCTTGATCCGTTTCCGCAACCACCGCGACCCGCGCATTCCGGCGCCTGCGTGATGTCGAAACCGGGGGGGACGTCGCTCGTTGCGGGCATCGACGAGGCCGGCCTGGGCCCCCTGCTCGGTCCGCTCGTCATCGGCTACGCCGTGCTGCGGCAACCCGAGCTCGACACGAACCCCTGGCGCGAGCTCTCGCGCTTCGTCAGCCGCAAGCCGGCCTCCGACAAGAACCGGTTGATCGTCGCCGACTCCAAGGTCGTCTTCTCGCGCAACCCGCGCGGCCGCTCGCGACTCGAACGCACCGCGCTGACGTTCCAGAGCCTGACCCGACCCGGTCGCCGTCCGGCGGACAAGGCGCTCGACTTCCTCATGGGTCCCTTCGCCCCCGACCCGGCGGCGCTGGGCGGCGTGCCCTGGTACCGCGCCCTCGGGGACACGGAGCTTCCGCTCTACAACGAGGCGGGCTCGATCGAGCTGCGGGCGGAGCGCCTGCACCGCGCCATGAACAACGCGGGCCTCGAGCTCGTCTCGTGCGGCGTGCGCTTCGTCCCCGCCGGAGAGCTCAACGCCTCCTACGACAAGACCCACAGCAAGGGGCGCACCCTGTGGGACATGACCGCCCCGCTGCTCCAGCACTTCTGGAGCGAGTTCGGCAACGAGGACCTCTTCGTGGCGGTCGACCGGCACGGCGGGCGGGCCCACTACGAGTCGCTCCTGGCCTCGGCGATCCCCGACGCGGTGACCGACCCCATCCGCGAGTCCGAGGGCGTCTCGGAGTACAGCCTCGGAGCGCGCAGCGTCCCCGGCTCCGGCCACCGGCAGCGCGGGATGCGCATCGTCTTCGCCGAGAAGGCGGAGGACCAGTGGTTCCCCGTCGCGCTGGCCTCGTGCTTCGCCAAGTACGCCCGCGAGCTGGTCATGGGCGCGTTCAACGAATTCTTTTCCGAGCTGCAGCCGGGGCTGAAGCCCACCGCCGGCTACACCACCGACGGCCGCCGCTGGCTCGAGGACGCCAGGTCGGCCGTCGCTCGCGCCCGAATCCCCGAGCGAGTGCTCGTCCGCCAGCGCTGAGATGCGGCCCGGAGCGCATCTGGTAAGGTAGCGCTCCCTGTACCCCCACCGGACCCAACCTTGAAAACAGCCATCCTTGGAGCCGGCGTCTCCGGCCTCGCCCTCGCGCGCACCCTCGTCGAGAACGGATTCGACCAGACGAACCTCCACCTCTTCGAGGCCCACTCGAAGGTCGGAGGCCTGTGTCACTCGAAGACCGTCGAGGGCTTCACCTACGACATCACGGGCGGCCACATCCTCTACAGCAAGGACGCCGCCGTCATGCAGTGGATGAAGGACTGCGCCGGTGGAGACGACGCCTTCGTCGAGCGCGACCGCAACACCAAGATCCGCTTCGGCAGCGACACGTGGGTGCACTACCCGTTCGAGAACGGGATCGGCGACCTCCCCAAGCAAGCCAACTACGACTGCCTCAAGGGTTACGTGGAGGCGTGGCACCAGCGCACGGTCGACGGCTCCAGCGCTCCCGCGGACTTCGCGAGCTGGGTCCAGTGGCGCTTCGGCGACGGCATCGCCAAGCACTTCATGGATCCCTACAACGAGAAGATCTGGAAGCGCCCGCTGGAGCAGATCACCAGCGGCTGGGTCGCCGGGCGCGTGCCGGACGCCCCCATCGAGGACGTGCTGCGCGCGTCGGTCGGCATCCGCACCGAGGGCTACAAGCACCAGGCGATCTTCTACTACCCGAAAGAGGGCGGGTTCCAGGCCATCACCGACGGGATCGCCTCGACGCTCACGGCCCAGATCCGCACGTCCACGCCGGTCACCGAGGTGGTGCGCACTCCCGAGGGCTGGCGCGTGAACGGCGAGGAGTTCGACTGCGTCGTCAACACGCTCCCCATCAACGAGCTGCCCAGGATCATCCAGGGCATCCCGGACGGGGTCGCCCAGGCCATGAACGGGTTGGCCTACAACTCGATCACCTGCTACCTCCTGGCGCTCGACCGCGCCGAGCACCCCGACCTGTCCTGGGTCTACCTCCCCCACCACGAGCAGGGTCCCGCGAACCGTGTGACCTACATGTCGAACTACTCCCCGGGCAACGCGCCGGAGGGCAAGACGTCGTTCCTGGTCGAGGTCACGCGCCCGGGCGGCACGCCGGCCCCCGGACCCGAGCTGGAGCAAGAGGTCATCGACGGGATGGAAGCGGCCGGCCTGGTGAAGCGCGACGAGATCCTCTTCACCGACCACGAGAACGCGAAGTACGCCTACATCGTCTACGACCACGACCTCGACGAGCGGCGCAAGATCTCCCTCGACTGGCTGGAGGAGAACCAGCTCCATCCGCTGGGGCGGTTCGGGCACTACGACTACTTCAACTCCGACCAGTGCGTGATCGCCGCGCGCGAGATGGCGACGCGCCTGCTCCAGTCCGCAAAGACGGGTTGAACCGGCCGAGGAGACGGCCGCTTCCGTGACGCACCCCACGAGCGCGATTCGGCGCGAGCGCAGGCCGCTGTCCGTGGTCATCCCGACCCTGAACGGCGGCTCCCGCTTCGAGGAGCTGCTCGAACGGCTGGCGGAGCAAGACGTCGAGGGCGGCTTCGAGCTCGTGGTCGTCGACTCGGAGTCCGACGACGGCACGCGCGAGGCCGCCGTGCGAGCGGGCGCCTTCGTCCACCGCATCCGGCGCGCCGACTTCAACCACGGAGCCACGCGCAACCTCGGGATCGCGCGCTCCAGCGGCGCCGTCGTCTGCCTCTTGACGCAGGACGCCGTCCCGATGGACGCGAGCTACCTCGCGCGCATGGCCGCGACCTTCGACGACGCGAGCATCGACGGCGCCTACGCGCGCCAGTTCCCGCTGCCGGACTGCGATCCGCTGCTGAAGGAACGGCTCCGGCGCTGGAGCGCTTCGCGAACCGAGTTCACGGTCCAGGAGTTCGCGCCCGGCGACGCGGAGGGCTCCCGCGCGCTCTACGAGAGCCTCGAACCCATGCAGCGCTACCTGGCGTGCGCCTTCGACGACGTGGCCTCCGCGCTCCGGCGTTCGACCTGGGAGACGCACCCGCTCCCGGCGCAGTCCTTCGGCGAAGACGTGGCCTGGGCGCGCGAGGTCTTGCTCGCGGGAGGGCGCATCGCGTTCCAGCCCGACGCCCGCGTGGAGCACTCGCACCGCATCGAGATGGGCCGCGAGTTCCGGCGCCTGTACGCCGACCACCGCAACCTGTGCGCTCTGTTCGGGCTCGTGAACGTCCCCACCTGGCGCAACGTCCTGGCCGGCTGGGGTTGGCAGCGCCGGTTCTATCGCGACCTCCTGCGCGACCTGAAGCTCCCGCTCCCCAGCCGCCTCTACTGGCGCGCCTACTCGATCCCCTACGCCCTGGGCGAGACGACCGCGCAGTACCTCGGTGCCCGCAGCCGGCGAGAGTCGCCCCACGCCGCGCTCTGGAAGCGTTTGAACGCCTGGGCCGGGACGGCCTGAGCCTCGTCCCCCAGGAGTTTGCGCCACAGACGAGCGCGGCCAGGAGGCTCGAGTCCTGGGCTGCGCGCGCGGCGTCAGAAGTCAGAACCACCCGGTGAAGTACATCGACCAGGCCCCGACCGGCGTGGAGCCGTACCGGGTCGCGCCAAGAGCAGCGCGTCCTTGTCCGCTTCCCTGCTGAGCGTCCGGCGCATCCTCGGGACGAGCGCCTCGCGCTCGCCGGACCCGTCTTGGGGGCGTCTCACGGTGCCTCTTCCGGCCCGCGCCGTCGCAACGGGTGACCAGCGCGGCGCTGGCTCGGGATCTACCTTCGAATCCCCTGCACGCCCTCGGCCAGCATCAGCTTGCGGGTGATCTCGACGAAGGAGAGCGTGATGCGCGATCCGTCCGGCGCGATGTCGAAGGACTCGGTGATCAGGTCCTCGTGGAAACCGGCGAGGGGCCGGCGTGTGGCGCTGGTGTCGTTCTCGGGATCGAAGTCCTGCAGGAACACGCCGGTGCGGCCCGCGTCGTCCACACCGGTGAACGCGAGGGCCGGTCCCTCGGACAGGGCGCCCGCCGCGACCCAGCGCATCCGCCCAAGGGTGATGGAGTCGCCGGCGTTCCCGTGGTTGTGGACGAGGATCTGAAAGGGGAGCAAGCGCGCGGTCTCGATTTCCAGGACGCCCACCACGTTGCGCAGCTTCTGGGGCTCTTGAAGGATGAAAGCGGCCCAGCGACCATCGTCGGAGACCTCCGATTGGAGGTAGTTCCCGACCAGCAAGTGCTCGGGGTCCGTGCCGTCCATGCGCATGCGCCAGATCCCGAGCTTCTCGGGGTTCGCGCTCCAGTAGACGATCCACTCACCGTTCGGCGCCACGTTGGGGTTCTCGGCGTCGAGCCCGTCTCGACTCAGCTGGCGTGCGCGGCTCCCGTCGCCCGCCGCGGACCAGATCTCGAAGAAGTCGGTGCGGTCGGAGGACCACAGGAGCCCTTCTCCGTCCGCCGCGAAGGCGGGATCCCAGTCCTGTGCGCGGTCGTCGGTCAGCTGGCTGAGCTGCCTGCTCTCCAGATCCAATTCCCACAGGTCGAGGTTTCCGGTGCGGTTCGAGGCGAAGCGGAGCCGCGCTCCGTCGTCGGAGTAGACCGGCTGCCGGTCGCGCGCTTCCCCAGCCAGCAGGTTGCGACCGGGCGCGACCGCACGGCCGTCGGTGATCTCCTGCTCCCAGAGCAGCTGGCGCACCTGGGTCGAGTTGAAAGCCAGGGTCTCGTCCTTCACGACCGTCACCCCGGACCCCGGCATGCTGAGGTACGACGTGCCGAGGTTCGCCCACATGTGCTCAGCGTGGAGCAGGTCGCGGCGCTCGCCCGTGTCGAGGTCCCACAGGATGACGCTCGAGAGAGAGCCGCTCACGCCGCCGGCCGACTGCCAGCTCTGGGAGTAGACGACGCGGCGTCCACTTCCAGCGATCCAGTCGAGGCCGTGCATCACGGGGCCAGGAATGTCGAAGGTCTCCACCGGTCCCCCCTTAGCGGGGATCAGGACGAGTGCGGACTGGTCGATGGACTGTCCCGATTGAATTCCCGTCCCGGCGGAGAGCACGCTGCCGTCGGGGGACCACCCCAGCGAGTTGAAGGTGACTCCCGACTCGGTCCGGTAGAGCTCGCGCTCCTCTCCGGTCCGGACGTCCACGGTCAGAACGCCCAGCAGGAGGTTCTCCGACTCGCGCACCACGCGCACGATCCCGAGCATGGATCCATCCGGGGACCAGCAGGCATCGATCACATCGTCGACGACCTTGCGCGCCGTGCTCCCGAGGAGGTCCTGACGATAGACGTGCTGGCGGCCTCCCTCGACCCGCAGGAAGAGGACGCTGTTGCCATCGGGCGCGAACTGCGGCAAGCGATCGGATCCTTCGCTCAGCACCCGCTCGGCACCCGTGTCGAGTTGCTTGAGCCAGACGCGGAGGCGTCCGTCCCGCTCCGAATGGAACGCGATCAGCCGTCCGTCCGGAGAGGCCGAGGGCATGCTGTCGCTCCCGGAGAAGGTCAGCCCGCGCAAGGTGATCGGCCGGGGCGGCGCGATCGGCTCGCTGCGTGTCATCGCGAACACGACCAGCGCTCCGACCAGGGCTCCCAGGGTCCAACCGAGAGGACCGCGCAAGGGGCTCGAGGTCGTCCGAGCTTCCGCCCCCACGGCCCCCCGCTCGAGTGCGATGCGCGCCTCTCCGACGTCGCGCAGGCGCTGGCGCACGTCCTTCTCGAGGCAGCGCTCGAGCAGCGCACGCACGTGCGTCGGTGTGCTCGCGGGCAGCCGCGCGAAATCAGCCTCCCGGTGGACCACCGCGGTCAGGACATCGGGCAGCGTCTCACCGTCGAACGCGCGCTTGGCGGTCAAGCACTCGAACAGCACACACCCCAAGGCCCACACGTCGACGCGCCGGTCGATCGGCTTCCCGCGCGCTTGCTCGGGCGCCATGTAGATCGGCGTGCCCAGCACTCGGCCTTCCTCGGTGGCCAGCACGCTGTCGGACGTCGTCCCGCCCGCCGCGTCCGGGCCGCCCGCCTTCGCCAGGCCGAAGTCGAGCACCTTCACCTTGCCGTCCGGCGTGACGCGCACGTTCGCGGGCTTGAGGTCGCGGTGGATCACCCCGGCTTCGTGGGCCGCCTCGAGTCCCTCGGCGATCTGGCGGCAGACCTCGACGGCCTCCTCGAGGGGTAGCGGTCCGCGGGCGATGCGGTCCTCCAGCGTCTCGCCCGGCACCAGCTCGAGCACGAGAAAGCAGGTGTCGTCCACCTGGTCCACGCCGAAGATCTGCGCCACGTTGGGGTGGTTCAGAGCAGCGAGCGACGTGGCCTCGCGCTCGAAGCGCCGCAACCGCTCCTCGTCGTCCGCGAAGTGCTCGGGCAAGACCTTGATCGCCACCTCGCGACCGAGGCGCGTGTCCTTGGCGCGGTAGACCTCGCCCATCGCCCCGGCGCCGAGGGGGCCGAGGATCTCGTAGAAGGAGAGGGACTGACCGGTGGTGAGTGACATGAAGAACTACGAGTCTACTTCGTGAGACGGTCGCTCTCCTCGAGCCACGACGATTGCACGCGCAGTTCGCGACCGAGCTCCGATCCACCGATATCGACGAAGGTCAGGACGCGGCCGTCGGGATCCACGTCGTAGTGGTAATGCTTGCCGCTGTCCCAGTAGAAGTCGTCGAGGAAGACGCGTGGCGTCCCCAGTTTCGGCTCGTCCGCCAGCTCGACATCCACCACCCAGAGCTCACGCGCTCCGTCCCGAAGATAGTAGATCGACTTCCCATCGGCCGCCCACTGCGGATCGCGGCCAGGCAGCTGCGAGACCTGGAGCAACGGCCCACCGGCCTCCAGGGTCGTCAGGTAGATCTGGAACTCCCCCTCGCGCTGGCGAACGAACGTCACCCACTTCCCGCTCTCATCGACCGCGGGTTGGGTCTCGAGGTGGGGCGTCACGATCAGGTCGCGCGACTCCCCCGACTCGACGTCGACGCCGATGATATCCACGTCACCGCGCTTGTCGTCCACCACCAGGACGATGGTCCTCCCATCGGGCGTCACCTCCGTCGGTGTGATGAAGCTCCCCGCCTCGCCCTGGTAGAGGGCACGCGGCGGTCCAGCACCCGCGACGTCCAGCTCGTGCAAGACCGGATCACCCGCGAGCCCGGAGCCTATGTAGATGCGGTCCGAGGTCAGTGACCAGGCCGGGGTCTGAATGTCCGATCGTCGGAGCAAGCGCCGGGCGGCCTGTCGTTCCGTCGAGTAGAGCCAGAGCTCGGTCAGGTCGGGGCCCTGCGTGACGTACGAAACGTACCGGCCGTCGGGCGAGACGCGCGGGCTCTCGTAGCTCCCCGGCGGCAGGTCGAACAGGATCGGTGGACTTCCCGGGCGGCGCCATGCGAGCTGCTTCGAGGCCGCCCGATCGAGACCCGGCTGGTACGCCAGCGTCCCGTCGAGCGCCAGATCGAAGTGCGCGACACCGTCCGTCGTCTGGTATTCGACCCCGGACACGATCTTGCGCGGCGCTCCGGACACCCCGAGCGTTTCGGGATCGAACGGGAGCGCGTAGAGCTCGGCGTCGCGCACGAAGACCAGGTGGCCGGCGGCGAAGCGAGCACAGCCGGCGCCTTCGACGACGACCCGCTCCTCACCCGTGACGAGCGACCGAGCGATGATCGACGCGTCGTCGTGATAATCCGGCGTGCGTTTGTCGTCACGCGTGAAGATCACCACCTTCGATCCGGGGAGGACCTGCGGATACCGATGCGTACGTACGTCGGACGCCGGGTCGATGCTCGCGACGGCCTCGACGTCGCCCCCTGCGCCAGGAACACGGAACAGGCCGCTCGCGATGCTCGGCGCGAAGACGATCGTCCCGTCATCGCCCCAGCTCGCTCCACGGAAGTGCTTCGGCTTGGTCGGCACGTCGACGATCTTGGACGGTGTGCCGCCGCTGAGGGCGATGGACATCAATGCGCCTTGCTTCCAGAACCCCAGGCGCTGCGAATCCGGGGAGAAGAAGGGAGAGGCCGCGTTCTCGGTCGCCGGTAGCGAGCGGATCTCGAAGGAGTCGAGCGAGCGCACGAACAGCTCCCCCTGCGGGCCACCGACCCACGCGAGCGTGCGGCCGTCGGGCGAGAAGGCCATGGTCGCCGAGCTATCGGATCGAACGAGTCGATCCTCGGGAACGTGCACCGATGTCCAGGTGGCGTTTGCCTTCGCCGGCGAGCTCCCGCGCGCGAGGAACGCCGTGCCTGCGCCGATGACGAGTCCGGCGACGAGCGCGGCGGCGATCCACGCACCGTGGTTGCGCCGTGATCCGCTCGTTCCGCTCGACGCTGTGAGCCCTGGCTCTGCGATCGGTGACGAGAGCATCAGGCCCGCGTCCCCCGCGTCGCGCAGTCGATCCTGCGGGTTCTTCTCGAGGCAGCGCTGGAGAACGTTGCGCACGTGCACCGGCGTCGCAGCAGGCAGCTGCGACAGGTCCGGATCCGCGTGGAGCACAGCAGTGAGCACGTCGGAGATCGTCTCGCCCACGAAGGCCCTCTTCGCCGTCAAGCACTCGTAGAGCACACACCCGAACGCCCAGATGTCGACGCGCCGATCGATAGGCTTGCCGCGCGCCTGCTCGGGAGCCATGTACGTCGGGGTTCCGATCAAGCGCCCCTCCTCGGTCGCGAGCACACTGTCCGTCGTCGACCTCGTGCCGGCGTTCGGACCGGTCGGCTTCGCGAGCCCGAAGTCGAGAACCTTGACCTTGCCCTCCGGCGTGAGGCGTACGTTGGCCGGCTTGAGGTCGCGGTGGATCACGCCGGCGTCATGCGCGGCTTCGAGTCCTTCGGCGATCTGGCGGCACACGTCCACCGCATCGTCGATCGGCAGTGCACCGCGGGCGATGAGCTCTTCGAGCGTCTGCCCTGGCACGAGCTCGAGAACGAGGAAGCAGGTGTCGCCCACCTGGTCCACGCCGAAGATCTGCGCCACGTTCGGGTGGTTCAGGCTGGCGAGCGACTTCGCCTCGCGCTCGAAGCGGCGCAGGCGCTCGTCGTCCTCGGCGAAGTGCTCGGGCAGGACCTTGACCGCCACCTCCCGATCGAGGCGCGTGTCCCTGGCCCGGTAGACCTCGCCCATCGCCCCGGCGCCGAGGGGGCCGAGGATCTCGTAGAAGGAGAGGGACTGACCGGTCGTGAGGGGCATGTGGGGAGACGTCACCGAATCGCGAGCCGGGTCACGAATCGCCGTCGACGACGAGCAGCTGCGAAAGGCGCCGGATGTAGGAGTAGCAGTACCCGCCGCCGGGCCCGGGGATGGGCTGCGAGAGGTTCAACGAGACCAGTCCGGCTTCCCGCGCCGGGCCGACCACGAGACTGGGAACTCGCTCTCCGGTCCCGAGGTCGACGCGTTCCAGGCGTAGCGGAGTCTCGGCGAGCTTGTCGTGTACATGGACGGACTTGCTGTCCTCGCTCCAGAACGGAACATCGTTGTCCGTGAGGCCCTTGGCGAGCTCGGGCGGGCCGCCATCGAGCGGGTAGAGCTTCCAGCCGTCTTGCGCACGCACCAGGATCCGGTCACCCAGAGGAGAGAGCGCACCGAAGATGCCCTCCGGGGTGACGGGCTCCGGCAGACCACCGTCGATCGATTGCCGAAAGCATCGAGTCGGGCGCCCGGCTTCATTGGCCGTGAAAAAGAGGTGCTGGCCGTCGGGGAACCAAGTGGCGTCTCTGTAGTGCTCGATCGGACCACGCTCGAGCCGCCGGGACATACCGACGCCCATCGGATGGAGCACGATGGCCGGAGGGTCGTGCAACTGGCCCGCCACCCAGACTCCGTCAGGAGATACACCGTGCCCGTAGCCCTCTCCGAGGGAGGTGACCGGCGATCCGTCGAGGCGACGCGACAAGATGTAGTAGTTCGTGCTGCCGCCGCGGTGAGTGGTGAACAAGACTGACTCCTTGTCCGTTCCGAACTTGCACCCCCAGGAGCCGTCGAGCCAGGTGAGGTCGACCTCTTCCGCGCCGCCGGGCGGCAGCGCCGCGATTCCCCAGAACAGTTCCTCGCTCAGGATCGCCATGCGACCGTCCGCACCGATATCCACGACGACGAGCTCGCCCGGTGCCGTGAGCTCGAGTCGCACGTCACCCGTCGCGAGACCGGTGGAACGCACCTGTACTTGCACCACCGTCGCGTCGGCACTCGAGAAGTACAGACGCGATTCATCTGGCGCCCAGGTCAGTCCCTCGATCGCTTGGTACTGGGGCGTCAGCGTCTCCACCCGGCCCTGACCGTCGACGAGCTTGACCCAACCTCGATCGTCCCCCTCGTCCGGATGATCGAGGAAGGCCACCCGCGAGCCGTCAGCCGAAACGCGAGGCTCGCTGACGTAGCCGGCCGTCTCGTAGAGCACGTTGTCGATCGGGTACTCGAGCCGCACCAGTGCGCCCACACGGCGCACGATGGCGAGCTCGCCGTCCGGCCCCCAGTCTGCGTCTCGCACCGACTCGACCAGCGCGCGCGGCGATCCGTCGATACGCATGCGCCCGAGCGTTCCCTCGTGCACGCGGTGGAAGAGATAGCGGGTGTCGGTCAGCACGGCGAGCTCACCGGATGACGACACCGAGAGCAAGTGCGTGCCCAGCGGGGCGACGGACTGAGGCGCGTTAGCGCCCGGCTGCAAGAGGAAGAGCTCCGGTCGGCTGCCCGACAACGCCGCGCTGTAGGCGATGCTCTTGCCGTCGGGCAGGAAGCGCGCGTTGTAGACCAGCTGCTTTCCGAAGGTCTTCGCCTCGAAGCGGCGCGGCTCCGCGTGCGCGCTCGCCGACTCCGGCGCAGAGTCTTGGCCCGCAGAACGCCAAGCGAGAAACACGGCCAAGGCACTCGCGACCACGGCCAGCAACCAGGGTAAAGCGCTCGTGGGCCTACGTGTATCGCTCTCCGCCATCAGCTCGGCTCGCCCGGCGAGCGCCAGCCGAGCCTCACCGACGTCGCGCAAGCGCTCGCGCGGATCCTTGATCAAGCAGCGCCTGATGAGATGCCGCACATGCGGCGGAGTCGCGGACGGCAGCGCACCGAGATCCACTTCGTGCTCGAGGATCGCCGCGATCAGGTCCCCGAAGGCATCCCCTTCGAAGGCGCGGTTCCCAGTCAGACACTCGAAGAGCACGCAGCCGAAAGCCCAGATGTCCGTGCGCCGATCGACGGGCTTGCCGCGCGCTTGTTCGGGCGACATGTACGTCGGCGTGCCGAGGATCATGCCCTCGGACGTCACGAGGAAGCTGTCCGACTGGGCGCTCGTCGTGCCGCTCTTGCGCGCATTGGGGCCGATCGGCTTCGCGAGACCGAAGTCCAGGATCTTCACGATGCCTTCGGGCGTGATGCGCACGTTGGCGGGCTTGAGGTCGCGGTGCACGACGCCGGCCTCGTGTGCGGCCTCCAGCCCCTCCGCGAGCTGCCGGCAGACGTCGAGCGCCTCGTCCATCGGCAGCTTTCCCCGCCGCAGCCGCTCTTCGAGGTCTTCCCCGGGCACGAGCTCCATGGCCAGGAAGCACGTGTCCTGCACCTGGTCGATGCCGTGGATGCCGGCCACGTTCGGGTGGTTCAGCGAGGCGAGTGTCTTGGCCTCGCGCTCGAAACGCCGCAGGCGCTCGTCGTCGTCCGCGAGCTCTTCCGGCAGCACCTTGATCGCGACCTCGCGTTCGAGCCGGGTGTCCTTGGCCAGGTAGACCTCGCCCATCCCCCCGGCGCCGAGGGGGCCGAGGATCTCGTAGAAGGAGAGGGACTGGCCGGTGGTGAGTGCCATGTGGGGCGTCGGAGTTGAGCGGGGATCGAACGGGTCCAGATGCGTCGCTCGGGTCAGCGAGCGGCTCTCCAGTCGCTCACGAAGACGAGGCGAGCGGGCGCCTGTGGGCTCGCCGGACGCGCCACCAGGAACCGTTCGCGGGCGATGGAGTAGTCGACGATGCGGCTTCCGTCGCCGGTGAAGAGGCGCTCCTCGAACAGGCGCTTCGGAGCACTCACGTAAGGACTGTCGCCGTCACGCAGGGTGAGGGTTACGCCCCAGACCTCGCCCGCGGCGTCCTGCCAGTAGATCTCACGCTCGCCCAGCCAACCCCAGGTCCTGACCTCCGCGTCCGCGCGCGTGATCTGCCAGCGCGCGGTGCTGGGATAGTCCGAGATCGAGAGGGTTCCGCCCTTGGGCTCGAACGCCAGCGACCCGGTCACCACACCGGGAGGGAAGGTGCCGAAGACAACCAGCTGACCGTCCGGTGACAGGCGGGCATCCGAGTCGTTGGTCGCGCCGGACAGGAAGGGAGAGAGTGGAGAGACTCCGGAGGTGTCGGCAAGCATGAGGTCGCCACGCTTGTCACCCGAGCCTCGCAGCGTGAACAGGATCCTGCCATCCGGAG
>Ga0070726_10003780_pt1 | contig 12530 bp, 8 predicted proteins | sample tdAd471_FD_67275 | JGI IMG/M metagenome (GOLD analysis project Ga0070726, IMG submission 67275) | Marine sediment microbial communities from the Atlantic coast under amendment with organic carbon and nitrate - tdAd47.1 | ecosystem: Environmental > Aquatic > Marine > Coastal > Sediment | place...
ATTCTGCTGATACCTTAGCGTCCCAATAGTTTTGGTAATGCTCGCGCAATGATTGCACTTGACTGGTGCTAAAGAACGACTGGCCGTAGAGATAGTATGTGCGTGCTTTGAGTAAATATTTGAATCGTCTTAGCAGGTCAGCTGTTGGGGTGTTCAGTTCTTGCGCTAGGTCGTCCACCCTGACTAACCTTTTCAGGAACGTATGAGTGCGTGAAATGGTATCGATTCGATAAAGCTTTTCGCCATCGGAGCGATTGTTTGCTTGAGTTGAAATCAGCAGCTCCGGTTCAGCAAAATTGCCGATGTGCTCCACCGGAATGCCCAGTTGACGGGCAGTTTCTTCAGCCGTGACCCACTGAGAGCTGTCAAACAAGTCTGAATCATTTTTAGATCTTTGTGGTTGAGTGAATTTAAGGCTCTCAAAATCGATTGTTTTGATCAGATTGCGAGCAAAAATATAAGTCACATTCCCATCAACGCAAGGTCCTGAAACTGGTTTGATAGTAGCACTGATTAACTGTGTCAAAAGTGTACGTTCAGAGCTGCCAAGCTGGCGGCACAACTCATTCATCGTTACATATTGGCGGTGAAAAGCTTCAATGTCAGATTTGAGAATAAGATACCGATTATTAAAATTTTTCTGATGAATGGCCGGTAAAAACCCGTGAATACGTAAGTTGCGGATAATTTCCCATGAAGTATTTAAGTATAAGGCCGCTTCCTTAATGGTGAGATAGCCACGCGGGACTGTTTTATTGGTAGGGGCGATTGTATAGATATGCAGCTGGTCAAGGGGGCGTTTGCCATCGTAGGAGGCTACGGAAAATTCCCCTCCAGTGATCTTAAGTAGCAGCCTGTCGATAGGTTCTTTTTTTGTGGCACTAATCTCTGTTAGCGACGAAATAGGCCCGGTTACATTTTCCGTATTTTTGAAATGTTGATAAAACTCGATGAGCTGTAAATGAGTAAAGCAGCATTTTGAGGGGCCCTGATGAGATCTAATCCCAAAAAACTGCGCCTCAATCGTTCTTGTTAACCGAGTTTGAAGCCCTAATGCAAAACGAAATTCTTTTAAATTTAACCAGAAGGGTTTATCGAATTTACGCTTTTTATTTACAGGTTTTGGGGTGTATGTGTCGAGGGTCTGGTGACTGATAGCCTTAAGGATTGGAGACTTTGCACAGGTCATGGGTGCCAACAAAACGCGAATCGGCAGAAGTGGGAATCGGGCTGTCAATCGATGAAGAAGTGGGAAAAATGCCGTTTTATCACCGGATAGCAATTGCTCAATTAGTTTTGGGTCGTAGGCCCGAAACCCATAGCGGTCAACCAAGAGTGTCAAACATTCAGAATATGCTTGAAGGAGCTCCAATTTGGATTCATGGAACCAGCGTTCGAGTAATGTGGCCTCGTAGACCTCTCGCTCCTTTGCGGTGCGTAAAACTTTGAAAGGGGTTCCACAACGACAGCGGTCAAGCCAGGGGCGGTTTGCTGTGACGGTTTGTCCGCATTGCACACAGTGAGTAGTCAACCTCACTTTATGCTCTGCGCATGTACGCATGAGCTTGAAGTCATGCGTTGCCGGGGTGTATCCCTTACGTGCACAAAATGGGCACATCGAAGTTTTTTGGAAATCAATCCAGTTTGAAAAACCATTCTTTGCGGCAAGGCTAGATTGTAATGCGTTTTGTTGCCACTCAGAGCGCGATAACGCTGAGTTGATGGCTTTGCTCTTACCTTGAAGCGCAAATTGATATTCGGCTTGCAGAGGGCGCCTAGTGCCTAATTTAGCTAATAGGGAGCCCGGTGTCATAAATTGTGACGAAGCTGATCGAAGCATCAAGCTGGCAAGGCTTTCTCCGGTTTGATGCTTGGGGTAATAATTAAGCTGCATTTCAGGATTTACCTGTGAGCCAGGATTGAATTTTCTTAGCGCTCATTTCGAAAGGGTTTTCTTTAATGCGAACCGTTGGCGGTGGAGCCATCGCAAAACCTGCTGAGAGGTGTTTTAAGGTAAGAGCGCTAGACTTTTCCGCCAGAGTGATTTCGATGGATTCGCTGAGCACTCCTCGGATTGCGTCCAGATTGCCGCCAGTGGCTAAGTAAAAACGTTGTGAAAGCTCTAATAGGCTAATTGATACCTCAAGCTGGATACTGCAACGGTCTTTCATAGCGCTGAGTAAAAGTACCAGTACTCTATGGAGGCTTGACTGTTCATCTCTTGGCATACCGAAGGGGGATACCTTTTCTTTATATTTCACTCGACGATCTAGCTGTTTGCAACCTGTGATGAATCCTCTGGCATCTGTGGATCCAATGAAAACAATTGGAATTTGTGTTTTATCGATCAGGGTCTTCATCCAGTTGCGGATCGAGGTTAATCGTGTGGCAGCGGCCTTATCTAGAAGGTGCTGGGTCTCATCAAGGATGAGCATTTTTACGCCACAAGCGATGAGTGCGGCAACAAGATCAGGTGTCATCTTTTGCTCAGTTTTATCGGGGGGGATTTGCCCTAATGCGTTGAAAATCTCGACAATGACACCCTTTGTTGTAACGGGTGAAGGGATCCTGACGTAGAGCACAGGCGTTTTACGCTTGATCTCAAACCCAGTTTCTTCCTCGTAGGGTGGGTATTCCTCAATAAACTTTTCGGCGATGGTACTTTTACCAACACCGGCATCACCATAGATAAGAAGTCCCTTGGGGTTTTTGACTTTGCCAGACTTGTTAAGCATCCGATCGATTTGAGTCTTAATCCGCCAATAATCAGGGTGAGTAACTAAACGGTTATTAAAGTCTTCCAGCAGCATTTCTTTTTCATCTGTAAGCATGTGGTTCTCCAGGTACTAGATAAGTTGGAAGTCGTGATTTGCTGTGTTTGAATCGTCGTCATGTTCAGTGATGTGAATGCCGTCATAATCGAAGTCGACATCATCTTCAGCAATTCGTAATTGATTGGTTTGGTGCTCAAGCTCCCGCAAAGCCGCCTCTGCCATTTGAGCGCGCTTCTTCTTGGTTTTATTGGCACTTTGTTTGGCTTCCTCGAGTAGCCTGATAGTTAGACTTGTTCGAAGCTGTAATGCTCTTTCGGGGTTGCCTGAGGCCTGCTCGATCGTATTTAAATTGCGTCGAATCGCCTCATGCATCTCCAGTGTTAGTCCGGTTTGTAACTCAGGATCTACTGGCTCGCAGATAATGATATTTGTCGGATCTTGTGGATCCCATGCATAAGCGTAGGTTAGGTCGGCTGGACAATAGCCGACTTGCACCTCGCCTCCTCTTGATTTCACAGCTTCCCCCAGCTCTTGGAGTGCAGGTGAGTGCCACTGTAAATTAGCTACGGTTACGCGGCCTTTGTTAACTTTACGTGAGACTACTCTAGATCCCATGGCCAATAATGTGTCGCGATTCAAGAGTGGCGGCGACATTCCTTCTCGTGCGAGTCGCCAAGCTGTATCAGGAGAGCAAACAAGGGCACTATGAGCTGTACAGTGGTATGCCTCGATTGTTTGTTTGACTAGCTCGTGTAATTCATCAAGGCGGTAAATGGCGAATTCTTCAGATTTGTAGTAACCGCGCGCAATGACATGTTCGAAGGTTGTGCCGGGTACTTTATGACTGAATTTAGAATTTAATGTCCGAAAGAAACGCTCGACATGTGGTTTCGCATTGGGTGTATATGGGGGGCTGAAGTCCATGATGATCTGTAACGTGTCAGAGATTGACATTAGTCCCTGGTTATCAAACTCTTTACCGTTGTCTACGACGATTCGGCAGGGGATACACCCATAAGGTCCACTGCTGGCTGAAACCATATTGGCCAACGCCCGCATTGCTTTTTCAGAGCTTTTGGGTAAATAAGAAAGTTCGTAACCGACAATGCAGCGTGTGTAGCAGTCAATAAATACCAGTAATTCGGGACGATAGGTGATATCTAAAACGGGGTCGTAGACTAAGCAGTCGACGTATTGAGTATCGCCTTCAACCCGGCTGCCGATAAATTTTCCAAACTGGATTTTTGCACCATAGTTATGGTTTTGTTCGGCATAGCGAACGCCTTTTCGAGCCGTATCCAGATCAAGTGTATTGACTGCTCTAATTCGCCTGAGAATTGTTCGTTTAGCAGGTTTTTTTAATGGTTTTTGTTTGCCTTTTTTTAACCGCTCATTCTCTTCTTTGGTCCTTGTTCCGATGATATCGATAACGTCAGCGACAGTAGATTTCACTCCAACTTTATAATATTCGTTGATTACTTCATGAATAATTTCTTCAACGCGAGGGTGTAGACGTTTGATACGTGGCCGATTGCGGTGTTCTTGGATAGCTAGAACGGCAAAAAAATACCCGCTCTCGATCACTTTTTTCCGCCATCGGTAAACAGAACTTTTACCGGGACATTTTTCGATCGGAAACCCATTTTCTTCGCATTTTTTTTGACGGTTTTTACAGACTTTTTGAATAACATTTTCGACTTCTTTTTGAGATGAGCCGGGCTCAAGTTCCAGCACAGCTTTTGTGTAGTCAACACGTCGAATCATCTCGAGCTTTTCTTCGGCATTAAGTGCCATGGCCTGAAAAGCAATTTTTGTGGATTCTGTTACCCTAGATGTGAACTTTAAGTTTTTTCTCTCAATCCAGTCTTCTAGCTTATCTTGAGTAACGGTAAACATTTTGCTGCCGTGTTTTTCGCGTAAGTGAACTTCGGTAGTGCATTGGTTGATAGTGGAAACAATATATTCAGTGCCTTCAATGATACATTCGTCCCCGAATTTTACGATTTGTGCGTCCATTACAATGACTCAGCAAGCTCGACTTCGAAATATTTGCCAACGGGGAAACGATGTGTGCTGGTTACACTTCCATCGAACAGGGCGTAGGCAAGCCCCTTTTCGGTAACAAGTGGTGAGTCATTGTAGAGTGTACCCAGCATTGCTTTTCCTCCGTGAGACTCAAGACTATGAAGAAACGCATCACGGATCGCTTTTGCCTCAGGAGTTCTTCGGTCGGGATAGCCAGTCTGGGTATATAGCCTTTCTAGGTTTGTTGCTCTAGGCTCTTTGTTATTTTCAGAGCTCAACATGAGTTTGAATGATACCCCTGCGCCTTCACTAGCCGCCTTTACTGTATTCAAAACCGCTTGGGTTTTTTTGCTGACCGAAGCCGCATCAACTTTGGCTTCGATGATGACGGGTGGTTGGTTTTTTCGCCAAACTAGAAAATCTGGGGTGTAGCGTGTGATTTTTTTTCCATTATGGAAAACTAACATGAATGGCTGAGCTTTGAAGAAATGTACTTCAGGGTCAACTTCAAGCAAATAGGCAGCGTTCATTTCGTTTTCCCCTTCGATAAACAGGGTTTTATAGGACCTGCTATTCAAACGAGCCTTCCATGAAGGGAAGGTGATCTTATGTGGTCCTCCCTTTCTGGCCTTAATGATTCGCACCGGGCCGAAGGTATCTGCTTCCATGACTGCGGTCAAAATATCGGCCAGATAGTACTCGCCTTCTTTAAGTGGTTTGCTTGAGTAACGTTGTTTCATTTTCCTGAGTATCCATTCTGAATCCATTTTGAATATTTAAAAGTCAAGTAGCGTGATGTATATAATATAAATATTTTTTTCAGAATTTCAAGGTAAAAAAACATCACTAGCATTGACGTAAATATTTATATATAATTTAATATATATTAATTATGATGCTGAAAAGGCGTGTTTATTTTTTAACTGTTAGATAACAAAGGATTAATTTTGTCTTTTGTGTCGGTAGCTGAGCTGTGTGAAGGTGGCGGTTGGTCTGGTCATGCTTTTCGAGGCCGGATTGCTGAGGTGCCTGACGGAAACGCAAAAGTTGTACAATTGCGTGATGTTGATGTCTATTTGGGTATTCAGTGGGATGCTTTGATCACCACTCAGCTTGAATCCAAAAAGGAACCAAGGTGGTTGTTGCCAGGCGATATTTTGTTTGCTGCTCGGGGGATGCGCTTTATTGCGGTTTGTGTTACCCAGTTGCCTGGTCATTGTGTTTGCTCTCCCCACTTTATCCATTTGAGGCTTAAACCGGGGTTGGCGGTACCAGCCTTTATTGCTTGGCAAATCAACCAAGCACCATTTCAGACTTTGTTAAAGAAGCTGGCAGAAGGTACAGAGTCCGCGACAATAAGAGTCCCTGAATTCAAGCGGATGAAGCTGGCGTTACCTTCACTTGAAAAACAAAAAAAATTGGTCGAACTATTCGTTCTACAGCAGCAGGAGCGAAGAGTGCTCGAACAACTGATCGACAACGGTGAGCAACAAATGAAAGCCATCGCACAAGCGATGATGAATAATACCTGCTAAGAGAACGTCAAAGATGAATGACAAGATCAGCCAAGACGATATCAACAAAGCCCTCTGGAGCGCCTGTGACACCTTTCGTGGCACGATCAGCGCCGACACGTACAAAGATTTTATTCTCACCATGCTGTTCCTCAAATACATCTCTGATGTCTGGCAGGATCACTATGATGGGTATCAGGCTGAGTACGGTGATGAACCGGAGCTGATTGAAGAGATGATGAAAAACGAGCGCTTTGTTTTACCCAAAGAGGCCAGTTTTTATGCCCTGTGGGAGCGTCGTCATGAACCGAGTAACGGTGAACGTATTGATCAGGCTTTGCACGCCATTGAAGAAGCTAACGGGAATAAACTCAAGGATGCGGGTAAAAGCGTATTCCAGGATATTTCGTTTAACACCGACAAACTCGGCGAAGAAAAGCAAAAGAATTCCATTCTGCGTCACCTGCTCGAAGACTTTGCCAAACCTGAGCTTAACCTCAAGCCCTCGCGGGTTGGCAGTCTGGATGTGATCGGTAATGCCTACGAATACATGATCAAGCTGTTTGCTGCCAGTGGTGGCCAAAAAGCCGGGGAGTTCTATACCCCACCGGAGGTATCAGACCTCATGGCTGAACTGCTAGACCCGCAACCCAATGACAGTATCTGCGATCCCGCCTGTGGTTCCGCCTCACTGCTGATGAAATGCGGCATGAAAGTACGCAAGCATCACGGCAGTAAACAATACGCACTCTATGGTCAGGAAGCCATTGGCCCCACTTGGTCGCTGGCGAAAATGAATATGTTCCTGCACGGTGAGGATAACCACAAGATTGAATGGGGTGACACCATCCGTAACCCCAAGCTACTGGATCAGAACGGCAACCTGATGCTGTTTGACATCGTCACCGCCAATCCACCGTTCAGCCTGGACAAATGGGGTCACGATATGGCCGACCACGACAGGTTTAACCGTTTCCGTCGCGGCATGCCGCCAAAAACCAAGGGCGACTATGCTTTCATTCTGCATATGATCGAAACCCTCAAACCCGATGGGCGCATGGGTGTGGTCGTGCCCCACGGCGCACTGTTTCGCGGCGCCAGTGAGGGCCGAATTCGCCAAAAGCTCATCGAAGAAAACCTGCTGGATGCCGTCATTGGTCTGCCGGAAAAGCTCTTTTACGGTACCGACATTCCCGCCGCTATTCTGATTTTTCGTAAAGAAAGATTCCCTCTCCCTCAGAGTGAGGGAGTATTGTTCATCGACGCCTCTCGCGAATTCAAATCCGGTAAAAACCAAAACCTGCTGACCGACAAAAATATCGCCAAAGTCGTCAGCACCTATCGGCGGGCGCGCTACCGGACAGAGCCGGAGATGGAACTCAGTTCGTCCCCCTGTATGGCTGATGATTTCAGTCAGGTGCAATTTGGTGTGGTGGTGGATAAATACGCCTATCTGGCCAGCTTCGAAGAAATTAAAGAGAACGACTTTAGCCTTAAGATTTCACACTATGTGGATACTTTTGAAGAAGAGTAAGAAATCGACCTGCCAGCAGCGGGGCGCATGCAGTTAGTCATGGACTTTATTCAGTAGAGTTCTTATTATTTCCGCTTTAAAGCGCACTAAATGGCAGGTTGAAAAATAGCATTTACCTGCCGCTCATCTGATAGGGAAAATATGAGTGACCGTTAAAAAGATACTCACGATCATCATTGCGCCGGATCAACCTGGAAAAATGTATCTGGTGGGTCAGCGTGCCCCCTAACAAAGCCTGGTCAGATAATTCACCAAAGATAGTATGGTTAATGGTCGTCCTTGGCGCCGCTCTCGGACTGATTTTGAGCTGGGGTGTATTAAGTGGCGATCAGCATGGCAGAGTTAATTTGCTGTATTTGCTGTTCCTCTACGTATTATTGCCCATTGCGAGCCTGCTCATCTCCCTGGTGTCATTGCTGGGTAGGAAAGGTATCAATTTGGCTCGTCTGTTAATTGCGCTGCCGCTTTGGTCAGCACAACAACAATCATTGTTCAGAAAAACCCGTCAACTCAATTTACATAAACACTGGTTGTTATTGCAGAGCCAGGCTGCGGCATTGGCATTTTCATGTGCCAGCCTACTGGTGTTTTTCGTGCTGTTGTTGGCGACGGATATTAACTTTGTCTGGCGTAGTACCCTGCTTGACGCCACTGACCTATTACCGTTTTTGAATACGATCGCTTTGCCCTGGGGATTCTGGGAAAGGGCGCAGCCTTCCTTGGTATTATTGCAGGCAACGCAGGATTCCCGATTACTGATAAGCGGAGTCGATGCGACGCGCTACGCAGGCTGGTGGCAGTTTATTCTGGCCAGCCAACTATATTATAGTTTGTTGCCCCGAGCCTTGGTGCTGGTCGTCGCGCGCCTGAGCTTTATTCATCAGGCCCGGCAAGATTTGGAATCGAGACTGCAACAGGAAATCATTCGTCACCCCATCACTCCCAGCAAGAGCCATGTATTGGCTCCAGTGGTAACTGAACTCCCGTCGGCTATTGCTATCAATAATTGGTGCGGAGTAGCGTTAAGTCTGCTGAAGCCATTAACTGAGCTGGATTTACGGGCGGAAAACTTACTGGTCGCCGGGCCGCTGGCAACCCAAGAGCAACAAGCCAGCGCCGAATCATGGCATGGGGAACAACTTGTGGTGGTCAAAGCCTGGGAACCTCCGTTAGGGGAGTTGCTGGATTTTTTACAGCATGGCCGTGGTTATCTGTTGCCGCTGGATTGGGATGAAACGGGATTAAAACCGCCGCGCCCAAGCCATCTGCAAGAGTGGCAGCGGTTTGTCAGTCAACTGCCTCAATGGCGGATATTTTTACCGCAACAACTGGGATAACTTTGGAAAAAGTAATTTTTGCAGTAGTGGGACACCCCAACAAGGGTAAGTCATCGATTGTTTCCACCCTGTCACAAGATGATTCAATCAATATTTCAGGTGACAGTGGCACCACTAAAAAGGCGACCTGTTATCAGGTGAAAACCGCTCGTTCGGGCTATGAGCTGGTTGATACGCCGGGCTTTCAGCGGCCAACCAAGGTCATGGCCTGGCTCAACCAGCATGCGCCGACGGCCAACCTTCGCGCTCAGGCGGTCAGTGCTTTTGTGGCTGATCCACAATGCCAACAACAATTCCCGGATGAAGTGGAATTGCTCACTCCATTGATTAAGGGTGCGGCAATTCTGTATGTGGTGGATGGTTCCCGGCCCTATGGAGCAGAGTACGAAGCCGAAATGGAGATACTACGTTGGACGGGTCGGCCCAGCATGGCGTTGATTAATCCCATCGAGAGTGAGCAGTATGTCGCGGAATGGGAGCGTGCGCTGACCCAGTATTTTAAAATTGTCAGGGTGTTCAATCCGATGACTGCTGACTTTACCCGGCAAATAGAATTATTGCAGGCATTCACTTACCTTACCCCCAACTGGGCCGGAACCCTAAACACTCTCTCTGAAGATCTGCAACAACAACGCATCACACAAAAAGCTAATAGCGCAATGATTTTGTCGCGGCTGGTGGAGGATTTGTGTTTTCACCGCGAGAGCCAGAAAGTACTGAACCAACAGCAGGCCAAAATAATTCAACCAGCCCTCGAAAAAAAATATAAAAGCTGGATGCAGGCAAGGGAAAATCAGGCAATACGCGAACTGTTCGCCAACTACCAACATTTTCAGATCAAAATCGATCTTAGCCAGCTGGATTTCCCGCCAGATCTGTTCGACCTTGACAAGTGGTATGCCTGGGGGCTAACCAAGCAGCAACTGGTTTCGGCCGCTGCACTCGCCGGTGCTGCTGCCGGTGTTACCTTGGATATTGCGTTGGCGGGCCACAGCTTGATGCTCGGTGCGATAGGTGGTGGCCTGGCGGGGTTTGGCAGTGCTTGGTTTGGCGCTGATCGGTTAGCTCAACTCAAATTGCATGGTCTGCCGCTCGGCGGTTACGAAGCTTGCTTTGGGCCGATAAAAAATCGCAACTTTCCTTATGTGGTGATCGGTCGCTTTATTCACCTGTCCCGCCAAATCAGTGAACGCAATCACGCTAACCGGGGCCAGTTGAGCCTCGCGGCAACGGATTTTCAACAAAAGGTGATTTCGCTGGAAAAGTCGACCCAAAAAGCACTGCATCAAGCCTGTGATAAGCTCATCAAGCAACAGACCGTGGACGATTTGCAGACAATATTGCTGCCGTTACTTTAAGGAAATTCAGGGGCAGGGAAGTTTTGAGGCGTAGCTTGCCTTTGCCCGATATGGGCATGATGCGCTTACTCGCCGGAATTCGGTAGATAGGTATTGATTTGAGGCGAATCCAGTGTTTGTATAATGGTAGTTTTATCTACTCAACGGTCAAATTATCTATGCCAGACAGCAATGCAGAAAACGGGCCGGTTACGGTCAGTATCGCACGCCGCATTCTCAAGGGGAAAGAGGAAGCATATGAAGCTTGGTTGCGCCGCACCATAAGCGCAGCGAAGCAGTTTCCGGGGCACATGGGAGTCGATGTGCTGCGCCCCTCCGCGCAAACAGGCGGCGATTATGTGCTCATCGTTCGCTTTGACTCCTATGCTCATCAGCGCGATTGGGAGTCGTCCGATACTAGAGCAATGCTGTTGCTTGAGTTGAGCGAACTGACGGAAGGTGAGACCCGGGTAAAAAAAGCGTCCGGTATCGAATTTTGGTTTTCGCTGCCCGAGGTTCCGCAAAATGTGGCACCCAGTCGGCACAAGATGACCTTGGTGTTATCAGTGGTAGTCTTTATTCTGGTGCTCCTGGTTAACATACTGTTTGGCGATTGGTTAGGTCAAATGTCACTGATACCCAGAGTCTTGATATTGGCACTTTCCCAGGTATTAATGCTGACTTATGTAGTCATGCCGCCGGTTACTCGCCTATTGCGCCACTGGTTGTACTAAATACGTCGGTTATCCACAATCAATAACGGAGCTTTGCACGACTGGAACTCGGTCGTGCCTTCGGTCGGGTTGTTTAGCATAACGCCGCTGGATTTGACGTCGAAATTGTAAAACCGCAACTGGCTGGTGTTCTTGCTCTAATTGCAGCGGAGGGGTTTTTACCGGGCCCGCCTTTGTTAACTTTCAGGAGAATTGAGATGAAATATGCCGATTACGCAAAGTGGACAGATCGCGCCACTAAGTGGATCACTTCCTATTTCAGTACTATTGCAGACCAGCCCGTTCGTGCCAAGACAACGCCAGGTGAAATCTCTGCCCAGATGCCCGGCTCTCCACCGGAACAACCGGTCGACATGGAAACCATTTTCGCTGATTTTGAACGCATTGTGCCCAGTGGCCTGACCCATTGGCAGCACCCCCGTTTTTTCGCATATTTCCCAGCCAATGCGGCACCCGTTTCGATGATCGCTGAGCAACTGGCAAATGCCATTGCCGCTCAGTGTATGCTTTGGCAGACCTCTCCGGCAGCGACTGAAATTGAAATGGTCATGATCCAGTGGCTGCGTCAGGCTCTTGGCCTACCTGAGGGGATGCAGGGGGTTATACAGGATAGCGCCTCATCAGCCACGCTTTCTGCGGTTTTAACCATGCGCGAAAAGGCACTGGAATTCACAGGAAATACGGCTGGGCTAAGTGGGGCCAAGCATTTACGTATTTACACTTCTGCTCAGGTCCACTCCTCGGTGGACAAAGCCTGTCAGGTCTCAGGTATTGGTCTGGACAATCTGATCAAGATTGAAACGGATGATAATTTTTCCATGAGCCCAGCCGCGTTGCAGAACGCAATCACAGCTGACCGCGCGGCAGGATTGACACCGGCGGGACTGGTAGTCTGCACCGGTGGAACATCGATCGGGGCTTGCGACTTCCTACCACCATTGGTTGAAATAGCCCACAAGGAAGGCCTTTATGTCCACCTCGATGCCGCTTGGGCTGGGGCAGCGATGATCTGCCCTGAATTGCGCTCGATTTGGCAAGGAGTGGAGCAGTGTGACAGCATCGTCTTCAATCCGCACAAATGGATGGGAGCCCAGTTCGATTGCTCGGTTCAGTTTCTTGCTAACCCGGTGGATCAGATTCGGACATTGGGGATGCGGCCAAGTTATTTGGAAACTCAAGGCCAAACTGAAATTGTAAACTTCAATGAATGGACTGTACCATTGGGTCGCCGTTTCCGCGCCCTAAAAATCTGGTTCTTGATCCGTGCCTATGGGC
>Ga0070726_10003781_pt1 | contig 12527 bp, 13 predicted proteins | sample tdAd471_FD_67275 | JGI IMG/M metagenome (GOLD analysis project Ga0070726, IMG submission 67275) | Marine sediment microbial communities from the Atlantic coast under amendment with organic carbon and nitrate - tdAd47.1 | ecosystem: Environmental > Aquatic > Marine > Coastal > Sediment | place...
CTGTCAATCGCAAGGAAATGGCCGAATTCAGCGGCTAACCGGTGCCGTGTGTCAGCCTTTCAGCAGCGTCTTGACGCCGCCGGAGATCGAAACCTTGCCGCGCGCGCTATAGGCTTCGTGATTATCTTCGATCTTGCCCAGATGATAGACGTAATTGACCATCATGCCTGCGGACTGGCGGATGCCGTTGGATGACGTATCGCCCAGCCAGTTGATGCGTTCGATCGCGGCGCCGTTCGACAGATGGAAATGTGCGACCGGGTCGGCGGCCCTGCCTTCGCGGCGCTTTTCCTCGACCAGATAGCGCGCGCACAGGCGCGTCAGTGGCGATTTTAGCACATCGGCCAGCGCCTCGTTATGGACCCAGCCGGGGTCGTTCAGAGTATCTTTCACCACGCCCTTGAGCCCGGTGTCCTTGTCGATGACCGCCTTCAGCGCCTTGCGTTCGGCAGGCAGCAGGATCTTCGGATCGCCGGCGGCGAACAGATTGTCCAGCCATTTGCGGAATCCGGGGATCGGCGACAGGGTCGAGAAGGTCTTGAGGTTTTCGAACTCCTCGCGCAATTCGCCGACCACGCGCTTGATCAGAAAATTGCCGAAGCTGATACCGGCCAACCCCTGCTGCGCGTTCGAAATCGAATAGAAAATCGCCGTGTCGGCTTCGCTTGAATTCTGCACCGGGGCGTGCTCGTCCAAAAGCTCCTGCACGTTGCCGGCAATCCCGTTGACCAAGGCAACCTCGACGAAAATCAGCGGCTCGTCGGGCATGCGCGGATGAAAGAACGCAAAGCAGCGGCGGTCGGAATCGAGCCGGTTCTTGAGGTCGTCCCAGCCGGCAATCGCGTGCACGGCTTCATAGGCGATCAGTTTTTCGAGAATCGTCGCCGGGGTCTTGTCCCATGAAATCTGCCGAAGTTGCAGGAAGTCGACGTCGAACCACGAAATGAGGATCGCCCGCAGGTCACGTTCCAATGCCTTCAGCGCCTGATCTTCCTTCGAAAAGCGCAAAAGCTCGGCGCGCATGTCGACTAGAAACTTAACGCCGTCCGGCAACGCGTTGAATTGCGTCAAAAGCTTGGTGCGCGGCGCATCCAGCGATTTCTTCAACAGGTATTCGGCGTCGCGCCGGTCATTCTCGTCCTCGGCCAGCTGCACCGCGTCCATCGCGGCGTCGACCTGCGCCGGGTCGGTGTCGAATTCACGCGCCAGGACGTTCAAAAAGCGTTTTCGTCCGGTTTCGTCGAGCGCCAGATAAACCTGGCCCAGCTTTGCCGCCTCGGCGCGCGCGGAAACTTCGCCGCCCTTGTTGTTGAGGCAGGCAAGCATCTGCTTGCGCAGTGTCTCGAGATCGGAATCGGGCAGGTCCGGCCGTGCCATTGCGGTCGAGATATCGTAGCTGGTCCCGGCAATCGCCCGCCATCCGTCGCGGAGGTTGCTGATCGTGCGGTCCAGGAAACTGGTCGGTTCACCATCCATGATGCTTAAAGTGCCTTCATTGTGAATCTAATTCAAGGTGGCTTGAAATGCGTCAACCGCAACCCAGGCCGGTGAATACTTTCGGTATATTTTCGGCGATATCCTCTGCGATCATGCCGGGTCCGGCATGGCGCGCAGCCGCGCCATGGCACCAGACGGCTGCGCAAGCCGCCTCGAACGGCGATGCGCCGGTGGCCATGAAACCGGTGACGATACCCGCAAGCACATCCCCTGCCCCGGCGCTGCCCAGCCAGGCGGGCGCATTGGCGTTGATCGCGGCTCGGCCGTCCGGTGCGCAGATGACTGTATCGGCGCCTTTTAGAACGATAACGGCGCCCGATTGGTGCGCCGCTTCGCGGGCACGCGACACCTTGTCGCCCGACACATCGAACAGGCGGCGGAATTCGCCTTCGTGCGGGGTCAGGACACAGGGTCCTTCAATCGCCTTGAACAGTGTTAGCGGATCGTCGGCGAACGACGTCAGCGCATCGGCGTCAAGCACCACCGCACGCTCGCCGCCGGAAAGCGCTTCCAGCACCATGTCACGGGTTTCCGGACCGATACCGAGACCAGGCCCGGCGAGAACGGCATTGCGCCGGGGATCCTTAAGCGTTGCCGCGAAATCATCGCGCGCTTCGACCAGATTGCCGGGGTCGCCCGCAAGATAAATGCCGAGCGCGCTCTCCGGCACGGCCAGTGTGACAAGGCCGGCCCCTGCCCGCCTCCCCGCGCGGGCCGCTAAACGCGCTGCGCCGGGCATCGTGGCGCTGCCGGCAATCACCGCATGTCCACGGTCGTATTTATGGCGTGTCACTTTCAGGTTGCCGAAGACCTGTGCCGACCAGAGTGCGGGCGTGTTTTCGAAGCTCATCGGAGCGATTTCGTCGAGCACACCTTGTGGAATGCCGATGTCGACGACATGAACGTCACCGCAGTATCCCCGCCCCGGATACAGTAGATGCCCGGGCTTCTTGCGGAAAAAGGTAACGGTTTCCACGGCCGTTAGTGCACACCCCATGACGGCGCCCGTATCGCCGTTGATGCCGCTCGGCAGATCGACGGCGACAGACGGCAGTTTTAGCGTTGCGGCCGCGGTCAGGACCTGTGCACAGACACCGTCGACATCTCGGCCAAGACCGGCACCGAACAGGGCATCGACAACGATACACCCTTCTTCGAGCACTATTAGGGCCAGCTTTTCTACCGGTCCCTGCCAGCGATTGAAATTTTTGGCGGCATCGCCTTGCAGCTTCAGCGGATCGCCCAGTGCGGCGACACGGACGTGATGGCCACGGTTTTTCAGATAACGCGCCGCGACATACCCGTCACCGCCGTTGTTACCGGGGCCGCACAGGACGACGACGGTTCGGTTTCCGGCAAGCCGGGCGGCGTGTTCGGCCACGGCGCGACCGGCACGTTCCATCAGCGAAAGACCGCTGACGTCGCCTTTGATCGCGGCACTATCTGCGGCGCCCATTTGCGCAACCGTCAGGAGTTCATATCCGTTCATAGGCGAATCGTACACGCCCGCTTCCGTTTTCTAAAGGGCCGTGAACGTGGTGCCGGCGTATAAAATATTTCTCGAAAACGGCTGTTTGCCGATCCGCGGGCATTGAGAGAACCGGGGACGGTCTCTATCATTCAAAGACGTAGCCGCGATCGCATCAGGACAGCATCTGGAAGGAGCTATTCATGCCCGCTCGGATCATCGCCGTCGCACAGCAAAAGGGCGGTGCCGGCAAAACCACATTGGCGGCGCAACTGGCAGTGGCGTGGGCCGGGAACCGGCGCGTCGCGCTGATGGATATCGACCCTCAATCCAGCCTGACGGCCTGGCACCGCTTACGCAGCGAAAACAGACGCGATGTCGTGCCGATCCACCTGAGCGACGTGTCGGGCTGGCGTGTCGGCACGGAACTCGACCGCCTGAAGAACGATTACGATATCGTATTGATCGATTGCCCGCCCCATGCCGAAACGGAAACCAAGAACGCCATGCGCGCCGCGGACCTTGTGGTGATCCCGGTGCAGCCGTCGCCGATGGACGTCTGGGCGACAACGCCGACGGCGGCTTTTGCCAAGGACCAGGGGACGGATGTGCGCTTGGTTCTAAACCGTGTGCCGCCGCGCTCTCGGCTGGTCGAGGCGGTCAATAATCTCCTTGGGAAACACGAACTGAAACTGACGACGAACACGCTTGGCAATCGGGTTGCGTTCGCGGCGTCGATGATGGAAGGCCTGGGCGTGAGCGAAAGCGAACCGTCCTCGCAAGCCGCAGACGAAATCCGTGCCCTTGCCGTTGAACTAGAAAAGGCAGCCAAATGACCGAACTTTCCCCTTTCATGCTGGGCTTGCATGCCCTTTTCGCCGTCGTCTGGGTCGGCGGCATGTTCTTCGCCTATCAGGTGCTGCGTCCCAGCGTGCCGGGTATCGAGCCGCCGCCGGAACGTCTCAAGCTGTGGAACCGGGTGTTCGAGCGGTTCTTTTTCTGGGTCTGGATTTCCGCTGTCGTGTTGCCGGCGACCGGCTACTGGCAAGTCTTCACCGACTTTGGCGGTTTTGCCGGCGCCGGATTGCACATCCACTGGATGCACGGCACGGGGTGGCTGATGGTCGCATTGTTCGTTTATCTGTACCTCAAGCCCTACGCCGCTTTCAGGGCCGCCGTGGTTGCCGAGGACTGGGACGGTGCGCGGCAAAATCTGGAGCATATTCGCAAGATTGTCGGCACCAACCTAGCGTTGGGCGTGCTGACGGTGTTGCTCGGCTCGACCGGGCGTTTGTGGGCGTAAGCGGCTTTATTCGTCGAGTTCCGCCGTCAGGCTGATTTCGTGCATCAGGGTCTGGTGCACCGGGCAACGCTCGGCGATTTCGAAAATTTTTCGACGCTGCTCGTCGCTCAAATCACCGTTGAGGCAAATGACACTGTCAATCCGATCGACCTTACCGGTTTTCGTTTCGCAAGTTTCGCAATCCTCGGCGTGTATCCTTTCGTGGTGCAGCGTGACGCGGGCTTGATCGAGCGGCCAGCCCTTGCGTTCGGCGTACATGCGCATGGTCATGGATTTGCAGCTTCCGAGCGCCGCCATGAGGAAATCATAGGGTGTCGGGCCGCTGTCGTTGCCGCCGACGCTGAGCGGCTCATCCGCGTGCAGAAGATGCCGCCCACCGACGGAGACGATGTTGGTGAATTTCCCCTTGCCTGTTTCCTGCACGACGACGCCGTCGGAGACGGCCGGGACATCCTCGCCGGTGCCAGGTTGTGCATCGGCGCCGATATAGCGTTCCGCCCATGCGGCGATGACGTTGGCGCAATAGACTGCATCGGCACGCCGCGATAGCAGATGATCCGCATCGTCCAGTGAAACGAAGCTCTTTGGATGTTTTGCCGCAACGTAGATTTGCTGTGCATTTTCGATGCCGACGACATTGTCGACCGGCGAATGAAAGATCAGCAGCGCTTTGTTCAGGTGCGCGACAATGTCGCTCAGTTTCTGTGCACGAATGTCATCGAGGAACTGTTTCTTGATGCGGAACGGACGCCCCACCAGCGTCACCTCGGCTTCGCCTTCCGCATCGATCTTTTTGATATCGTCGCCGAAGTTGTTGGCGACATGGCTCGGGTCGGCCGGGGCGCCGATGGTACAGACCGCTTCGGCGGCATCGACCCGCGCCGCTGCCGCAAGAACGGCGGCACCGCCCAGCGAATGGCCGATCAGGATTTTCGGTGCGGCCAGATGCTCGCCCATATAGTCCGCCGCGGCGACCAGATCGCCAACGTTGGATGAAAAATTCGTGTTTGCGAATTCACCTTCGCTGGCGCCTAGGCCTGTGAAGTCGAACCGCAGCACGGCAATGCCATGCGCCGTCAATCCTTCGGCGATACGGCTCGCGGCAAAGATATCCTTGGTGCAGGTGAAGCAATGCGCGAATAGCGCATATGCCCGGATGTCGCCGTCGGGTCGATCCAGACGTGCGGCCAGGGTATCGCCAAGCGCACCGGTGAATGTGATCTTTTCACTTTTTGCCAAGGCTAGATTCCTCGCTTCGGGAGAGTTCCGTAAAAGGCATAATGCTCATCGTTAATGCTGTCGGGATCGACGGCGGAAAAAATTCTGGAGACAGTGTTGCCGTCGTTGCTGAACGGCAAGCGGATCGAGAGCCGCGATGAATCCAGCCCGCTCCGCGTCACGATCGGCGTATGGCACAGAACGGCAGCGCGTCGACGGACGACATCTTCGTATTCATCTCGGTTGCCTTCGCGCATTGTTTCGTCGGCAATGTTCGAGAGCCTTTTGCCTGTCATTTCCGCCCCGATGAGATTTGTCCGTTCCGTCCCCCAGAACCGGAAACGAAAATCCAGCGGGTCGCTTTCAACATCAACCAGAACCGACCACGGCAACAGTTTGGACGGTACGAACTCGAGCGAGAACCCCGACGCCAGCGGCAGCTCTGGCATCTTGGGCAGCGTATGCCAAATATCGTACACAGCACGAAAAACGTCCGGCATTTTGGTATCTGCATCGATTTCGAAAATTTGGGCAGGTGTCATGTGGATAAGACTACCATAAAATTGACGATTCGGTGCCGACCGAGTGCGGCTAGCCCGGGTACCATGAGGCGTTGCGCTTTTCCGCGAAGCTGAGAAGCCCCTCGGCGGCTTCGTCGGTCTGGCGTTGGCGGGAATGGCTTTCGGCCAGCGACGCCGCCAGTTCGTCATCCATATAAAGGTCCGACGTTGCGAACAGTGTGCGTTTGGTTTCGGCCATGCCGCCGGGACCGTTCATCAGGATGCTGTCGATGATCGTCTCGCCGGTTTCGTCCAGCTTGTCGCGCGGGCATACTGAATGCACCAGCCCCATCTTTTGCGCGGTTTGCGCGTCAAAGCGTTCGGCGGTGATCGCATACCGGCGTACTTGCCGGGGGCCGATAGCCGCGGCGAGCTGCGGGATGATCGGTCCGGGGTGAAGGCCCCAACGCACCTCGGCAATCGAAAACAGTGCATCGTCGGACGCGATGACGACGTCGCATGCCGCAAGGACCCCGGTACCGCCGCCGAAGCATGCCCCTTGCACAAGCGCGATGGTGGGTTTCATGCAGTGGTTCAGTTCCCGGACCGCATCGGTGGTTTGTTGCGATACCGCGAGGTTTTCCTCGGGCGTGCCGTTGCGCACTTCCGTCAGCCAAGCCAGATCGGCGCCGGCCTGGAAATGCTTGCCGTTCCCCCGGATAACAATCATGCGAACGGTGTCGTCTGCGGCCAGTGCACGTGCACCGTCAAGCAAGCGCTTCACCATGTCACCATTATAGGCGTTGTTCACGTGCGGACGGTTGAGCGTGACCGTGGCGACGCCGCGCGCATCGATTTCACAAAGCACGCTCGGTTGTTCTTCTGTCATTCTGGTTCTCCGGGAGTTCGAAAAAATATTTTTAACGTCTTGTTCGCGTCTGGACAAAAGGTGCCCCGTCTAGATTATTAGTGCCATGAAAAAACCTGCATTCACAAAGCACGATGTCGAGGTTACCGAAAAAAAATCCGGTTACAGCGGCTTTTTCGATCTCAATATCTACACCCTGCGCCACCGGAAATTCGAAGGCGGTTGGGCGCCTGAAATCACGCGCGAAGTTTTCGAGCGTGGCCACGCCGTTGGCGTCATCCCGTACGATCCGGCAACCGGCAACGTCTTGTTGATCGAGCAGTTCCGCCCCGGCGGCTATTTTTCCATGTCCTCGCCGTGGTTCGGCGACGATGCATCGCCCTGGCTTTACGAAGGCATCGCCGGAATCATTGAGGCGGGCGAAAAGCCGGAGGACGTCGCCTATCGCGAGGCGATCGAGGAGTCCGGGACCAAGCTTACCGGTCTGATTCCCGTTTCGCATTACCTGGTCAGCCCGGGCGGCACGACCGAGTCGGTATTCGCCTTTGTCGGCCGCGCCGATCTTTCGAATGTCGACGGTTATCACGGCATGCCGCACGAGGGAGAGGATATCCGTCCGTTCACGATGCCGCTGCAAGATGCCTATGACGGTATCGCCAAGGGCGTGATCAACAACGGCATGACGATCATCGTCCTGCAGTGGCTGATGTTGAATAAGGACACGGTCGACACCAAATGGACGTGACGCGTCTGCTGGATTGACGGAATTGTGACCGTTCGCGGTTTCCCCGAATGCTTGATCGCCTCAGGTGCCGTCGATAATCTGAAACCAGTAACGGAAGAGACATCACGTGTCGGGGAAGCCCGATCTAGAAAGTTCGACTGGGGAATACATTCATGGATATCAAGAACGGTTTTGAAGAAACCGTTGGAAATACACCGTTGATCCGGTTGGCCGGTGTATCGGAAGCGACCGGCTGCGAGATTTACGGCAAGGCCGAATTTCTGAACCCGGGACAATCGGTGAAGGACCGCCCGGCGCGGCAGATGGTTCTGGATGCCGAGGAAGCCGGCATTTTGCGACCTGGTGGCACGATTGTCGAAGGCACGGCCGGAAATACCGGGATCGGACTTGCGTTGATGGCCAATACGCGCGGCTACAAATGCAAGATCGTGATGCCGGATACACAGAGCCAGGAAAAGAAGGACATGCTGCGGCTGTGCGGTGCGGAACTGCTGGAGGTCCCCGCCCTGCCGTTTTCGAACCCGGACAATTATCAGCACATTGCCCGCCGTCTGGCCGAGGAAACCGCCGAGACCGCCGAGGGGGGCTGTCTGTTCGCCGATCAGTGGAACAACCTGTCCAACAGGAAGGCGCACTACCTGAGCACCGGGCCGGAAATCTGGCACCAGACCGACGGCAAGGTCGACGGTTTCATCTGTGCCGTCGGCACCGGCGGCACGCTGGCCGGAACGTCGACATACCTGAAGGAACAGAACCCGAAGATCGCGATCGGCTGTGCCGACCCGTTGGGCGCGGCGATGTATAACCTGTTCAAGCACGGTGAAGCCAAGGCGTCCGAAGGCGGTTCGATTTCCGAGGGGATCGGGCTTGGACGAGTCACGCCGATCATCGAGGATATCTCCGTTGAATATCCCTACATGATCCCCGACGAGGAGGCTTTGCCTCTGGTCTTCGATCTGTTGAGCCACGAAGGCCTGTGTCTCGGTGGATCGAGCGCGATCAACGTCGCCGGTGCCGTGCGTCTCGCCAAGGATTTGGGCCCGGGGCATACGATCGTCACAATCCTGTGCGATTCCGGCACCCGTTATCAATCGAAGCTCTTCAATCCGGCGTTCTTGAAAGACAAGAACCTGCCGGTACCTTCCTGGCTGGAGTAGATTATGAATTATGCCAATCCTGATGCGCTCGTTTCGACCGAATGGCTTGCCGAGCATTTGAATGCACCGGACGTGCGGATCGTCGATGCCAGCAGTTTTCTGCCGACAGTCGACCGTAACGCCAAAGCCGAGTACCGCGACTGCCATATTCCCGGCGCGGTCTTTTTCGATATCGACGATATCGCCGACGACAGCAGCGATTTGCCGCATATGATTCCGTCACCGGAAAAATTCTCGAGCCGGGTGCGCAAGCTGGGCCTGGGCGACGGCAATCGCATCGTCGTTTACGACGTTAACGGCGGCTCCAGCGCGGCGTGCCGGGTCTGGTGGATGTTCCGTCTGTACGGTCACGAGGACGTGTCCGTGCTCAATGGCGGCTTGCCGAAATGGTTGGCCGAGGGGCGGCCGACCGATGATCTGCCGCCGGTGCCGAAGGAACGTCATTTCACGCCACGTATGAATAATTTCCTCGTCCGCTCGGTCGAGCAGGTGATTGATAATTGCACGGCGCAGCGCGAGCAGGTTATCGACGCGCGCAGCGCGGACCGTTTCGCCGGTACCGGCGACGAACCGCGCGCGGGACTGCGCAAGGGACATATTCCCGGCAGCGTCAACTTGCCGTTCAACATGCTGATGGACAAGGATGCCAACTTTACGATGCGCTCCGCCGACGAGATCGCAAATATTTTTGCCGAGGCCGGTGTCGATTTCAAAAAACAGACCGTGGCCAGTTGCGGGTCCGGTGTGACGGCCTGCGTGATCGCGCTGGCCGCTTACCTGATCGGCGAAAGCGAAATGGCGATTTATGACGGTTCGTGGACGGAATGGGGCAGCCGTCACGACACGCCGATCGAAACCGGTTGAACGGCGAATGGCGGCACAGGCACCCGAAATCGAGACGGTCATCACGTATCTGGAAATGACCGCGCCGCCGGCCTCGCCGCCGCCACCCACCCCACTCGGCCCGTTGGCCCTGATGCGCGCGGAAAAGCCCACCGTGTCGTTTTACCGCTATCTCTACAACACGGTCGGTGCCAGTCACCAATGGTGGGAGCGCCGCATCATCTCCGATGACGAGCTTCGCGACGCCATTCAGGCGGATCATATCGACGTTGTCGTTCTGTATGTCGGCGGTGTTCCCGCCGGGTACTACGAGCTCGGTGAAAACGACGGCGGGCGTGAAGTCGATCTGGTTTATTTCGGCCTGATCCCGGAATTCATCGGCCAGGGTTACGGGGCGTATTTGTTGCGCACCGCCATCGACGATGCCTGGTCACGCGGTCCGGCGCGGCTGACGGTACACACCTGCAATCTGGATCACCCGAACGCTTTGCAGGTCTATCAGCGCGGCGGTTTCGAGGTTTACGATCAGAAAACCCGGGTCATCGCCGACCCACAGGCGCTCGGCATTTTCGACTGAGGGCCTACGAATTATTTAACGCTTAATGAGAGACGGCCCGCCTCGTTTCCGAAGTGCGGACCGTCTCACCATCCCCCCTCTGGGATATTCGTTTGCGCTTAGTGACCGAGAATCTGGCTCAGGAAGAGCTTGGTTCGGTCATGCTGCGGATTCTCGAAGAACTCATGCGGGTCGTTGGACTCGATGATCTCACCGCCGTCCATGAAGATGACGCGGTCGGCAACGGTCTTCGCGAAGCCCATTTCGTGCGTCACGCAGAGCATGGTCATGCCGGTTTCCGCGAGTTCGATCATGGTATCGAGCACTTCCTTGATCATTTCCGGATCGAGCGCCGAGGTCGGCTCATCGAACAGCATGATGCGCGGGTTCATGCATAGCGAGCGCGCGATGGCGACACGTTGCTGCTGACCGCCGGAAAGTTGTCCCGGGTACTTGTGAGCCTGTTCGGGAATCTTGACCTTGGAGAGGTACTCCATGGCCGTCGCATCGGCTTCTGCCTTCGGCGTCTGACGCACCCAGATCGGTCCCAAGGTGCAGTTTTCCAGCACTGTCAGGTGCGGAAACAAATTGAAGTGCTGGAACACCATACCGACTTCGCGGCGGATCGCGTCGATTTGCTTGAGATCGTTCGTCAACTCGATGCCGTCGACGATGATCTGACCTTTCTGGTGTTCTTCCAGACGGTTGATGCAGCGGATCATGGTCGATTTACCGGAACCGGACGGACCGCAGATAACGATCCGCTCACCTTTTTTAACACTCAGGTTGATGTCCTTGAGGACGTGGAAATCGCCATACCACTTGTGCATGCCGATGATCTCGATGAGATCGTCACTGCCGGCGGATGATTGCACCGAAGCGGTTGCTGTATTGGCTTCACCCATAATTATAAATCCTTTCCCTGCTGCGCTTTTGCGCTTGTATCCATAGCGCTCTCTAGCGCTTGTGCCCCTTGTCGAGTTTGCCTTCGAGATAGATCGAATAACGCGACATGCCGAAGCAAGCGACGAAGAAGAAGAGCGCGATGGCGACATAGACTTCGTTTGACAGCCCGTTCCATTGCGCATCGGCCATTGACGAACGACCGATCCCGAGAACGTCGAGAAGACCGATGATCAGCACCAGCGTCGTGTCCTTGAACAGACCGATGAAGGTGTTGACGATACCGGGGATGGAAATCTTCAAGGCCTGCGGCAGAATAATCAGCCGCATCGATTGCCAGTATTTAAGCCCCATGCTGTCGGCGGCTTCGTACTGCCCTTTCGGGATCGCCTGAAGACCACCACGCACCACTTCGGCGATATAAGCCGAAGAGAACAGTGTCACCATGATCAGCACCCGCAAAAGCAGGTCGAACGTGGTGCCGGGCGGCAAGAAGTAGTTGAGCATGGTCGAGGCAACGAACAGCAGTGTAATCAGTGGCACGCCCCGGATGAACTCGATAAAGCAGACCGAAATCGATTTGACGATCGGCAAATGCGATTGCCTGCCCAATGCCAGAAGGACACCTATCGGCAGCGAGAACGCGATACCCGTCACGCCGACCACCGTGTTTAGCATCATACCGCCGAACTCGTCGGTGCCGACAGGCTCCAGCCCCATGCCGCCCAACAACAGCCAACCGGCGATGAACGGATAGACGCAAGAGAAGATCAAACCCGGTTTGCGGAACGGGATATGATCGAAAAGGATCGGCACCAATGCCGCAGCCAGCAGGATAAACGACAGGTCCACCCGCCATCTGAGCGATTCGGGATAAAACCCGTAAACCAGAATGCTGAAGCGGTCCTTGATGAACGCCCAGCAGGCACCGTCGGCGATGGCCTTGCATTCGTTACGGTTGCCTGCCTCGAGAACGGCATCGATGACGGCCCAGTTCGCCAGCGGCGGTATAATCTTGTAGAGCAGATATATGCCGATCAGCGTGGCCAGAGAATTCATCCACGACGAGAACAAATTCTTGCGTAGCCAGAGAATAATGCCCCGCTGGCCCACTGGCGGTGGCATGTCCGGGTGTGTCCCGGGAGTATAGTGTTGTGCGACTTCACTCATTGTCTATCTCCCTCACCGCTCTACCAGTTTGATACGTTTGTTGTACCAGTTCATGAATGCCGAGATGATCAGAGAAATTACGAGATAGATCGCAATCACCATGATCATTGTCTCCATCTCCTTGCCGGTCTGCATCAACGAGATACCGCCGATTGTGGCGACGACGTCCATGTAGCCGATGGCAATGGCGAGCGAGGAGTTCTTGGTCAGGTTCAGATACTGGCTGGTCAGCGGCGGGATGATTACCCTGAGCGCCTGAGGAATAATGACCAGATTCAGAGTGCGGCTCCGCTTGATGC
>Ga0070726_10003782_pt1 | contig 12526 bp, 9 predicted proteins | sample tdAd471_FD_67275 | JGI IMG/M metagenome (GOLD analysis project Ga0070726, IMG submission 67275) | Marine sediment microbial communities from the Atlantic coast under amendment with organic carbon and nitrate - tdAd47.1 | ecosystem: Environmental > Aquatic > Marine > Coastal > Sediment | place...
AAGGACCCGAGCAACAAGCCCGTGCGTCCGACCATCGCGGTCGTGCATATCGACGGCGTCATCATGGATGGCGACTCATCCGAGGGCGGTCTGTTTGGTTCGCCCTCAGTGGGCAGCCGAACCATAAGGGGCGTGCTCAAGGATCTTGAGGACAACGACCTCGTCAAGGGCGTCGTGATCCGGGTCAATTCGCCGGGCGGCTCGGCCACGGCCAGTGAAGTGATCTGGCGAGCCGCGCGCGACGTCTCCGAGGAGAAGCCCGTCTACGTGAGCGTGGGCAACATGGCCGCCTCGGGCGGATACTACATCGCTGTCTCGGGCGACAAGATCTTTGTCAACCCTTCGTCGATCGTCGGATCGATCGGTGTGGTCGGCGGCAAGCTGGCCATGGAAGGGGCATTCAACAAGGTCCACGTCAATGTGGTCGGTCAGGGGCGCGGTCCGAGGGCCGAGCTCTTTGGCAGCAGCAAGCCCTGGGATGCCTCGCAGCGTGCTGCGGTGCGTGAGATGATGACCGAAACGTACGAACTCTTTACGAGCCGTGTGACCGAAGGGCGTCACGGCATCGATCTCGACGAGACCGCCAGCGGGCGTCTGTTCACGGGCAACAAGGCGATCGGCCTCAAGATGGCCGACGAGGTCGGCTCCTTGACCGACACGATCGAATCGCTCGCCGACGAGCTCGATCTGGCGAGCTACGACGTGCTCGACTACCCGGGGCCGATGAGTCTTGAGAAGCTCATGGAGCAGTTCACGGGTGGCATGGTTTCATCGCCGATCAAGGGCATCGAGAACGTCGTTCAGACGCTCGTCGGCCCGCAGGCCTGGCCCGCGGTGCGTCAGCGCATCGACGGCGCGGTCATGCTCCGCAGCCAGCCCGTCATGCTGATGGACCCCAATATCCTGATCTTCAAGTAAGCCGGATATTGAACGCTGAAAGTAAGAGAGCCCAGGGATCCGATTCCCTGGGCTCTCTTTGTTTCTTCAGTGAAGACAGGCTCAGTCGACGGACATGATCTCTTTGGACTTGGTATCGAACTTGGCGTCGACCTGCGCCTCGTACTTCTTGAGCAGTTCCTGGATCTCGTTCTTGAGGGTGGTCACTTCGTCCTCAGAGATGTTGCTCTCGCCCTTGCCGAGCGCCTCGGCGTGCTTGTTGCCATCACGGCGGGCGTTGCGGATGACGACCTTGGTTTCCTCGGTCATTTTCTTGGCTTTGGCGACGAGCTGCTTGCGGCGTTCGGTCGAGAGCGGCGGGATGTTCAGGCGGATCTGCTTGCCGTCGACGTGGGGTGTCAGGCCAAGGTCCGAGGCCTCGATGGCCTTGGTGATTTCCTTGAGTGCGCCCACGTCGAAGGGCTTGATGAGGATCTGCGTTGCCTCGGGGGTGCTGATGCCGGCGAGGGCTTTCAGGTCAGTGGCTGCGCCGTAGTAGTCGACCTTGATGTACTCGACAAGAGCTGTCGAGGCCCGTCCGCCACGGAGTCCCTGGAACTCGTGATCGAGGTAATCGAGCGCCTTGGTCATGAGCTCTTCGGCGCTGAGAAGGATTGTATCGGGATCGTTCATGGTTCTTTCCTCACGGGTCGGTTAGAGAGCCGCGGTTTCTTTGGCGCTGGCATCGACGAGCGTGCCGATGGGCTCGCCGGCGATCACGCGTTCGATGTTACCGGGCACATCGAACTGGAAGACGCGGATGGGGATTTTGCGTTCTCGGCACATGGCAAAGGCGGTCACGTCCATGACAGCCAGGCCCTTGGCGAGCGCATCGTCGAAGCTGATGCGCTCATACCGGGTGGCGTCGGGGTGCTTCTTGGGGTCTGCCGAGTAGATGCCGTCAACCTTGGTCGCCTTAAGCAGCTGCGTGCAGCCGAGCTCGGTGGCCCGCAGGGCGGCGCAGGTGTCGGTGGTGAAATAGGGGTTGCCCGTGCCTGCGACCAGGACGACGACGCGGCCCTTCTCGAGGTGGCGGATCGCCCGATTCCGGATAAACGGCTCGGCGACGGCTCGGATCTCAAGGGCCGACATGACGCGGGAATCGACGCCGATGGACATGAGTTGTTCACGCAGCGCCATGCCGTTGATCACGGTGCCCAGCATGCCCATGTAGTCGGCCGTGCCCTGTTCGACGCCCCCGGACTCAGCCAGCTCGGCCCCGCGGATGATGTTGCCGCCGCCGACGACGACAGCGAGTTGGACGCTCAGTTTGGTGGCTTTTTTGATCTCGCTGCCGATGAGCTTGAGCTGATCGGTATCGATGCCAAAGCCCCCCGGCCCGCCGAAGGCCTCGCCACTGAGTTTGAGCAGAATTCGGGTTGGTTGATCGGCAGCCATATCGTCTTTCCCCAGCGTTCTGAACGAGCCTAGAGCGAGCATAGACCCTTAGCCTGAGCGGAATCGATCTATGGTACGATCCCCGGTAGGAGCCTAGCGAGCCGATACAAGGGGTTGCAGAGGGAACCGGAGCCGGTTTCTGGTGTCCTAAGTGAGATAGGCTACCCGAGTCAGGGCCGAGACACGAACGGAACCAAGCGAGACCCAGCCCGCCAATGAGCCAGCTTGCCGACACCACGAGCGGGACGGATCCCGAAACCCGGCCCCCCCAGGACGACTCTTCGTTGAAAGCGAAGATCCGCCGATGGTTTCTCCGAGCCTCGATCGCCGGGATGATCCTGTCTCTCTTGGTCCATGTTGTGCTCTTTCTTATCGCGGCCCTCATCATCACCGGTGGCGGCGGGGGAGGACGGGGTCCCGGGCCCGCAGCGGGTATCGAGTTTGCGGTCCAGAGCGAATCGGACCTCGATGAATTCCAGTCCGAGGAACTCTCTGTCGATCAGCCCAACTCGGAGGATTTGCTACAGCAACTCACCGACGCGACCGCCGACCCGCTGCTCGACAGCCCGATCTCGGATCTGCTCGATCCGACCGGCAAGCTCGAAGCGGAGCTTTCGGTCGGCGGCGGAGACCTGACCTCGGCCGGCGATGGAGCCACGGGCGGCGCGGGCGCCGGCTCGGCGAGCTTCTTTGGTATTGAGGCCAGGGGCAACAGATTCGCCTATGTCGTCGATGTCTCGGGTTCGATGGACCGGGAGGGACGCCTGGGAGGCATGCAGGCGGAACTGAGTGAATCGATCAGCGGGATGCCCGAACACGTCGGGTTCTTCGTTGTGTTCTTCGCCGATACGGCCTTTCCCCTCGGCGATCGGCGCAAGTGGACCGACGCGACCGGTGTCGGCAAACGCTGGGCGCGTGAATCGATTTCGAGGCTCACACCCCTCGGCGCCACAAACCCGCTGCCGGCGTTCGAGATGGTCTATGACATCCGCCCTAGGCCCGATGCGATCTACTTCATGACTGACGGCGAATTCAACGAGAGCATCGCCGACATCATCATCCGGCGCAACAAGGAACGCCCGATCCCCATCCATTGCATCACGTTCGCCTCGCGCGAAGGAGAGACGGTGATGCGGCGCATCGCCCGCGAGACCGGCGGGACGTACACGCACATCGCAAAGGCGGGCGGATGATGCGGCTTGTGCTGTCCATCTTGTTGCTGACGTCTTTCTATGCATCGGCCGAGCCGGGGACGGTGACCCTGCGCACCGGGCAGGTCGTGCAGGCCAGTGATATCACGATGAGCCCCGAGGCGGTGGTGTTGAAAACATCCTCCGGTGAAACAGCCCTCGGCTGGCACGAGGTGCGGTCCATCGGTGGGCAGGCTTCGCCCACAGCGGCCGAGTACCTCGCCGATGCGGACAAAGCATGGCGCGGGCTTTCAAGGCTTGAGCGAGGCGATCGCGTGGCGGCCGAGCCTCTGCTTGAATCGGTCTTTGCGAAACTGGCCGGCCACACCGGTCCGACGGCTGCAGCCGTCTCGGAAGGGCTCCTGTCTTGCCGGGTCGCTCGAGGCGCGCAGGCGCTGGCGATCGAGCCCTACCTCACGCTGGTGCTCAATAACCCGGTGCTCGTGTCGAGCGATCTTCTGGATGAACAGACCGCGCTCTTTCCGTCGCTCCCGCCAATCTGGGGCAACGAAGCCGGCCTCGCATCCGCAGTGACTTCGGTCGCGTGGGATGACTTTGCCAAATGGGAAACCAGAGGCCGAGCAAGGCAGCTCGCCGAGCTTTACACGGCCGCGGCCTTGTACGAAATCAGCGGGCAATCCGCACTGCCCTCGATTACGCCCGTCGATGAGGGCGTCAAGCTCGTGCACGAGATGGTCGTGGCCCGACTCGGCAACGAGCGCGAACGGGCCGAGTCCCGCCGGGTGCTCGCCGCTCGTCTCGATGGTGATCTGCCTGACTGGCAGAGCGCGTGGATTCATGCGTCGGTCGGCCTCTCGCTGCTGGCCGAGGGTGACGATCACGAATCCAGGCTCGGGATCGTGCAACTGCTATATGTGCCCGCGCAGTACGCACAGTCCCAGCCCTACCTTGCGGGTGTCTGCCTTGCCAAGGCGTCGGTGCGATTGGCTGAGATGGGCCGCAGCGATGCCGCGGTGCTGCTGGCCGGCGAGCTTGCACGCGATTACAGCCGCCACGCTTCGCTCGAGCATCCGATCGTGAGAGAATTGATCAAGCAGTATCAGGACCAGAGCACACCGGCCGCGCCCAGTGAGGAGGATGCATGACGTTCCCAGGCTTTCAGATGGATTGGCTCACCCTGGCCCAGGCCGATTCGGGGGGCAAATCAATCCTCCAGCACATCGCGTCGGGCGGGCCGATCGGGCTGATCATCATTCTGCTGTCGTTCGCGGCGGTGGCGCTGGTGGTGATGCACTCGATCCAGATCAGGCTCGATAAACTCGCGCCGGCCGAGCAGTTCGACAAGCTCCGCGATCTGCTGACCAAGCGCGAACTCGATAACGCGAGGACGTACTGCGACTCCGAGAGCCACGACAGCTTCCTGACGCGGGTAATCGGAGCTGCACTCACGCGGTGCGCCCGCTCGCCCTTCGGGCTGCTGGAATTTCGAGGAGCCCTCGAAGAATCCGGCCGGGATCAGGTCGCTCGTCTGTACCGCAGCACTGAGGGGCTCTCGCTGATTGTCACCGTAGCGCCCATGCTTGGGCTGCTGGGCACCGTGCTGGGCATGGTCGGGGCGTTCAACACATTGGGCAGTTCCAGCGGCGGCTTTGCCAAGCCCGATGAACTCGCCAGCAGCATCGCTGTCGCACTCATCACAACCGTGCTGGGCCTCGTCGTGGCGATCCCGGTCTCGGCGGCCCTGGTCTTCTTCCGCAACCGCATCGATTCGGTCACGAGCGAAGTCGCGGTGATGACCGAAGAACTGCTCGGGCTTGTCGAGAGCCATCAGTCGAACGCCCAGCGCGGCCAGCCGGCCCAGCCCGCTCGTAAGCCCGCGGTCGCACCAGTGGGTACACCCCGCGCATGAGACGCGAAGGCCACGCCGAAGACGGGTTCGATATGACGCCCATGATCGATGTGGTCATGCTGCTTATCATTTTCTTTCTCGTGACGTCTCAGTTTTCTCAATCAATCCGCACGCAGCTCGAACTCCCCAAACAGCCCGGCCAGGAAACCGAGATCGATACGTCGGGCGATATCGTTGTCGATCTGCTCGCCGACGGCACGATCCGCCTCGAAGGCGAGTCCATCACACTTGATTCCTTCATCGCGATGGTCAATGTTGAACTCCTGCACGGCAACGCGGACACCCAGGTGCTCATCCGCCCCGAACGCACGGGGCAGGCGATGCATCTGAATCGGCTCTGTGCCAGGCTTTCACAGGCCGGTGTACGGGCGTACCGCATCGCAACGAACCCTGTCGACGGGGGTGAGGGATGATTTTCGCCCAGCAATCGTCGACGTCCCGCAGGCCTGTTCGATTGCCGCTGATCGGCATGATCGATGTTTTCTTTCTGCTGCTTGTCTACTTTGTGGTTTCGTCAACGATTTCTCAGCCCGAAGATGAACTGGGCGCAGCTTTGCGTCAGGAAAGCTCGCAGGCCTCGGCAACCGATCTCCAGCCCCAGTACGTCGAGGTCCAGCGAAGCCAGAGTGGGGCGGTCTACAAAGTCGGATCGCGTACCCTGCAGACGCGCGAAGAACTGGTTGAAGTCTTATCCGAGTTGCCGAAGGAGGCCGGTGTATTTGTGCGTGTGAATGATGATGCTCCTGTCTGGGCCGCGGCCGCGGCTCTTCAGGCGTGCCACGATGCGGGGTATGAGAAGCTGACCTATGTCACGCAGAAATAGACACAACGTGCTGATCGTTCTGCTGCTGCTCTGGCAAGGGCTCGCTTGCGCGCAGAGCGAGCCGGTCGGTATCGAGCAGTATCTCACCGAGCACGGCCTGGACGATCTTCTCGCCGAGCACCTGGTCGAAGAGCTCTCGACACAATCGGGCGATGCACGCACCCAGACCGCCCAGCAACTCGGCCAGCTCTACGTGCGTTTGCTCGATCAGGCCAAGAGCGAAGAAGACCGCAGGTTCTGGTCGGAACGAGCGTCCAACCTACTCAGGCTCGTGCCGGAAGCAGATTCTCCTGAGCTGCGAATCAATCTTTCGAAGGCCGCCTATATGCGCGCCGAGTCGGTCGCCGAACGGTTCCGTCTTCGCATGACGACGCCCCAGGAAGTCTCGCAGGCCGAGCGTGTGCTCCGAGATACATCGACGACCTTTCTTGAGATTGCTCAGTCTTCGCATTTGACCGCACAGCGTCTCGAGAAACAGCTTTCCCAGCGGCTCGATACGGATGCTGAGCAGGAAGTCACAGAGGCCCTGGCCCGCGCGAGGCAGAGCCGATCGCTTGGTTTCTATTATGCCGGCTGGAGTGAATACTACCTCGGTCTGATCACGGGCGATACCTCTCGCGCCGGGCGGGCGTTGCGCCACTTCGGCTGGCTGCTCAATGCCAGAGAAGGCGACGAGGCAACATATGACCGGCTCCAGCCAGGCCTGCTCCGATATGAGCACGTCGCGCGATCGGCAATCGGCGCAGCACTTGCGTGCTCACTGCAGGGCCGGTCGGTCGAGGCTGTTGCGTGGCTCGATGCGGTTGAACGCAGCACCGATGTGCCCCAGGGTGTCCGCGACCAGATCACCGATCGTCGGCTCCTGATTCTCGCCAACGCGGGAATGTGGGCGGACCTGGAACTCATCGTGCGCCGATTGCGAACGTCGGGCGGCGAACTCGAGCCGATCAAAGCGCGCATCCTTGTGGTGACGTGCATGGAGGCTCTCGCGGGTCCGCAGGGCCGAGGCCGCAGCCGTGAGCTGATCCGTCGGCTGTCAGACACGGGACTTGCAGACCTTGTCGCACAGGGCGAGGTCGGGCATGTTCTCGAACTTGTCCGAGCATTCGGGATCGAATCGCTCGGTGATTCCGGGTTTGTGGTGCTCTATGTCAAGGGCCTGCTGGCGATGGACACCGCGCAAAAAGCCCGTGAAGCAGCCGGCGACACGGGTGATGGGCCGGTCAGCGATCCCGCCATCGGTTCGATGTATCGAAACGCTGCGAATCTGCTCCTGGCATCGGTTGATGAACCAGATGCTTCTCTGCACGAAACGGAACGTGTGCGGGCGATGACGACAGCCGGAACCGCGTTTTATCTCGCCGGCGAAACCGTGCTCTGCATCGACGTGCTCGAACGAGCGATCGCCGAAGCAGAATCACCAGGAGAAGCCGAGCCGGCCCACTGGCTCGCCGTGGTCGCGCTGGACACCGCTGTCGAGGCGGGTGATGAGTCGCTCAAATCTCGCAGAGATCAACTCGCTCAGTTGTATCTCGGTGTGTACGCCGGTACGGATCGGGCTGCGCGTCTTCTCATGCGCCCCTCGAGCACCGGGCTGCTGCCCGATGAAGAAGCCGTCGAGATCTTGCTTTCGATTCAGCCGACTTCACCGAGCTTTCTAGCGGCCCGTCGGCAGGCGTCGCAGCTGCTCTATCGGATGTACCGTCAGTCGCCTTCGTCACGTCGGAACTTCGCGGCCCAGCGTTTCGTTGACACCGCTTCGCAGCTGATACGCCAGGAATTGCTCGAGGTCCGTTCGGGCGATGTTGAGCTGGCTACGCGTGCTTCAGAGAGCGTAGTTCTTAGAGCGCGACAGGTCGCCGACGCCGCTCTCGGGATGTCCCCTTCCGACATCGAGCGGGCAACGTTTGCGCTCGACACACTCGATCGGGTCGCCAGTTTCGCCGCGATCGATCTGGACGAGCTGGCGGCGGAGATCGCTTTCCGACGGCTCCAGATCGCATCGGCTCAGAACGACCGAGCCGCGATCGACCGCTGGTACACACAAGTCGAAAGGCTCGATGGGGGGTTCCTGGCCTCGGCGCAGCGGATTCTCTACCGCGATGCCGTGGAGCAATGGCTCGACAACCCAACGGATACCGCAGCGGCCCGCGAGATTGTGCGCCAGGGTGAGGGGGTCATCGAGCAGCTCGATGAGTCGAACGCCCAGCAGCGGGTTCTGCTGGGCGTGCTCGAAACATCCGCGCAGGCTGCGGGTGCTGTCTGGGAGCTCGAAAAAGACCGCGAAATGCTTGAGAAAGCGATCGGATTTAATGCACGCCTCATCGATTCGAACGCCGCGTCCGGCCCGGTGCTGAGGCGTCAGGCAAGACTCCTTGAGCGTTCTGGGCGTGATGAAGATGCGCTTGATATCTGGCGCCGTTTGCTATCCGGGCTCGAAGCGGAGAACCCGGATTGGTACGAAGCGCGGTACGAGTCGATCCGCCTGCTCTTTGAGGTTGATCCCGAATCGGCGCGCGTGGCGATGCGTCAGCACATCACGCTGTATCCAACGCTCGGCCCCTCTCCGTGGGACTCGCGTTTCCGCGAGCTTGCCCGCTCGCTGAGCGTGGAGGTGCCGCGATGAGTCACCCACGCGATCCCGGTGAGACCTTCCTTGGTGTTCCACTTGGGACCGATCCGTTTGCGCTGCTGGGGCTGCCAAGGCAACCGGTGAGCGATACCGAGGTGCTCCAGGCGCTCGGTTCCAAAATGTCAACCATCGCGGGACACGCCCGCGGACAAACGCCGGAAGCCAACGAGATCCGTCTGGCGCTGCACGCCGCAGCCGCACAGCTTCTCGATCCGCAGCTCCAAGAACTTCTCCTTCATACATCAAGCCAAACAGACTCACCAGCTCCGCCTGAGATCCAAACCGGTCAAGCCTCATCGTTGCCTCCGCCCATTCAATCAGCCGAACAGCGTGAAGCGCAAATTGAAACTCAGGCCCATCCACTGGCGCACGATGTGCTGCTGGTTGTTGCTTCCAACGGGGGATGGAATGCCGGCGCGATGCGGCGACTGGCGATGCTCGCTCATGCCAGAGGCATCGCCTCGCATGAGATTCCGGATGCGATTACCAGAGCGCTCGCCAACCCACTGACCCGCCCGGCACCGACATCGACGTTTGTACCCGCCGCGGCCGCTTCAAAGCAGGCCGAGGAGGACTACGGCTCGCGCGTGGGATCGGTCGCTTCTTCACATCATACTGGCGCGATGAAACGAGCGTCACTCGGATCGCGTCTAGCGCCATGGCTGATCGGAAGTCTGACGTTGCTGTCGCTTATTCTGATCTGGGTGCGTCTGACTGCACCTCCGGAACAGAAAGCAATCACCGCGGACGATACGACCGTCTCCGCGACCGAAAGCCGTCAGCAGATCATCGACTCGAATACCGAATTGCAAACGGTCAACCCGGTCCCTGCTCAGCTCACTCCACGCGAGGGCATGCGTGTACTTACGCGGCTGGCGAGCAGGCCGCAGGCAATCGGCGACACCGAGTTGGACGAAATTCGAACCGCGTACCGCACTGTTTCGAGTCACTGGACCGAGCTGGGGAGCGATCAGATCGGTGCGGTTCACAACGCTCTGCTCGAGCTGCTCTACAAAAACGCCGCCAACATCGATGCCGCCCAAGCTATCGTGGCTGAGATCGGCGAACCGATGCGCACATTCACCGCCGATCCCGAGGGGTTGCGGGCCTGGGTGCTGAGCGTCGCCACAATGTCAAGATTATCGATGGAGCGCAATCTCCCGACCTCGCTCGATTCTGCGATCATCGGCCGTCTCACCGCGTCACTGGGACAGAATGCTCTGGGAAATGACCAGAGCTTCGAAGCCGCGGTGATGCTTGCACTGAACGAAGCGGCAAACAAACTCGCCTCCCAGAACGCATCCGAAGGCTCATGGCGCGTCTGGCTGGAACAGCTTGGCGCCGTCGCTCGACCGGGTGGCAGTGTCTACGAAGGTGCCGTCCTCGATTCTCTTGAAAGAGTTATGCTCGAAGGCGATGACCCGGCTCAATCCAGAGTGGTATTCCAAGCTCTCGAATCGCTCGCGGCCGCTCTCAAACTCGAGCAGAACAGCCCGGTAGCCGAACGTCTTGTCGGCTGGCTTGCTAATGACCGCGTGACCGTCAGCGATCTCGCGGTAGTCATGCGAGAGCTGATCTCGCGTTCGCACATGGAGGGCGTCGATGAGAGCCTGATCCCTTCGCCGGGTACTGGTGAATCCGAGCGCATGGCGATCCGCTCAAAGCTCGAAGAGGTTCTTCTCGGCAAGGACGCCGGCACGTCCGAGGCCATCGCGTCATGGATGAGTATCGCCGATCAACAGCTCGATGTTTCGGCTCCGCGTCGACCCGCTGAACTGGTCGCGCGAGCGGTCGTTTTGAGCCGCCTATCTGCCGCGGCTCGCTCGACCTTATGGGGCGATCAGAAAGCCGCCGAGTCCACGCTCGCAAATCTGACCGGCGATGTCGACCGGCTCGTTGCCAGCATCGATCCGAATACCACCGATTATCTCGGCGGCAACAGCGCCGACGAGTGGGCTCTCAAGTACATCGATGCCCGGCAGAACATCCCGATTCGCCAGGCATTGCTCGGCGATCTCACCCGAAACAAACGCAAACTCGGGCCTGTAGCCGCGGAGATGCTGGTCCGTGATGCCTTCCTCGGCTCGCCCGCGACGGTCAGGGCACAGGCCCGCGAGGTCGTCCGTTTGTACTCGGACAGCCCCGCCGTGCTCAACGCGGTACTCGAGCACTTGCCGCGTATTCCGAAGATCGAGTCGAGCAGCGAGTTGATCGAAGCGGTCACCTACACCCGGCTGCCCTCAACCAAGTCGCCCGCGTGGAGCACCAGAGCCAGGCAGGCGTGCGTAGACGAACTGCTCCGCAGGCTCACGGGAACCGGCGAAGGGCAGGTCGTCGATACGCTGGCGATGCTGCTCAAGGAAAGCTACGACGCAAGGCTCGGCTCGAAGCTCTCATCATCTTCAGGCGCCGATGCAGTCGCCCTCGCCGACTCGGGGTTGCAGCTGTCGGCGATGTGGCGCAGGCTTGCCGAGCGGGAGGTTGAAGAGATCCCGCTCATGGCCGCTCTTGATGATCTCGACCACCGTGCGATCGGCAGATTACTGCTCGCCGAGGGCTCGCTCGATCGATTCGCAGCCCATCAGGTTACCGCAGTCGAAGCGATGTCCATTCTGGTGCTCGCCGAGAATCCGTCGGCGCGTTCTCGCGTTGAAGCGATCCGTTCGGAACTCTCTGCGAGCAGGCGCAATGCCAAGAATGTTCTCGAACAGATTTATGCGTGCGAAGCCGCCGGAGTCAAACTCTGGAAACTCCGCCTCGAGAGGAGCGTGTCATGAGATTGAGCCGTGCATGTTCGGTGGTTATCTTTCTGCTTTATGCCTCTTGCGCATCATCGCAGTCGGATTTCCAGCGTCGCCTCGAAGCCCTCGCGCCCAGCGACCCCAAGGGGTACTTCCTTCTCGCCGAGGATGTCGCCGACCAGGCCAGGGGCGTTGAGGAGACACAGCTTGCGCGCAAGCTCTATGTGCTCGCCTTTGTGCTCGCCCAGAAGAACCAGACCAAGGATGATGCCGAATCGCAGTTCCCGATCGCGGCAAGCGCCTGTCTCGGGCTTGCCGATCTTGAACCGACCGAGGCCCGCAAACGCTGGCTGCATGCACTCGCAGGCCGACTCGACGAGCGATACGCGGCCCGCCGCTGGGATTCAGAATCGCAGTCTGACACGCCTAACGAAGCCGCGCTGCTGCTCGCTGAAGCCATCGGACTCGCGCTCTCCGGTGACGGCTCGCTGGCGCGTGAACGATTCGACGACCCTCGCGTCAAAGCACTCATCGAGGAAACTCGTGATATCATCGATCGCCCTGGAAACGAGGCCTCAACCTCGGCAATTCAGCGTGAAGCGGAGATCTGGCCCTGTCCGGAGTGCGGCAACGCGCGGGGTGTCCCCGACCGCTCCGAGGGTGGCCAGGTGCGACGGCTCTGCTCGACCTGCCGGGGCAACCCCGGTCCGGTCATCTCGCGCGATGCGCTGGTCGCATACCTCGCGTACCAATCCGTTCTGCTTCGCGGCACACAGAAATCGTGGTCGGCTGAACTCGTCGTGGGTCACGGCAGGACGCTACTGGATCCCGAGCCCTCCGAAGTGGCGCCGAGCATGGGCGTGGACCCAACCAAGGTCTTTTACCGCGATGGGCAGTGGCTCGACAACCGCGAGTTGATGGAGCTACAGGAAAACG
>Ga0070726_10003786_pt1 | contig 12512 bp, 2 predicted proteins | sample tdAd471_FD_67275 | JGI IMG/M metagenome (GOLD analysis project Ga0070726, IMG submission 67275) | Marine sediment microbial communities from the Atlantic coast under amendment with organic carbon and nitrate - tdAd47.1 | ecosystem: Environmental > Aquatic > Marine > Coastal > Sediment | place...
CAACCTCGGGATCCCCCTCGTGCACGTGGGTGGCGGGGTCTACCGCTCGGCGGTGCAGACGGTGGCGTCGGGCCAGGCCCTGCGGCTGGAGATCGACGTCGCCGGTGACGTGTTCCGCTCGGGGCCGTTGCTGCCGTTGCTCCCCGAGACCAGCCTCACCGACTTCGGCGTGGTGACCGTGGGCGGGGTCAACTTCAGCGGGCAGGTAGTGGCCGCCGCTGGGCGGACCCCTGACGCGACCCCGGCCGGTCTCGGCGGGACCCTTGGCGAGCCCGGCGCCGCTGGTCCTCCGCTGCTGACCTCGAGCAACAACCAGCTCGGCGGCGGGTTCTGGCACGGCGCGGCTGCCGCAGGCGAAGCCCCCGCGGTGAACCTGCTGCAGATCCCGCCCGTGCTCTGCACGCGCTACGTCCCGCTCTACTTTGAGCTCTTCGCCCAGGCGGGCACCGCCGACCTCGAGGCCAGCTTCTCCCTCGACGGTGGGCAGACCTTCCAGCCCCTGACCCTCGCCGCGGGGTCCCTCGTCGCGCTGCCCGGGACGCCCCTCGGCCTGCGACACGTGGTGATCTGGGACTCCGGCGCCGACCTGGCCGGGGTGGCCGCCTCCGACGTCACGGTACGAATCAACCCCGTCGGCCAGCCGGCCCAGGGCAGCACCCAGGGCGCGACCCTGTTCCGCGCGTTCTCGGTCGCCAGCGTCTCGCCCGCCAGCGGGACCCTCGACCTCAATCCCTCGGGCTCATTCACTCTGGGCTTCACCGCGCCCGTGACCGCCAGCGTGGCGAACCTCAACAGTTCGATCGTGCTCGTGGACGCAGAGTCCGAGACCCCGGTGCCGCTGAGCTTCTCCGTCGCTGGGAATCAAGTGACCGTCACTCCCACCGCGACGCTGGCCACCGGAACCCGGTATCGGTTGGGGGTCTACCCCGGGCTACAAACCGCCGTGGGCAGCGAGCCGCTGACCTTCGATCAAGACGTGCGCCAGCCGGGGTTCGTCCCATTCCTCGCGCACTTCTCTACCCGCGGACCCAGCGATCCAGGCCTGGTGCTGGTCAGCGCAGACCCCGCTCAAGGAGCGAGCGGTGTCTCCACCGGCACCCCGATCCAGCTCGTGTTCTCCGAGGCCCTCGACCCCAGCACCGTCAACGCGAGCACGATCCGCCTGACCAGCGCCTCCGAGGGCAGCCTGCCGGTGTCCGTGACCCTCGAGCCTGATCAGCGCACGATCACGATCGTGGGCGCGCTGCTCCCGGGGCGGCTCTACACCGCCTCGGCCTCGCCCAGCGTCAGCGACGCGGCCGGCGACCCCCTGGGTCAAACGGTCGCCGTGAGTTGGACCACGGCCCCCGGCCCCCTCGCCGCGCCGGCCGCTCCCGTGATCACGTTTCCCACGGGCGGAACCGTGACCCAGAACCCGTTGGTCTTCACGGGAACCGGCCCGCCCAACCACGAGGTGCGGCTGGTCGTCAACGGCGTCCCCGTCGGCCCACCGGGCGCGATCGGCGCCGACGGCACGTGGAGCCTGTCTCCGGCTGGCCTCCCGCCTGGTCCGCTGACCGTGTTCGCGGTGGCCAGCGCGCCGGGCGGTTCGCCCGTCTCACCGCCGAGCGTGTCCCAGGCATTCCTCTACGACGGTGGTGACCCGCCGCCGACTCCGCCTCCAGGAGCGGGAGAGCCCGAGTTCCACGAGGTGTTGGTCGGCGCCGGATCCTCGATCGGCGCGCCGCCCCACGCGGTGAGCTTGACCTTCACGGGCACCCCCGGGACCTCCTTCTTCCTCCAAGCCGAGACCGAGGACCCCGCTCAGGCCGGAATCGACCTCGCGCCCACGGCGAGCGTCGACGGCGCACCCCCGGCCACGATCAGTCCTGGCCTGCAGCAGATCGGGCCCTTCACGATCGGCCCCAGCGGGCAGGTCGTCGTGGTCGTGACCGCGTCGGACCTCGTCGACACCGCCACCCGCTTCTCGTTGGTGGACAGCTTCACCCTCCAGGCGTTCACCCCGCCCCAGCGGGTGGTCCAGCGCCTGCCCATGGCTTTCTTCTCCCTCAGCGAGAGCTTGCCGCTCTCGGGGCCAGCCCAGCTGACGGTGAACCTCCGCGCGCGCCTGCTGCAGAACGGGAGCTACATGATCTACGAGGTCGCGAACTACCCGTTCACGATCTTCGGGTTCCCGGTGGTCGACGGCGTCGAGACGCCGGTCAACGCGGTGAACCTCGACGGCCAGGACGCGGTGCAAGGCGTGTCGGTGGTCACAGGCCCCAACGGCTCGGTGGTCCTGGTGACCGAGCACCTGCTCCCCGAGATCCCGTTCTTCCTCCGGGCCTCGGCGGCCAACGCCTTCACCGGCGTGGAAATCCCGGGCACGGGTGGCTTGGTCGACCTCCGCGCCTCCGACATTGGGGAGGAGTTCTTCCAGCCGGTGGGGTTCATTGTCGAGGAAGCCCCCGGCTACTTCGTGCTCACGATCGTGGACCCGGTGAACTCCCCTAGCGAGGGCGGTCACACCACGATCTGTGTGGTGGGCTGCCCCCCTGACGAGATCCCTGTCGCCGACAGAGAGCACCCTGTCTACAAGCACAACGGCGTCATGTTCCATGAGGCCGTTGACCTCGCGATCCCAGGCCGCGGCGTGCACTTTGCGTTCTCACGCGTCTATAAATCCAACGTGCTCTACAACGGCCCGATCGGTCAGGGGTGGACCCACGGCTACGATCAGCGCCTGCAGCAGCTGCCGAGCGGCGACGTCGCCTGGCTAACTGGCTCTAACCGCAACGAGACCTTCCAGAGCTTGGGCGGCGGACGCTACGGCAGCCCAACTGGGTTCTACACCGACCTCCGGATCGACGCCGGGGTGGGCACGATCCGCATGCCCAACGGCATTCGGCTTGTGTTCCGCGACTTCGGGGTGGCCGTGGCTCCCGGGCGACTGAGCGAGATTCGCGACCGGCATGGCAACCGGCTGCGCCTGGAGTACGGAATCGTCGGACCCGGCGTGGCCCAGCTTACGCGCGTGATCGACCCCTACGAGCGCGGCGTCGACTTCGCCTACAACGCGCAGGGTCGGATCGAGACGATCACCGATTTCGCTGGGCGGGTTTGCCGTTACGACTATGGGCTAACCGGCGACCTCGTGCGGGTCACGACTCCAGCGGTGACCGAGACCACCGAGGGCGCCCCGCTCCTGCCCGAGAACCAGTTCCCAAATGGCAAGTCCGAGATCTACGGCTACCGCGGCGGTTTCGCGGACGAGCGCCTGAATCACAACCTCTACCTGGTCGTGGCCCCAAATCAGGCGGCGGGAGTGGCCGTTCAAGATCTCGAGAACCACGCGCTCCTCGAGCCATTGGCGCGCATGGAGAACCGCTACGAGGAGGACCCAAACTCTCCAGAGTTCGCCAAGGTCGTCGCCCAGCGCTTGGGTGGCTCAGCGACCCTGCCGGGCTGGACCGGACAGACCTCGCCACAGGGGGCGGGAGGCATGTTCTCGGCGAGCTATCGAGACCTGGCTGTGCCAGCCGGCGCGTCGCTGAACCACCCCGTGCAGGCCACGGTGCTCCTCGACCGAAACGGCAATCGTAGGGAGTTCTTCCACAACGCTGCCGGTCAGCTGGTGCGCCTGCGCGAATACACCAATCGCAATGTGCGCCCGGAGTCGCTGACTCCAGGCGAGGGCGAGGATCCGGCCTTCTTCGAGCGCAGCTGGGTCTACAACAAGGACGGGCTGCTGGTCGCGCAGACCGACCCGCTGGGCGGCGTGACCGTGTTCGCCTACGGAGACGAGGACCTCAACGGTGACGGGCTCTTGACTGCGGGGGACGATCGCAACTTCGACGGCGATTTCTTCGACCCTGAGGACGTCCAGCCCGAGGACACGGCGGCGTTTGCCTTTGACCCCGGCGACGGGCAACTCGACGCGTTGCCGCGGGTGGGACAGCGCAACCTGCTTCGCGTCGAGCGCTTCCCTGACAGCCGCGGAGACTCCCGCGGAGGCCTCCGCTCGCGGATCGCGACATTCGCCTACGAGCCGATCTACAACCAGCTCGTGCGCTCGACGGACCCCCGGGGCTATGACCCAACCTACACCCCGCAGAACGGTGGGATTACGAGCCCAGCGCGCTATACCACCACGCGCTTCTTCGACTACCAGCAAGGCAACCCTGCCGTCGTGCTGACGGCGCTGGCGGCCGAGCTCGGCGAAAGCGAGGCCACGGTTCAGGCGCTTCTGGCCCAGGCAGGGGTGGCGCTGGGGCTCGGCGACCTCAACGGTCAACCCCTGGACGACACCCGCGTGGTCGGTGACGCGATCCGAGCCGAGGCGCCGGTGGTGAACCTGGTGGCTGGGCAAACTCGCTTGATCGGGATCCAAGGAGACACGACTCAGGAGATCCTGGCCACCAGCGAGTTCAACCAGTTCGGCCAGCTGGTGCGCAGCGTTGACCCCGAGCTCAACGTGCACACGGTCAGCTACTACCCCGAGGCAGACCCCGACGGCGACGGGGTGCCGGTGCCGGGTAACACGAGCGGGGTGCTTACCGGCGGCTACCCGAGCAGCGCCGCCGCGGACACCGAGCTGGGCCTTGGCCGCAACTCCGGCACGAACCCCGCGCCGACCCTGATCACCAGTTCTCAGCGCTACGATCGCGTCGGTAACGTGATCGAATCCACGGACCCCCGCGGGATCGTGCATTCGTTCCGCGTGAACGCGCTGAACCAGGTGGTGGGCAGCATGATCGCAGCCAGCACCGCGCAGTTGCACCCTAGCGAGCCGGGGGCACTGGCAGCCCTGGGCTACGAGTGTGTCGTGATCTACGACGCAAACAACAACGTGATCGAGACCCGCGTCGAGAACGCGGGGGAGAGGACCGGCGACGGCGCCCGCGTGGGTGCAAATCCGTTCTGGGCAGCGAAGGTCGCCTACGACATTCTCGACAACCCCGTGCTCTCGCTCGCCGAGGTCGAGCCGGTTGCGAATGACGCGGCTCTAACTGTGAGTTCCCCGGGCGTGATCGTGAGTCGAGTGGCGTACGACAGGTGCGAGAACGTACAGCTGGTCACCAAGCCCGAAGGAAACCAGGTCGCCTACGTCTACGACGAGCGGCAGCTGCCCTATCAGGTGATCGACGGGTTCGGCAGTCCCGAAGCGGGCGTCTACACGTTCAACTACAACGCGAACGGGAGCATGGTCTACGGGGTCGACGCTGAGAAGAACAACCCGGGCAAGGACCCAGGCATTCCAGGCGACGTGACCCGCCAGCACGTCGACGGCTTCGACGAGACCTTCTGCGTGATCGACGCGGAGAGCAACTTCGGGCTGAGTGTGTTCGACCCCACCGGCACGCGCGTGCGCTACGTCAGGTTCGGTCCGAATGAGGAAGGCAACCCTCGGCTATCTGAGGTCGAGTTCCTCCACGACGAGCTCGGGCGGCGGTTCCAGAGTGAGGCGCGGATCTTCACAACCCAGGTGACCGGTGGCGCTGCGGTCATGGACTTCTCGATTCCCGTGATCGGGGGGAGCGTGCCTGCCGGGGAGAGCGAGGCGATCCAGCTCAGCGAGTTTGATCGGCTGGGCCGCGTGATCCGTGGGGTCGACCCCAATGGAGACGAGGCGCTGCTGGACTTCGACGGTGCGTCGCGGCTGCTGCGGGCACAGGGGCCGGTGTTCACCTCGCAGACCGGGACTGGGCCCACGCGGAACGAGGCCAGCTACGCATATAACCAGGCGAGCCAGGTGGTGCGGGTCACGCAGACCGACCGCTCGCCGGTGCAGGCCGACGAGACCTTCGAGTTTCTCCGGGTCTACGACGCGGTGGGACGCCTCGTGCGCAGCACTGATCCGGTCGGCCAGACATCGCGGCTGGCCTACGACTCCCGCAGCAACGTGATCGCTGCCAGCGACGCCCAGTCGAGCGTATTGACCGGGGATCCGCTGGGGTTGTTTCCGGGCCAGGTCAACGGCCACGGCAACGTGGTCCAGGTCCGGTACGACGGGATCGGGCGGCCGATCCAGTCAGACCTCGCGCTCAGGGCCGGCGGGGTCGGGAACGGATCGCTCGATCTCCTGGGCTGGACCGGGCTCGACACGTCGAATCCCGCGAATGCGGACGGCTTGATCACGAAGCGCATGCGCTACGACCGAAACTCGCGGCTGTTGAGCAAGACAGACGACAACGGCAACACCACGGGCTCGATCTACGACGCGCGGGATCGTGTCACCCACTCGGTGGCGGCGGATCTGACGGCGCGTCAGGTGGTCTACGATCGCGACTCCATGGTCCGGCGAAGCATTGATCGCAACGGAACCGTGGTCAGTCGCACTTACGACGGGATCGGGCGGCCCATGACCGCCGAGGTCACCAAGCTCGCCACAGGGCTCGAGGGCCTCGCGCAGAACGTCGAGGGGACCACGCTCCAGGCGTGGGAATACGATGGCCTGTCGCGGCTGCGAGTCGCCTTCGACAACAACGGCGTCGGCGCGGACGACGTCGCGTGCAGCTACACCTGGGACTCGCTCTCGCGCAAGACCAGCGAGCGGCACCGCTTCAACGTGCTGGGGTCCGTGACCGGGGCGACCACGACCAGCGGGCGGGTCAGCGTGACCCCGACCGGGGCCACGCTGGATCGGACCGTAGCCAGCCAATACGACGTGGACTCGAACCGGGTAGGGCTGACCTACTCGTCAGGCCGGCAGCTGACCTTTGGGATTGACGGAGCGGATCGGCTGCAGGAGATCTCGGATGGCGGCGGGGTGATTGCCGGCTGGGAGTTCGTTGGCGGGCGGCCCGTGTTCTGTGGGCTACGCAACGGGGTCCAAACGAACTTCGGCTACGACGCGAAGCGACGCGTGACCTCGATCGATCATGTGGGCGTGGTGGCCTTCGGGTATGGGTGGAACCGGGCGGATCGGCGGACCTTCGAGACACAGTCGCCGGGGCGGACCGAGAGCTATGGCTACGACTCGGCATATCGGGTGACCAGCGTCGGCTTCTCGGACGGCACGCCGACGACCAGCTACCAAATCGACGGCGTGGGCAACTGGGTGACCCGGGTCGAGGGCGGGGAGACCACCGAGTTCAACCGGCGGACCAATGGGAGCTATGCCTTCGACGTCATGTCGGAGCAGTTCCGCACGGCGACCTACGACCAAGCCGGGGCGCTGGTGGCCGAGAACACGCCGGTCTCCGACTCCAACGGCAACCGGATCAACGACGGCGATAAGAAGCTCGTGTTCGACGCCTTCGATCGGCTGCTGAGGGTCGACGACGCGGGCAGCGGGAACACGGTCGCGACCTATCACTACGACGTCGCGGGACGGCGGACGCAGAAGACGACCTCGAGTGAGGACACCTACTACGTCTCGGACGGCGCGCGCGAGATCGAGGAGCTGGCCGCGAACGGCGCCGTGCAGGCCGACTACGTGTTTGGCGGCTACGTCGATCACGTGGTGCAAATGCGCCGCGGCGGCGGCGAATACTACCTGCACCAGGACTCGACGTTCTCGGTGGCGGCGGTCACCAACGCGGCTGGGGCCGTGGTCACGCGCTACGCCTACGGCTCGATCTACGGGACGTCGTCGATCTCGGCGGGGTCAGACGTGGGGAACCCGTGGCGATTCCAGGGGCGCCGGTGGGACGCGGAGAGCGGGTTCTATCAGTTCCGGGCGCGGTATGTGGATCCGGCTCTTGGGCGATTCGTGACTCGGGATCCGTTGGGGCTGTGGGGGGATGCCTCGAACCTCGGCAACAGCTACGCCTTTTGCGGAAACGACCCTATCAACTGTGTGGATCCGTTTGGCCTAGAAGACTGGGAAAACCCACACGGGAGCGAGTGGACAATTGTCAATCTGGCCAGCAGCGCCTGGGGGGGAGCTAAGTCTGGGGCCTCCAATCTTGTAGGAGGGCTCGCAGCGCTTGCTTCACCAGCAGGCCGCTCTGGTTTTGCTAGGACGTACACGTCTGGCGAGCACCCGCTGTATCAGGCCTACGTCGCTGAGCAAGAACACCTCGCAGATGTCGCTGTTCAACGTACCCAGATGACTGGCTCGGCATGGGACGGGGTTGTCGACGGAGCGGCAGCCAAGCTCTTGAGTGACGTCTCAGGCGCGACCCACCTGTATGAAGGCGTTACCAAGCAGGATCTCGATGCATACGTCGCCACCGGAAACGTCCACACTCTCACAGATACCGAGGCATACACCCGGATCGCATCTGGGACGACGAGAGTTGCGCTCTCTGCGTTGGCCTTTGCAAGACCTACCGGGAACACGCAGGGGGGTAAGGGCAGCCAAGCTGGGAGAGGTGCCCAAGCGGGCAGGGGAGCCCAGGGCGGGCGTGGGTCAGCCATGTCCACAGCGCAGCGAGCAGCTCAGACAGAGGCTGTCATTGCTCAGGGGACGATTCGTGTGGTGCAGGCTGAGAATGCACTCTTGATCGGCTTCTCCCGGCTAGAGGGAGAACTGATCAAGAGAATCTTAGCGACTGCTCGGATGGCTCCGTTCCGCGGGAGGCTCCTCGTTGTAGCTCACGGAGATGCAGGAGCAGTGACCGTTCACGTCACGCGGCATGGTTGGGTTCATATCTCTGTTCAAGAACTCGAGGCGATCCTGTTGAGGGCAGGGATCACGAAGGCGCAGGGAATCACGCTGGGAGCCTGCGAGTCCGCACAGGGAGGGGCAGGTTCAATGATCAACCTTCTTCGTTCTCGCGGTTGGAAGGTGGCGGAGGGAGTGCAGGGCGAGATCTACTGGTACAGGACAGTCCCCCCCAAACTCCCTGGAGGAAAGAAGTGGGAGCCTGGAGCCCCTAAGTGACCTGCCCAGTGACGTGTTGCAAGAACTCATGGGGTAGCACGAGGTTGTGATGCTCGAAGTAGTAGGTAACGAGAGAATCCCATTGCCAGACTCCGTCAGATATGAGCCTCACGCCTGTAATCCTCCTCTGCTTCGGACTTAAACGGTCAATCGGTACCTTGAGACCGTAAGCCATAACTTTTCCACTCCTTAGGTGGTCGAGGATCTTCTCCTTTTGCGGGTGAGGTACTGGGCTCGTCTGCTCTCTCAACCAGCATTCTGAGTCCTCGATTTGAATGACCTTCATTCTCCTTGGACGAACCCATGCGTTGGTGAGTGCTCGCTGACAAACACTCTCGCAGCCAACGCGAATGAAGTCTTCACGTGGCCTCCCCAAAGACTGCGTAGCCAATGCCAGTGACCATTCCAGCCAATCACAACCTGGGTTGTCGTTATCCAGTATGGCGCGGGCGGAGATGAGCATCATTAAGGCTACTCCTGTCCCTGGCATACCCGTACAAACACGGTCTATCCACTCCTCAGGAGGATTGGCTGGGGTCGTTTCGAAGAGATAGATGTAGCCCACATCCATCAGTGGTAGATACCTTGAAAAGACCCCGTTCTCTTCCCTCGCTCTCGGCCGCTCTAGCCACCGGCTCACCCACTTCCCCAGCTTTGCAGACGCCGACGCCTCCCAACCTGGAACAAGACGGCCTACGGTGGAGGCAACCTCATAGGCCCAGCATGCGAGTGCGGCATGTTCGATTTCGTAGAGCATCTGGAGTGCAACGGAAGTTGATTGACCCCAGTCCACTCCAGGCGAGGGGAACCCGCAGTGCGCAAGCAACTCGAGGTTCGTGCCCGACAAACTCCCAGCTTTAGCCCGATTGAAAACCAGTTCCTCGGCCCATGCAGGATCCAGCTTTGAAGCACGAAGCAGCGCATCCCACTCGAGTGCGTCACCTGTGCGCACTCGCTCACGTAGGTAGGCAGCTTCGTCCTCCACCGAGCCGCTGGCTTCCCAAACGCGCTTGAGTTCCCGGAGTCGGGAGTCCGTCATTGTTGGCTCCAGACCTGAACCTGACACCAGTGGGTGGTATCGACGGCGCAGGGTTTGGGCCTGAGATGCGCTCTTGCGCCCTGTGTGGGCTCCGATTCGGGTGACCGGTATCGTCCCAACACCCCCTGACCAAGCCAGAGCCCGCAGCAAGCCTGATGAGGTCGAGAGACCATGCCAAGCAAGACCCACGCTGTCTCAGCCCCCCAACTCGACCGTGATCGAGAGGTCGTTTGACATGCCCAGTTGGTTGCTCGGTCATTGGTGGATTGTGCGAATGAGGAACAGACTGGACCCCTGATGCGCTGCACTTCGGCAGACCCCTCGCCCTGGTTGGATCTGCGCCCGACGTCCCTCTGATCGGCGTTGGCCACTCTCAGTTTCCTTCGCTGGACAGAACCCTTAGCTGGACCGGATCTACGTTCCCTAGGCTCCAGTCGATCAGTTCACTCTGAACTCGTTGAGTGGCGCTGCAGTCAAAGCTCTGCCGGTCTTTATCTCGCATTAGCCCATGTTCTTCTGGGTCGGACTGGTTCTCATACATGACGTCGAACCAGTCTCTAGCTACGTCAAGTTCCTTCATGACGTGCTCATGAAATGAGCCATAGGTGTTTTCAGAGTTCAAGAGGAGATATGCGTCCCTCTCAAGGTCGTAGGCGTCACATAGCCCTACCACAGCGCAAATCGCAAGGCGGTGCGCCGCGCTAGTTAGGTCCACCCTAGTTGCTCCATCGTCACCCAGGAGCATGAACTCACTGCAGATCTCCGTTCGAACAGCGGACTTGCATGACTCCGTTGGTGAACACAACACGCGTTCGGCCATGTGAAGTACTCGACGCGCGTCTTCGCCATGTGACCCATAGTGATCAACAATCCCCCATCCCGCCGCTACGACACCACGAGCAATCACGTCGTCGCTGAATCTGCAAAGTGCTAGGAATTGCTTGGAGAGTTGCCGAAAGCTCTTGGGACCCCGATCAGGTGGCCCGTCGCTCATGAGTGGCGCTGTGCCTCCAGAGGCCCGAATGCCAGGCTCATAGCCACAACATGCTGCAACCGCTAGCCGCTCAGAAGTGAGGTCTCCAACCCGCACGCGCTCAATCAGATACGCAGCTCCGTCCTCTACGGCACCACTGATATCCCACGCACGCTTGAGCTCTTGGAGACGAGAATCAGTCACGAGAAGAGCCTAGCTCGAAGTCTGAATCAATGCAGCCTGACCTACCCCAACTCATGAGGCAGCTCCTAAGGGTGCGTCTACGCGAGCTGAACGCGTATCCCACCTCGCTCGAAGTAGAGGCCACCAGGGACCGTCCCGGGCATCGACCCGTCGGACACCCAGAGGCCGTAGGACGCCTGAGGAATCGGATTTCGCGGCTGCGGATCCAGCTGCAGGTCGGTTGGGTCAACCGATCCTTTTACTGTCAGCTTCCCGGCCACTTCCAGATCCCCGCTGACGGCGAGCTGCCCCGCCACCTCGAGGCGAACCGAGATCTCCTCATGCAGGCTGCGAACGTGCAGCGTTCCGTCGCCGGTGGGTTCCAGCGCATAGGCTAAGCCCGGCAGCTCAGGCTCCCCATGCTCCAAGCGGAGCCCCTCACCCCGCGCGACGACCTCCCCGTCGACCCGCAGTCCGCGGTGCGCCACCAACACCCCGTCCTCGCGGCTGACCGTCACGTAGTGCTCCGCGACCCGGCGAGTCTCCGCGTCGACGCGCCCCACCTCCAGCGCAGTCCCCGTCTCTCCAGCCATGTGGTGCGCACGAAGCGCGCCCCCGGTGACCGCCGCGCCAGCGTCGACGAAGAACCGCCGATCCACGTCCGCGATCAGGTCGCCCTTCACCCCGACGCGATCCCAGGCCCGCGCGTTCTCCAGCAGGATCAAGGGCCTGCAGTCTCGGATCAGCCCGCCCCCGCGGTGCTCGCGCACGACCTCCAGCACTCCGCCCGCGCAGGCCTCGACCTCCGTGCCTGCCGGCGCCTCCAACACCGACACCACCTCCAGCGGCGCCAGCCCGCGCCCCAGCTTGAGCTGAGGTTCGCGCACTGACGCCGCCCAGTGCGCGCCGATCCGCGACCCCGCGGGCGGGCTGCCCTCGACGTTTCGGTGCACGACCCCCACATTGCCAGCCAGGTAACCGGGCCCGCCGAAGGCGCCGTTGACCACCTCCTGCAGCGCCCGCACCTGGTAGGTCGCGAGCTGGGCCCAGTCTTCCAGGGTCTGTGGGCCGCCCTCCGCGCCAAAGAACGGCAGCGGCCGATTGGCCGCGTTCCAGGCGCCGAAGGTCCCCGCCTCGCCGTCGTCGGCGGTCGGGATCCAGTAGCCGCCCTGCGGGGGGCGCTCCTGTTCCCCGCGATCCTGACGCGCCATGCGCTCGCGCCGTCGCCGCCGACGCCGTGCCTCGCGCTTGCGCATGCGCTCGGCCTTCCGCTCCTCGCGTCGGCGCTGGCGCTCCTCGCGCTCGCGGCGGATCCGCCCCTTGTATTCCTCCCGTCGCCGCGCCCGCTCCGCCCGCTTCTCCCGCCTCCGCTCGATCTTGCGCCGCGCGCGCTCGGCCTTGTCCGCCAGACGGTCCTTGCCCGCCGCCCGCGCGCGGACCTCGAGTTCCTCCAACTCGTCGATCCGCTCCTGCTCCTGCCGATCGTAGTCTTCGCGCGCGCGCCGCCG
>Ga0070726_10003791_pt1 | contig 12499 bp, 8 predicted proteins | sample tdAd471_FD_67275 | JGI IMG/M metagenome (GOLD analysis project Ga0070726, IMG submission 67275) | Marine sediment microbial communities from the Atlantic coast under amendment with organic carbon and nitrate - tdAd47.1 | ecosystem: Environmental > Aquatic > Marine > Coastal > Sediment | place...
CGTGCGCGAGACCGCCGCCGCCGAGACCTTCCACGCCAGCGAGCGCGGCCCTGACGGTCGGCTCTACGGCTACCAACGCTTCGCGATCGCCGGGGAGCCCAGGGCACGCGCCAAGCCGAAGAAGGTGGCCGTGTTCTGGGACGCCTCGACCTCGCACACCCCAGCCGCCCGCGCCCGCGAGCTGGAGTTGCTGCGCGCCTACTTCGTCGAGCTGGGGGACGTCGAGGTTCAGCTCAACGTGTTCAGCGACGCGCTCTGGTCGCGGGAACGGATCGCGGTGCGCGCCGGCGACAGCAGCGCCCTGCTCGCGCGAATTCGTGCCGTGCGCCCCGACGGCGGGACCCGCCTCGGCTGCCTGTCCCTCGACCCCGCGTTCGCGGCGGACGAGGCGCTGGTGGTCTCCGACGGGCTCTCGACGGTGGACCACGGCGCGCCCGCGCTGGGCGAGGTTCCGGTCTACGCGATCTGCGGCGCGCGGGTGGCCGACCACCCGCGGCTGGCGAGCCTCTCTCCCTTCGCCGAGGTGATCGACGCCCTGGCCCTCGACGCCCAGGCGGGGGTGCGCCTGCTGCGCAGCGAGCGCCCGCGCCTGCTCGGGGTCGAGGTCCTCGAAGGCGAGCTCACGGACGTGGAGCCGGCCGTCGGCGCCGCGGTCAGCGGCGAGCGCTTCTCGCTGGTCGGGGTCAGCCAGGGTCCGGCCCAGGCGCGCCTGCGCTTCGGCTTCCCGGGCGAGGTCACCCACACCGTCGAGCTGAGCTTCGCCGCCGAGGGCGAGGCCAGCGGCGGGGGCGTCGTCCCCAGGATCTGGGCCAACGCGCGGATCGGGGCGCTGCTCCGCGACCAGGACGCCAACGCCGAGCAGATCGTCGACGTCGCGCGCAGCTTCTCGATCGTGACCCCGCTGACCTCCATGCTCGTGCTCGAGACCCTCGAGGACTACCTGCAGTACGAGGTCGAGCCCCCCGCCGGCGAGCTGCACGACGCCTGGGTCGCGGCCCTGGACGGCCGACGCAAGGTCGCCGAGGCGACCCAGACCGAGCGCCTGGAGCGGATCGCCCAGCTGTGGGCCGAGCGCGTCGCCTGGTGGGAGACCGAGTTCAAGGAGCCCGAGGGCGGCTGGAAGAAGCCCGAGGGGCCCAAGAAGGTGACGGGCGCCCTGTCGTTCGACGAGGGCGAGAGCGGCGCTGAGGAAGACGCCGCCCCCCCCGCCGAGAGCCCCGCGCCGCAAGCGGACGAGCGCAGCCGTCGCGCCGAGGCGAGCGAAGCGGACTTGGAGGAGTCCCTCTCGTTCGCCGGGGAAAAGGACAAGGACGGCAAGGGCTCGAGCCGACCCAACGGCGGGATCGAGCTCAAGCCCTGGACCCCCGACCGCCCCTACCTGAAGCAGCTCCAGGCCTCCGGCGACGAGGCCTACGCGACCTACCTCCAGCTGCGCGGTGAGTACGGCACCAGCCCCGCGTTCTTCCTCGACGTGGCCGACTTCTTCGCCGAGGTCCGCAAGGATCGCGCCCTCGCCCTGCGGGTGCTCTCCAACGTGGCCGAGCTGGAGCTCGGCAGCCCCGCGCTGCTGCGCGTGCTCGCCCACCGCTACGAGCAGCTCGGCGAGCTCGAGCTGGCCGCGAGCGTGTTCCGGGCGGTGCTCCAGCTGCTCCCCGAGGAGGCGCAGTCGTACCGCGACCTGGGCCTCGTGCTCGCCGCGAGCGGGGCCTACCCCGAGGCGATCGCGCTGCTCGAGACCGTGGTCACCGGAGTGTGGGACGACCGCTTCCCCGAGATCGAGCTGATCGCCCTCGGCGAGCTGAACCGGATCGTGGCCATGTGCCAGCGCGAGACCGGCGAGACCCACCACACCCTGCCCGCCTCGTTGATCAAGAACCTGGACGTCGACGTGCGCGTGATCCTCACCTGGGACGCGGACCTCTGCGACATGGACCTCTGGGTCGACGACCCGATCGGCGAGCGCGCCAACTACTCGCACACCCGCACCCAGATCGGCGGGCGCTTCTCACGGGACTTCACCCGCGGCTACGGGCCCGAGGAGTTCCTGCTCAAGACGGGGATCCAGGGCAAGTACACGATCCACGTGCACTACTACGGGACCTCCCAGCAGACCCTCACCGGGGCCACGACCGTGCAGGTCGAGATCGTGCGCAACTGGGGTCGCCCGAACGAGGTGCGCCAGGCGGTCACCCGCCGGCTGAGCAGCGACGCTCAGCTCGAGATCGCCGAGATCACCATCGACTAGGCCCGCTAGCTGACCGCCATCAGCACCTCGCGCACGAGGCGGGTGAAGCGGTCCGGGCTGAGCTTGCCCGGGTGGGTCTGGAGGTAGGTGTTCAGGATCTCGGTGGCCGCGCGCAGCGCTTCGTTGCGCGCGGGCTCCCCCTCGGATCCGCTCCCGGGCTCCGCTGGCGATCCCCCCGGCGCGGCGGCGGCGATCATTTCCTTGAGCTTGCGCTGGGTCGAGAGCGAGGGCACGGCGCGCCCCTTGGCCCAGTTGTGGTAGGTCCCGTTGCTGATCCCCAGCAGCTCGGCGGTGCGGTACTTCGGCAGCCGGTTCTCTTTCCGCCAGGCCTCGATCTCGGCGAAGGTGGTGTGCTTCCAATCCGCCCGCCGCCGTCCGCGGGCTGGGGTCGCCTTCTTGCTGGCCGCCGTCTTCGCCTTGGCCTTCTTCGTCGTCTTCTTCGCAGCCTTCGTGCTGCGGGTCTTCTTCTTGGCCATGGGTTGCTCCTGGCCAAGGTTATAGCGCAGCATGCGAGGTTAGTGAACCGCCGCCGCAGTTTGATCGAAGATTGAACAGTCCGAGCTAACGCGGCAGCGCGGCGACCGCGTCGTGATACTCGCGCACCAGCTGCTCCACGATCGCCCCCAACGGCTGCTGGGCACGGATCTCGGCGACTCCCTGCCCCGCCGACCAGATCTCCTTCCAGCGCTTGGCGCCCTCTGGAGTCCGGTCGGGGGTCCAATCCTCGGGGAGGGTCGAACGGAGAAAGTTGGCGTGCACCCCCGAGACCTTGTCGGTGTAGACGATGTCCTCGGGGCCCGCGTCGACCACGAGCTGCTTGTAGGCGGGCGGCGCGCCGCACTCGGCGCTGGGAATGAAGCGCGTGCCGAGGTAGGTCAGCTCGGCCCCGAGCGCCAGGGAGGCCACGATCTGCCGCCCGGTGGAGTGGCAGCCCGCGGCGATCACCGGGACGCTGAGGTGCTGCTGGAGGTAGGGAAACAGCGCGTAGGGGCTGATCGCTCCAGCGTGCCCGCCGGCCCCCGCCGCGACCCCAATGATCCCGTCGACCCCCGCGGCCTCGGCCTTCTTGGCGTGCTTGAGGTTGGTCACGTCGTGGAACACGGTCGCGCCGCGCGCCCGCGCGCGGCGCACGAGCTCGGTGGGGTCCCCGTAGCTCGTGAGCCACACCGGGACCTCGAACTCCTCGCACAGCGCCACGTCGGCCTCGAGGCGCGCGGGCTCGGTGAGTCGGATCGTGAGGTTGATCGCGAAGGGCCGATCGGTGCGCGCGCGGATCCACTCCAGGTCGGCGCGCAGCCCGTCCGCGGTGCGCGCGTTGAGGGAGGGCATCGCGCCCAGGATTCCAGCCTCCGCGCTGGCGACGATCATCTCCTTGTTCGAAATGATGAACATTGGCGCGCACACGATCGGGTAGCGCAGGCCCAGGCGTCGGGAGAGGGGGGTCGAGAAGTCGCTCATGTCGCGATCCTACTCGGACCGCCCGCGGCGAGGGTTCCCGGCAACGAAGCTTGCACTCCCGGGCGCCGCCCCGGACACTGCGCGCTCCAACGCTTCGGAGAGTCCATGTTCTCGCTCTTGATCCCAGCCGGCCTTTCGCTGTCGATCATGCTCAGCCTGCTCTTGATCCCGAAGGACCCCTTCTACCTCTTGGGGCCCTTCCTGGGCGTGATCGTGTTCGTCCCCACCTTCATGATGATCCGGCGCAAGGTCAGCGATCAGGTGCTGCCCCTCTTCGAGCGCGCCCAGAAGCAAGCCCAGGCGCAGAACGTCGACAAGGCGATCGAGTCGCTGCAAGAAGCGCTGGCCTGGTCCCGCTGGCAGCTGTTCCTCAAGGCCCAGGTCAACACCCAGATCGGCGCCATGCACTACGCCGCGGGGCGCGAGAAGCAGGCGATCGAATACCTCAAGGGCGGCTACCCCAAGACCTCCGAGAGCCACCTCCTGCTGAGCGCGGTCCTCTCGCGCCAGGGCGACACCGCCGCGGCGGTGCAGGCCCTCGAGCGCGGGATCGCGTTCAACAAGAAGTCGCCGATCCTCTACAACGTGCTGGCCTGGATCCTGAACAAGGCCAACCAGCGCGAGGCCGCGATCGAGGTGCTGAACAAGGGCCTCAAGGCGATGAAGTCCGACCCGGACACCTCGGAGAACCTCCAGCGGCTGCAAGGCGAGAAGAAGATGACCATGACGCCCTTCGGGCAGATGTGGTACATGCTCAAGTTCGAGACCCCGCCCGGCGCCGTGGCCCAGGGCCAGGCCGTGCGCAAGGGCTTCCGCCAGCCCCCCAAGGGCGGCGGCAAGCAGCTCTCCAAGAAGGAGAAGAAGCAGCGCAAGAAGGCCCGCAAGCAGAAGAAGTAGCCCGGGTCCTTCTGCCGAAGGACCCGGGCTCTCCTAGGTGGTGCCGAGGAGCAGGTCGAGGCGACCCACGGAGCCGGTCTCGAGGCCCCGCACCCTCCAACCGCTGATGGCGGCGATCACGGCCAGCTCGCAGGTGAGGCCCAACCAGGCGCCCGGGGCGCCCCAGCCGAGCAGCAGCCCGAAGACCACCGCGCCCGGGATCAACAGCCCCCAGCCGCCGAGGATCGTCAGCAGCAGGGTAAACCGGGTGTCCCCCGCGCCCCGCAGGGCGCAGAGGTGCACCATGGCCAGCGCGTCGAACACCTGGAACGCCGCGGCGAAGAGCATCAGCCGTCCCGCGAGGGTGACCACCCGCGGGTCGCGGGTGAACCAGCTCGCCAGCCACTGCCCCTCGGTGAGGAACACCAGCCCCGCGAGCCCCATCAGGACCGCCGCCAGGATCCGGGCCGAGTGCACGGCCCGCGCTGCGGTCCGCCGCTCGCCGGCACCCAGGTAGCGACCCACCAGGACCCCCGCCGCCTCGCCGACCCCGAAGCCGGGGAGGAAGGAGACGCTGGTGATCCGCAGCACGATCTCGCTGGCGGCCAGGTGCGCCGCGCCGGTGCGCGCGAGGACCAGGTTCATGCCCAGGAACGCACCCACACCGACCAACCCCTGACACCCGCTGGGCAACCCGACCTGCAAGGCCCGCCGCACCACGTCCGCCCCCGGCCGCACCAGGCTGCCGAAGAGCTGCCGGTAGCGCAGGCCGTAGAGCAACGCGATCAGCGCGTTGCTGACCACCGTCGCCACCGCGGCCCCGGCCTCACCCCAGGCGGGGATCGGGCCGCAGCCGAAGATCAACACCAGGTCCAGGCCGACGTTGGTCAGGTTCCCGGCGAGGCTGACCCACATCCGGGTCCGCGTCTCACCGATCCCCTGCAACCCCGCCAAGCAGCCGAAGCCCAGGAGGGCGAACGGCAGCCCCCAGGCCCTGACCTCCAGGTAGCGCGAGCAGCTGGTCGCCACGTCGACGTCGCTCACCGCCCACCCGAGCACCGCCCGGTAACTGAGCAACAGCAGCAGCGTGGCCGCGAGCCCGGAGAGGGCCCCGATCCACACCCCCGCGCTGCCCGCCGCGCGCAGCTTCGCGCTGTCCCGCGCTCCGTCGGCGGCGGCCACGAGGCTCTGGGCCCCGCTGGCCAGCCCGCGGAAGAAGATCATGCAGGCGAAGGCGAAGGTCGTCGCCAAGCCCACCCCAGCCTGAGCCGCGGTGCTGACGTGCCCCATCAACAGCGTGTCCACGAGGCTCATCAGCGTGTAGCTGAGCATCCCGACCGCGAGCGGCCACGCCAGGTGCGCGACCTCCTTCGTCCCTCCGTCGTGTGCGTTCATGCCGACCCCCAGGCCGCACCCCAGACGGGCGCGGCCCGCAGCGCTGTCGAGCAATACACGGGTGGCGGCGGGGGCCGGCGTCAGCCGGCCGAACAAACTAAACAGCGATACCGATCGCCTTGGCGTCGAAGAGCAGCACGTGGTGACAACGGCTGCAGGTCAGCTGGAGCTGCACGAGCTCGAGGTTCGCGCTGGGGACGCCGTCGATCAGCGCCGGGGGCGTGGCGAGCAGGTTCAGGGTCCAGGTCCGTGGCGGTGCGCTGGACTTGGCGGGGTTGAGCTTGACCTGCTCCTTGCCCGCCTGGAGGTGCTGGGCCAGCTTGCGAAAGTCGAGGCGGAGCTTGCTCAGGTCGCACACCCCGCAGGGGAGCCCACCGGGCCCGAAGCCGGCGTACCAGGTCTCGAGGCGCTTGCGGTTGGCGGCCTCCCCGCACCAGTCGGGGACCCCGACGTAGTTGAGCGACACCCAGCCCTCCTGTTCGTATTCCTGCGGTTCCCATGGGCCCCGCCCCGACCCACGGTAACGCCGAGTGGCGTCGGCTCGCGAGCTGCAGGCGCAGGGACTAGGCTGTCGCAGAGGCTCCATGCTGGCGATCTGTCCCCGCTGCCACCGCGCGTATCCGCCGCCCCCGCGGGTCACCCCCGGCATGGCCTTCCGCTGCCCGGCCTGTGGATTTGCCTGCCCGATCGAAGCCACGCTCCGCCAGCCGCCGGGCTACCCGCCCCCGGGTTACCCGCCGCCTGGCTACCCCCCGCCTGGCTACCCCCCGCCGGGTGGCCAACGACCTCCCCCGGGCTACCCACAGCCGGGTGGCCAACGACCTCCCCCGGGCTACCCACAGCCGGGCGGCCAACGACCTCCGTCTGCTCCGCCCCCCCGCCAACCGGTATCCCTGACCCCTCCCACTCCGCCGCGGGCGAAGTCCCCGTCCGACTCGGACTGGCTGCAGGGCGGGCCGCTCCCCGGGCTCGCGCCCGTGCCCGCGCTCGAGCCGGCCGCGGCGCCACAGCGCCCTGCCCCACAGCCGCAGCGTCCCGCCCCGTCCCACGGCGTGGAAGAGCTGGCCGAGGTCGAGGTCGTCGAGCTCGACCTCCCGCCAGACGAGGACCCCGTGGAGGTCGTCGCCGTGACCCCCGTCGAGGTCGTCGCCGTGACCCCCGTGGAGGTCGTCGCCGTGACCCCCGTCGCGCAGGCCAAGCCAAGCGGCCTCGACCTCGCGAACGAGCCCCAGCCCGACGCGGGCTCCTTCGAGATCATGCAGGAGTCCCCCGACCCCGACGCGGCAGCCGAGCCCAAGCAAGACGAAGACGACGACGGCTGGCGCGACTACGAGGACGACGACGATCCCCACGACGACGTCGCCCCGGGTGCCTCCGGCCCGCCTCCCCAGCTCCTGGTGGCCGCCGGCGCCATGGGGTTGGTCGTGTTGCTCATGCTCGGCTGGGCCCTGTTCGGCGGCAGCGAGGAGCCGCCACCTCGGCGCGAGCCGACGAAGACGGCCTCGAAGGGCCCCGACGCCAAGCCCGAGGTCAAATCCAAACCCAAGGCCAAACCCGAGGCCGAGCCCAAAGCCGAGGCCAAGCCCAAAGCCGATCCCAAGCCCAAGCCCAAGCCCAAGACCCGGCGCCCCGCCGAGATCCGGGCCTCGATCGCACGGCTCACCGCCGCCGAGGACTTCGAGGGTGCCCTGCGCGAGTTCGCCGAGCTGCGCGAGGCCGTCGACGTGAAGACCGCCGCCATCGACCTGGCCGAGACCGCGCTGCGCGAGCAGCAGGCGCTCCACGCCGAGGCCGTGGCCACGCAGGCCAAGCTCAGCGAGCTGCGCGCGTCCGACCCCGAGGAGGCGCGCCGGCACGCCGACGCCTTCGTGCGCAAGTATCCGGAGGTGCCCAACACCAAGACCTTCGTCGCGCTGATCGAGTTGATCGAGGCGATCCAGCGTGAGGTCCCGATCGTCACCGGAGGGGTGGCACCGACCGAGGTCCGCGAGGAGCCGCCCGAGCGTAAGGCGCGCCTCGCGGAACTCGCCGCGGCGGGCGCCGAGCGGGTCGCCGAGCTGCGCGAGCGAATCGACCGCGAGCGCGGCGAGCGCGAGGGCCTCGAGCAGGCCGAGCTCGAGCGCGCGCGCGAGGCCTCCCTCGAGGAGCCGCAGAAAGTGCGGCTCCCCTCGGGCTACACCATCGAAGGCGCCGCCGTGGAAGCCTACGACAATCGCTCGGTGACCCTCGTCGGCGACGGCGACAAGGTCAGCGTGGGCTGGGGCGACCTCGACACCAGCCTCGCCACCCGGCTCCGCCGCTACGGGGTTCGTCGCGACGACGCCCAGGACAACCTGAGGCTGGGGCTGTGGTACCTCCGCCGGCGCATGTTCACCCGCGCCCGGAGCACCTTCGGTCGAGTCGCCAAGCTCGACCCGAGCCTCGCCGACCGCTTACCCGACGTGGACGCCCTGGCCGAAGCGGGCCAGGTGTTCTCCGGCGAGCTCGAGCGAGACGGCAACAAGGTCAGTGTGGAATACACCTTCGACGACCCCGCAGAGCTCGACGACTGGTCGAACTACGTCTCGCGCGCCAAGGTCGGCCTCGAGAAGGGCCGAATGTACATGCAGGGGAACGGGCTGTTCCTGATGCGGCTCAAGGACGTCGGCTTCGACGGAGAGGTCGAGATCGGCGCCGAGCTGGGCGAGACCAGCGGCGACGCGGGGATCGTGTTCGGGATCGCCTTCAACCTCGACACCCCCGAAGAGCACCTCTACCTCGTGGGCGCCTTCCCCAACGCCAAGCAGGTCGCCCTGTTCCACCAGTACAAGGGCGAGTTCGAGGAGGTCGCGCGCAAGCGGGGCTCGATCCGTGGGACCCTGCGCCTGCGGGTCAAGAAGGACACCGTCGAGGTCCTCGGGAGCAAGCGGATCGGGCACACCCTGGCCGCCGACGCGACCTGGGACAACGTCGCCGTGCTCGCCGGCGGGATCACCCGCGGCCGCGCGCAGCAGGTCAGCTTCAAGAACATGACCTTCAAGGGGCGCGTGCGACGGGCGTGGCTGCGCAAGTCGTTCCGCCACCTCGAGGCGCTGCTGCGCACGACCCTCGCCCGCTTCGACGAGCTCCCCGTGTTCGCCGCCGGCGACCCCCCTCCCGAAGCTCCGCTCTCCGCCGAGGACGACTTCGGCATGCAGGGCGTCTCCGCGGTGGCCAAGCAGCACTACGCGCGAGCCATGCAGTCCCTCGAGCAGGCCGACGAGACGACCGACGAGGGCTGGAAGCAGCTGGTCAAGGCGACCGAGGACCTGAGCAAGGCGATCGACGCCGCTCCGGAGTTCGCCGCCGCCTATTACCGGCGCGCCTACGTGCTGCTGCGCGTCGGCTCGGTCCGCCTCGCCCTGCCCGACGTCGAGCAAGCGCTGCGCTGCTGCCCGAGCTTCTACGAGGCCCACGCCTTGCACTCGGCGCTGCTCTCCTCGGCGAATCGGCCCGAGGAGGCCCTCGCCGCGGCCGAAGCCGCCCTCGAGCTCGCTCCGGCCTGCGCTGACGCTCACGCCGCCATGGGCCTCGTGCACCAGAACGCGGAGCGCCTCAGCGAAGCCCTCGCCAGCTTCGAGATCGCCCTCGCCCTCGCCCCTTGGGACCCGAGCCTGCGGCAGCACGTGAGCAACATGCACCACCTGCTGCGCGGACCGGGCTGGGAGCGCACCAACCGCCTCGAGACCGACCACTACCTCGCCGAGTCGAACCTCCCTCCGCGCACCCTCGAACGCTACGTGGAGAACCTCGAGGCCGCGCGGGCCTACTTCCTCACCCAGTTCGACTTCGAGCTCCCCGAGGTGCCGCGCAAGGCCAAGCTCCTCCTGTTCGACACCCGCGAGGGCTACTACGCCTACGCCGACCTGACCATGGACGACCGCCACGAGTCGACCCTCGGGCTCTACCTCCCGCGCTACCGGCAGCTGCTCCTGTTCGAAGACAAGCGCGACGCCTTCGGCGAGGCCACCCGCGGCACGCTCTACCACGAGGGCTTCCACCAGTTCCTGCACCAATACGTCGGTGACGCGCTGGTGCCCTTCTGGCTCAACGAGGGGCTCGCCGAGTATTTCTCCGCGATCGAGGTCGAAGACGGCAAGGTGGTCAAGGACGGGCTGCTGCAGGCGCAGCGCGTGCCGGACGTTCACTACCTGCTCGAGGCCAACCGCGGACGGCCGCTGCCCTTCGACCGCATGATGCAGGAGTCGCCGAACGAGTTCTACTCGGGCCCGGTGTCGCTGAAGTACGCCCAGGCCTGGAGCATGGTGCACTACTTCTACCGCGAGGCTCCGGAGCCGATCCGCAAGCGCTTCAGCACCTACGTGAGCCTGATCCTCGGCGGCGCCTCAGGCGACGACGCCTTCAAGGAGGCCTGGGCCGGGGTCAACTGGCGCCAGGTCGAGAACGGCTGGATCGAGTTCGCAAAGACGTTGAAGTAGCGCCTACTCGCTGTCGGTCGGGCGACTGCTGGGCTGCGGGGCCGGCTCGTCAGCCGGGGGCAGGGGCTTGGGCTCGGCCCCCGGGTCGGGCACACCCTCGATCTTGGGGTGCCCCCAGCCGGCGTCTTCGCCCCAGAGGTTCACCAGGTAGTTCACGCGACCCGAGCCCTTGCGGTAGCGCTTGTAGTCGCCGGGGTGGGTCCGGTAGTAGTCCTGGTGGTAGGCCTCGGCGGGCCAGAACGCCTTGAAGTCGGTGACCTCGACCACGATCGGCTTCTTGAACTTGCCCGAGGCCTCGAGCTCGGCCTTGGAGGCCTCGGCGGCCGCGCGCTGCTCCTTGTTCAGCACGAAGATCCCCGGGCGGTACTGCGAACCGCGGTCGGCGAACTGTCCGCCGGCGTCGGTGGGGTCGAGGGTCTGCCAGTAGATCTTCAACAGCTGCGCGTAGCTGATCAGCTTGGGGTCGAAGATCACCTGCACGGCCTCGGTGTGCCCGGTCTTGCCCGAGGAGACCTGCTCGTAGGTCGGGTTCTTCTCGTCGCCGCCGGTGTAGCCGGAGATCACCGCGCGCACGCCGGGGCGGTCCTCGAAGGGGGTCTCCATGCACCAGAAACAGCCGCCCGCGAAGACGGCCAGTTGATCACCCTCGCGGGGCTCCACGTTTTCGGGGGCCGCCTGCACGGTCTGGTCGGTGCACGCGAGGAGCGTGGCCAGGATCGCGATCGTCAGGCTCAAGCGGGTCTTCATGTTCACCTCCAGCCGCTCGAACGCCGCGCGTCCGAGGAAGATTCCCAGTCTCTCCCCCAGCGCGGGGATTGCGAGGCCCGGGTCCGCCGTTACTCGGGCGCCACGCGGAACTTGAGCGCGCCCAGCGGGGAGCCGTCGACGGGCTCGTCGCCCGCGCAGCGCAGCTCCTTGCGCACGACCCGGGCGGCGCGCTGCGGGGTCATGCCCCGGCCGAGGACGAGGTCCAGGTAGAGGAACTCGAGCACCGCGCTCCCGGCCCAGTCGACGGCGACGGCGTAGCCCGAGACGCTCAGCGGCCGCCCGGCGGCCTCGCGCAGCTGCTTGGCCACGCCGTCGACGAGCACCTCGCAGGACGAGAAGTGGAGCAAGAACGCGTTTGGCGCGTCGCTGAGCGCGCTGGCCACGTCCTTGGCGGGCACCCGATCGGACCCCGCCCAGAGGGTCCCGCGCTCGCCGTGACAGGCCACGAGCACCGCGGTGCGCTCGGGCAAGAGCGCGACCTCGAACAGCGCCCGCTCGAGGTCAGCACGGTCGTAGACGCGCCGGTGCCGGACCTTCACGTGCGGGTGGCGCTTGAGGTACGCGCGGAGCATGGACCCCCAGCTGTATTCGGGTTCGTCGAGGCGACGCTCCCAGGCAGCCTCCAGCACCGTCAGCCACACCACCCCCTGGCGCGCGCCGACGCGGGTCCCGCTCCAGGGCTTCCAGGCGCCGTCGTCGCCGACCCGGTAGCGGCCCGTGAAGCCGCCGCGGTCGGCGGCGAAGCTGAACTCGCCGTCGCCGCTGGACCCCGCTTCGGTCCAGCGAAAGCTCAGCGCGTCGCCCTCGAGGGTCCCCTCGAGGGTCCCCAGCGCGCCGTCCTGGGCGTAGCGCCCGCGGACCTTCGTGCCGGTCACGCTCAGGCGCAGCCGCCCGAAGTGGGTCTGGTAGACCCCGGCCAGGGGCGAGGGAGCCTCCACCGCGACTCGGGTCCCGTCCCACTCGCGCCAGCGCTCCCGACCCTCGGGGCGCCACTCGCCGCGGAGCACGTCCCCACCGGACTCGAGCTCGAACCACCCCTCTCCGCGAGACTCGGGGTCGCGGTAGCTGTAGGTCAGCCGGCCGTCGGCCACGGTCCCGTGCAGGGTCCCGCGGTTGCCGTAGCTTCCCTCCACGGTGCCGTCGGTCGTGGTCAGGGTCAGCGCACCGTAGGTCGTGTCCCACACGCCGTCGAAGCTCGCCGGCGGCGGGGCGTCTTGCGCAGCCACCCCCAGCGCGAGCCCGACTCCCAATACGATCGCCCGCAGCACGCGCATGGGGCCTCCTCTCGGCTTCCCCAGCT
>Ga0070726_10003792_pt1 | contig 12496 bp, 10 predicted proteins | sample tdAd471_FD_67275 | JGI IMG/M metagenome (GOLD analysis project Ga0070726, IMG submission 67275) | Marine sediment microbial communities from the Atlantic coast under amendment with organic carbon and nitrate - tdAd47.1 | ecosystem: Environmental > Aquatic > Marine > Coastal > Sediment | place...
AAGATAAATGTGGGTTAAGTAAAATCATTAGGTATCAGGTGTATAATATCACCACAATAGAGCTAATTGACTGCAAAGCATTACAGTTGGAACGCCCCTAAATATACGAAAAACGGATAAGAATGATTCAAATAGGTGAGACCATTATCAAGACATACATCGGGTATAGATCGCGGGGGAACATAATGTAATACTTTAATAGGCTCAAATATATGATTTTCTTTAATGAATAAACAAATGATCTTACTTAAATTCCAGCAAATTTTCTTGCACACATATTTTAGAGCCGATTAAAGTGGCGGCCCCTCTCCCCAAAGTTGGCATTTGACTAAAAAACATCATCGAATAACGGCCACTGGCATCAATTGATCAAATCGACCGGTCAGCGTAGGCGTTTGCACATTTCCGGTATATGACCTAACATTCTGATACACGAAATTAAAAAGCTCATTGACGGTGATAATTCGGTCCTTATCTCTATCTGCTTCGCCTTTCAGCCCTCGCACCAAGAAGTGACTAAAAATACCGGATCGCAGACCACCATCCTCCAATGAATACTCTTCTCCTTTGGAAGACATCATCAGCGCCGTACCTCCACTAGTCTCTTCAAAGGCAGCATAATACTTCTGTAACCCAGTCTGTACCGTAGTCTTGGCGGCTAATAAACTACCGGAGTGGCAGGCATCAGCTATCACCAGTTTATGCTTAGCATTGGAAGCCTTCAACATCTTATTGATTTCGTCGTGCTTCAGGAGGTTATTATAGCCATCATAATCGATCGGTAAAAAAGCCCCTTGTAGGCCGTGGCCTGAAAAGTAGAATAAAATCACGTCATTTTTATCCGCTCTCAAAAAGACCGTACGCATCGCATGTAGAATATTTCCTCGGGTGGCATCTTCATCAATCAGAAGTTTTAATTGATTATCTGGCAATGCTCCTCCTTCAGGACTTTTGAGAAAGGCGTAGACTTGATACGCGTCATCATCGGTATACCTAAGCGCAGGCATATGAGAATAGCGTGCCGCTCCAATGATAACTGCCCAGATTTTTACTTCTTGGTTTTTATCTATGGAGACGGGGCCTTGGTTAAGACGTTCATTCTTCACAAATAATTTCTTCACAGGCCGTCCAAAATCCCAGATCGCTCCGACAGCTTTACCATTCACATAATGCATAACGCCTTTGCCATGTGGAGCGTGCTGTTTCCACCCCCCTTCATAGCGATCACCGCTGATATAATAGATCGTACCCATTCCTTCTGGAACCCCGGCTCTAAAGTCCCCCACATATTTCGAACCATCATCATAGGTGAATTTACCTTTTCCATCTGCACAATGCAATTTATTACAATTGCGCAAGTACGTGGTGTCTCCATTATAGGCCAAGCGTCCCCAATCGGCCAGGTACTGATCATCTTCCCACTGCCCGTTCACTCGTTCGCCATCATCAAAAGTCATCTGACCTTGGCCATGTCGCTTGTTTTTTCGCCACTCTCCTTTATAGGTGGAGCCGTCGGAGTAATACATGACACCTTCGCCTTCACATAAGCCATTCTTAAAGAAGCCTTCATATCTATCCTCATTGGTGAAGTGAAAAACACCTTTACCATTTGGCTTATTATTTTTCCACTTCCCTTCATATACATTGCCATTGGCGTAAGTGATTTTTCCTACCGGGCCCATTTCATTTTTATCAAATGAACCAAAGTATTCGTCTTTATTGGCAAAGACAAGTCGCCCAGTTCCTTGTCGAGATTGGTTGGTCCAGTTACCAATATACTTATCTCCATTCTGGTAGTAGAAGATTCCTTTTCCGTGTATTTTTCCGTCCTTGAAATCACCAATATACTTGGCACCTCCAGGGTACACACAGGTTCCATATCCATTTTTACAATTGCCCTTTATACAATCTTGGGCCATAAAAAGATTGGGGGTAAGGAGAACCGCCAACACGATCAAAAGCTCCTTCATGTTTTAGTGTTTTTGTGGAGAGTCACTACTCCATTTAGATAATCCTAGCTTTTACAAAGAGGTCGTGTAACGGTTATTTCATAGGTTGAATTAATGACTTAGTGCATTAAATTTTTAACAGAAACATAACCTCATTTAGGACTCATATATTGTTTGCTTAAAATGTTTTAAGAAAACTTTTAGACCTTTTGTCAGATGCTTTCATACTCCTGGGCAAAAGGAGAGGCCAGGAGCCAGACGACAGCGGAGAGATAGGCTAGATACAAGTCCAAAGTCCCACCTCAGCAGTCTCGCTTCTCGCTTTTTAATGTCCAGGAGTATAGTATGCGTTGACATTTGCTTTTCAAGTGCTTAAAAATTAAGCAATTTCGTGCCCTATTTCCAACTTAAAGCTTTTAAATGCTTAGCCTTTTCAGCAAAGGACTCGTAATGGACCATCTTTATACCTAATAATTAATGATTTAATCCAGACTTTGTTGAATTGCCTCCTTAGAAAAAGATTATAGAGTCTTTAATTCATTCCTTTGTATTCCTTAACTTTGCGGCAACAATAAGATTACTCCTTATCCAGATTGTTTACCATAAAAAAATAAAAAATGAGTCTTTTATCAAGAATCTGTTGCTTGTTAATTTTAGTTTCCTGCTTTGCTTGTGCCTCCACTGAGGCTCCTGCCGATGATGCTGCGGCCAAAACAGCTGAATTTGATGAATTTGGTGCCAGCTTCGAAGCTAAGGAAGTGCTTTCTTATGATGAACTCCTCAGCAAAATGAATGCCAACGATTCCCTAAAAGTAGTCGTGCAAGGAAAAGTAGAGGCCGTGTGCCAAGCCAAAGGTTGTTGGATGAATATCAGTAGCCCAAGTGCTGGCGAAGAAATGGTAGTCAAATTTAAGGACTACGGCTTCTTCGTACCTAAGGATATCTCTGGCCGTGAAGTGGTATTGCAGGGCAAAGCCTTTAGAGAGGTAACTCCAGTGGATGAACTTCGCCACCTAGCAGAAGACGCAGGGAAATCTGCCGACGAAATTGCTGCTATCACAGAGCCAGTCGTCGAACTCAAGTTCATGGCTGACGGCGTTCGCGTATTGTCAGAATAAGCATGGCGGGGACAAAAAAAAGGCCTTCACTGGCAGAAGATTTGTTTTTTGTCCCCCCCTACCCCTTGACAGCTAGTTAATAAATTGTTAACTTTGGGCCACTAAAAATACTTCTTGAACGCAATAACGTTGTTGTACTGAAGTCATTTGTATCGCATTGACACCCTACAAAACTTGTACAGAAATCATTTTTGGGTAATAACAATGCAACCTTTAGCCCCAAAGTCCATATAATAGTAGACAACACATAGTAATTATCCTAAATTGTTTTCTCCGCCCTAGAGACCCTTCTCTAATACTGATTTAGCAAGTGACCAGAATAAGTTTCTGCGTCTTATACATACAGAGATAACTAAAAAGTTGCGTATGAATTACCACGGAGCGAAGGCTTTTATTCTAGACAAGTTACAATACGAATTATCTGATCAGTTGACTTATCATGGTATTCACCATACTTTAGATGTGTTGTACACGACGGATGAATTGTGCTACCTAGAAAAGATATCTCCGTACCATACACTCCTACTCAAAACAGCTGCTTTATTTCATGACTCTGGCTTCACTATTGGTAATTTAAATCATGAAGAATTAGGCTGCACGCTTGCCAAGAAACATCTACCACATTACGGTTATACAGTAAGCCAAATCGAAATGATTTGTGGTATGATCATGGCCACTAAAATCCCGCAGACGCCGAAAAACTTTCTAGAAAAAATCCTTTGTGATGCGGATTTAGATTATTTAGGCCGCGATGATTTTTATGATATTGGAGCTACCCTTTTTCAGGAGCTGAAATCTTATGAGGTTCTCCAAAATGAAATGGATTGGAATCGAATTCAAGTCAGTTTTTTGGAAAAGCACCAATTTTTGACTCCCACCAATGTTAGGAGAAGAGCTGGAAGAAAGCAACGATACCTCAAGGAACTAAAAGCCTTAGTTGCTACTTATTAGCCACTTCTTATACTATTCAAGAAATCCTAAGTCTAGTTCAAACATCGCATCTCGCGTGGAATTGCTATCGGTATACAATAGCCCTCCGAATACGTATAGCTTATCACCCATCACACAAGCACCTCTTGAGTGTCCTCGTATATTGGTTTCAAATTCCTGGATACGCCCTGTTTTGGTATCGTAAATCGCTAGGTAATTGATTTTGTCTTTGCGACCGACAATGATGGCATAATCTTTCCAAGCTACTACCACATGATTAACAATGGGGCGTGAAAAGCGCCCAGCTTTCTTCCAGATTTGCTTTTCAATATCGTAGGCATGCACGTCCTGAAAAGTGCCTCCATTAAAACCACCGAAAGTGTAGAGTTGGCCATTGATGATACAACCTTGTGTCTCTTTTGCAAATGGCATATTAGGAAGGTTCTTCCATTTACCCTGCAAGGGATCAAACTCATGAAAGGAATCTAGGTACCTCAAGCCCTTATCTTTACTCCCGATGGAACCTCCAAACAGATACAGTTTACCCTTCGAACTAGCTAATCCTATTTTAGCCCCCTCATGCAAGTTTGTTCCGAGGCGCTCCAGGCGCTTAGTCTGGGTATCGATATAGTAGATGTCTGGAAGTAGATATTCCTCATAATTCGTGGAGGCCCGATCCGAAGCAAGTTCTCCCACTCCTCCTAGCAAATAAATACGTTCTTGCTCAGGGATAAAAACCGCCGAAGATTTGGCTTGCCGTTCAGGCGGCCACTCTGTCCGTAATTTCAACCATTTCCGATAGCGTACATAATAAGTAAATATATCATTGGTAAATTTTCGCCGATGGGCCTGGCCGGCGATGACATATAGGAATTGTCCATCACTAGCAAAAGCCATATCAAAGCGTCCCTTAGGCAATGACTTCAGGCGATCAAAAGCCAGCAGCCTCTCCTGTCCCACTAATACCTCCGTACTCACTATCAAGACCAATAGTAAAAAGAGACTTCTCATCTATTACATTTGCTAATTCAAGAATATAGGCACAAATATTTTCATATTTGCTGAAACCTAAGTTATTAGTCTTCTTTCTGAACAAGACTATTCTTCCCGTTCCAAGCGTTCAATGAGGCGGCTTGAGATTCGAAGGAATTCCATTTCCGTTATCATCCCAATCAGTTCCCCATTTTTTGCTACCGGTAGGCAGCCAATCTTGTTGGAACGCATCTGTTGCATAGCAGTCAAAATAGTAGAAGAAGGTTCAATCGTAGTAGGTTGTTTAATCATAATGTCTTTGACTTGTATCGCTTCTTTACCATTGATCCTGTTTTTTTGTGTAAAAAACCGCAGCAATAATCGAGAGGTAATTAGGCCACACAAATTGCCCTTTGTGTCTTCTACAGGCATGTAACGGATTTTCTTCCAGTCCATCAGTTCCGCCACTAATTCGATCAAATCATCTTGCTGGACGGTGAATAAATCCGTTTCCATAAATTCTTCCACTTTAAGTTTGGCGGGTCTATATTCTTTCAAGTCTTCCACCTCAGGGAGTTTCCAAGTATGAACGGGATCACCTTTAATTTGGTTTTCGATAATACAGGCGGTGAGGACACTTAGCGCTTCATCTCTTCCCACCTCTTTGCGCAACTTGGTATAAGCCCGTAATTGCCAGCGCGCACCATTCATATGACCTAATGCACGTGCTTCAATAATGCCTAAGTATTTATCAATATCTTCCTTTTTCACCTTTTGGTGTTCCAGCCCTTTGCGCGCCAAGGGAAGTAATTCTTTCAAAACTAAATCACAGGCAGAAATTTTCTGATCTCCAAACCAGGTAAATTTGGTATCAATCCCAAACTGTGCAGCTTTGGCAAAATTATCTCGCACATCTTCCCAGGAAATATGATCTCTAATATCTTTGTACGCCAATCCCATACCGACCATCGCCCCCAACCAGAAAGCAGCATTAGCTATTTCATCAGTTGTTGTGGGTCCGGCAGGTAGTACTCGGTTCTCGATTCTCAAGTGCGGCTTACCGGTGTCACTGATACCGTAGCAGGGTCGGTTCCAACGGTAGACCGTGGAGTTATGAACTTGCAGCGCCCTCAACTTGGGCACCTTCCCTTCTTGAATCAAAGCCAAAGAATCTTCTTCGACCTCAGCACTCAACAGCACTCTAAATCGAGCAATATCTTCTTTATAAATCTCCATGATAGAATTCTCCAACCAGCCTGAACCAAAACTTACTCTTGGGGCTCGTTCCCGCATATGGTCATGGGTCGTGCGAATATCTAGCGCCTGTTGGAAAAGGGCAATCCGCGTTTCATGCCAAAGCCGCTTTCCAAATAAAATGGGCGAATTCGCGGCCATCGCCATGCAAGGGGCAGCCAAAGTTTGCGCAATGTTATAATAGGGCACAAATTGCTGTGGTGAAACCTGTAAATGGACTTGAAAACTAGTATTACAAGCCTCCAGTAAAGGGGAATCATGCTTGACTAATATTTCATCAATTCCCATCAACCGCAGTTCATAAGCACTCCCAATCAATTGACTATCTATGGCCTCCATCAAAGCCCTATATCGTTCCTTAGGCGTGAGATTCTCCATGTCCAAATCAAACTTCCGGAGCGTTGGGAGGATTCCGGTGAGGATCAATTGCGCATCAAAATCGACTAGCTTTTTTCGAACTTTACTCAAGTAACCACTCACTTCTTTGTCCATATCACTAAGACAAGTCCCTTTAAAAACTCGCGGAGTCATATTGGTTTCTAAGTTGAATTTGGCTAATTCAGATTCTAGCCAATCCCACTTTTTTGTTTTACTTAATACCTCCGTGGCAATAGTGGCTGGTTTATACGTTTTGGCATCTACTAAGCACATCTCTTGTTCAGCCCCAATACGGACTACATCATCCTCAAACCACCCCTTGTCTAGCATGTATTCCAGTGCCTGGACATCCCGAAGTAAATTCTTAACAAAGCGTTGCATTACCTTCTGATCACTGGCAATAATCACTCGTTGTTCACCCATGGTATATTTTTTTCGATTTGCTGATCGTTTTCTGACCTTAGAGCATGTTTGGGCAAGCGTGATTAGCCGAACCTGTCTACTCGGCGTAAGCCAGGTAGAAGTGAGCAAATTTTATTTTAGACCAGGCAGATTTTGCTGCCGATAGCTATCGGCAAATGCGGGAAATTAGGCGAAAAATCTAACGCAGAATAAAAGAAAATTTGCCGCTTGGAGGCAATTAAGGCCTGCCCAAACATGCTCTTAATGGTACAAAATACAATATCTATTCGTTAAAAAAAGCCCATTGTTTAAAAGATTCAGATAATTTTACCCAATTCTTTCGTTTCTATTTATAGTGAGAAAACGTGATTACTTCATCTGGCATTCTGAGATAAATAGGCGAGCTGTAAATTGCTCCTTTATGTCGAGTGCTTTATTCGAAAGCTATGAAAAAATTAGGGATTTTATTGTTGGTGGGTCTATTATATATCGGTTGCAAAAAAGAACGCGGAGAACGTCTTTTCCAACTCTTGTATCCCAATTTCACCTTTACCTTACCGAGTGGTATTTCTCCATTCTCAGCGCCAACATTTGCCTTCAATAACGAGTCCACTAGTATCGATCTTTATTTACAGGAGAACAATTCAGATACCTCAGTCATCACTGCCATCAATCCATATAGTGCTGTGATTAGTTCGTTGAACAATACCGCATTTGACTTCCTGGACGGAGTCTCCGTTCGGATCTGTCCTGCTGGCATAGTCGAATGCGATGCCTTCGATGAGGCCTTCTACCTCGATAATATGCGCAACCGCTCTTATCGAGATATTGAGCTGTTGCCCACACTACGTAACTTTAAGCCCTTACTCAGTGAAAAGAATTATAGGGTAGAAGTTGTGTTCTTGATGAATGATTTCACACCGGTGACGATTGAATGCAAATTTGATATGTCCTTTGAGGCTGTGCGTTAAAGCCTGAAGCCGGGCTAAGTGTAGAAGCGATGGCTGGGAACAAGGGGAGGGAGAAAGACTTCAGAAGTTTTCCTGGACGTGTCCGAGCCAACTTCTGAAGTCTAGTTACACTAGATAAAGCGTTGTAACTGATAGCCTACCAAGCTTTCCAAAGTAGCCAATGCCAAACCTTTAGCATCCCCTACCTTAAAACCTTGATCCATGAAATAATCCTCTAGGCGTACCTGAGATTGAAAATAGCTGATCTTAAGTGCCGTCACGATATCTTTGTGCAAAGGATCGTTGGCAGCCCAGGCATTTAAGCCTTGCCAAAGACTTGTATTCCAGCTTTCCAATTCCGCTACAGATCGCTTATCCAAAGGTAATGGCGCCATGAATAGCTGTGCTCTTCTAGATGCAGCGGCACTAGCTAGCGTTTTATCTTGTGTCTTTCTAGCATCCAGGTCATCAGCAATGGATTCCATGGTGCGAATTTCTTCCCAACTGAGGAACTGATCACAGGCCGCTAACTTTAAAGTGCCAGCCGCATAATTGGCAAAAGCCGTATGCGCTACTGCTGTTTCTCGTGGGTGTATTTCAGCCAACCAACAAGGGGCCCCGTAGTCATTATCAGGTGCCGCATGAATAAAGTGAATATGCAAAATCAGTTGGTTTAAATCTTCATAGGCGTAAGTCGCTCGATAATCAAAAGGAGGTTGATTCCCTAAGCGTTTACCTTCATACGCTGCTCGAATTGCGGTATTCATCAAGCCGTTTACCTCTGCACTAGGTCCTAATCTTCTAAAAAGCAAATAAGCTCGATAGGCTTGGGCCACAGGTTCTTTGGAGCGCTCCAAAGTATAAATGGTACTTGGATCATCCAATAAGTTATTAATAGATACTTGCAGTGCGTCGCCCTCTTGCGGTTTTGCTGCAGCAAAGTGCTCAGACAGCAGTTCGTATTTCTTGAACTGTTGGTTTCCATCTTTGGCCCGATCGTAAGCTGCTGCTGTTCCTTTTCCGTAATAGCCATCCAAGCTACTTGTGTAATAGCGCTCTTGCTTGAGCACTTTCTGCAATTCCAGTACAGACCCTCTTTTTACTTTCCCTCTAATGGCTGGCATACTGGCTTTGGTAGCCTTGGGGCGCAGATTCCCTTCCGGCGAACGGGCTGTCACCTGCGGGTTATTGTAGGTACTCGGCAGGTTGCTGTATGTTCTGGGTATAGTAGAAGGAATAGTATTTTGAGTAGTGGGTGATTTTGTGGCTCGTTGTGTTTGGGGTTCTGATTCATTGATGGCCAGTGGAATCAAGGGTTTTTTCAACCTGGTTTCGAAAGCTGATAACTTGACCAATAGCACATCATTTACCTTCTTTACAAAAGCATCTTTAAAACCTGATTTTTTAATAGCTGCCAGGTCTGATTTGGCTTCTCCCACATTATTGTAAATCCCAGTAGCTATTTTGACCTTATTATCTCCTACGATCGCATAGAGCTGCCCAAAAGATTCAAATTTCGGCCAGTCAATGTCTTTATTTAAATTTCTGGTAGCTATTTGAATAATCGTCACGGTACGCCCTTGCTTGAGGTCCCTTTCCATAACATAGGCATTGTAATCTAATACCTTCAAATCATTCGCGATTTTCTGTGCTTTGGCCTTATCATCATATCCACCTAAAAACACTTGTGTCAAATCCCCATCCATAGGATAAGAATGAACAAAGCCTAATTTGCGAATGGGATCGAAATCTGCGGATTTTGCATTAACGAAAGTACCTACGTGAACGGTGTAAAATTTCTGGCTGTACCCCAGAAAAGAAAGGCACAATAGGGCCATTAAAATTGGGAGTGATCTTCTCATAAGTTTGACTTTTATGCTTAGCGGACGATTGGCGGATCAGTGCAAGCTGTTCAACCTCTGTGCTAAGCCGCTGTATTTGTCAGTTTTAACGCGTGAAAATAAAGTTAAATTTTATTGCCTGCCTCTTTATGACGGAAGAATGTGCGTTTTTTCACTTTTTTGATTAAAATTAACAATACTTTAGCACTGCTCACGCTCTATCTTTGGCAAAAACCGTGCCTGTACCCATATTAAATCCCTTTTTTCCATCACTAGTCTGCGAATAGTTTCTACGCCCCAAAAGATATAAATGTTGTAGAAATCCTAAATGTCTCTAGGGATGAACTATTATTCCACAAAAGACATTATATTTATAGTACCACAAAATGACATGTTATGAGAAAAGCTTTCATGATTGAATTTGACCTGCCTTCCATCTTTACAGAAGAGTTTATGGCGCTTATTCCTAAGCAACGATACATATTGAATGAATTGATGGACCAAGGAAATGTACAATCCTATTCTTTAGCGCTTGATCGATCCAAGCTATGGATGATTGCCGTAGCACAAACCGAATTTGAGATACTAGAGTTGATCGAACAACTTCCTTTATCTGTCTTTATGACCCCTGATATCTCAGAGTTGATGTTTCACAATACGGCTAGCTTAGCGCTTCAATTTTCACTCAATTAAGCACGATTTTATTTCTCTCCTCCCCTTAGCTTATTGAACTGAAAGGATCGCTCTTTTGAAGTTCTCCTGACCCGTTCCTATCCCCTCCCCTCAACGCTCAACATTTTTGATCCTCGTTTTCCCTCTTTTTTGGTCTTCTCCTGTACCAGTACGGTATAGACTGCTAAAACTTTGGTACTTTTGGCACTTCTTTAGTAATGATCAAAAAATTACTGCTTGATTTTGCGGATGTTTTTTGGGCATTACGCACAACTCAAATACAATTTAGGTGGCTATGAAACAGAGAATTGCCTTGGACATGGACGAGGTTATTGCGGATATAGAGCATAAATTCATCCAATTTTATGAACGAGAATTTGGGAGACGATTGAGCAAGGAAGATTTATACGGCAAGAAAGTTTATTACTTTGAGGGAGCACGATATATCCGAACCTTTCTCTTTGAAAAGGGCTTTTTTCGTGATTTACCCGTTATTGCTGATAGTCAGGAAGTAGTTGAAGAACTAATGGAGCATTATGATGTATTTATTACTACTGCTGCCATGGAGTTTCGAAATTGTTTAGAGGATAAGTATGATTGGCTACAAGAGTTTTTCCCTGCTATCAACTGGAAGAATATTGTCTTTTGTGGAGACAAGAGTATCATTAGAGCAGACTATATGATTGATGACCATGCCAGTAACTTACGAAGTTTTCAGGGGAAAGGCCTGCTCTATACAGCCTCCCATAATGTCAATGAAACCGAATTTACGAGGGTAAACAATTGGATAGAGGTACGCGATTTTTTCAGGGCAGAGCGAGCCAAAAACTAAGACATGAAGGGTTTCTGGGAGCATAAAATCGTCCAGCTGTTCCTTTTAAAGGCCAAATATGCAACGACTAGTGCCATCGCCACTATGTTGGAATATGTGGTTTTTGGTATCTTAAAATACCAGGGTTTTACCGGAACCTATGCTCATATTGTTTCGTATGCCTGTGGAATGGTTTTCAACTTTGTCTTGCAAAAGCGCTTCATTTTTGACCTAAAGCGATCTGTGAGTACTGCTTTTCTCTTGGCGATGTTGGTTTCTTTGGGTGGGATGACGCTCAGCACTGGTATTTTTGTTGGACTCACGCAAATCCAATGGTTTTACGAGAATGATTATGTAGCTAAATTAATTGCAACAGGAATTGTATTTTTTTACAACTTTTACCTGAAGCGTTTTGTTTTCGAAAAGAAATTCATCTAGATATGTCGAATAAATACCTTCCTCTTTTTATCGCCTTGTTTGTTTCCGTAACTACTTGGGCACAAGAACCACTCAGTATTTCGCAAGCCATCTCTAAGGGACTAGCTAATAATTATCAAATTCAGATCGCTGAAAAATCGATAGAGCAGGCTCAAATACAAGATGATTGGGCTGTTGCTGGTCGTTATCCCACGATCAACTTTACAGTTACTTCTAATAATACGTACAGGAATACGAATAACCCCGCTAGCTTTCTTATTCGACAAGATGCTATTACTACGGTTTTCACGCCTGGAGTAGATTTGAACTGGACCCTATTTAATGGACATCGTGTGAAGCTGACCAAGAAGCAATTATCCGAACAGGTACGTCTCAATGAAGCTAACTTGCAGATTGCGGTAGAAAATAATCTACAACAAATTATCTTGGCCTACTATGCGGCCTTGATTCAGGCCGAACAACTCAATGTGCTCGATGAAGTTTTGGCTGTTTCGCGCGAAAGAATTGCGTACGAAAAGATTCGACAGGATTTCGGACAGTCTGGGACTTTTGAATTACTACAGAGCCAGGATGCTTATCTCAATGATTCCATTAGTTATATGAATCAAGTCAATAACTATGAAAATGCGTTGCGAGAATTAAAGAGAGCCATGGGAGAGGATGACCTGACCACCTCCTACCGCTTAACAGATATTTTGATCGACGATGCTCCTGATTATGCGCTGGCCGACTTGCAGCAGAAGATGTTAGCTAATAATAAGAACCTGCAGCTACTATTTGT
>Ga0070726_10003795_pt1 | contig 12493 bp, 6 predicted proteins | sample tdAd471_FD_67275 | JGI IMG/M metagenome (GOLD analysis project Ga0070726, IMG submission 67275) | Marine sediment microbial communities from the Atlantic coast under amendment with organic carbon and nitrate - tdAd47.1 | ecosystem: Environmental > Aquatic > Marine > Coastal > Sediment | place...
CGCGTGGGTCCCGGTCTCCGTCCGCGCGTGGGTCCCGGTCTCCGTCCGCGCGTGGGTCCCAGTCTCCGTCCGCGCGTGGGTCCCGGTCTCCGTCCGCGCGTGGGTCCTTGTCTCCGCGCGCGCGTTGGCCACCCTCCATGTAGGGGCGGGGTTTATCCCCGCCCGTCTCCAGCCCCGGCTGCCAACCGCTGAGGGTCCAGGCCAGGGCCACGTGCTCGGGCCCCAGGTCGAAGCGCTCGCCGGCCTGTTGGAGCACGGCCTCGAAGAACGCCTCGCTCGCCGCCTGCTCGGGGGGCAGCTCCTCGAACGCACGGCGAGCCGCGCCGAACGGGCGCCAGGGCGGGTTGGTCGTGCGCCGGCTCATGGGGACCCCTCCGCCCTCGGTTGGCCACCGTGAATCCAGGGCCGGCTCACAGCACGCCCTCCTGGCCCAGCTTCACCAGGCGCTGTTCGTAGCCGAGGACCTCGTCGTAGCCCGGCCGCCGCGCATACACGCCGGCCCCGGGCGCGTCGGGGCGCATACCGCGGAGGAAGGTGTAGACCACGCCGCCGACCCGCGCCCGGTAGTCCTCGGCGTCCTGGATCCTCAGCAGCTTGACCAGGGCCAGCAGGTAGAGCTCGAGCTGGATCCGGTAGCGCTCGGCGACGGTGACCTCGAGCTCGGCCGGGCCGTAGCCCTGCAGGCGGTCGGTCTTCCAGTCGAGCACGTAGGCGCGCCCCGACTCCGGGTGGCGGAACACGAGGTCAATGAACCCGCGCACGTAGCCCCGATTGACCTCGATCCGCTCGCCCGCCGGCAACACCAGCGGCGGGTGCTCGGCCTCGGGCCAGGGGTAGCAGAACTCGACCTCGGGGCGCGGGCTGGCCACGGTGCGCAGGCCGCCGGGGAGGGATTCCGTCGGGAGCTCGACGGGCGTGGTCAGGGAGCGGTAGACCAGCTGCTGCGCCGGCGCCTGGTAGCGCTCGGCCACGCCCTGGTGGCGGGCGGCCCGCGCGAACACGGCCTGCACCTGGGGCAGCGCCTGCCAGGCCTCGAGGGGCAGGAGCTCCCCGGGCGGGACGGGCGAGGCGGGCGCGGCCCCGCCCGCGGCACCGCGGGCGGGGATAAACCCCGCCCCTACATTGGCCCCCTGCCCGGAGCCGGAGCCGGAACCAGACCCGGACCCGGACCCGGAACCGGACGCACCGCCCACGAAGGTCTCCAGCGGCAGCAGCTCCAGCGCCTCGTGCACGAACAGCCCGGTCTGAGCGCCCGGGGGCAGGCCGCTGTCCTGGCCGGCGTCGACCTCCTCGGGCTCGGGCTCGGTGAACTCCTCGACCAGGATCTCGGCGCTCAGCGTCTGCCCGGCGAGCACCTGCTTCAGCGCCGAATACGAGGTCGCGAAGCGCGCCCGGTGCGCGGGGTCGCTGCGCAGGGCCTGGCACTGCTCGGCGAGGGGGTCGGCCGGGTCGAGCAGCGCGGCCGGCGGCGACCACTGCTCGATCGCGCTCAGGTCGGGGGGCGGCGGGGGCGCGAGGTCGGTGCTCCAGTCGACGACGTCGACCTCGAAGCTGGCGTGCAGCCCGCCCGCGTCCTCCATGGCGGCCAGCCGCTGCGAGACGTGGACCTGGGTCCCGCCCAGCCGGGGGTAGGCCCACTCGCCGGTCTCGGCGTCGCGGCTGAAGTGGCCCAGGTAGAGCCGGGCCCGGGGGCGGGTGCTGCCCACGTAGACCAGGCGCCGCTCCTCGTCCTCCAACTCCTCGCGCACCCGGCGCCGGGTCTCGGCGTCCATGGGTCCCACGTGGACGACGCGCTTGCCGTGGCGGTCGTGGAACACGAACACGCCCTGGTCCATGGCTTCGTCTTCGGCCCGTTCCTGGTCCTTCTGCTGCTGGATCCACTGCTTGCGGCGCTCGTCGTCGCTGAGCACCCGGCCGCTGTCGCTGGCGACGCGGCCCACGTCGGAGCCGACGTCGTCCTCGTCGTGGTAGAGGAATACGTCGGCGCCCTTGGGGTGCGTGATCCCGCCGTAGAGGAACACGCAGGTCGCCTCGAGACCCTTGGACGTGTGGAGGGTCATGATCTGGACCGCGCTCTTGTCCGACTCCAGCCGCTGCACGTTGCCGTCTTCGCGGCGGGGCAGGCGCTTCTCGTGGACCCAGGCGCTGAGGATCTGCACCAGCTCGCGCAGGTCGACCCGCGCGTGCTGGACCTCGTCCAGCAGCAGCTCGAACACGTGCAGGTAGTTGGTCAGCTCCCGTTCGCTCTCTTGCAGCAAGACCTGGCGGCGCACGATCCCCGAGTCGTCGAGGATCCGGTTGAACAGGCGCTCGTAGTCGTGGCGCTCGGCGAGGAGCTGCCAGTCGAGCAGCCGGCGCAGCAGCGGGTGCTCGCCGGGCAACGTGCGCGCGGCGGGCAGGTCGTCGAGCCCGAGCCCGAAGAAGGGCGTGACCCAGGCGGCCGCGCGGTCGGCGTGGCTCCAGGGCCGCTCGATCGCGCGCAGCACGCGCAGCACGTCGGCGGCCTCGTCGGTCTGCAGCAGCCCGCCCTGCTTGTAGAACGCGTGGCGGATCCCAAACTCGCGCAGGTGGCGGGCCAACAGCAGCCCCTCGCGGTGGCTGCGGGTCAGGCAGTAGATCTCGTGGGGCGGGACCGGCTGCAGGCCGGCGCTCTGACCCGGGCCGCCGCTCGATCCCGCGCCGGTGCCCGGGCCCGGCTGCTCGCCGTAGACCAGGCCGCCGTCGAGGATCCCGCGGATCTGCTTGGCGATCCAGGCCCCGTGCAGGCGGCGCACGGCGCTGGCGTTGAAGGCGCTGCCGGCCGGGGCCGTGAGCTGGCACACCTTGATCGGGGCCACGGGCTGGCCCTGGTCGTCGGCCAGCACCCACTCGGGCTTGCCGCAGCGCACGCCCGCGTCGTAGGGGATCTCGGGCAGGCGGAAGAACGGCTCGGGGGCGTCGGGGTCGTAGAGCGCGTGCAGCCCGTCGATCAGCTCGGCGGTCGAGCGGTAGCTGGCCTGCAGCGACGCCTGCGCGGCGCCGGCCCGCACCAGCTGGGTCCGCGCGCGGAGGTAGGTGAACACGTCCCCGCCGCGGAAGCCGTAGATCGCCTGCTTGGGGTCGCCGACGACCCACAGCCCGTGATCGGCGCCCTCGAGGAACACGCGACGGAAGATCCCCCACTGGACCTCGTCGGTGTCCTGGAACTCGTCGATCAGCGCGTGCTGGTAGCGCGCGCGCAGCCGGCGCGAGAGCAGCGCCGCGTTGGGCGTGGGCTGGCCGTCCTCGGTCTCGTTCAGCGCCTGGCACACCAGGGCCAGCATGTCCTCGAAGGTGTAGACGCCCTCCTCCAGCTTGACCGTGGCCAGCCGCTCGCGGACCGGGGGCAGGAACAGCTGGACCGCCGCGGCCTCGAAGGTGGTCAGCTGGCGGCTCAGCCGCGCGAGCCGCACGCCCAGGTCCTGGGCTTCCTGCCCCAGCCCGCGCAGCTTTTGGCGCACGTGGTCCTTGAGCAGGTAGCCGAGCACGGCCTCGACCCGCTTGTCGCTCAGCAGCGTCAACACCGCCGGGGTCTGCGGCCAGGCGGCGGCCAGCTCCTCGAGCTTGTCGAGGCGGGCGAGCATGGCCTTCTTGGTCCCGGCGTGGAACGTGGCCGCGCCTATGGCCGCGCGGATCCCGGCGATCGCCGCGCCGTCCCGCGCCTGGGCCAAGAGCGTACCGGCGGCGGCCGCGAGGGCCCGGACGTCCAGCGGCGGGCGGATCTCGGCGCGCTTGGCGTGCACGTTGAACAGCAGCGTCTCCAGGTCGTCGACGCTCTTGCCCTTCTGCAGCCAGGCGACCAACTCGGGCTCCAGCGCGCCGGTCGAGAGCTGGCGGCGCAGGCAGTGCTTGAACGTGCGGCCAAAGGCCGAGCGCGGCTCCTCCAGGTCCTGGTGCAGCAGCCGGCGCAGGAGGAACGCGTTCTCGACCAGCGCGCGCTGACAAAACCCGTGGATCGTGGAGATCGGCGCCTGGTCGAACACCAAGAGCGCCGCCTGCAAGCGCTCGCGGGCCGTAGCGTCCAGGGTCCAGGCCTCGGGCCCGGTGTCGGCGGGCGTCGTCGTGCAGGCGAGGATCCGCTCGATCAGCGCGCGGACGCGCTCCTTGAGCTCGGCGGTCGCGCGCTCGGTGAAGGTCACGACCAGGATCCGCTCGAGGGGCACGCCGGCCAGCACCAGGTCGACCACCGCGTGCTCGATCGTGAACGTCTTGCCGGTGCCGGCGCTGGCCTCGATCACGGCCAGCCGCGGCGGCGCGGCGCCGTCGCCCTGCAGCCGGGCCAGCACGCTGGGCATGGGGTAGCGCACGCCGCTCACGCCTGCCTCCCGCCCGCGCTGGGCCGACCGCCAACCTCTGCCCCGCTCGCGCGGGAGCCAATGCACGGGCGGGGTTCGTTCCCGCCCGCGATCGCGCAGGAGCCACTGTAGGGGCGGGGTTTATCCCCGCCCGCGCTCGCGCGGGAGCCAATGCACGGGCGGGGTTCGTCCCCGCCCGCGATCGCGCAGGAGGCACTGTAGGGGCGGGGTTTATCCCCGCCCGCGCTCGCGCGGCGCGCCCTCACAGGTCGAGCTCCGCTTCGCAGCGCCGGCGCACGTAGTCACCCAGCCGCGCCCAGCCCAGGTCCTCCGCCTGCTCCGGTGGCCGGTAGCGCCCGAGGGCGGTCACCGGGCCGTAGTCGTCGCTGGTGGTCGTCCAGGTGTCGCGGGCCATGGCCGCGATCACGTCGGCCAGCGGCTCCTCGGGCTGGTCCCCCGATTGGTGCCAGCCCCAGAGGTAGGGCTGGACGGCCTCGACCGGGAACAGGTAGCCGTGGCCGTTGCCGAGGAAGTCCTCCAGCAGCGTGCGCAGGTAGGCCCGGGCCTCGTCTGGCGTGAAGAGACGAAAGGCGCGCAGGCGCTTCATGCTGTCGAGGTAGGCCCAGTCGCCGGGGCAGACCAGCACCTGAAACGCGTCCTCGTCGCAGGTGTGCCCGGCGGCTGCCAAGAGCACGTGGTCGAGGAAGCAGCGCAGGAAGTGCACGGCGCGCGGCGTCTTGCCCAGCACCAGCTGCAGCGAGCCCGCGCAGCCGGGGAGGACCTTCTGCGTGCTCCCGTGCAGCTGCACCAGCCGCCGCGCCCCGTCGAGCTCGACCTCGACCTCGATCGGCCCGCCGAGCACGGCCCCCGCCTGGCCTCGCGGGGCCTGCCCGAAGGAGTAGGTCGTCAGCCCACGCAGGGCGTCGTCCCCCGGGTGGCGGGTCACGTTCCCCAACCAGCGCTCCAGGATCCAGAGGTGCCGCCGGCGCTCGACCTCGAGGAACAGCCCCGTTGGCAGCCGCCCGGCCAGCTCGTGGCGCAGGCGCACCCGGTCGTAGGCCTGCTCGAGCGGCGCGGTCTCCAGGCTCTGCCCGGCGGGGACGTCCGCCAGCGCGGCGAAGAACACCTCGCGCAGCAGCACCGTCGCGTCGAGGGCCGAGGAGCGGAACGGCTCGTCGGCCTCGCCCAGGGGGTCGGCGTCGTCCAGGTCGCGCAGCCCCAGGCGGTGCTTGCCCCAGGCCTGCAGCGGGCTGGCGAGGAAGTCGGCCAGCGCGGTGGTCCGCAGCCGGATCGGCCCCGTGTCCCCGGGCGGATTGGCGAAGCTGGCCCTCGGCTGGCCTGCTGTACCTGGCGGATTGGCGGAGCCAGCGTAGGGGCGGGGTTTACCCCCGCCCGCGGCCTGCCCCAACGGCTCCAGCTCCACCAACCCCCGCAGCCGCTCCCGCTCCGCGGGCGGGATCTTCTCGATCAGCTCCCGCGGCGCGGGCAGGGCCGCCCCCGCCGGGAGGCCCGCGGCCAGGTCTTCCCGCAGCGCCCGCGCCTGGGCCTCGCGCCGCGCGCCGGGCAGGCCCTCGGTCACCGTCCCCGGCCCCGTGCCCAGGGGCGCCGCGAAGCTGGCCGCGTCGAAGCGCCGCAGCGGCACCTCGACCACCAGCGACTGCCACTGCGCGTCGCTGATTCCGCGCAGCCCGGCCCGCAGCTGGTGCACGAGCGACGAGGGCGCGAGGGTCTCCCCGGTCTGCTCGTCGCGGGAGACGTAGCTCAGCACCAGCGCCCCGTCGACGCCGGCCAGCGCGCAGGCGAACGCGAACCGGTCGCGCTCCTGGGGCGTCACGTCGCCCGGTCGCCGCGCCGCCTGGCGCAGGTCCAGCAAGTCGCGCCGCGGCTGGGCCGGGAAGCGCCCCTCGCCGAGGCCCATGACGTAGAGCGCGCGAAACGGCAGCCCCGCGAGCGCGCGCAAGGGACCCACGATCACGCCCCCGGTCAGCGAGCGCCCGCGCCCGCCCTGCACGCCCTGGATCAGCCCCCGCGCCAGGTCGGCGGCGGCCTGGTAGCCGTAGCGCACGGCCTCCTTCTGGCTCCCCGCCTCTCCCTCGCCGGGCTCCTGCTGACTCCCCGCCTTTCCCTCGCCGGGCTCCTTCTGGCTCCCCGCCTCTCCCTCGCCGGAACCAATGTAGGGGCGGGGTTTATCCCCGCCCGCGCCTTCCCCACAGGCCCCCGCTTCCAGCTCCCCCAGCCGCGCCAGCCGCCCCAGCACGCGCCCGTAGAGCTCGGCATCGGGCCCCTCGGCGGTCACGTAGCCGCGCACGAACCCGCGCAAGAACCGCGACCACTCCGCCAGGGTCAGCCGCGCCTCCTGGGCGAAGCGCACGTCGGCCACCAGCGACTGCAGCACCAGCCCAAACCGCGCCGCGCTCGCCTGCTGCCCGGCCGCCAGCGAGGCGGGCAGGTACGCCTCCCCGCCCAAGCTCACCACCGGCGGCCCCTGCCCGTCGCCGCCCCCGGCGACGAAGGCGCCGAGCGCCAGCCTCTGCCCGGCCTGGTCGAAGCTGTAGAGGTCGCGGGTGAGGTAGGTCCCCGCGTGGTCGCGGGCGTCGGCCCCGTGGAACACCTGCAGCTCGTCGCACCAGCCCAGCCACTCGGCGGGGTCGGCGTCTTCGACCCCGGCCTGCACGTGGGGGTGCACCAGGAAGCGCAGCGCGTCGTCGCGCCCGAACTCCACCAGCGGCAGCCCCAACAGGAGCTCGATCGCCTCGACCACCCGGCTCGCCTCGCCCGGCGGCTGCTCGAGCAGCGCCACCGACAGCCGGTGCGCCTCCCCGAACCCGGCCGCGATCCGCCCGCGGTAGGCGTCCCACAGCGGGTCGACCACGGCCACCGCGACCTCGTCGAAGCGCAGCCCGTCGGCGTCGACCCGCTGCCAGATCGCGCTGGCCACCGCCTCGACCTCGCGCTGGAGGCTGGGCGCGGCGAGCACCTGCAGGCTGGTGTCGCCGGGCGGGAGCAGGAACGGCGCGTCGATCCCCACCGCCAGCTGCCCCTGGAGCTGGCTCAGGAGATCGGAGCTAGAGCCCTGCGGCACGGGCTCTTTGTAGGGGCGGGGTTTATCCCCGCCCGGGTCTCCTGCACACGGCCCCGCCGTCGCCTGCTCGAGCTCGACCCCGCCCCGCGCGGCTGCCTGCGCCAACGTCTGGCGGAGTTCGACACCGGGCCGCCCCCACAGCCGGCCGAGCAATCCTTCGCCCCTCTCGGCGCACGGCTGCTGGGCGTAGAGCCGCACCGCGCAGCCGCGCCGGGCTATCGCCACGAGCAGCTCCAGGTAGCCGGGCGCGAGGGTCGTGAAGCCGAACAGCGTCAGCTGCTCGGGCACGTCGCCCTCGCCGGACTCGACCCGGGCGATCAGCTGCCGCAGGTCGAGGGGCCCGCCGCCCTCGCCGCGGACCGCGCGCCAGAGCGCTGCTTGCCAGGCCTCGACCCCGGCCTGCTCGGCGTCGGCCGCGAGCACGGTCTCGCCCCGGCCCCAGGCGGCGAGCAACTCTGGACGGTGGAGGAGGTAGTCCTCGAAGTGCGTGGCGACCGCGCCCGAGAGCTGAACCGCCCGCCGCTCGACCAGCCCCGCCTCGGACCCGGCGGCCTGGAGGTAGGCCCGCACCGGCGCGGCCTCGGGGAGCGCCAGCCAGGCCGCGTCGAAGAGCGCGGCCAGGATCCTGGCCTGGAGCGGGTCGCGCTCGAGGAGGGTGCGTCCGTCGCCGACGAGCCCGCCGAGCACGCGGTCGAGGTAGGTGAAGTTAAGCCCGGCGGTGATCCCCAGGGCCCGCGTCAACCTGAGCTGGAGCCAGGCCTTGGTCGCGTGGCGCGGGACCACGAGGGTCGTGGGGCGGAACGGGTCCGCCTGCTCGGCCTGCAGGTGGGCGGCGAGTTGGTCGGCGAGGGTGTCGAGGGTTGGAGCGGTGGTGAAGTGCACGGAGAGAGTGTCGCAAAGCCAGCGGCAAGGATCTTGCCGGTCGACGTCACGGCTCCGCTTGGCTCGGGGCTCACCCGAACGCGTCACAGCCCACGACCAACATGACCCGAACACGCAGAGTGCGCTAGCCTGGTCGCGCTGCTTGTCCATGGGTCAACTCGAGGCTTGACCCCTGGTCAAGCCTCGGGCACCCTGGAGGTATGAGGTGGGTCGAGACCAACCGATCGTCGAGTGCAGCTTCCTGGTGCCGCTCGTGCGGAACTCGACCCAGCGGCCCCACCAGCCGCTGGTGTGGAACGCGCTGGACGACGCGCTCTACTCCCGGTTCGGCGGGAGCAGCTCCGAGCAGCTCTACCAGGCGATCCGCCCGGTCGACGGCCAGTATCAGGGCAACGAGGGCGAGCGGATCCACGACCGGAGCCTGCGCTACGTCGTGGCGATCCGCGAGGACCGCCTCGACGAGCTGCGCGCCCTGCTGCGCAGGGTCGCCAACTCGTTCGACCAGGAGTGCGTCTACCTCGCCGTCCGGGGGGTCGTCGAGTTCGTCGTCGGCGCGCCCGAAGACGGCTACCTCACGGATCTCTAGGGGGAGACCATGACCCGCTACCGCACGCTGTCGGGGCGCCGCTTCGACCTCTCCCAGCTCAGCCGCGAGGAGCAGGCGTTCCTCGAGGAGGTGTTCGCGCTCTACCGCGAGCAGCCGCCCTGGGCGCGGTTCAAGTCCCAGTGGGTCCGGCTCGGCCGGAAGCGGCTGTGGAAGCGGAAGGTCGACGTAGGCGCCGCCGCGTATCGGATCTGCCAGGACCTCGCGACCCGGCTGGGGGTGGCCGAGGGCAAGGTCGCGCCCCCCGACTATCGGGACCTGCTCGCGGACCTGATCGAGGCGCGCTTCGGCTCGCGCTACGCCTTCTGCAAGCAGACCGGGATCGACCAGGGCCACCTCAGCCGGGTGCTCGCGGGCAAGAAGCACCTGGCCCCGCACACGCTGTTCGAGGTGTTGGATTCGATCGGCGTGAGTATCGACCTGGTCGACTCCGCCGAGCTGTTCCGCCGGGCTCAGGCGCCGTTCTTGGCGGGGACCACGGCGGACCGCCTGCGGAGCCTCGAGGTTCGCGTCAGCGCGCTGCGGGATCTCGCCGCGCGGCTGGAGGGGGCGACCCCCGAGCAGCGGCGAGCCCTGGCGTCGGAGCCGAGCGCGTTCCCCGAGGCGGATCCCCTGGCGCCCTTCCGCGCCCTCCTCGCTGCGGGCGGGGACGCGACGGCGGAGGTCAGCGCCGCGCTGGAGGCCGCGTATCGCGAGCAGGCCGAGCTGGGCAAGCGGATCACGGCCGAGGCCGAGGCCCAGCGGGGGGTCGCCGGGTAGCGCCCGGCTTGCCTGGCCGCGACCTTGGTCTCTTCGAAGAACCACGCCGGCGCTGGGCCCCCGCAACCGCCACGCGAACCGATAGGGTGGCAGCCATGCCCGAACGAAAGACCGAGGAAGGCTCCACCTGGTGCGAGGCCCTGGGGATCGAGGTCCCCAGCCTCGAGGCGGTCAAGGACCACCGCGAAGCGAAGCCCTACACCCTGCTGATCGTCGCGCTGCTCGAGCGCGGCGAGCCCATGACCCTCGCCGACGTCGCCGCGCGCTTCGAGGCGGCGGGCGTGGCCCCCAGAGAGCAGGCGCTGCGCTCGCTGCAGCGCTGCAGGCCAGGGCGCGCGCCGGTCTACCGCGACGGCGAGCTCTACTCCCTCGACCCGCACGACGACGACCTCGACCTGTGGGCGTTTCGGCTCGGGCTGCGACCGCCGGAGGCCCCGGCGGTGCGGATCGTCCGCCCCCCGCCCCCGCCCCTGCCCGGCGACGACGTCGCGCTCTCGGTCGCAGAGCTGGACGAGGCCTGGGAGGACGCGGGCCCCACCAGCTGGTCGACCCAGCGCCTGGCCCTCGCGGTCCTCGACGCCCACGGGGGTCCGCTGACCCCCGACGAGGTCGCCACGTTCGTGCGCACGCGGTGTCGATACGCCCGCGTGCGCGTCAAGGACGCGGAGCGCTTCGGCCGGAGCAACTGCCCGGTGAAGGTCGTGGAGGACGGCCGCTGGGACGTGGCGCCCGGCGCGGACGCGGCGCTGCGGAGCGTGCGCAAGGCCGTCCGCGCGCAGGTGGCGGTGGCCCGACGCGCCGCCGCGGCGCGGCCCGACCCCACGGTGCTCGAGGCGCAGCGCAAGGCCTGGGAGCGACGGCGAGCCAAGCGGCGGCGAGAGCTCGCCGCCGCGAGCCGCGCCCTGCTCGTCGGCTTCCCGCCCCAGGCCCCCCAGGCCGTCGCCCTCCTCGACGTCGGCGCCCACACCGTCGAGACCGTCATGCACGAGGGGTTCGACGCGCTGCGCGAGCGCCTCGCTGGATACGACGTCCTCGGCGCCCTGAACGTCCGCGCGCTGTTGCGCGCGCTCGACTACGACCCCGGCAACCAGCGCCTGGCCGAGCTGGGCCCCCCGCAGAAGACCAAGAAGCTCAACAAGCGGGGGCGGACGCTCGAGATCACGACCAAAATGCTCGTCCAGGGGTCCTGCAACATGGGGCGGCCCTTCGGAGACCCCAAGCGGCTCGCCGCCTACCTCGAGTCCGGCGAGCTGACCAGGTTCCGCCGGCGCCTCGAGGCCGACGCCAAGGCGCTCTACGCCTACTACGCCTTCGGCCGCCTGCACGGCGCCGTCCGCCTGCGCTGGGGCTTCCTCGACGAGTGGTTCCCCGTCCCCTGGGTGCACCGCGACGAGCAGACCCTCCACGGCCTCATGCGGGAGGCACGGGAGAGCGGCGCGCTGCTGGAGGTCGTCACCGGCAGCGCTCCCGGCTGGAAGGACCCCTGGGCGCGCGCGCGGAGGGCGCGCGCGGAAGGGACGTCCGCCTGGAACACCGTGCTGTGGGGCGAAGACGACCGCCCGATCGACGCCGCCGAGGTGCAGCTGGCGCGCCTGGTCGACCCGGCGCGCTAGATCAGAGCGCGCGAATCCGAGCCCGGGACCCGGGCGGGGAACCCCCTACGTCAAGCGCGACGCCGTAGTGCGCCCTCCTGACTTGGCGGCGCGACTCCTCGCGACGCGGCTTCAGCCCTGCCACACCGCGGCGACGACCGCGTCCAGCCGGGCGGCGCTCTCCTCCCAGCGCGCGAGGACGTCCGCCTGCGCGAGCTGGCCTCCGGGCGGGAGCTGGTCTCGGCGGACCATGCCCAGGCTCTGGGGGCTCTCCCCGACCTGGCCCAGGGCCCAGGTGGCGTCCGCGCGCACGCGGGCCCGGTCGTGTTCGGTGAGGGCCACGAGGGAGGCCAGGCCGACCTTGGCCCACTCGCGCAGTTGCTGGTCCAACTCGGGGTCCGCGCCAGCCCGGGCGACGACCTCCTGCGGGGGGACGCCCTCGGCCCGGGCGCAGAGGACGGCGCCAATGACCGGGAGCACGGTCCGGCCGCGAAGCTCCGGGTTGCTCCGGATCGTGGAGAGCAGCTCGACGACCAGGGCGTCGATCTGCTGCAGGTCCTCGTGCACGGCGACGACCCTGGCTCGCGCTGCCCTGCGCGCTCGCCGGCGGCTGGCCTTCAGCTTGGCGTTGCGTCCCATGCTCAGACCAGCTCGATCAGCCCGGCGAGCTCGTCGAGGGCGCCCTCGAAGTCCATGTTCAAAGCGGCCTGGTTCACCTCGTCCTGGGTCCTGAAGCCGAGGGAGAGGTTCTCGGCGATCGCCGGCAGGGCGTGCTCGGCGAGGGCGCGGGCGTAGGGCACCTCGTGCCAGGGGACGAGGCCCTCGCTGAGGGCGACCCAGGTCCGCGCGGCCAGGCGGTTCAGCGGCTGCTCGCCGCGGCCTGCGCGGGCCTCGAGCTCGAGGTTGATCGCCAGGCGCCGGGTCACCCGCGCGCGTTCGTGGGGCTCGACGGCCTGGAGGAACTCGCCGACGAGGGCCTCGTCCGGGCGCCCCCCGCGCTCGCGGACGAAGGCGTAGGCCGCGGGGGAGTCGAAGCCGAGCCCGTCGAAGGCCAGCGAGTCGAGCAGCGCGTCCGAGCCCTCGGCCAGCCGTGGCCCGCGGGGGATCGTCGCCAGCCGGTAGGCCTCGAGGCTGGGGGCGCGGCGGGCGGGAGCGAGCGGGGCGGGCCCCAAGTGGGCGCGATACAGCAACCAGCGCCCGGGGACGGGGTGGCCCGCCGCCTCGTTGGTGGCCAGCGCGTCGGCGATCAGCTCGCGCGCGC
>Ga0070726_10003798_pt1 | contig 12487 bp, 10 predicted proteins | sample tdAd471_FD_67275 | JGI IMG/M metagenome (GOLD analysis project Ga0070726, IMG submission 67275) | Marine sediment microbial communities from the Atlantic coast under amendment with organic carbon and nitrate - tdAd47.1 | ecosystem: Environmental > Aquatic > Marine > Coastal > Sediment | place...
GGAGAGGCCCCCTGAGAGAGAGCCTTCAGCCCGTTGGGGGTGGCTCTCGCGGCTTTGCCGCGAGGGCGAGGGGGCCTCGGAGAGGCCCCCTGAGAGAGAGCCTTCAGCCCGTTGGGGGTGAGTTCTCGCGGCTTTGCCGCGAGGGCGAGGGGGCCTCGGAGAGGCCCCCTGAGAGAGAGCCTTCAGCCCGTTGAGGGTGAGTTCTCGCGGCTTTGCCGCGAGGGCGAGGGGGCCTCGGAGAGGCCCCCTGAGATAAGGACGACCCGGGCTGCGCTTGCAGCCCGGGTCGTCCCCAGATCAGATTGGGTAAAGAGGTGAGTTCAGTTGCGGCCGCTGGTCGCGTGCTCGCGCTTGCGCTTTCGGGTGCGCTCCTGCGAGCTGCGCTTGCGCGGGCGGGGGCGCGGCTGCACGTCTTCGTCGCTGTAGCTGCGCACGTGCTTGGCCTTCTTCTTGGTCCTGGTGCGGGTCTTCGTCTTCTTGCGGGGCGCTTCGCCAGACTCGAGGGCCGCGGCTTCGCGGGCCTTCTTCCTGCGGCGCGCGGCGCGGCGGGCGCGGCGGCGCGCCGCCTCCTCGTCTTCGTCCAGAGACAGCACTTCAGCGACCTCGGACTCGTCGAGCTTCAGCCGCTTGGACGAGGTCGACTGGGGCACGGCTGGCGGGGCGTCGGGCGTCGCAGCGGCCGCGGTCCCTGGGGTGAGGACCATGCCGCCTACGGTCAGGGCCAGAATCGCGATCGCCGCCAGCCCCAGCTTCGAGAGGTCCGCCGGAACGGTCTGCGCCCACCCTGCCGGATCCCCGAAGGCCTGGATCCCCACGATCCCCACGCCACAGCCCACCAACACCAAGCCGATCAGAACCTTCATTGCGCCGCCTCTTCCGAGTGATCCCACTCACCCCCAGGTTTTGGATCGGCCGTGGCGCGTTTAGCGGTTTCTCATCTTTTCTTGGAGCCCGCGCGTAAGTCCTTACGTAGCAGTCACTCCGCGGAGGTCAGGCGGAGTGGAGTCGGGGCCTCCTAGAGCACGTCCGTCCCCGGCGCGTAGTTGAGGCCCTGGGGGAATCGCACCGGGACTTCGGTCATGCCTCGACCGTAACTGCTTCGGTTTCGGTCGGCAGCGAGCTGGTCAATTGGCGCAACCCTTGATTCTGTAGCCGCTGGCGCGCACACTGAGGCCAGAGCGCGCATGCTCTACCTCTGGAGGCTTTCCGTGAAGCACCTCCTGATCTCGACCCTTCTGGCCCTGATCGTCGCCCCCTTCGCCAGCGCTGACATCGTGCACACCCGCGATGGACGGAAGCTCGAAGGCGTCGTCGAAGAGCACGGCGACCGCGTGATCGTCAAGCACCGCCTCGGGCAGGTGCAGATCCCGCGCAGCAGCGTCGAGCGCATCGAAGAGACCCCGGACGCGAAGGACGAGCTGGAGCGCAAGCGCCTTGAGCTCGCCAAGGGCACCGCTGACGAGCGCTACCGCTTCGCGGTCTTCGCCCGGGACGAGGGCTTCGACGAGGAGGCGCTGCGCGCGTTCTACGACGTGCTCCGCGTCGACACGAACCACCCCGGCGCCCGCGCGGCCCTGGGCTACGTCCAGCAGGACGGCCAGTGGGTGACCCTCGAGGACAAGTACCGCAGCGAGGGCCTCGTGCCCTACCTCGGCGAGTGGATCACCCCCGCCGAGCGCGGCGAGCGGATCGCCGAGGCCAAGGCCGAGCGCGAGGCGCGGGAGGCGGCGGCCAAGGAGGCGAAGCGCCTGGCCCGCACCGAGCGTCGTGAGCGCCGCGAGGCCGAGCGCGAGGCGCGGCGGGAGCGGCTGGCCCTCGCCAAGGAAGAGGCGCGGCTGGCCCGGGTGGAGTACGAGAAGGCACGCGCAGAGGCCGAGGCCGAGGCCGTGCGCAACGGCGTGCTCAACGGCTACTACGTGCCGGGCTACTCCTACCCGCTCTACGGTCGATACCGCGTGCTGGGCAACGGCTTCCTCTACCCTCAGTCGGGCCTCTACTGCCCCCAGCAGGGCCCCGTGCGTTACGGGCGCAGCTATCGCCGCACGAGCTTCGGCCTCGGCACCCGCTTGCGGGGCTTCTACAACGGCGGCAACTGGGGCGTGCGCTGGGGCGTCGGCTTCTAGCGCCGGCATGCCCTCGCGCCCCCTGTTCTTGCTGCTCGCGCTCGTGGCGAGCGTCGCGTTCGCCGACGAGGTCTACCTCCGCGACGGCGGGGAGATCACCGGCGAGATCGTCGACGACGGCGACCCGCTGAGGATCGCTGTGGGTAGCGGGGAGATCGTCGAGATCCCTCGCTCGCAGGTGCTGGCGGTTTGGAAGCTGAGCGTCGACGATCAGCGCGCGCTGGCCCACGCCGACGAAGCCTTGCTGGAGGGCGACCTGGACGAGGCCCTGCGCACCCTGCGCGCCCTCGCGGAGCGGCGACCGGACGACGCGCGCGCGCTCAAGGAGCTGGGCTTCGCCCTCGTGCTGGCCAACGCCGACGAAGAGGCGCAGCGCGTGCTGAGCAAGACGGCCGAGCTCAGCCCCCAGGACTTCGAGGTCCAGCTGCAGCTGGCCCAGGTGCTCGAGCGGCGCGACCAGCGCGACGCCGCGATCGAAGCCTTCGCCAAGGTGTTCGAGCTCAACCCCGTGCATCCGATCGGTGCGCGCTCGCTGGCGCGGCTGCTGGCGGAGCGCCACGCCAAGGGTGACCTCGAGCGCGCGCTGGAGGTCCTCGCCCACGCGGCTAAGCTCTCCCCGCACAACGAGGCGCTGGCCCTGGAGTTGGCCGAGCTGCGACTCCGCCGCGATCCCCAGGCCGAGGCGGCGCGCGCGGGGCTCCAGGCGTTCTGCGCTGCGAACCCCAAGGCGTGGCAGGCCGCGCGCCGGCTGAGCGCGCTGCTGATCCAGCTCGGAGAGCCCGCCGCCGCCGCGCAGCTGCTCGCCGCTCGGGTCGACTCTGCGCCCGCGCCGGTGCGCGAGCTGCTCGCGACCGAGGCCGCTTGGTACGAGTGGTTGGCGGGGGGGCGCGAGGCCATGGCGCCCCGCGGCCTCGACGTGGCCGACGTGGAGGTCGACCTCGAGCGCGCCGCCCGCGGACTGGACCTGTTGCTGACCCGCGCACCCCAGGACGCGCGGCTGGCCCTGGCCCGGGCCCGGGTCGAGCTGCGCGCCGGGCGGGAGGCCCAAGGGCGTGGCCTCGTCGAGCGCCTGGCCTTGAGCGGAGACGCCCGCGTCATGCGTGACGCCGTGCTCTTGCAGCAGGCCCTGGGGGCGCTCGAGAGCGACCCCCCTGCGCCTTCTCTGTTTGGGCCCCGAGTCAGCTTGCCCAACGCGCGCAGGCTGGCCGCGCTGGTGGGCTGGCGCTGGGAGGCCCAGCGGGCCCTGGCCCAGGCCCTCGAACGCGCGGGCGACTACGCCGCCGCGGCTAGCGCCTACGCCGCCGCTCGCGCCCGCACCCAGGACCCCGAGCTGCGCGCCGAGCTCGAGGCGGCTGCGGGCCGTGCGCAGCGCGAAGCCAAGCGCGTCGACCGCAACCGCGGCATGTAGAGCCGCGCCGGTCGCCCGCTGCCGACTCGGTGGGGCGCTAGCGGAAGCGCTGCTGGTCGAACATCTCCGGGGAGAGCACGCCGGCGACGTTGAGGATCATCAGCAGCGCGAACAGACCCAGGAACAGGCCACTGAGGACCACACCAACGATCGCCATCTCCTTGCCCTTTTGGGTCTGGGGGTTGGCGTTGATCTGCGAGATCCCGATCAAACCGCACACCAGGCCGACTAGCGGGATCGGGAGGAACAGAATGCAGCAGCAGGCGAAGACGCTGAGCAGCCCGCAGACCAGCGAAATGATCGCCAGCGGATTGAAGCTCGGCGCGACGTTGGCGTACGCGGCAGCAGCGGGGTCTCCCTCGGGAGGGCTCTCGTAGGGGTCCATTGGCGTCTCCTAGCTGGGCAGCTTACCCGAGGCCGAGTGTTGGGGGGCGGTTACCCTCCGCAGCTCGCGGTAGAGCCGCAAGGCGAATCGCCCTGCCGGACGAGCCAGGATCGGCTCGACTTCGCGCTGAAAGGACTCGGGCATTTCGCTCAGCGGCGGCATCGGCCAGCCGTATTCGGGAGGGAGCACCAGCGGCGCCAGCAGCGCGGCGAAGCTGAGGTCGGCGGCGCTGAAGCGCTCGCCCACCAGGAACGCCCTCCCGTCCTCGAGCAGGGCGTCGACCTCGTCCAGGACGCCAAGCACCTTGACCCGTGAGCGGTCTCCCGCCTCGGGGGTAATGTTCAGCGCGCGCTTCATCAGCCGGCGCAAGACCGGGAGGCCCAGGCGGAAAGCGGTGCGCTCTACCCAACCCACCTTCTGGCACATGACTGGGCGCAGGTTGTCGGCGTAGAGCAGGTGCAGGTAGGCCAGGCGTCGGACGTGGACCCCCAGCACTTCGTCGAAGCGCTCCTCGAGCTCTCGCACCCGGTCCGCGTGCTCGGTCGGGTAGAGCCGTGCCTCGGGCGCCGCCCGCGCGTCGAGGTGCTCGAGAGCCAGGGTCGAGTCCGGGTAGACCTGGCCGTCTGGCGCGATCAGCACCGGCACCGTGCGCCCGCCGCCGAGCCACCAGGCGCGAGGAATGTGCAGCGCGGGCGGGTGCGCGTCCTCGCGATACGGCACCTGAAACCGGTCGAGGGCCCAGCGGACCTTCTCGCAGTAGTGGCTGGGGCCAATCGTCACGAAGCGATACGTCATGCAGCCTCCTCAACCAAAGCAAAGAGCGGGGCTTGGAGCCCCGCTCTGCATGCGGACGCCTGGAACTAGGCTGCCTGTTTGTAGGCCGTGCGGTTCTTGATCCGCTGAATGAAGGCCGGGAGGCCCTCCACGTCGTCGCGCATGAAGTCCAGGAAGCCCTGGAGCTGGGTCTGCAGCGCTTCGCCGGTGGTCGGGCCACCGCCGCCGGCCGCCCCGACGTCGCCCAGGATCCGCTGCAAGACCGCGATCGGCGGCTCGTCGGTGCCGTTGGGGCCCATGTCGATCGCGTTGCGAATGATCTTGAGCAGCAGCAGGCCATCGTCGGCGGCGAGCAGGCGCAGGGCCAGGCGGCCGATTCCGCTGAAGCGGTTGAGCGCGGGATCGAGCTGGACGCCGACGAAGTGCAGCACCTGCTGCAGCGCGGCGTCGCTGACCGGCGAGCTCGGAGCGGCTTGCTTCTTGTGGTTGACCAGGCCCGCGGCGAGCACGCACAGCGCGCCGAAGACGTCTTCGCTGGCGTTGGGCTGCGGGGTGAACAGGTTGGCCAGGGCGTCGTTGATCACCTGCTTCTCGGGCGACGACGAGATCGCCTTGAGCAGGTCGATCGCCATGACCACCTCGCGTCCGCTGAGCAGGTTCTCGATATCGCGCTGCGACTCGGCGGCCCAGCGCGCCCGGTCGGCCGGGGTGCTCGGCATGTGGTCGGCGAGGTAGGCCAGCGCGTTGCCGAGCTCGGCCTTGAGGCAGTCGTAGCGCCAGCGCTCGACGTCGTCGGCGGGGTCGGTGGTGCCCATGTCGTCGACGTAGGTCGCGAACAGGACCTCACCGAGGCCGCTCATGACCTGCTCGAGGAGCTGGTCCGCGCCGGTCGCCTGGGCCCGGGCCGACAGCGCGTCGAGGGGCTCCATCAGGAGGTGCATCAGGGACGGCAGCTGCTGGCCGCGGCGATTGAACACCGGGGTGCTGGTGACCATGATCTCGCTCAACACGTCGGCGAGCACGTCGGCGACGACGTCGTTCTGCCCCGGCACCTGGACGCGGGTCATGTCGTCGATCACCTCGAACAGGAGCTCGACGGCGCCCGACTCGAGCAGGGCCACGGCGGTGGGCTCGGTGGGGCGCATCACGCCCTCGTAGTGCTTGCCGAGGCCGAGCATGATGTTCTTCAGCAGCGGGATCTGGTTGCGGTTGCTGAAGACCTTGGCGATCGGCTTCATGGCGTCGAGGGCGCCGCTCTGGTTGAAATCCTTGAGCGCCAGCACGTCGTCGGCGCGGATCCCCGAGCACAGCAGGCGGCGCAGGATCCCCACGTTGAGCAGGCGCTCGATGGTGTTGATGCTGATGTTGATCCCCAGCAGGCGCTGGTCACCGGCCATGGCCCGCAGGTAGAAGTCGGCCATGTTGCCGGCGAAGGGCGCGTTGCACTTGTCGGCGCGCTCCATCATTTCCAGCAGGCGCTGCATGACGCTCTTCTTGGTGGCGTCGGCCAGCACGCGGTTGTTGTAGTCGTGATACTTCATCATGCGCGCGAAGCTGGCGGGCAGAGTCTGCAGCTGAGCCTGCTGCGAGTTGAAGGCGCTCAACAGGTCGCGCATGGTCGAGGTCGACTGACCGTTGGGGCGCAGGGTGTCTTGCAGCAGGGGGAGCAGGTCGTCGAGGAGCTGCTTGCCGGTGCTCGCGGAGGTCGAGGGCGGGGTGGCCGAGGCGGCGTTCCCCGCCTGCTTGATCGCGACGATCAGGGTGTCGACCATTTCGCCGAACTTGTCGGGGTCGTTCTTGACGATCTCCGCGATCCCCTTCAGCAGGTCCCCGGTGCGGGTGTGCTTGACGAGCTCGAACTGGGCGTAGGTCAGGTCGAGGATCGGGCTGTCCGGCGAGAGGGTCTCGTAGTCGTCGGTGGGGTCGCTCGGGGTCCCGTTGTCGTTGGGGACGCGGCCGGCGAGGGAGTCGAGGATCTGCACGCTGCGGGCGCCGAGGTCCTTCTTCAGCAGCTCGCCGGCGACCAGCAGCAGCTCGGACAGCAGGGTGTGCTTGGCGTCGAAGTAGTCGTAGTAGAGCGCGCCGCCGGGGGCGAGCGCGCGGCCGTAGCTGTCGCGGGAGCCCTCGTTGCCGAAGGCCGGGATCTCGATCTCGACGCCGCTGGCGTCGACGGGCGTGCCGTTGGCGTTCACGTCGGCCGCGCCGTCGGCGTCGGCGTCGACGAAGGGCGCGGGGAGCATGCCCGAGGCGGGGTCGGCCACGACCGCCGGGTTCTTGTGCACGTCGAGGCGCACCGACCAGGCGGGCGCGCCGAGGTCGCCGAAGCCCTTCATGGGGTATTCGGCGAGCAGGGCGTCGGCGAGGTCACCGAGGCCCTGGCTGATCTGGGCCGAGCTGCCCTGCTGCACGTTTGCGTTCTGCAGGGTGCGCGAGAGCAAGCCCTGAACTTCGGCGAACAGGTTCCGCTCGCCGTTGCTGTTGCCGTTCTCGTCGACGCCGTCGTATTGCTCGAGCAGCTTGAACAGCGCGCTCGAGAGCCGGTCCAGCTCGGGGTAGGCCAGCAGCCGGTTGAGCAGGACGAAGGTGTCGCGCTGGTCGGCGAAGGAGGTCTGCTCGCCGCCGGGCTTGGAGCTCATCAGCTCCGCGATCGCGTCGAGGGTCGCCGGGTCGTTGACCAGGTCCTGGACGATCGCCTCGACGTCGGTCAGCGCGGCGTCGACCGTGCCGTCGTCCACGAGGGGCAGCAGGTCGACCAGGGTCGGGAACAGGTTCTGACCCACCGAGCTGGGCAAGATCTGGTTGATCGCGCCCACGAACTCGTCGTGGTTCAACTCGAGGGTGTCGGCCTTGGCCTGCTCACCCTTGCTCTCGTAGCCGTGGTGCATGATCTGGTAGACGAGCTCGCCGATGTTGAGGCCAGCGGTCGCGCCGGGGGCCGTCTGGGACGCCCCACCCGAGCCGCCGCCAGTGGTCTGGCGGCAGCCAACTACCCAAAACACCTGACTGAACGCCAACAACCAGGCGCCCAAGGCTTGAATCGTGTTGTTCTTGAACAGGGCCATCTTCCTTCGGCCTCCGGTCTTCTGTGCTTTTCAACGAGCTTGTGCAAACCTCGGGCCATCGCCTCGCCGGGTAAGTCCAGCCTGGGGTCCCTCAACTCATGGCTTTCAGTTCAGATAGGTCACGGTTTCCCAGAATTAGTCGACAGATTCCCCCGAATGTCGGAGATTGGTCTACCCCCGACTGGTATCGGTGTCCAGGGAGGTCGGTGTTCCACCACAAGTGCATATCAACAAGTGACTTTTGTGCCTGGCATCGAGACATTTCAGGCAACGCGACACGAAGTTGAGACGGGTTCGTGCGGGTCACGAACGATCTCTTGCTACGCCTAATCCTTGGCCATAAAGTGAGCTAACGCGGCGCGTAACAAATCATCGTTGCGAGAGCGTAGCAGGGCTGCACGGAGTGAGTCGAAAGCCTTGGTCGCGGCGCGTTGCGTCGCTCAGGCAGCTCGCTCGACCATCCCCTGGACCAGCCGTAACACGAATAAACTGGCGAAGCCGAGGACCGCGATTCCGTAGCCGGTCCAGGCGTGCTTGGGGGGGATGCCGATCCGCAGTCGGCGGCGGGAGATGTTCAGCACCAGCAGCTCGACCGTGCGCCAGCAGGCCCAGAGGAAAACCAGCGGAGCCATCGGGTTCAGCTTCACCGCCTGCACGACCCGGGCGTGGGCGAGCTGCACGAAAGCGCGGGTCAGTCCGCAGCCCCCGCACTCGATCCCCGTCGTGCGGCGATAGACGCAGATCCCTCCTCCCTGCCCCGTCTCCTGCCCGAGCAGGGCCTCGAGCGGAGCGTTCGGTCGGCCACCCGGGGTCAGCGCGGGGGTCGCCAAGGCCACCCCGAGGATGAGGAGGAACAGGCCCAGCTCGAGGCGCGTGGCGAGGTTGATCTGCTCCCGGGGTTCGCCGAGGCGCAGCCAGCGCAGGAAGGGCCGTTCGGGCGGAGGCTCCTGGGTCATGGGTTCAGTCTAGCCTGCAACTCCATGGGGGGCCTCTCCGAGGCCCCCTCGCCCTCGCAGCAAAGCCGCGAGGGCTCACCCCCAAGGGGCCTGAGGGCTCAACCAACGCAACGGGCCCGACGCACGCGCCGGGCCCGTTGAGCTGAACGCAGGTCGAGGACCTAGCTCAGGGTCACGCCCGCCTCGGCAGCGGCCGCCTCGACGCTCGCCTTGTGGGTGTCGTAGGCGAGGAACACGGTCGCCTGGGCGAGGGGCGCGGTGAACAGCACGCCGACGCCGCACGCGATCTCGCCGATGATGATCAGCACGATCATCACGATGAACAGGATCAGGAGGGGGACGATGTTGCCCTTGCCGAAGGCGAAGGCCGCCTTGAGCACGTCGCCCACGCCGGTGCCGGGCTTGTCGGCCATGATCGGCGCGGCGAAGAGGAGCATGATCCCCGGGATGCAGCAGAACACGAAGCCGAGGCCCGCGAGCATGTAGGTCAGGCCCTTGCCGACCGCGTTCTCGAAGTTCAGCAGGTCGCCGATCTCGATCTTCTTGCCCTCGTGCTTGGCCGCCTTGATCGCCGCCATCCAGTTGATGACGAAGATGCCCTGAACCGCCATGGAGGCGAAGCTCAAGGGGATCTGCAGGATCGCTCCGATCGTGGGGTCGACGACCATTTGCACCACGATCGCCGGGGCGACGACGAGCATGCCGGCCAGACCCGCGATCAGCGGCATCAGGATCGTCGGCACGAGGTTGGCCTTACAGATCTCGACGCCTTCCTTGACGCGGTCTCCAAACTTGATTTCGACAGCCACGGAATCCCCCTTATCTTTCGGTTGGCCGCGAACTCTAGCAGGGTCGAGGTAGACCGGCAACGGCATTCGGCGCTCGCTGGAGTTATCTCGGTAAAGCCTCTATAACGACGGTTCGCGCGCACCTCGGAGGTCGGCCGGTGAGCCCCTACGGATCCTTGTTCAGGGTGGCTGTTGCGCTGCTCTCGCTGTCGGGGGTGGCCTGGGCGACCAATGGGCCCAAGCTGATCGCCCTCGGGGCGCGAACGGCGGGGCGCGCTGGCGTCGACTACGCCTACGCCGACGACGGGATCGGACCCGCCACCAACCCCGCCGGCATGGCGTTCATGGTCGGCAACCGGCTCGACAACAACTGGGCGCTGTTCGATCCCCAGGTCTCGTGGACCAATAGCTTCGGGACCTTCAACGACCGCGACGTACTCTTCGCCCCCGTGCCCGCCTTCTCCTTCGGCGCGGTGTTCGACCCCTCGGCGTCGTGGCGCGTGAAGAGCGCGTTCGACATGGGGCGCTGGGGGCTCGTCGACGACGAGGGCAAGGAGATCCCGCCCGAGCCGATCGAGGGCTGGAGCGAGCTGGACGAGGACGAGAAGCTCTACGGCAGCAAGCTGCGCTTCGGGATCGGCGTGTTCCCGGTTACGGGCGGCAAGGTCCAGATCAAGGACATGCTGACCTCGGGGTTCGCGCAGCCCGTCGACTGGGAGACGGACATTCTCACCGTCGCCTTGACCCCCTCGCTGGCCTACCGCTTCAACAAGTACATCTCCATCGGGATCAACCTGCAGTTCATCTACAGCAAGTTCGAGCTCGACGGCGGCATCGCTCAGCCCTCGAGCGTGCTCCGCGACGACTTCGAGTTCGCGGCGGGCGTGCTCAGCGTCAACCCGCAGATCATCACCAACGCCGACATCGACGACGCCTTCAGCTACGGCTTCTCGGGGCGGCTGGGGATCATGATCAACCCCTTCGACCAGCTGACGATTGGGATCGTCTACCAGGAGCGGACCTACACCGCTGACTACCTGGGGCGCGCCACCGTCGACGCCAACGACGAGGTCGGGCGGCTGACCAACGGCAACGTGGGGCTGCTGCAGGTCGTCGATCCAGGGATCAACCCCAGCCTGGGGTTTGCGGGCGAATACGACCTGCGGATTCAGGAGTACGAGCAGCCGCGGCAGGTGGGCCTCGGCTTCGCCTTCCGCCCCCACCCGCGGGTCTCCTTTGGCCTCGACTACACCTTCATCGACTGGTCCATGCTCCGCCGGTTCAAGGCGCGCCTCTCCGGTGGCGACAACGCGAACCTGGACATCATGACCTCGCCCTCGATCGCGGTGCGGATCCCGCTGAACTTCCGCGACCAGCACGTGATCGCGGTTTCGGCGACGGTGCTCGTCGCCCGCGGTGACGACCTCGTGGAGAACGTGCCCAAGTGGGCGTTCATCATGCGCGCGGGCTACAATTACTCGCGGACCCCGGTCCCCGAGAACGCCACGCTCCCGCAGCTCCCGGTGATCAACGAGCACCACCTCGCGCTGGGGTTCTCGTTCCAGTGGGGGCCCCAGATCGAGCTCAACTTCGCCTGGGAGTGGCAGCTGCCCAACGAGCTGGAGACCGGCCAGCACATCGGCGACTTCACGCTCTCGGACTCGAGGCAAGAGGTGGAGATCATGGCCTTCCACTTCGGGCTCGGCGTCAACTTCTAGCCCAGCGTGAACTCGGCGAGCACGGGCCCACTCCTCGCCCGCTACCTCAAGCACCGTTGGATCCATGACGTCGCTGACCTGCTCGAGGCGAGCTCCGCGGCGACGTTGGCCTTCGACGACGTGGACATGACCTCCGACTGGGGCGAGCTTCGGCGGCTGGCGAACCTCCACGCCCTCGAGCAGCTCTGCCTGGCCTGGCTCGAGGCCGACGCGGTCGCGGACGAGGGCGTACTCGCCGCGCTGGCCCCGGAGCTCGAGGGGGAGCGCGCCCAGGCCTTCCTCCAGCTGGTCGCGGGCAACCTCGCCTTCCACCTGCGCTCGACGCCGGCGCTGCAGGCTTGGCTCGGCCGAGCGTGCGCGGGCCGACCCTTTTCGCCGACCCTCGCGGTGCTGGGACGGTTGCTGGTCCGCTGCCGGGGGGCGCGCGCGATTCAGGGGTGGCTGGGCGAGGTGGACGAGGCGAGCCGCGACGAGCTCGCCGCGACGTGCCAAGCCTTGCCCGCTCCGAGGGTCGACCTCGTGCTCGTCGAGGGCGAGCAAGAGGCCGTCGAGCGCGCGCTGCCCGCCGCCTGCGGCGGCGAGCGTCGCGCCTACAGCCGCGCCCCCGAGGGCGCCCTGCGCCACGCGATTCTTCCGGCGCTCCGCGGGTTCTGCGCCGTGCTCCGCGAGGGAGACCGGATCGAGCGCGGGGTGGCCGAGCGCATGCGCAACCGGCCCGGAGTCAAGCGCGTCGCCTGGCTAGGCCTCGGTGGAGAGACGCCGGAGGTGTGGGTCCACGCCCCGGGCAGCGCGGTCGAGCTCCCGGAGCCCCCGCTCTGCGCCGACGACGTCGCCGGGGTCGCGCGGGCGCTGGGCGCGGTGGCCCTCGACCCCGAGCACCCGCGGGCCCCCGAGGCCTGGAGCTTCGCGCACTACGCCGAGCTTCGCCGCCCTGGCGTGCGCTACGTGGCCGTCCTCGCCTGAAGCGGGCTGCTAGCGGCCGACCGTCAGCGGTGGCTTGGCGGGTGGCGCGGCGGGCTGTTGCGGGAGCGGGCGGGCGCGAATCAGTTGCGCCGCGTTGGGGTTCCGGTTGCGGCGCACCGAGCGGCGCCGGTTGCGGAGGAACTTGAGCTCGGCCTCCTGCTCGGCGACCCGCTCGTCTTGCTCGGCGGTGCGTTGCTCTTGCGCTTCGAGGCGCTGCTCCAGCTCGCGGATCCGCGCCTCGGCGTCCTCGTCGGCCTCGGGTGCCTGCGGGCGCAGCCCGCTCGCGTCGGCGATCCGCTGCAGGCGTTCG
>Ga0070726_10003803_pt1 | contig 12471 bp, 8 predicted proteins | sample tdAd471_FD_67275 | JGI IMG/M metagenome (GOLD analysis project Ga0070726, IMG submission 67275) | Marine sediment microbial communities from the Atlantic coast under amendment with organic carbon and nitrate - tdAd47.1 | ecosystem: Environmental > Aquatic > Marine > Coastal > Sediment | place...
GGGTGAAGATTCTGGAACAGGAGTATGCTTTACCAGAGATGCTGGAACCGGGGAAAACGTGTTCAATGGGGAATACCTCATCAACGCCCAAGGGGAAGATGTGGTCGCTGGCGTTCGTACACCTCAGCAAATTACTTTGTTGGGTTCTCAACGTTGGGCCAAACTTGCCCGAGTGGAGGAGGAAGAACGTAAAGAAAGCTACCCGTCGTTGGAAGAACTAATGCCCGATATTTACAAGGAACTTTTTGAGTATCAAAATAAACTGGAAACACACTACCAAGATATGCAGGATATGGAGTTTACCATTCAACAAGGTAAACTCTGGATCTTGCAGACTCGTAATGGTAAACGTACCGGTGCTGCAATGGTAAAAATTGCAATGGATTTACTTAAAGAAGGATTAATAGATGAGAAAAAGGCCCTAATGCGTATAGAGCCCAATAAACTGAACGAACTTTTACACCCCATCTTTGATCCCGATGCTTTGGATGAAGCCGAAGTAATAGCTCAAGGTTTACCAGCATCACCGGGTGCAGCAACTGGACAGATTGTTTTCTTTGCTGATGAAGCGGATAAATTTAAAAACAGTATTCTGATTAGGGTTGAGACTTCCCCCGAAGACGTGGAAGGTATGAATGTGGCCAAAGGTATTGTTACCGCACGTGGAGGTATGACCTCCCACGCAGCAGTAGTGGCTAGGGGAATTGGTAAATGCTGCGTTTCAGGTGCAGGTGCCTTAAAAATCAATTACAAGACAAGGACCCTGAAAGTTGATGGGCATGAATATCATGAAGGTGATTGGATTTCCATTAACGGTTCTACAGGTAACATCTTGGAAGGAAAGGTTGGCACAAAAGAACCAGAATTGAGCGGTGAATTTGCTGAATTGATGGATTTATCGGACAATTATGCCACTATGGAAGTACGAACAAATGCCGACACACCAAAAGATGCCCTGATTGCCCGCAATTTCGGTGCAAAAGGTATTGGTTTAACCCGTACCGAGCATATGTTCTTCGAAGTGGACCGTATCAAGGCCATGCGAGAAATGATTTTGGCCGATACTATCAAGGGACGTAAACTTGCTCTGAAAGAACTACTTCCCATGCAGCGTAACGACTTTGAAGGAATTTTCAGAGCAATGGAAGGATACCCTGTTACTGTTAGATTACTGGATCCACCATTGCATGAGTTCGTACCTCATCAGTTAGCCACCCAAAAAGAGCTTGCCGATGACCTTCATATTTCCTTATCCTCAGTAAAAAGTAAGGTAGCTGAACTGGAAGAGTTTAACCCAATGATGGGGCATAGAGGATGTAGGTTGGGAAATACCTATCCTGAAATTACTGAAATGCAGACCCAAGCTATTTTGGAAGCTGCATTAAAGGTCAAGAAGGATGGTATTCCCGTTAAACCAGAAATTATGGTTCCCTTAGTTGGTACCGTTGAAGAGTTTAAACAACAAAAAGAGATAATCGATACTACAGCACAAGAAGTTTTCAAAAAACGTAAGGATAGCGTAGCGTATTCGGTAGGTACCATGATCGAAATACCAAGAGCTACCTTGATTGCCGACAAGATTGCTGAAATTGCCGACTTCTTCTCTTTTGGAACCAATGACCTTACACAAATGACCTTTGGATATTCTAGGGATGATTCAGGTAAATTCCTGCCCGTATATCTTGAAAAAGGTATTCTAAAAGCTGATCCTTTTGAAGTACTAGATCAAGAAGGTGTAGGCCAATTGGTAGAAATGGGAACTCAACGTGGTCGCACAACAAAACCCGACCTTAAGGTCGGTATCTGTGGAGAACATGGTGGTGAACCTAGCTCAGTTGCCTTTTGCCACAAAGCAGGAATGAACTATGTGAGTTGTTCACCCTTTAGGGTGCCAATTGCCCGAGTAGCAGCTGCACAGGCAACAATATCTTAAATGTAAATAATTGACCATTCTGTTTTTTAATCCCTGGTTTTTAATCAAATAAAAGCCGGGGATTTTTTGTATGTAATTAGAATGAATTAACTTCTTCATCTAAAACCCAACCACCATGACCAAGCTCTCCATTCTTTTTTATAGTTGTTTTCTATTATTTATTTCCTGTAATCCCGTTGAAAAATCAAAATACAACATTGCTGTAAGTTTTGATGAAGCTGTAAGTATCGAAAGTAAAGATGGGCGTCTATTATTGATGCTTTCTACGGATGACAGTAAGGAACCACGTTTTCAAATCAATGATGGTTTAAACACTCAACTCATTTTTGGAATGAATGTGGATGGCATGTCGGCAGGCGAATCCATTGCATTTGATGAAACCGTTTTTGGCTACCCCTACCCCAGTTTATCCGATGTTCCTCCTGGAGAATACAATGTGCAGGCACTTTTACATGTGTACGAAACCTTCAATTTATCAACAGGACACACCGTAAAACTTCCTATGGACAATGGCGAAGGACAGCATTGGAACACCTCACCGGGGAACCTATATAGCAAGCCTTTTAAAATAACTGTTGGGGAAAACGGTATTGAAAATGTTTCGGTTATAATGGATCAAGAAATTCCACCGATTCCAGAGCCAGAGGATACCGAATGGATCAAGCATATCAAAATCAAATCGGAAAAATTATCTGAATTTTATGGGAGAGATATGTACCTGGGTGCTCATGTATTGTTGCCCAAAGGTTTTGATGAACATCCCGAAGCCAAATATCCGTTGATGGTCTTTCACGGGCATTTTCCAAGCGATTTTGGAGGTTTCCGCACCACGCCGCCCGACCCAAACTTGGAACCTGAATATTCGGCACGGTTCGATCTGGACGGCTATAATATTATACAACAACAGGAAGCGTATGATTTTTACAAAAGATGGAACGAACCTGATTTCCCTCGTTTTCTAATTATTGAAATTCAGCACCCTACACCCTATTACGATGATTCTTATGCTGTAAATTCCGCAAGCCAAGGGCCCTACGGAGATGCCATTACTTACGAATTGATTCCAGAAATCGAAAAACAATTTCGGGGTATGGGAGAAGGTTGGTCCCGTTTTCTTTATGGTGGTTCCACAGGTGGTTGGGAAGCCTTGGCCGTTCAAGTGAAATACCCCGAGGAATACAACGGTTGTTTTGCGGCTTGTCCGGATCCTATCGATTTTAGGGCCTATTGTCTTACCAATATTTATGAAGATGACAATGCGTACTACTACGATTCCACACATAAACAATTGGAGGTTCCCTCCCATCGAAATTATCTGGGAGATATTCAATCCACCTTGCGGCAGGGGAACCACCTAGAGTTGGTATTGGGCGATAAATCCAGATCCGGGCAACAATGGGATATTTGGGAAGCCACGTACTCTCCTCAAGGAGATGATGGCTACCCCGTACGGATTTGGGATAAAATGACTGGTGATATTGACCACGAAGTAGCAGAATATTGGAAAGAAAACTACGATTTACGGCATATTATGGAACGTGATTGGGACAAATTGGGGCCCCAATTAAAAGGCAAAATCCACATCTACTGTGGAGATATGGACAATTACTATTTGAACAATGCCGTGTATTTAATGGAAGACTTTTTAGAGAGCACCAGCGAACCTTATTATGACGGTGAAGTTTTGTACGGCGACCGTGCAGAACATTGTTGGAACGGAGACCCTGACCAGCCCAATGCCATCAGTCGTTTACGATATAACTCCATGTACGTACCAAAAATTATGAAGCGAATTGCCGAAAGTGCTCCACAAGGTGCAGATTTGACCAGTTGGAGATACCAATAAATCAATGATTACATTCTTTAGAAAAATTGAATAACCACTCCTCAACAAAGGAAAAATTGAAAATTATCTGAAATACGCCATTGGTGAAATTGTTGTGGTTGTCATTACATTCTTAACCTCTTCATAGGTCAACAATAAAATGTAAAGCAATTGGCCCAAGCGTTTCCAATCAAGCTCAAGATTCTCATATTCCCTTTAAACTAATCTATATCATAGGATAGTACTTTGAATCATATTACCTTCTTGAGGTGAAATTCAAAGTCTATTCCAATGGAACCTACTAAACCAATAACGCGAGATGGTCCCAATGACGGTAAAAAAGTCTTTCGGGAGTTAAAGACGTGTTCTCGAACCTTTTTCTATATTCTGAATCGGCAATTTGGCCATCTAAAGGAACTCGAAGAACGCGCCTCCGATTCTTTGGCAGGAGGTATTATGCAAGAAGGTCATCAATGCGGTATGCTGTGGGGGGCATCATTGGCCGTGGGTGCCGAAGCGTATCGGAGATGTAAAAATCAAAAACAAGCCATTACTGTGGCCGTAAATGCTACCCAAAAAATAATGAACTCTTTTAAACAGCGAGAGCAGACTATAAATTGCCGTGAGATTACGCATTGTGATTTTTCCAGTAAACTCAGCATGGCCAAATACTTTTTCACTGGTAGATTTTTACACTGCTTCAATCTAGCGGAAAAATGGGCTCCTGAAGCCGTAAAATCTGCCATGGAAGGACTATCTGAAAATAATGATGAAACATCCAAAGAGTGTCTTAGCTGTGCCACCGAAGTCGCAAAAAAAATGGGAGCCAGCGATGAGGAGTCCATTATGGTGGCAGGATTTGCAGGAGGTCTTGGGTTAAGCGGTGCTGCATGTGGTGCATTGGCTTCGGCTATCTGGATGAAATCCCTTAAATGGTGCCATGAGGTAGCTAAAAAATCATCAATGGACAATCCATATGCAAAAGAAACCTTGGATGCATTCTATCAATATACCAACGCAAGGATTTTGTGTTCCCAAATTACAAATGAGCAATTTAATAACCTCGGGGGGCATACAAGGTTTTTAAAGAATTCTGGATGTGAAGGTCTCATAAATGTGCTCTCTAATTCTTAAAAAAGAATGGAACTCTTAAAAGAAAATATTATCCCATGGTCCATAAGCAATGGTATCGCCCTAGTTATTTTGGCAACTGCTTTTCGATGGACAAAACTAACCCGATTGCTTTTATTTATGGTATTTGCCTGGGCTTGCTGGCTAAATTATAACACTGCCCACAAAACCCCAGATGATTATTTGATTTATGCCACTTTCACCCCTTTTGAAATGTACCACAATTTTATAGTCCATTGGTTCAAGTCCAATATTGTTCCAACGGTTACCTTAATATCGATTGGGCAGGGACTAATTGCTCTAGGTATAACATTAAAAGGTTTGGTGGTTCAAATTGCATGTGTGGGAGCCATTCTGTTTTTTATTGCAATCGCACCATTGGGGATTGGGTCTGCTTTTCCTGCAACGCTTATAGCTGCAGCAGCTACCATACTGATTTTAAAAAAGGATAATTTGAACTATTTGTGGCATTTCAAAAGAAAGTAACCGTTGTCACCAAAAATTTTAAAATACAATATGAATTAAAATATAGTTAATCTAGAAAAACCTACAATCAAAATGAAAAAAAGAGAAGAGTACAGGAAATACATTTTTATGGGAATAGTGGTAATCTCATTGGGAATTGTTTTCTCAACCACCTTAAAGGACAACGTTGAACCATTGGGAAATGTTCTTGTGGCTGTTGGGGGATTATTGTTTATTGTTGGCATGAGCAAAAAGAAGAGAGAAGAAAAAGAAAGGGACAATAACTAAAAACATCAATTGCCCAATTTAGGCTCTAACCACAACCAACCCAAACACAAAAGCAGTATCATATAAAACCATATTGGGGAAATAGGCTCCAATTCCTTATGTGAAGAAGAGGCTATGCGCTTAAAGTCCTTTTGAGCTCCAAATTCCCAATAGTTTGTTTTCAACCTTTCGGAAAGGGTAATCGACTTTCGCTGATTTTTATCAAAAACAAAATATGAAAACTTGCTAACGGTATCATTGGAAACCTCTATGGTATTCCATCCCGATTTTCTTGGGTATTTAACCCCTTTCCACTTACTGGGCACCAAACTATTTTGAATCAAAGGGATGTGCGCTCCTTCGTCGGTGGCGACCTCAATTCCATTCATGGAAGTTCGAACCTCAAATTCAAATGGCTCATTAATTCTTGGAGTTTCTGTAATCGCTTTCCAAGCGATTTTTTGTTTTTGTTCTTTAGTGATGCTCTTTAAGATTTGTGTCCAAATATTGGCATACAGCGCTTCGCTTCCATCTAAAATCCATTGATAGGTATTTTGAAGTACCGTGGCACCTATTTTACCTTTTTCCATCGGAACATAAGCCGCTACCTGCACCGAATCAATCATAATTTTTTGAGTTCGGACATCATTTTTAAATTCAAAAGGATATTTCTGTGCGCTTTGGACAGGCACTCCCAAGGTGATTTCAGTAATAAAATCCCGATCAAACTGAAACGGAGATTGCCTTTGAGTCAGTCTGAACAAGCTCTCATTGGGTTGGATAAATACACCTAGGCCATGTATCCTCATTGCTTCCTCCATTGCTTCTTTTGAACTTCTTCCGAGAGCTATATAGGAATCGGTATCGATAACCAATAGATCATATTCTTTTAAATTCTCCTCAGTAAAACCATAAATGGGGTTTGAAGCCCCATTGAAATATTCGAACTTGTATTTACCTTTGGTAAGTTGTGTGCGTGCCATCACCTGATGCCCCTTGTCAGTCAAGAAGTTTTTTAGGTATTTGGTCTCAAAAGTCGGAAAAGTGTTGACCATCAAAATCTTTAAGGGCTTCCCCTCCACCACTTGAATGGGAAGCGGTTCTTCAGATATGATATTTCCTTCACTATCTTTTTCTAAAAGACGATAAACAAATTGTCCACTTGCCTTAGGTTCTGCACTTAACTGAATCCGTTGTTCGTTAACCTCTTCAAAAGACACAGAATCCAAAGGGTTCCCTCCATTATCAGCTAAAATTGCCCAATGTCCAGTTTTTGGATTGGAATGTTTGGCATTTAGATGAAGTTTTTCTCCAAATGGAATTTTATTTTCATGAGAGATAGTTGTCCATCCTTCAATCTTCTTACCTCCCATAAAGGCGATGGATTTATCTTGTAAGCGCCATACATCAAAAGGCGCCAAACCTTGGCCTAAAAGAAATAAAGAATCCACATCTTTCAAAATTGAAAATGGTGTTCCCTTGGTATATTCTTCTGTTTGTATTCGCTTGTAAATAGATTTTAAACTATCCAACTGGGCAGGCCGATACCCTTCGGTGAGAACAATGCCCTTTCCGCTGGTCGATTTTTGCCAGGTACTTGGCTTTAGGACTATCATTACCAATGAAACTATCGCTAAAAATGCCGCTACAAGCTTAACCCAAAACCTTCTTTCCTTTCGCTGCGACCATTCTTTCCAGATGAAAACGCCCCACAGCACCAGACCAACCAAAATTACTGGCCACAAAAGATTCTGGTTTATAAATACCGACCCATCACTCATAAATGGTCAATTCTTTTAGATACAACAAATTGATTTCGTCTTGATATCCTGCCTTTTTCATCGGATTGTCCTCCGCTTCGGGAAGTACTTCCAAAAGATTTTTTTGAACCTCTTTATAATTCTCTTTGGTTCTATTTGCTACCTTTTCAAGGTCACGAAGGCCCTGCAACACTTTTAGATATGTAAACGGGTCCGAAATGGCTTTTTGCGCCAATTCGTTACCTGCTACCACAAAGAGTGCACTATCCTTATTATTGAACTGTTTTTCATCTTGAGCCAAGAGTTCCAAAAGAGCTATAGCTTCTCTTGTTGAAGCAAAAGACATTTGGTATTCAAATTCTTCCTTTTTGTTATAATTTTCGATATCCTCGATATCACCGCTCAATCTGTTTTCTTCTTTAATGGGCGGTGGGTCAAACCCAATACGGTGCACATAAATTCGGGCACTATTTTTTATATCCTGAATTATTTTGAGGGCATCATATTGATAGGGTAATGACTTCTCAGGTTCATAAAGTCGTAAATGGAGCTCAGCGTCCCACATAATACTCAATGCATCCCTAAGCTTTGCTTTCAAGGATTTTTCAAATAGTGTGGATGCTTCTGGGTCCGAATGATTGTGCACATAATTGTGCAACGGGTCCTCCTCTTCTTCCTGGGCTTCACTTTCGTGGTCGTGTTCTTCCACTAAATTGTGTTCGTTTTCACTGTCGTGTTTGTGGCTGTATCCATCCAGAAGGTCTTCCTCGCCTTCCTCACCAGCATGGTCATCATCGTCTCCCTCATTTTCGGTAGATGATACTTGACCGGGAGCCGCTTGCATTTCGGTTTCGTCTCCCATAAACTGCCCATACTTCAAGCGTAACTGCTTTTGGTCAAAGCCCAATTCGTTGCTCCTAAATTTGAAGTCTTTTTCAGAAATGTTGGGTCTATCTGCAATGAGTTTTTCGGTATCGATAATCAATTGGCGTTGGCTCCTAAAATAGTCGGGCATTAAATCCACGCCCAAGTTGCCCTCTACAGTAAATTCATCTGTTATGGTATCTCGAATTACGGCAAAATAGGTTTCGCTACGTGCAATATTGGGTGTTGGCGTCTTTTGATCCAAAGCCTCCACATAAAAATACAATTCATCCCCCGGGTCCATTTTAAGGGCATCCAAATCCAAGGGCTGCTGCAATTGGATTCGTTTATTCCCTTTGGGAATAGCCCTGTCAAAACGAACGGTTTCCTCTCGAAATTTAACCGATTCACCGGAACCTTTACTCACTGTTGCAATAATGTAGGCATCATCAATTCCAAAATCATCAGAAATGTTGGTCATCAACATCAAACGTTTGTCATCATCAAACTCAAAATAAGTGTAGTTGTCCAACCCTTCAATTTGGACCATTGGTGGTTCATCGGTCACCATTTCCAAAGAATACAAATCGCTTACATAGTCATTCCCATCCAAATCTTTGAAGGTAAAACTGTAAAATCCTGATGCTTCCAAGGTCTTGGTCAACCGATACGATTCTTGAGTTTTTGTAAAACCAATGCGTTCACCCATCAAATCCATTTCCACTTCTTTTACATCTCCATCAAATTCAAGGTTCCATATAATTCTAGAACCTTCCACCGCCTTAATATTTGGATTAGTGGTGTTCGATGTTCCTTTTCTCGTATAAGAGGGGTATTGAATAGCAATATTGGTCTCTATCAATTGGGGGGTCTCGACAGTAGTGGACAGACTGTCTTTGGGAGCAAAAGTGATTTGTTCGGTATTTGATGAATTTCCTCCCGATGGATTTCCGAACATGGTCAGCATAAAACTACCTGCAAGTCCTAAAAGAATTAGACCAAACATGGCAAGGGTTGCCTTAAACAAGTTATGGGGTGGTCTCAATTTGGATAAAACGGGTTCCAATTGCGAGGCTACTCGATATTGCTGTAATTTGGACAGGTCGGAAAGCTCATTGCCAGTCGATAATAATAGTCCGCTACTGAATCCTGCTTGGGGTACATGGGCATCAATATAACCTACAGCATTTTCTGAGCTTATTTTCCAAGGTTTTAAAAACCAAAAGGCAACTCCCAATGCCATTAGCAAACCAAGAATTCCATAGAAAATATTATGGGTCGACCGGTATAGAAAACCACCAAATCCAACAGCATAAAGCAATCCTTCCAAATATTTGGATTGCTGCCATCGTTTTTGAAATTGTTTTATCGCCCCTGCTCCCATTATTGTTTTTTATAGTTTGACATCAAACGTTCAACAATCATCAGCGCAGCGAGAATGTAGAATACCCAGAGGGAAATATCAAGCAAAGTGGCTCTCTCTCTTTTTCGTTTTGGTTCCACATAATTGGGTTTAAGTTCAGCTTCGTCCAATTGTCTTGCATCTGCATTGGCCACCACAGCTTTTAAATCATTGTCCAGCGCTAAAATTTGGAGTAACTGTTCGGGCAAGTGTTGGTCGACCGTGTTTTTGGGGTTCAATCTTGATGTTAGATAAAACAAATTTCCCCGAGGTCCCGATGCAATTAATTGTTTGGCCAACGGATTTTCTTGATAAACCAACCATTTACCTTCTGAATCATTCTTAGGTTCATTGTGCAACCAAATATTCAAATCAGCTTGATTATTCGTTGGTTCATCTTCTTTGTGAATAACGATTTCACGCTTCAAAAATGTCGATAATGCGCTGAATGATGCCTCAATATATTTTCCTTCGCGCTCAAAACCTTCCTCCACGTACAAATTGATTTGAAGCGTATCCAATGTTTTCAATGGAACTGTTTGTGGTTCTTCCGAAAGTAATCGAAGGCTATCGTTACTGATGTTAAAACCTTCATCCAATACTTTTTTGTAAATTTTTGTTGTTCTACCGTTGCTTGAAGTAGTTATCAATTCAACTCCTGATTCACGATTAAAAGCCAGCAAGGGTCTATCTTGTGTTTCCTCAAGTTCCATAACCACCCAATGGATTTTCTTTTGGGTATTTGGTCGCATCGACTTGACTCCTTTGACCAGTGCCTTCGTAAATACTACAATACTATCCGAACGCAACGAATCCATTTTTTGCACTAATTGCCAATAGTTGGGCTGTTCCTTGTCCGATTGATAATCGGCATCATCTTCCCACTCAGGAAAGCCATTTTTCAATAGAAAAACGGGGGAATCCTCTTGTAAGCTATCCAAAACAGAGCTGATGGATGCTTCATTGGCAATGGAAGCCTCAACTATGTAAGTAATTTGTTTTTGATTGCCTTTGGTACGCCATTGTGGGCCTTCCATCAATAAAACAATCAAAGCAATAATAAACATTCGTAGCAATAGTAGTAACCATTCATTTAATTGAATGCTGCTGGATTGCCGCGAATTGGATTCGTCCAATAACCGGATACTTCCAATTTTTATGGTATTTGCCTCCTTTTTGCTCCACAAATGGATGGCCAAGGGAACCAAAAGTCCCAAAAGTGCCCAGAGATATGACGGATTTGCAAAAACCATTTACACTAATCGTATTCGTTCTTTTAAAAATAGTTGCAATGCTTCGCCCAAGTTATCATCCATTCTAAAAAGGTGGTAATGGACCCCTTGGGACAGCAATTGCTCTTTGGTTTGATTTATTTTTTGATCCAAAGCTTTTAAATAGGCTACTTTGGCCTTGTTTACATCTACTTTGACCTTGGCTCCAGTTTCCAAATCTTCAAAAGTGACGGACTTTTTATAATTAAAATCCATTTCTTTTCCAGACATAATTTGAAGAACGACGACCTCATTTTTGGCAGTCTTCAGGTTTTTTACAAAATCGGACAGTTCGGAAACATCTTCGTACATATCCGTCAGGAAAAACACCAGCTCCTTTTCTCCCCTATTGTGGATTCTTCTGGATGCAATAGGGAGTTCTGGCCATTTCCCCTTGGTGGATATCTTCAAAAGTTCCAACAACAATCGGTTGAAATGTTTCTTATCTGCTTTGGGATAAATGCTCACAAAATCATCTTCGTTGAGTGCAAAAAGGCCCACCGAATCGCCTTGTTTTTGCGCCATATGTGACAAACAAGCTACCATAATCCGAGCGAATTCCAATTTGGAGATGCCGCCCTCTTCGTGCTCCATGGAAGCACTCGCATCTACAATAAACTTAACGGTGACGTGACTTTCCACTTCGGATTGTTTGATGTAATACCTACCTGAACGGGCCAACATCTTCCAATCGAGTAATCTCAGGTCGTCCCCTGGTTCATAACCACGGTATTGACTAAATTCCATTCCAGGGCCCACGCTCTTGCTCCGGTGCAAACCGGAGGTATATCCTTCCACCACAATGCGCGAAATCAAGCTAAGGCCCGATACCGTATTGATGACTTCAGATTTTAAAAGGTCATGGTAGTCCCTTTTCGCCATTATTTATCCCTTAATTGAACTGCTTTTAGTATTTCTTTTGTGACCGTATCCGAGGTAATTCCTTCGGCATCGGCCCTAAAGTTGACCAGCACCCGGTGCCGCAATACCGGCAAAGCAACCGTTTGTAAATCATCCAACGTAACGGCCAATCTGCCTTCTAAAAGTGCATTCGCCTTTGCAGTCAAAATCATCGCCTGGCCTGCACGAGGGCCTGCGCCCCAATCCACCCATTTTTTAACGTAATCCACAGAAGTTGTATCCGGTCGGGTGGCACGAATTACATCACTTACGTATTGTATTAACCCATCACTAATGGAAACTTCTCGAACCAGTTGTTGCAATCTTACAATGTCATCGCCAGAAAGCACCTTATTCAATTGGGCTTTTTTGGTTCCCGTAGTGGCTTTTAAAATTTGCGTTTCCTCCTCATCTGTTGGATATCCTATTTTGATGTACAGCAAGAATCTATCCTGTTGTGCTTCCGGCAATACAAAGGTTCCCGATTGTTCAATAGGGTTTTGCGTGGCCAGAATAAAGAAAGGTTTATCCAAAGGGTATGTTTTGTCTCCATAGGTTACCTCAAACTCTTGCATCGCTTCCAAAAGAGCTGCCTGTGTTTTTGGAGGTGTTCGGTTAATCTCATCTGCCAAAATGATATTAGAAAAGATAGG
>Ga0070726_10003810_pt1 | contig 12455 bp, 15 predicted proteins | sample tdAd471_FD_67275 | JGI IMG/M metagenome (GOLD analysis project Ga0070726, IMG submission 67275) | Marine sediment microbial communities from the Atlantic coast under amendment with organic carbon and nitrate - tdAd47.1 | ecosystem: Environmental > Aquatic > Marine > Coastal > Sediment | place...
AGCCACAGCGCAGCGATGGCAAAACCGAATGGAACAGTCAGCCCCACATAGCCGACGTAGAGAACCGGAGGATGGATCGCCATGAGGATGTGGTTCTGGAGGAGGGGGTTCGGCCCACGCCCCTGCAGCGGACCCACGGCATCGGCCAGCGGCCACCACGATGTGGCTGAGCACACGCCACCGGCGACTTCGGTGCACACCGCGAACGGGTTCGCAGCAGTCGCCATCAACCCGAACCAGAAGACAGCGACCGCCCCCATCACGCCGAGCGCCAGGATGCCGAGTTTGTCGTGCGATGCCTTTGATCGGTACACGAGCCAAATGAACAGGGCAAGAAAGAGACCCCACAGAACGATCGAACCCTCAAGGGCCGCCCAACCGCCGGCAAACAGGAAGACAATCGGCGTCGTGGTTGCGGTGTTGTTTGCGACATAGGCGATCGAGAAGTCGTGCGTCAGAATGCCGATTTCAAGCAGCACGAAGGAAGCGACGGAGGCTCCGACGAGCACCCGCGTGGGGAGCACGATGACAGTCCGATCACCGGTTGCGGCACCCCGGATGCCCTGCACAACCAACACTCCGGCTGAAACAAGGGCAACGACGACAGCGCCATACCCAGCTGCGGCGATCATGTTTCGCTACAGGCGTGGCGTTCCGTGTCGTAGTGGGTGTCGTCCGACCGATACTGCTCATCGTGCTTGACGAGCATCGTGTCAGACACAAACACCGTTCCGTCCCATGTGCCTTCGACGACAACGCCGATGCCTTCTTGGAACAGTTGGGGCGGGACGCCAGTGTGCTGCACCGTCACCGTGGTGTCACAGTCTGCGACCTGGAACGACACCGTCTCCCCTTGGTCAATCACGGAGTCTGGCTCCACGCGACCACCAAGCCGCAGTCGCTCCGGGCTCGGGTCCCGCTCCTGCACCTCGGCCGGTGTGTTGTAGTAGACGAGGGAGGCGCTGAGGTTGACAAGTAGGAATGCGAGGATGGCCACAAGCACGACGGCCGGTATCACGAAGCGTGCGTAGCGTTTCATTGATCAGCCCCGAGGCGTTGCTTCGCCTTGTTGATGCGGGTCGCGATCGAGGCCGCAAAGACGACGAGCGCTACATAAGTTGCGGCGAATGCAAGCCCAACCCAGTTCCACTGCTCTGCGATCTCCATCAGGAATCACCTCCGAGCGACGGAGCGACCACCGCTGCGCCTGCGACCGGCCCAAGGTCGGATTGATCCATCAGGATCACCTCTTCCTCTAGCTTGGCGAGCTCGACGAGCTTCACCATCATCGCTACGTACATCACGCTGAACATTGCAACGGCGATAAGCAGTGTGAGGACCATCGGTGTGTCCATGTCGACAGAGGCCGGTTTGAGCAGCGATGGTGTCTGGTGCAGGCCCCGCCACCACACAACCGAAAAGTGGACCAGTGGGAGTTGGATGACGGCAAGGACGCCGAGAATCGCGGAGCGTCGTGCTCGTGCCTCGAGATCGTCGGTGGTTCGCCGCAACGCGAGGTAGCCGAGGTACACAAAGAACATGATCGCGGTCAGCGTGAGGCGAGCATCCCAGGTCCACCACACGCCCCAGGTCGACTTCCCCCAAATCATCCCTATGACGAGGGTCATCCCCGTGAAGAGGACGCCGACTTCAGCGGAGCTTGCTGCGATCCGATCCCACAGCAGGTTCTTCTTCCAGAGATAGAGGGCCGATGCGAGCATCGTCACGCCAAACGACACATACGCGAGCCATGCGGCAGGCACGTGAACGTACAGAATCCGCGACAGCTCTTCTTGCACGGCATCTGCAGGCGCAACGAACGAAGCCACGAGGGTGATGAGACCAGCGACGCTCATCGCAATCCACGGCCATATCGACGACTGGGCAGTGTCCGAGGGACTCTGTGCCGTGGTCATCCAGTCTCCTGTAGTGGTCGTGCGGTCAGGACTCCGGCAATCGAAAGCACTAGCACTATGACGATCAGCATCAGAATCCATGTGAGGATACTCTCGCCAAGCCGTAAGCCCTCGAAGGACTGCGTCGCAGCGATGAGCAGCGGGACCGACATCGGTGCAACGATCAAAGGCACAAGGGCAGCTGCAGAACGGCCGGTCGAAACGATGCCAGCAGCCAGCGTTCCGAGCAGAGAGAGCCCGGCTGCGACAAGCACAAGAATCAACGGAATCCAGAGCCAGCCAGCAAGGTCAACGTCGTAGAGCACGACGGTCAACACACCGAGCACAACCTCAAACAGCACGAGAAGCATGAAGTTCGCAACAGCGGCCCCTTTGAAGGAAGCAGCAGGGTCCGCACCGGTCAAGGCAACCATGTCACGTTGAGCGACAGAGTCCGCAGACGTCCTTCGAACGGCGATGAGCACGCCGAAGAGCATCACCACAACCCAGAACATCCCAACGCCGACACGACGAAGCGTCGGCGTGTCTGTGCCGATAGCAATAGGGATGAGCAAGAGGGCAACCGCTCCGAACGGAAGGGTGACCCAAACGACTTCACCAGAGCGGCGCTCCCTGAGGAGATCCCGACGGGTGAAGGCGAGCGCCTGTGCAATAAATCCAGGCGTCATTGGAGAGTTCCTGCTGCGATAACGAATGTTCGATCGGCTAGCGCGTTCACCCGCTCGCGATCGTGGGAGACGAGCACGGAAGCCCCTCCGCGTGCCGCCGTTCGGCGGACGAGATCGTCGACCAAGAGGATCGCATCAGCATCAAGGGCAGAGTGAGGTTCATCGAGAAGGAGCAGCTCGGGTTCTGTCATCAGCACCTTCGCAAACTCTGCCCTCCGTTGCATCCCGTGACTGCAGCGGTCGGCACGACGATCCTTCGCTCCAGACAGACCGACCGCCGCAAGGGATGAGTCGACCCTGGCACGATCACATCCCATCACGTCGGCAAGGAAACCAAGGTTCTCTGCGAGGGTGAGCTCTGGGTACCACCCTGGCGTGTGTCCGATGTATCCGATCTGCTTTCGAACGTCGAATCGTTCTGGTCCTCCGAGGTCGGCACCGAACACCGAACCGTGACCAGCTGACGGTCTCGTCAACGTTGCGATGAGTCTGAGCAGTGTGGTCTTGCCAGCACCATTCGAGCCGAATAGCCCTACCGCTTCGCCGCGATGTACCTCAAGGTCGATGTCGCGCAAGATCGGCACCGCGCCAGCACGCACGGCGACACCTGACAACGAGACGATCGCGGTAGGTTCCGACACAGCGTCAGGGTACCGACGGTGGTTCACCATCGGAATACGACACCCTGTTCAGGCGTTTCCCGATGACACCAACAGGAGATTCTTCAGCGTGGCAACCATCAACATCACCAAAGACACACTCGTCGAAACGATCGAGGGCAACGACATCGTCCTCATCGACTTCTGGGCAGAATGGTGCGGCCCATGCCGCACGTTCGGTCCTACCTATGAGAAGGTTTCCGAGAACCACCCGAACATCACGTTTGCGAAGGTCGACACTGAGGATCAGCAGGAAGTCGCAGCGAACTTCGGCATCCGCTCGATTCCGACGCTCGTGGCGTTCCGCGAGAACATCGGCGTTTTCTCACAGCCAGGTGCACTGCCCGAGGACGCCCTTGAGAGCCTCATCGGTCAGATCGAAGCGCTCGATATGGAAGCGATCCGGAAGGAAATTGCCGAAGAGGCATCCGGCGAGCACGCTGACCACGACCACGACCACGAGCATGATCACGACCACTCCGGGCAAACGCCCGTCTGATCAGTCGGTGCCCCGTGTCCGGTTGATGAGCGGCGCAAGCACCGCCTGCGCCGCTTCAAGGTTCGACCGCTCAACCATGAGACTGACGCTGTAGCTGCCAAGCATGCCAGGGTCGGTAACAACCGTCGAAGGAACGCCGCTGTCGGTCAATAAAGCCCAACCTTCCTCAGCATCTTCGACGGTGGCGAATACGGCCGCTGCGATGTCCTTGCCGAGCATCCCCATCAGCCTTCTGCCCCGCCTGTGAAGTTCCACGAAGCGAGATGGAACGACGGGGAGTTCACCGTTGCGGGATCCTCCTCGCCAGCAGCGAATCTGGCATCAGCTCCGATGCCAAGAACTTGGTCCGGCCCGAGAGCGTCGATAAAGGACTGTGTGAACCGCAGATTGGTCACAGGATCGGTCAACACACCATTCTCGATCATGAAGGTCCCGTTCCGGGTGAGACCCGTTACAACAATCGTCTTGGGATCGAGAACCCGGCAGTAGTTGAACGTCGAGACGTAGATACCACGCTCGACCTGGCCTATCAGTTGTTCCTCAGCCAGATTCCCTGCTTCAAACACAAGGTTGCGGCCGTCAGGCTTGTTTTCCCATGACTCGTCGGAAACTGGTGCGTGACCCGTCGAGGGCGCCCCAGCCTTCTTCCCCGTTGTCCTGTCGTGGAGAATCCCTGCGTTTGTGCCGGTGTCGATGAGAGGCACCCGAGCCCTCGGTGTTCCCTCACCGTCAAACGGCATCCCGAGTGCCCTGCCGCTCGCGACATCGTCCGTCAAACTGACGCTGGGATCGAAACGGTCTTCTCCGAGCTCAACAAACGACATTCCTTCGGTGACATTCTTGCCGCTGAAGCCATAGCCGGAGAGAAACTGTGCGATGGTCGCCATGGCGTCTGGTGACAACACAACCTCGTATCGGCCAGGTTTCGTATCAAACGCCGAAACGCCGCGGCGTGCGCGGTGGCCAGCGAGCTGGCCGGCACCGATTGCGTCGATGGCATCGACGCTGATGCCTGACGAATGGCCACTGCCGGCAGACTCCCCTGTCTGGTGGATCCCGTCGAGGATGACGCGAGTCATCCGCCCCGTGATCTCGCGCTCGGCCGTATTTCCGTATGCATCGACATACGAGTCGACCGAGCACATGCCAGCGCCAAGGAGACCTCCACCGGCGTCGACGAACTCTTTGACCTTCTGGGCACGCGCGCCAGGGTCGGCTTCGCTCGTTTCGGCATCCCAGTGCTCGATCGCCGGGGTAGCGACTGGGCCCCCGAATCCTGGAAACGTTTCGTCGACGGTTTGCACGTTGGCGACGGCGATGAGGCGATCAACAAGCTCGCGAAGGTTGGTCGCCGTCGTTGAGGTTGTGCTGCCCGATGCGAGCTTTCCGTTGGTCGCCAACGTGACGTGTACGTAGGCGACGTCATCGGAGACATTCTGGTGAATGAAGGAGTTTGCGAATCGGGTCAAAGCAGATGTTCCCGTACGGACGTAGACACCGACCTCCGCGCGTGACCCGACGATCTCGAGAACCTGTCGTACGAGGTCTTGGGAACGATTCATCCCTTGACTCCAACTCTGACATTTGCAAACCGACCGGGCGAAGCCGAGTGGCCTGTGTGAGCGGTCTGAACAGGCTGACCCTTCCCACAATTGGGGATTCCCCAATGGGTCCATTCCTCTTCGCCGGCCAATCGATCAAGAGAACCCCAAAACTGTGGAGTAATCCCCGTGTAGGTCGGGTTCTTCACCATCCGGCCAAGTTCGCCGTTCTTGATCTCGTATCCGATCTCGCAGCCGAACTGGAAGTTCAACCTTCGGTCGTCGATGGACCACGAACGGTTCGTCGACATGTACACACCGTCCTCCGTGTCGGCGATGATGTCATCGAGCGAACCCTCGCCCGGGAGTAGCCCGACATTGGTCATCCTGACCATGGGAATCTTGCTGTAGCCGTCCCCTCTGACCATGCCTCCAGAGGGCAGTCCTGCAACGGCAGCGGAGTCCCGGCCAGAAAGGGTGCCGACCCAGATGCCATCTTTGACGATGTCAACGCATGAGGCTGGGCTCCCTTCGTCGTCGAAACCGAATGTTCCAAGCGCACCTTGGATGGTCGCATCGGCGGTGACGTTCATCAGTTCAGATCCGTAGCGATGCGACCCGAGGCGCTCGAGTTGGAGGTGGCTCGTCCCAGCAAACGCGGCTTCCCATCCGAGGATTCGGTCGAGCTCGATCGCATGGCCAACCGACTCATGGATTTGGAGGGCCAGTTGCGAGCTCTCGAGAACGAGAGAGGTTTCGCGCTCCTCCATTTCTGGAGCGGACAGGAGTGCAACTGCTTCCTCGGCTATCCGTTGCGCGTGCGCCGGATAGTCCCATTTGCGGATCGTCTCGTAGCCACCGGATTCGTACTGGCCGAAAGACTGGGGGTACGAGCGGATCTGCGTCTCGCGTTCTCCGATCGCGGCTGCCGAGTAGTAGCCGCCCGCTTCGACGAGATGCTGATGAATACGATGTCCATGCGATGACACGAACCACTTGTTTGTATCCCACCCCTCGACCGTCGCGTAGGCAATCCCGACGCCCTCGACCGATTGCATCGTTCGCGTCACGTCGACGAGCATGTCAATCTTCTCAGTGGTCGAGACATCGAATGGATTCTCGATATGAGGTGTCTCCCAGAAGGTGTCAACGACGGGGACGTCGCCGAGGACCAGCGGAGGACCGGACACCAGAGCAGAGGCTGCGGCAATCTGGGCGGCCTTGCGACCGCATTCGGCAAGCCCGCTGTCTGATAGATCGCTCGTTGCAGCGAATCCCCAGGATGACCCGACGAGGGCGCGCACCCCAACGCCGATGCTCTCGTCAACGTCCAAGGTGTCGAGGTGTTGGTTCTGGACCTCGATGGTTTCTGTTCGATCGAGGACTGCCCGCGCGTCGGCATAGGTTGCGCCAGCATCGATTGCGGCTTGGACACCGCGTTCGGCACGATCGAACATCACAACACCTCCGAGTTCACCTGTGTTCGCAGGATACGACCGGTCCGCACGCTGCGCGGCTGAGGTCAGTTCGCAACCGTCACCGTTACCGAAGCCGCTGCGTCTGTCGCCAATTGGATCTGACCGAGCTCAGTGCTGAGTACCAAGCTGCCGTCCGATGCTGCAGCAAGCACTGACACGAGCGAACCTCTTCCTGCGCCACGAGTCGACAGGAATCCCTCGAAGGCTGGTGTCACCGCCGCAACGGTCAGGGGCACCCCTGCCGGCGCTGATGCCAGCGAGATCGTGTTGGACGGTTCGGTCTCAACGACAGCTGGAATCGGCCTTCCGGTGGGCCCGAATCGCGGGTCGCCGAGAAACGCCGCGAGCCTGTCGGCCACGACATCTGGGGTTATGTGCTCCATTTCACAGGCGACCTCATCTGCGTGCTCAGGACTGAGCCCAAGGTGGTCGGACAGAAAGAGACCCCAGAGTCTTCGGTTTCGCAGGACGGCCGACGCGAGGGCCCACCCCTCGTCGGTCAGCGCAACACCCTTGTACGGGAGATAGTCGACGAGCCCGAGCCCCTCGAGCTTCTTGACCATCTGGTTTGCGGACACAGACGAAACGGTCAATTCTCTTGCGATATCGGAAACCGCTATCGGAGGCACGGAGCCGTCCTCGATCGCTCGGGCGATCGTGATGAGATACATCTCTTCGGACTCGGTTGCCACATGTGTGTCGTCAGTCATCAGTCTTGAGCGTACCGTCCGGCTCAGCCACCCGTGTTGGAGGCAAAGAGGTCTGCGAGCGGGAATAAGGCTGGCGGATCGATCTGATCAACAACAGACACTCGAACCTCGACCATCACTGACTCGACGGTGGACTCGTCGTATCGGAACGGGCCGTGCCTGTCGAGAGACTCCTCCCCGCTCGTGTTCCATTGAGGCACATCGAAGTCGCCCTCAACGCCAAAGAACACCTCCGCGCTGCTGAACGAGATCATCCGAAGGGGCAACTCACTGTCATTGACGATGCCTTCGGTGCCGAGGAACGAGACGATCACCTCGACCGTAGCCGCCACGCCAGTTGGGCTATGCCATGCAAAATGCCCCCAGATGTCGTTGTAGAACAGGCTGTCGATAACGATCGGTACACCGTCGACATCGACTGTGATCGGCTCCTCAATCTCAAGACTTGTTGGGCCACCGTCGATCAACACAATGGTCGACGTCGACGACGAAGCGGCTCTGTGGGCGACAAGGGTCGCGGCTGACGAAGTTATCTGGGACTCGAACCCGATCTGAATCAAGCCGGGAGCGACTTCGTTGGCTGCCTGATCTTCCATAGCGATCGTCCCACTCGGTGTCTCCACTTCCCACCGTGAGACCGAGTCCATGAGCGTTACCGCTGCGTCGCTGGTTCCAGTGACCGACGAAGCGACGGTGATATACGTCCTTCCGTCGATGTCGTACATCATCAAAGGTCGGATGCCGACCGTGTCTGAAAGCTCTGAAAACCCTGTCGGAAATCCCTCTTGCGCTACGAAGACGACTTCATCTTCGGGGGTGAGGCTCGCACCCGTCCCATCGATCGGTGTGGCTGGATCGGCGGATTCAGGTTCCGGGGACGATGAAAGGAAGGCGAACGCCACGGCTACGCCAGCGACGCCGGCAATCACCGGAACCGCCCATCGCCGAAAGGCCACCCCCGACTTCGGGCCCTTCGGATCGTCGGGTTCGTACGGCGACGCGATCAGCTTCTTGACGTCCTCAGGACTTGTCATCGCAACCCCTCCAACGACAGATGAAGGGGCACGGAACCTTCGATCCAGGCGACTCCCGCGATCTCAAGTGGAATGTCCTCTGGCAGGTCTTTTCCGATCCATGTGAGCGTCCAACGCGGTCCGCCCTCAGCCTCTCTGACAGCCGAGCGCCAGCCAGAACCAACTCCCACGATTCCGAACCATGAGTGCATCATCGGAATCTCAGCGGTGATCTCCACTTGGACAATGGTTGCGTCGTCCTGGTCCGATCGGTGCAACAGTTCGATCGACACTCCCGGGTACAGCTCTTTTGCAAAATCCGAGTCGGACAGCGTGAATGCTGACCTGAGCGGTGTTGCAATGAAGTACTCCTCGATCGTGACGTTCTGCACGGCGGTCAATGAAAATCCTTGCTCGACAGGGAATCTCACAACATTGACCCCAGGGTTGGGTATCGACGATGCGATCGGACCCTCGGCCGTTTCGAGCACCCAATCCCTCAGGTAGATGCCTTCGAACTCAGCGTGTCCAAAGAAGGCTTCGTCACCGAACGCCTCGTGAACCGCGGTTCGTTGCCCTTGGGGCGCAAACGAGATGAGATCGAAACGGAGGTCAACGGAGTCACTGTCGGTAGAGAGTTCGGTCGCGACGATTGACGTGGACCCTGCAATCGTCTCGTGGGGATCGACCATGTATGTGACGGTGGTCTGGTCTCCGGCACTGAGCGTCGATGTCGGAGCCTGCGCAAGAGCAGCTGGCGGCGAATCTATCAGCGTGGATACGAGGACGACGGCGAGCGCGGACGCGCCAAAGACCGCAACGGGAATGCCGATGGTTCGCCTTCGCATGATCCTCCGGGTCTTCTCTGCTTGTGTGATGCCAAGAAAGGCCCTTCCGGGTGACAACACGACAATTCCTCCTACGCAAGAACAACGGTACTGATACCGTTGCCCGATGCAGGAACTCATTGGAACATGGCAGCTCGTCGACTGGAAGGTCACGATCGGGGACAGGGTGGTGCGGCCTTTCGGCGGCTCCGCCGTCGGTCTACTCACCTATACGGACGAGGGACGGATGATGGCTTCCCTCATGCGGGAGGACCGAACCCGCCTCGACACATCATCGTTCGCCGGCGCAGACGCACTAACTAGGGCCGGCGCTGCGGCGGGATACATCTCCTACGCAGGAAGCTACGAGGTTCGCGGTGACGAAGTACACCACGACGTCGAGCTGAGCCTGTTCCCAGATTGGGTTGGAGCGACCCAGACGAGGACCATTCGCTGGGTCGAAGAAGCGGAGGGCACCACAGCCCTTGAGCTCTCGTATGTCCAGCCGGGGACGGGCAAAGAAGCCACCAATACACTTCGGTGGCACCGCATCACACGAACGGAGTAGCCATGACAACGCTCGCCGAGTGGACGGAGGCGGCAGCATCCGTACAGCCGAGGAACCAACTCCTAATCGACGGCAGTTTCGTCGACGCTGCGTCTGGCTCCGTGTTCGACACTATCAACCCGGCCACAGGTCAGCCGATCACTGCGGTCGCCGAGGGCGATGTCGCCGACATCGACCTCGCTGTACACGCTGCGAGATCCGCATTTGACGACGGACGGTGGGCAGGGTTGTCGCCCCGCGACCGCGGACAGACGCTGATCAGGCTCGCTGAGCTCATTGAATCAAATGCCGAGGAACTGCAACTGCTCGAGACGCTGGATGTCGGCAAGCCCATTCGATACTCTCGACGGGTTGACGTGGCCCAAGCCGTGCACACCTATGCCTGGTACGGAGAGGCTGCTGACAAGCTCTACGACGACATCGCGCCAACAGGCCCGAATGCACTCGGTCTGATCACGCGCGAACCCCTTGGCGTCGTCGGCTCGGTGACCCCATGGAACTTCCCGATGATGATCAATGCCTGGAAGCTCGCGCCAGCACTCATGGCAGGCAACTCGGTCGTGGTCAAACCAGCCGAGCAGTCGCCATTGTCAGCGCTTCGCATCGGTGAGCTCGCCCTTGAGGCAGGAATCCCTCCAGGCGTCCTCAACGTCGTACCCGGCTACGGCGAGACTGCAGGGCGAGCCCTCGGCCTCCACCAAGATGTCGATGGCGTGACCTTTACCGGATCGACCGAAGTCGGAAAGATGTTCCTCCGATACGCAGGGGATTCGAACATGAAGCGTGTTTCCGCTGAGACCGGCGGAAAGACACCGAACATCATTTTCGAAGACACTCCCGATCTCGCATTCGCCATCGGCGCTGTCGGATTCTCGATCTTCTGGAATACCGGGGAAATGTGTATCGCCGGTTCCCGCCTCCTCGTCCAAAGGGGGGTGTACGACCGAGTTGTGGAAGAAGTCGCTGCAATGACAGACGGCTGGGCACCTGGGAATCCCCTCGATCCTGCAACCAAGGCTGGGCCGGTCGTCGACCAGACACAACTGGACCGCGTTGCCCATTACATCGAACGGGGCAAAGACCAAGGTGCGACACTCGTCGCAGGCGGAGGCCGAACTCTCGCCGATACCGGAGGCTATTTCGTGGAACCAACCGTGTTCGCCGGAGTATCGAATGACATGGACGTCGCACGGGACGAGATCTTCGGCCCCGTGCTGAGCATCATCCCGTTCGACACTGAAGAAGAGGCTCTCACGATTGCGAACGACACACGCTTCGGGTTGTCGGCTGCGCTGTGGACGTCGAACCTAGGACGGGCACATCGCATGTCAGCTGCGCTCAAGGCCGGCACTGTGTGGGTCAACAACTTCGACACCTCCGACATCACCGCTCCGTTCGGTGGCTACAAGGAATCGGGCTTCGGGGGCAAGGACAAGTCACTCCTTGCGCTCGACAAGTACACAAACGTCAAGACGACCTGGATCAACCTGGGGCGAGGCGGCATCTAAGCCCCGACCGCTGCTTCCGGCTATTCAGGTAGTTCGACGAACCTGCGATTGAGATACACCAGCGGAATGCCATCGGCGGCACGACCGTGGACCACTCTTCCGTAGATGACCCAGTGATCACCCATCTCCGTTTGTTCCACCGTCTCGCATTCAAACACCTCAAAGGCTTCGGCAAGCACCGGGCCAGCAAATGGAGACTCTGATTCGTGCCAATCAACGACGCCAAACCGGTCGGCGCCCTTTGTAGCAAAAACCATCGCTGTGTCCTCAGAGCCTTGCGGCATGATGTTGACGGTGTATCCATCGGCGGCGAGGAGCGGTTCTAGTGATCCGACCGCTTTGTCGATACACACGAGCACGATTGGCGGGTCAGCCGACACTGATGTAAACGCAGACACGGTCAGTCCAATCGGACCGTCTGGTGTGCGTGCGGTGACGACCGTCACAGTCGCCGCCACGTTCGACATCACCTGTTTGAACAGCTCAGGGTCCATCAACTCTCCAGCCATCGCATCTCCTACTTTCCGCCTAGCGGTACATCGTACCGCCTTGCGGAACAATGGTTACAATGACGGAATGGACGAAAACGAGAAGGTCGGCCAGACCATCACTGCAATTGAACGTGCCGCGAACGTGCTGATGCTGTTCGCTGAGAGCGATACAACAACGCTCGGCGTCACCGAAATCTCCAATGCCCTTGGCCTGTCAAAGGCGGTCGTACACCGCATTCTGAACTCGCTACGCGTGAAGGGCCTTGTTGAGGTGAACGAGGACTCAAGGCGATACTCGCTCGGTCCAGCCGCTGTAGCGCTTGGGCTCACCTACCTCAATCGCGTCGACGTTCGGACGATGGCCCGCCCCGTTATTCGCGATCTGTCTGAACTGACGGAAGAGACGGCGACACTTTCGATCCGGGCAGGCAACGAGAGGATCTACATCGACCAGGTCACTCCCTTCAGAGACGTCAAGATGTCGGTCCAACTCGGCCACCCCTACCCGCTCCATGCTGGTGGTTCATCGAAGGTGATTCTTGCCTTCCTCCCAGACGAGCAGATCGCTGAGTACATA
>Ga0070726_10003812_pt1 | contig 12446 bp, 9 predicted proteins | sample tdAd471_FD_67275 | JGI IMG/M metagenome (GOLD analysis project Ga0070726, IMG submission 67275) | Marine sediment microbial communities from the Atlantic coast under amendment with organic carbon and nitrate - tdAd47.1 | ecosystem: Environmental > Aquatic > Marine > Coastal > Sediment | place...
GCAAACAAGCTACAAATCGAAAATGAATACTACAGCGCGGTCAGGCCGAAACATGTCGCTGAATCCGGCGAGAGGCCGACAGTAGCGCTGCGTCGCGGCGGCATCGAGTACGTCGAAATCCGCTCAATCGACATCAACGTATTTGACCCCGCCGGGATCAACCAGAATACGATGCGGTTCATGGAGGCATTTCTGGTGTATTGCCTGTTGGAGGAAAGCCCACCGTTTAACGCGGCGTCCTTCGATGAGGCACAGCTCAATCAGTCGTTGACGGCGAAGCGTGGACGGGAGCCGGGACTGGTGTTGCAGCGTGATGGCGAGCCCGTGTCATTGCACGACTGGGCAAGCGAGATTGTCGACAAGGTCAGGGCTGTTGCGGAGCTTATCGATTGCCAGGAAGAGGACAACAGTTACGGTGATGCCGTCGTGTTGATGGCGTCGCTTGTAGAGAGCCCGGAGAGCACGCCGTCGGCACGTCTACTGCGAGAACTCCAGGACAACGATTGCAGTTTCTTCGAGTTTGCGCTCGAGGTGGCGCGCGGACACAAGGCATACTTTCAGTCCATTGCCCCAATGCCGGAAGAACGGGCGCGAGAATTTGAGGAAGAGGCCAGTCAATCCGTGCAGCGCCAACGCGACATCGAGGCTGCCGACTCGATGGACTTTGGAGAGTATCTGGCGCGCTACTTCGCCTGCGACTGAATTAGAAAGGCACTTCCTCGCCGTCGCGATAAGCGACTTCACGATGCAATGACTGCAGGCGACGCGTCATTGGACCGACCTTGCCGTCTGCAATGACCCGGCCGTCGGCTTCGAGTATCGGCGTCAACTCACCCATCGTTCCGGAGGTGAATACCTCATCCGCTGTGTACAACTCGGTCAGCGAAAGATTGCGCTCGACCGCTGGAAGGTCATTTTCGGCGCAGATGTCGAGAATCATCTGTCGCGTCAGGCCAGGCAGGCAGGCATCGGCGTGAGGGGTACACACAGTGCTGTTTCTGACCATAAACAGATTGGTGTCGTTGGTTTCGGAAACGAAGCCGTTGAGATCGAGCATGATGGCGCTGTCCGCGCCTGCGACGTTGGCCTCGATGGACGCCAGTATGTTGTTGAGCAGGTTGTTGTGATGGATCTTCGAGTCGAGGCACGACGGCGTGTTGCGGCGAGTCGAGGCGGTAATCACCCTGATGCCATCATCGGTGTAGACCGGCGACTTCCACTCGGCGAGCACGATCAGCGAACAGCCCGACTGGTTGAGGCGGGGGTTCATACCAGAGGTGATTTTCTCACCCCGCGTTAGTGTTAGACGCATATGTGCACCGTCGCGCATGTCATTGGCGCGAAGTGTTTGGAATACCGCGTTGCGGACAGCGTCCGATGATGGCACTGATGCAAATGCGAGCGTCTTGGCCGAATTTTGCAGACGTTGGAGATGGCCGGAGAATGCTGCAATGCGACCGCGATAAACACGCAGACCTTCCCACACCGCGTCGCCACCCTGAACGACGCTGTCGAAAACCGAGACGCGTGCTTCCGCACGAGGTTTCAACTCACCGTTTACGTAGACCAGGATGTTTTCGTTGCGTGGATCGACCGTCGTCACGTGGATTCTCCAATTACGTCAGCACGAATGGCGTGCTCGAACAATTTGTCGTACCAGGGTTGGCAGTCGTCCAACAGCGGTTGCAGGTGTTCCGGAAAACCGGACTTGGGCTTGTACGGCGCGAATCCCGTGCTCTTGTGCACGGCGTCGTACCAATGCGGCGCCCAGACCCCATCCTCTATCCGTGGCCCCGCTTCCCAGCCCAGCATATTCTCGGTGGACGCCAGATCGTTGAAATAAAATAGCTGACGCATGACGCCGCGCGGATTGAGCAACAGCTCGCGGGAATCGAGTATCGCGGGTGACCGACCAGAATCGCGCAGGTCGGCATACAGCTCCCACTGTCGGCGGAGGCCGGTATCCGCAAGTTCCGCCTGCGGCAATTGGATGGTTAGAGACGGCAGCATCTCGCGCGGGTCGCGAATCAGGAAGACGTTGCAGGTTTTCGCGAGGAAACCGAAGTCCAGACGCACCAGGTGATGCGCCATGTGCTTCATGAACAGTCGTGGCGAGGGGTTGCTCGCCTGGCGGTCGAGCAGATCCCGCATGACGGCGTCGCCGTCGCAGTTCATCGTGTCGAGAATCTCATCGCGTCCCGGGTGATCGGCACCGGAGACGCGCAGGTAGTGGCCATAGAGCGGCTCGTCAATCACCGCAATGTCGTCACGCTGCGCAAAACTGTACATCAACGCGGTGGAGACGTTGCGAGGCCCTGACCACAGGCAAATGGCGGTCTTCATTGCAATGATCCGACTGCTTTGGGAACCGGCGGCCGATTCTACTGGTATCCTGGTCACGGCGAAATCCCCGTGATTCCGAACGTTAATCGGCTCACGCATGCGATTTTTGCCAGGACGATGTGCGCTTCGTCACAGATTGGTGCGACGACGGTGTGACGGCAAGTCCAATTTAACTAAACTTGGAGCCTACTTCGCCACTGTTGGCGACGGATACGGCACATGTTCAAGACACTAATATTCGGATTCTTGCTAGGCATCGTCGGCACAATTGCAGCAGTCTACTATCTGCCGGTCGTCGATCAGCATCGTGAGTCATCGATCATCGCGGTGGCAACAAATGGCGGTAACACCGAGTCGTTCTATATGAAAATCCCGATGGACCGCATCATGGTCGGGGCGTCGAGCCAGGCCGAGCCATTGCCGCAGGGTATGGAGTGGCCGGCCGGCGAGGTGTTCACGGGCCTTCGCGCCGAGCTCTTCAAGGTTCGCAATTCTGACGAAACCGTCATCGGCGTCGCGAGTCGCGTTGCCTCCGAGAGCAAGGATTTCGGCGACACGATCGAGTGGGTCGTGCACCTTCCTGCACGGGGCAGCTTCTATGTATCCATGCCGCCGGAATCGGTCGACGGTGTACACCGTGTCGGCACATTACAGGCCGGGACGCGCGAGTTCGGTCCGATGCACGGCCGGGTCAGCGAACGCTGGGTTGCCAATACAGACGACGATGACGAGGACGCGCCAGATGGCCGCATCGAGCTCGTCACGAGCTTTGTCGGCGAATTTGCCGACGTTTTGCCGGAGGAAACGTCGTGATCCGTCATCTCATCGCATTGATCATGGGCCTGGTCCTCGGCGCCATGGCCGCGAGTGCTCTGCTTTTCTACAATCCACTTGCCGCGCAGAATCCGTTGTCGCCGTTGTCGGTCAGCGACCAGGAAATCATCAGTCTGGGGTATTCGGCGGTCGCGGAAGACGCAATCGTATTTACGAATGACGGCGAATCACGCGTGCGCCCTTATCCAGTCGGAGTACAACAGCTTTGGGAAGCGCCGATTCGCCGTACCAACGTGCTCGTCACCGTGCTGTCGGACAGTCGTAACAACCCGGCGGGTATCGGCATCAAATACATGTCCGACTCCGAACAGACTCGCATCATCAACGGTGAAGCGCTCGTCGACAGCGCCTGGCATATCGTCCTGCCCGCACGTGGCAGCTTGTTTGTGTCCGAGAGCGAAAACTACTGGAATTTCCTGCGCCAGATCGTCGTACCTGCCTACTGGAATTCGGGTGACAGCTGGAAGGGTACGTGGCACGGCAATACGACCGCCGGTCCCGGGTCCCTGGGTACAGCGCGCGTGACGGGTGGATACGGCAAGTTTGCCGGGCTCGAATCGGTGGCAGTCGAATCGATATCCGCTCGTGCCTATTCGGTTGCGGCAGGGCCTGTCGCGATGGAAGGACGCCTGACGATCGAGATTGCCGCCAGGGGCGAATCACAAGCGGCCGAACTCATGGTCGAGTAGGACTCGCGGCCCGGGCCAGATCCTTCAACTGCGTTCCTGAATCCCCGAGACGTGCCGGATCGACACACATGCGCTCCGCGATCAGCCCCTTTGATTGTATGAAGTCGCGCGGCGCGTTGATCGAGTCGCAGGCGATTAGACAACCTTCGCGCAGGTACAGGCAGGAAAACGAGGCATCCTCCGGAGTACCGCGGACTACTACCTCGTCGTAGCCCTCCGAAAGCCCGGCGATCTGGAGTTTCAGGTCGTACTGATCAGACCAGAACCACGGTACCTGCGCATACGTGACATTCTCACCAGAGATATTGGCGGCAGCGGTCTTTGCCTGTTCGAGCGCGTTGTGCACCGATTCGAGCCGCACCCTCCGGCCGTAGATGCTGTTGGGATGCGAGGTACAGTCGCCGACCGCAAATATGTCGGCATCCGAAGTCTGACAGTGGTCGTCGACGACAATGCCGTTATCCACGTCCAGTTCGGCACTCGCCGCAAGTTCCGTATTCGGTACGATGCCGACACCAACGACGACGGTATCGGCGGGCAGTGTTCGACCATCGCTGGTCGTGACGGCGGTGACCCGGGCCTCTCCCACGAAAGCCTCGAGCCCGGTCGACAACAGTAATTCGACCCCGTGCTGTGCATGCTGCGCCTGGTAGAACTCGGAGACGGCAGGGGACACAACGCGGCTCATGACCCTGTCTGCCATCTCGAGAACAGTGACGTTGTGGCCCAGCTGGCGGGCGACGGCGGCGACTTCGAGTCCGATGTAGCCGGCACCGATGATGACGACGTTATCCGCGGCGTCGATGTCCCTGCGTATGCGATCGACGTCGTCGATCGACCGCAGGTAATGCACGCCGTCCAGGTCCCCACTTTCAACGTCGAGCAATCGCGCGCGCGACCCGAGCGCGAGAACGAGCTTGTCGTAGCCGATCCTGTCACCCGACGACGTTTCGATGTCGCGATCATCCCGATGGATGGCCGCTATTTCAGTGTTCAGACGAATCTCGATGGCAGGATCATCGTAGAAATTCGGCGGTTTGAAATACAGACGCTCGGCAGGCAGTTCGCCGGCCAGGTACTTCTTCGATAACGGTGGGCGCTGGTACGGCAACCAGCTCTCTTCGCCGACAAGCACGATGTTGCCGTCGAACTGCTTCTGTCTGAGTGTCGCTACGACCTGTCCGGCCGCATGGCCTGCGCCGGCGATGACTACTTTCTGAGTCACTGTCCTATCCAGGTGTTCTCAACCGGCCGGCTGCAGCGGCCAGATGATCGGCAACAGAATCATGACCGCAATAAATACCACGATCGTCAGCGGTACGCCGACCTTGAGATAGTCGACGAAGCGATATCCGCCCGGACCCATGACCAGGATGTTTGCGGGGTGAGAGATCGGGCTCGTGAAACTGGCCGATGCCGCCATTGCAATCGCCATCATCGCAGTCTCCGGCGCGTATCCCATGTCCGCCATCGCGGACAGTACGATGGGCGACATCAGAACGACGAGGGCTGCCGTTGGAATAATCATCGTCGCCATTGCCGTCACGATATAGAGGCCCATGATGACCGGCCACGGCCCGGCGTCGCCGAGCAGGACCATGACCTGGTCGGCGAGGTAGGTTGCCGCGCCGGTGCTCTGCATCGCGGTGCCAAGGGGCAGCATGCCGGCGATCAGGAAAATCGCACGCCATTCGATGGCGCGGTAGGCCTGTTCCATGTTGAGGCAGCCAGTCAGCACCATGACCGTGCCGCCGATCACAGCGGCGACCGAAATCGGCGCATAGCCGAGCATGACGCTGGCGACGACCCCGAGCATGATCGCTACAGCGAGCGGACCGCGGCGTGTGTCCGGCGGCTTGCGGCCGAGTGGCGTGAGTATGAGGAAATCGGAATCGGAGTCGAGCAGCTGCAGGCGATCGCGCGGTCCGAGGAGCAGCAAGGCGTCGCCGATTTGGAGGCGCTCGTCGGCCAGGTCGGCGCGTACCGTCTCGCCCTCGCGCCAGATGCCGGCGAGCTCGATGCCGTAACGTTCGCGGAAATTGAGTTCACCGACGGTTCGCCCCGCCAGCCGGCTGCGCGGGTCGAGCGTCGCGTCCAGCAACGTCAGGCGCTCCGAATCGAAGGCGCCAAGATTAGCCGGCACGCTAGTGTCGATCTCGAGATCCTGCAGGCCACGGAGAACGTCGAGGTCCTCCGGCTGGCCTTCGATCATCAGCAGGTCGCCGCCATCCAGCACATCATCGCCTCGTGGCATGACGCTTAGCTTGCCGTCCCTGAACGTGGCGAGTACGCGGAAGTCGAAGACATCTGCCAGGCGGCTCTTGCGAAACGTCGTACCGGCCAGGTCGCTGCTCTTCGGCACGCGCACGACAAACATGCGCTCGTCGGCATGGTATTGCTCGGAGAGCCGCTCATACGAGAGCATCTCGAAGTCGGTGAAATCCGGGAATCGTCCCAGGTTCTCTACGGCCTCGATTTCCCCCTGCACGAGAACACGGTCTCCGGCGCGCAACGGCACGTAGGCGAGCCTCGTGAGGCGGTAACCGCTCTTGCGCAGCAGGCCGACAACAGCGACATCGAAGCGCGAGCGAAATCCGGCGTGGCGAACGAGTTCGCCGACAAGCGGCGAGCCATCAGTGATCGTGACCTCAGCATAGGCGACTTTTGCGGCGACCATCGACTTCAGCACCGGCGCTTCACGCTCGATGACGAGGTCGCTCCAGCGGCGCAACTCCCGGAATTGATCGACGCGTCCCTGCACGAGGATGCCGTCGCCGCCTCGTAGTATGGTCTGCCGGCCCGGCATGGTGTCGCTGCGTCCGTCGCGGGTTATAGACAGAATGATCAGCCCCGTGGGGTCGCCGATGCGGCTGTCCGCAAGCGTCTTGCCGACGAGAATCGAGTCACGGGGTACGCGCAGCAGAAACGTGCGCTCGTGCAGTTTGTAGCGTGTGCGCAGGCTGCGCTGACTGACGTGCTTGTCACGCTCACCGCGCTGCTTCGGCAGCAGCAGTCGTCCGAACAATGCGACGAACACCACGCCTATGACCAAAATCGCGCCGCCGAGCGGGGTGAAGTCGAACAGTGAGAATGGTTCGTAGCCGTTGAGCGTCATCGATTCGCTGATGAGCAGGTTCGGTGGTGTACCGATCAGTGTCGTCAGGCCGCCGAGCAGGGTCGAATAGGCCAGCGGCATCAGCAACCTGGACGCCGGAATCCGGGTCCGGCGCGCGACATCGATGACGACTGGCAACATCAACGCGGCGACACCGATGTTGTTCATGAACGCCGACAGCACGGCACCGGTTACCATGATGACGAAGATCATGGCGATCTCGCGGCGCCCCGCCAGGCGCATGACCTGTCGGCCGATGACGTCAGCGATGCCGGTTCGGGTCAGGCCTTCGCTCAGGATGAACATGGCCCACACCGTGATTACGGCACTGTTGCTGAATCCGGCGAACGCGCCGTTGGCGTCGACGAGGCCCGTAATGGCAAGTGTGCCGAGCACTAAAAGTGCGACGACGTCCATGGGAATGACTTCGCTGATAAAGAGGATCAGCGACACGCCGAGAATGACGAGGACTATGAATATCTCGACTGTCATGCGAACCGTACTGCAGGCAACCCGTTGCTCTTGGTGTCGTGATAATGCCACGATGGAATTTCGATGTCCGAGGATTCAACATACGAGCCGCAGGTTGCCGTTCGCGCGAGTTCACATCGCATTCGCGGCGTGGACTATCACGTCAACGAGTGGGGTGACGACGGTCAGCCGCTGATCGTGTTCCTGCATGGCTGGGGGGATGCTGGTTCGACCCTGCAATTTGTCGTCGACGCCCTGTCCCGGGACTGGCACATCATCGCACCGGACTGGCGTGGCTTCGGACAAACGATCTGTCGCGCGTCATCCTACTGGTTTCCGGATTACCTGGCGGATCTGGACTGTCTACTTGCCGATTACAGCCCGTCGGCTTCCGTTCGGCTGGTCGGCCATAGCATGGGCGCGAATGTCGGCGGACTGTATGCGGGCGTTCTGCCCGAGCGGGTGAGCGCGTTTGTCAACGTCGAGGGTTTCGGTCTGACGGACGCCGCGCCCGGTGACGCACCCGGCCGCTATCGCGCGTGGCTTGAGCAGGGACGAACGTTACCTGCGTTTGCTGCGTTCGAGGATTTCGCCACGTTGGCACGCCATATTCGGCGGCGCAGTCCGCACATGACGATGGCGCAGGCGCGTTTCGTTGCCGAGGCATGGGCACGCGAAGGGGAGAACGGCCTGCAACTGCGCGCCGATCCGGCGCACAAACTGCCCAACGCCGTGCTGTACCGTCGTGCCGAAGCCGAGGCGTGCTGGCGCAACGTAACGGCCCCCGTGCTGTTGGTCGCGGGGGCCGAAAGCAACATCCTCCAGGCGCCCGGCGATGCCCTGAGCGAGAGTAACCAGGCACTGCCGTTTCCCGACCGCCGGAGCCTGGTGATCGACAAAGCCGGTCACATGGTGCATTTCGAGGCACCGCAGGTACTAGCGGATGCGATCGAGGATTTCTTCGAGCCGACCTTGTAAATTCATCCAGTACTGTATAAAAATACAGACTTTTGCGGGAGGACGGCCTTGCAGGCGGCTGAGAGCCAATCCGACTATCTCGATATGCTGAATCCCGCGCAGCGCGAGGCCGCGACCTTCGGTAAGCCTCGTCCCGGGCAGGGCTTTGAGGCCCGCCCGCTGCTCGTTATCGCCGGCGCCGGTACCGGCAAGACGATGACGCTCGCGCACCGTGTCGCCCACCTGGTTATCGAGGGCGTCGATAGTGAGCGCATCCTGCTGCTGACTTTTACAAGGCGGGCTGCGGCCGAGATGACCCGCCGTGTCGAATCGATCGTGCGCCTGGCGTTGGCGGGCGGCGCTCAACCACCATTGCCGGCCGGTGTCCTGCCGTGGTCGGGAACGTTCCATTCCGTCGGCAACCGCCTACTGCGTCGCTTCGCACATAACCTCGACCTGGACCCGGGTTTTTCCGTACTGGACCGGGGCGATGCCGCTGACCTCATGGACGTCGCCCGGCACGAACTGGCGCTGTCGAAAAAGTCGCGGCGCTTCCCGAAGAAAGACACCTGTCTTGCGATCTATTCGCGCTGCGTCAATTCCTGCGGCGCGCTGGAAGATACGCTCGACGAGGTCTATCCGTGGTGTGCCGACTGGGAGCAGGAGCTTCGCGAGCTGTTCCGACACTACGTCGTTCGTAAGCAGCAAACACAGGCGCTTGACTATGACGACCTGCTGCTTTACTGGCTTCACCTTGTTGGCGAACCGGAATTTGCCGAGGAAATCGGTTCCTGGTTCGACCACGTTCTTGTCGACGAGTACCAGGACACCAATCTGCTGCAGGCGGAAATTCTCAACGCATTGAAACCGGACGGCCAGGGAATGACAGTTGTCGGCGACGATGCGCAGTCTATCTACTCATTCCGCGCAGCCGAAGTCGAGAACATCCTTGGATTTCCGGCACAGTATTCTCCGGCAGGGCATGTTGTCACATTGACGCAAAATTACCGGTCGACACAGTCGATACTCGACACCGCCAATTGCCTGATCGCAGCGAGCGAACGCCGCTACCGGAAGAGTCTGAAATCGGATAAGCCGGACGGCGGCAAGCCGCGCTACGTAACCGTCGAGGACGGCGATGCCGAGGCCGAATTCGTCGTCGAGGCGATACTGGGCAACCGGGAAGAAGGCTTTCGGCTACGGGACCAGGCCGTGCTGTTTCGTGGTTCACACCACAGTGACCGGCTCGAGATCGAACTCATCCGCCGCAATATTCCCTACGTCAAATACGGCGGTCTGAAATTTCTCGAGGCCGCGCACGTCAAGGACGTGTTGTCGATACTGAAATGGGCCGAGAATCCAAAAAACGAGGTTGCGGCATTCCGGGTGCTGAAACTGTTGCCGGGCATGGGTCCGAGCTATGCATCGCGATGTTTCGAGTACCTGGCGGCAGCTGACTATCGCTTGTCGTCCTTGAGTTCGTTTCGGCCACCGTCGGCGGCCCGGCCCGAATGGGTGGGTTTTTATAACCTCATGGAGGTGTTGTCATCGGCGGAAATCGACGACCGTGGCTGGCAGTCACAGCTCACGGCCGTGAGGCGCTGGTACCAGCCGCACCTGGAGCGCATCTATGACGGTGTCGACACGCGCGAAGCCGACATCGAACAACTCGAACAGATATCGGGACGCTATCCCACGCGGGAGCGGTTCCTGACCGAACTGACGCTCGACCCGCCGAACGCGGCCGGCGACCTGGCTGGCGATCCTTTGCTTGACGAGGACTACCTGATTCTTTCAACCGTGCATTCGGCGAAGGGACAGGAATGGGATGCTGTGTTCCTGCTCAACGTAACCGACGGCAATTTCCCGTCGGAGTTCGCGACAGGCAAGCCGAAGATGATCGAGGAGGAGCGCCGCTTGATGTATGTGGCGATGACGCGTGCGAAGCAATCGTTGACCCTGATCGCGCCATTGCGGTTTCACGTCACTCAACAGCGCAAGGATGGCGACAAACACGTCTATGGCGCGCGTAGCCGCTTCGTTAACGAACCATTGCTCGAAACAATGCAGCAGTGCTGGCACGGCCGCAGCGAAGCATCAGCGCAACGCCACATGCCGCGATCGGGCCGGCAACTGGACGTCGCCTCACGCATGCGAGAAATGTGGTAGCGAACTTCGGACGAAAAAAAAGGCGGTGGCAAGGCCACCGCCAATTGGTACGAAACAAACAGCATAAGGGATTTTCAGTTTGTTACGTCAACCTCTTGCTTGATGATATGCACGCGCTCCATGCTGGCGTGATCACCATGCGTACTTTTCGTATCGACGAACGTGATTTCGCCCGTGTGACCGGACGATGACAGGACATCGCGAATCTGTTGTTGCGTTGTCTCATCTAGCGATTCGTTCGTAATGATGGTGACGCCGTTATCGGCGTCTACAGCATCGATCTTGATCACCTTGAGCGCGCGCGCCACATGGATGTCTTCGTCGACATTCACGAGCGCATCGGCATGATGTCCGCTATGCACCATGGCGACGCCGTGAGCGGCACCGACATCGCCCATCCTTATCTTCTTGCCGTTAACGTCGAATTCGAAGCCATTCTCGGTACGTACGACGAAGGCAGTCTCACCGGACTCTCCCGTAATTGTGCGCGACTCGCCGACCTGCATGTCCTGCAGATCAAATCCGGCATCCTGGCTGTCAAATCGGAACAGCTGCTGCCCGGTTTGATCGTCATCGAGAGCGACCTCGATTTGCAACCGGTGCTCTTCGCCCGCGAAGGCGGCGGCGGCGAGAACCGCTGCAAACAGGCTGACTACGATGGCCTTGGCTGTCATGAATGTCCCCAATGTCGGTCTTATCAATTGTTCGATGCCCCGGCGGGGAAAATGGTTGCAAACTATTTGGAATAAGGCCACTCGATATGCAGCCTTTGCGAGCGGATCAGGCCAGGAATATGGAGAAAGCGGGGTTGTCGCTCTCTTCCCGGTAGGTATAGCCCAGATCGGCGAGGTGGGCCTGCAGTTCCTCCGCCTCACCCTGCGGCACGTCGATGCCGGCGAGAATCCTGCCGTAGTCCGAGCCGTGGTTGCGGTAATGGAACAGGCTGATATTCCAGTTCGTGCCGATTGCATTCAGAAAATCGAGCAGTGCTCCGGGTCGCTCCGGAAACTCGAAGCGGAAAATGCGCTCGTTGCCGAGGCTGGGCGACCGCCCCCCGACCATGTGCCGGACATGCAGCTTCGCCATTTCGTTGTCGCTGAGATCCTCGACCAGGTAGCCCGAACCTCTCAGCTTGCCGACCAGCTCCTGCCGCTCGGCCGCACCGTGCCGCAATTGAACACCGACAAAAATGTGCGCCTTCGCAGAATCGCTGTAGCGATAATTGAATTCGGTAACACCTCGGCGACCCAGCGCTTCGCAAAACTGGCGGAAGCTTCCTGGCTCCTCCGGAATCTGCACGGCGAGCAGCATTTCTTTTTCTTTGCCGATAGCAGCGCGCTCGGCGATGTGTCGTAGGCGGTCGAAATTAACGTTGGCGCCGCAGCAAATCGTAATCAGGTTCTGGTTCTCGAGATTGTTGTCTACGACGTATTTCTTGGCGCCGGCGACCGCCAGCCCACCGGCCGGCTCGACGATCGACCTCGTGTCCTCGAAGATGTCCTGAATCGCCGCACACATGTGGTCAGTGTCAACAGTGATAATCTCGTCGACGTACTTCCGACACAGCCGAAACGTTTCGTCGCCGACGCGACGCACTGCGACGCCGTCGGCAAATATGCCGACATGCTCGAGCGTTACGGGCTCGCCGGCCGCGATCGAATCGCGCATTGCCGATGAGTCGTCGGGTTCCACGCCGATAATTCGCACATCCGGATACAGTGACTTCACGTAGACGGCGATGCCGGCAATCAATCCGCCGCCGCCGATCGGAACAAAAATCGCGTCGACCTTGTCTTCTGCCTGGCGCATTACTTCGGCAGCAATCGTTCCCTGACCGGCGATTACGTCGGGATCGTCAAAGGGGTGAA
>Ga0070726_10003814_pt1 | contig 12442 bp, 8 predicted proteins | sample tdAd471_FD_67275 | JGI IMG/M metagenome (GOLD analysis project Ga0070726, IMG submission 67275) | Marine sediment microbial communities from the Atlantic coast under amendment with organic carbon and nitrate - tdAd47.1 | ecosystem: Environmental > Aquatic > Marine > Coastal > Sediment | place...
GTGAGATTGCGCCCGCCGGTTCGATGTTCGAGGCGGACCTGCTGTTCATGGACGCGGCGGGCCGGCTCGATCCGGGTTTGCACGACCGGGTGACGCGGAAGCTGCGGGTGTGGTGGCTTTCGACGCGGACGGATGCGCGCGGCTTCGGGTGGAGTTGGACGACGACGCCCGGGGCGTGCGCACGCGAAGAGGTGGTGCTCGGACCGTTCCTTGAGAAATCGGGTGCCCGCCGGCACGCAGCGTTTCTGGACGGGCACTTCGAGCTTTGCCGGTACCCGGAGGAGTTGCACAAGGCGCCGGGCGGCAAGGCGTGCGTGTACAAGCAGATGGGCAAGTGCCCGGCTGCGTGCGACGGGTCGGAGTCGCTCGGAGCGTACGAGGCGAGGCTGGCGCAGGCGATTGGGTTTGATCGACCGGCTGCGGAGCGGGAGATCGGACAGCTCGATGGTGAACTCCGCGAGGCAGCGGGGCGGCAGGCGTTCGAGGAGGCGGCCCGGATTCAGACGAAGCGGGATGAGTTGGCGGCTGAGCTCAAGAAGGGGCTTCGGGCGGTGCGAAGGCTCGGGGAGGTCTCTGTGGTGGTTGTGGCGACGAGCGGGCAGAAAGGTGTTGCCAGCGTGATCGCGGTCGACCGGGGGCGGTGGGGTGTCGTGGGGGCTCTGGAGGCCAAGATTGGGGCCCCGGAGGCTGATCGGATCGCGGAAATGGCGAGAGAGAGGTTGGATGCGATGGCTTCGATGGACGATTTAGGGGATCTGGGGGTGCTCGGGGTGGTGTCGCGGGAGCTGATGAGGCCGAGCCGAGGCGGGCCGGTGGTGGTGGAGCGGGGTGAGGTGGATGGTGCGTCGCTCTTGCTCGCGGCGGGGCGTGTGCTGAGAATCAGAGCTGGCAAGGCCAGTGGTTCTGAGTCAGGGAAGAAGTCCAGCGATGAGTGAGCCGTACCCGCTTGTGTTCCAGCCGATGCTCCTGGAGAAGGTGTGGGGCGGTCGTCGACTGGGCGGGCTGGGGAAGCCGCTGGAGGAGGGCAAGCTTTTCGGCGAGAGCTGGGAGGTTGCTGATCTGGGCGCGACGGCCGAGAGCGGCGGGGGCGGGGGCGCAAGGCGCTCGGTGATCGCCAATGGGGCGCTTGCGGGCAAGACGATCCACGCGGCGCTGCGTCAGTGGAATGAGGGGATGCTGGGGCTTGCTCGGCCTGCGAGCGACGGCGGGTTTCCGCTCTTGATCAAGTTTCTCGATGCGCGGCAGCATCTGTCGGTGCAGGTGCACCCGACGCCGGCGTACGCGGCCGAGCACGGCGATGCGGTACTCAAGACGGAGTGCTGGTACGTGCTTGCGGCGGAGACGGGCGATCGTGGCGAGGAGCCGGTGATCTTCAAGGGGTTCAGGCCGGGCGTCACGATGGATGACTTCCGCGGGGCGATCTCGTCGGGGACGGTGCCCGAGCTTTTGAACTCGGTGCCCGCGGTGCCGGGTGAGATGCACGAGATCCCCAGCGGCACTGTGCACGCGCTTGGCGCGGGCGTCCTGGTTGCGGAGGTGCAGACGCCCAGCGACACGACGTTCCGGGTCTTCGACTGGATCCAGCGGTACAACCGCAAGGTGCGCGAGCTGCACGTGCGCGAGGCGCTCGACTCGACGCTGCTGGATGAAGCACCGGCGGCGGCGGTGATCGAGGGCGATGGTCAACTCCTGCGCAACGAGCACTTTGTGGTCAATCAGCTCCGGGCGCACTGCGAGGAAAAGGTGTTTACGCGGCCCAACACGTGCAGCGTTCTGATGGTGACGCAGACGATGGGCGCCTCGCTTGCGAGTAAGGGCGGCAAGTTCGCGGAGATGGCACTCGATGCGGGCAAGACGGTGGTAATCCCGGCGGCGTGCGCGGATGACGTGGTGCTGCGCGGTGGGCCGGGGACGCGGGCGCTGGTTGTTGAGGCGGTGTAATCGCGCCCAACGAAAAGCCCGCCATCGGGCGGGTTGGAAGTCATCTGAATTTCAATGGTGCGGTGTGATCAGCAGCCGGCGTTGTAATTTGCGACCCAAGCGCTGAAGTCGGCAGGGGTGCACGCGTCGTCGTCGTTCTGGTCGCATTCGGGGGCGTTGGTGTTGAAGGCGGCGACCCAGGCGGAGAAGTCTGCAGGGGTGACGGAGCCGTCACCGTTGGTGTCGGCGAGACAGTCGCTGGTGAATGGATCGACAATTTCTGCGGGGACACCCGGCTCTGTTTCGTAGGCCCAGGCGATGGGTTGGAAGTTGGCGCCTGCGGGGTAGTCGTCGGTGAGGAGGACCCAGCCGTAGTGCGTCTGGCCGTCGATGATGAGCGAGAGCCCGATGTACGCGGTGCCATCGATGGGTGTGTAGGAGTCGTTGCTTCCCCAGGAGAAGACCTCGATGTCTTTCCCCGTGCCGCCGGTGAAGCTGGTCGGCCCGACGAAGTCGCCGACGTTGAAAGTCTGGATGGGTGCATATGTGGCGTCGTAGCTTCCATTCCAAAGAGGAGTGCTTTGGGTTCCGCGGGCGATCTGGACGTCGGTGTCGTCGTAGATGAAGACGTAGCCCCAGTCGAGCGAAGTCGTGGGGTCTTCGGACCAGACGCCGAATGTGTTCTCAAGCTGAGGCCAGCCGGTAAATGTTGATTGTGAAGCAGCGTCGAGGGTGACGTTCAGGCCGACGCCAATGGGCGGGCCCGAGACCACGTAGTAATAGTCCAAGATGAACTCGAACTCGGCGTTGGTGAAGACTTCGAGATCGGCCACCGCCGAGCCGGTAGAAAGAAGCGGAACGAGGGCGATGAAGGCTTTGGCTTTCATGAGTTACTCCTCTCAAGGAATGAGGTGTGAATATCAGCAGCCGGCGTTGTAATTGGCGACCCAGGCGCTGAAGTCTGCGGGTGTGCATGAGCCGTCGTCGTTCTGGTCGCAATCGGGGGCGTTTGCGTTGAAGGCGGCGACCCATGCGGAGAAGTCGGCGGGAGTCAGGACGCCATCGTTGTTGACGTCTGCGGTGCAGTTGGTTGATTCAGTGATGACGGTGACAGGCGTGTCGAGTTCGGTTTCGTATCCCCAGCCGGTGACTACGTAGAGGTCTCGGGAGCTCATGGAGCCCGTGGGCGAGCCGTTTTCGTCGTGGTGCTCAAACTCCATGTCTTCCATGAATGTCAGTCGGAGGTAGCCGAAGCGCGTGCCTCCGGGTTCGTCGATTTTGAATCCGAGGATGACTTCGGGGCCGTAGATAGGGACGGGGCCGCCGCTGCCGTATTCGTACCAGGTAACGGTGCCGGAGCGGGGCGAAAGGCCCCACAGGGGAGGCATGAAATCGCCCGCTTGAACAGTGTCTCCGGGCTGGTAGGTGACGAGTTCGCTCCGGTCTTCGCCGTTGGTACCCACAATGACGCCCTGGCCTGTGTGCGCAAACGCGAAGTTCTCGGCGGGCCCGCTGAAGCTGTCGCTGGACGTACTCGAGCCCGTTCCGGGGTCGCGGTTCAATAAGGTGCGAATGCTCATGTCGCTGGAGGTGCCGTTGGCGTTCTGAGTGGGCGAGGCGAGCGGGTCAAGAGCGTTGTCGGCGAAGTGGTAGTAGAAGCCGCCGTCCAGCCTCGGGTAGGACTCAAGAGGGATCAGTAGGAATTCCAGATCGCTGTTGTCATAGAAAACGGTGTCGGCGAGCGACTGGCCTGAGACAGAAGCCAAAACGAGGGCGGCGGCAGTACGGAACTTGTGCATTTCTGGGCTCCTTTCTTGCTGCGCTGCGGAATCGCAACGCGGTGATCGGACTCCCCCCACGAAGGCCATAATGTACCATAAAGACCCGGATATCTTCTGTGAAGATCCGGGGCTTTTTTTGTAAATAGTGGCTGTGATCTCGATTTTTAGATTGTGAAAGCGTTTGCGATCTTTGCGACGGCCTCGGCGACCTGCTTGATCTGGGTATCTGTCAGCTCGTGGTGCATCGGGATGCTGAAGACTCGGGTGGCGAGCTTGCGGGCCACGGGCGGGTGGTCGGTGACATGGGCCTTGAACGCGGGCTGGTCGGTCAGGCTCTTGGGGTAGTGCACGGCACTGGGCACGCCCTCGGCGATGAGGGCCTTGATGAACTCGTCGCGGGTGCAGGAAACCTTGTCCAGGTTGAGCTTGAGACTGTAGAGATGCCAGGCGGAGTCGCCGCCCTTGGTGCGAGTGGGCGCTTCGACGGCTTCGACATCGGCAAAGAGCGCGTCGTACTTGTCGGCGACGGCTCGGCGTGCGTTGGTTTCTTCGTCGAGGCGCTGCAGGCGTGAGAGACCGATGGCGCCGGTGATGTCGTTCATGCGGTAGTTGTACCCGACGCGTTCGTGGAGGTACTTCTCGGTTTCTCCGTGAGAGCGGTAGAGGCCCATGTCATAGGCGGTGGTTTCGTTGTTGGTGGTGACGAGGCCGCCCTCGCCCGTGCCGAGGTTTTTGGTGGCGTAGAAGGAGTAGGTGCAGGCGTCGCCGAAGGCGCCGATGCCTTTGTTGTTGTAGGTGGCAAGGTGAGACTGGGCGCAGTCGTAGATGACCTTGAGGTTGTGCTTGGCGGCGATGGATTGGATGGCGTCGATGTCGACGGGCATGCCGTAAAGGTGTGTGACGGCGATTGCTTTGGTGTTGGGTGTGATTCGTTTTTCGATGTCGGCGGGGTCGACCTGCATGGTGTCTTCGAGCGAATCGCAGAAGACGAGCTTGCAGTTGCGGGCGGCGAGCATGGAGGCGGTGGCGATGTAGGTCCACGCGGGGACGATGACCTCATCGCCCGGCTGGAGGAGTGCTTCGTAGGCGAGCTGGAGGGCGCATGTGCCGTTGGCGCAGGTGAGGCCGATCTTGGCGTCCGATTTGGCTGCGAATTGTTTCTCGAGCTCGTCGCAGTTTTTGGCGGCTCGGAGCATGCCGGATTCGAGGACGGCGATGGCGGCGTCGATGTCCTGTCGGTGGAGCTTGGGGGCCATGAAGGGGACGGAGGGGTTGGCGACGGGTGAGCCGCCGTTGAGTGCGAGGGTGCCGGCGGTCGAGGTCTGCGTCATGTGGTGATCTCCGTATCCTTCGGTTGGTCCATGATCTTAGGGATGACCGATGGTGAGACAACGCGGGTGGTCGAACCCGCGGCTGGGCAGGGAGTGCTGTATGAAGATGATTGTTCTGGCGGTGGCAGCGGCGATAGGGCTTGGGGCTCAGCCGACGGTCTCGGTGGATGACCTGCCCCGTCCTGATACGTTCGGGATCAAGGGTGTGACCCGCCCGAGCCAGGACGCGGTGATGGGGTTCAGCTTTCCAACCAGCGTGCTGGAGGTGCTGGTTTCCGACGGCGACGTGGTGGCCATGGGATCTCCGCTCGTCCGGGCCGATGATCGCGAGGCACACTCGGCTGTGGTGCTCCAGACGATCCGCGCCCAGAGCCGGATTGATGTATTGGCTGAGGAAAAGGCGTTGGAACTGGCCGAGGTGGAGCTTGCTGCGACCAAGACGGCCTTTGAGGGCGGCGGCGGCTCGTCAATCGAGCTCGACCGGGCCCAGCTCGGGGCGGACACCGCCAAGCTCAGGCTTGAGGCGAGCCAGCAGCGATTCCAGGAACAGCAGGTCCAGCTTGAGCAGCTGCAGATCCGGTTCGAAAAGCACACGGTCAATGCGCCATTTGATGGTGTGGTCGAATCGGTGATCGTGGCAGTCGGCGACACGGTGCGGGATTCGGATCCGGCTGTTCGGGTTGTGTCTGTTGATCCGCTCTGGATCGATGTTGCGACACCGACAGAACAGACCATGGGTCTCAAAGCGGGGGATCCGGCGTGGTGTCTGGTGCGGATCGGTGATGACCTGCGTCTCATGAACGCTACGATTGAGGGAATCAGCCCGGTGGCGGACTCTGTGACAGGAGCTCGGCGCGTGCGGGTGGAGGCGTCGAATCCTGAGCTATTGCCAGCGGGATTGACGGTCTTTGTCCGGTTCACGGAGCCGGGGGACGCTTGGGCGGAGCTGAGCGCAAAGCGGGGCCAGGATGGCGTGAGCTCGGACGGCTGACGGTGGGTGTCGGCCGGCGCATCAGCGAGAGAGAGCCGACGTGATAGACCTTTCCAGACTCAACGCGCCCGGGTGGCGTCGCATCGTTTCGGATCTGACTGAGGCAGCGGGCGATGAGCGGGGATTCCCGGCTCACTTGCTGGCGGCGATGGGTCAGGTTGCCGGTGCGAGGCAGGCTGCCCTTTTCGAGTTCCCGCCCGCCGAGGGTGATGGGGCGACGCTGCCCAGAGCGAGCCTTGTCTGGCCCGCCGGCCCGAGCGATAGCTCCAGTGCGGATGGCTCGCTCGTTGAGCCCGAGGTGATGCGGGCCGGCGCGAGCGCGACATACGAGGCCAACAACACGACCGTGCATGGTCTGAATGTCGAGGACGGGCTCTACGACGAGTCGCGTTCGGGCGGCGGCTTTGCGCTGTCGATCCCGATCGGAACGGTGCAGGTGGCCGAGGGCGAGACGAAGCCCGCCTCGGTGATTGTGCTGCTGGTCGATCAGCGTTCGAGCGGGGCGATGCAGTCGACGATCGCGCTGGTGGAGCTGCTTGCCGGGTACGCGCATCTTGCCGGGACCAAGAGCCAGTTGAATCGGATGCGATCGGCGGGGAAGGCGCTAGATTTGGCGACACGGCTGATCGCGTCGGTGAACACGGCCCCCAACTTCAAGGGCGCGACGATGCAGTTCGTCAACGATCTGTGTCGGCACCTGAAGGCGGACCGCGTGGCGCTTGGCTGGCGTGGCGGGCGAGCCGGGGCCGGGGCGCCGGGCGATGAGATGGTCACGGATCGTGACGCGACGCCGGTGAAGGTTGTGGCGTTGAGTGATACGGAGAACGTCGATCGGCGGATGGCGATGGTGCGCAAGCTGTCGTCGGCAATGGACGAGTGCATCGATCAGGATCAGCCTGTGGTGTACCCGGTGCCCGAGGCGGCGGCCCAGGCGGACCCGTCGCTGGGGCAGACCGTCACGGTGGCGCACCGCGAGCTTGCCTCGGGCGATGCGCACCTGAAGGTGACGTCGCTGCCCTTGCGTGATGGCGATGAGACGCTGGGTGTGATCACGATTGAGTCGGCCAAGCCGGGCCAGGCGATTGACCTGAGGACACTGGAGCTCTTGCAGGCGACGATGGATCTTGTGACGCCGGTGATGCGTCTGCGGGCGAGCGATGATCGGCCGATCCCTGCCCGGCTTGTCGATGAGATGCGTAAGGCTGGCGCATGGGCGGTGGGTCCCAAGCACACGCTGTGGAAGATCGCGGGCATCGCGGTGATGCTGCTTTTCCTGTTTGTCACCGTGTTCAGTGTGCCCTACCGCGTGGAGGCGGAGGTGCAGCTGCGCCCGATCGAGCGGCGCGTGATCGCTACGCCCTTCGAGGGTATTGTGCGCGAGGTCGCGGTTGATGCCGAGGCGGGCAAGAAGGTTGAGGCGGGTCAGCTTCTGGCGCGGCTCGATACGAGCGAGCTTGAGCTGAGCGCGGTCGAGGCGCGGCAGGCGATGAATCAGGCATTGGCGCAGGCGGCCGAGGCGATGCGCAAGGGCAATGGGGCCGAGCAGCAGCAGGCCGAGGCGAAGGCGGCGCAGTCGAAGGCGAGGCTTGATCTGCTCCAGCAGCGGATCGAGAGCGCCCAGCTCCGGGCGCCGATCTCGGGCACGATTCTGGCGGGCGATCTGACGGACCGCTTGGGGGCGAGGCTCGAGGTGGGCGAGGCGCTCTTTGAGATTGCACCACTCGAAGACATGCGAGTGATCGCTGAGGTGGACGACCGGGACATCGGCCTGGTAATCCGCGCGATGGAAGAAGGCGTGATGACCGGGAGCATCGCGACCAAGGCCCGACCGAACCAGCGTTTCCCTCTCGAGGTTGAGCGAGTGGTGCCTATGGCGCACGCGGAAGAGGGCAAGAACACGTTCCAGGTGTACGCGCGGCTTCGCGGCTCGGCGGGGTGGATGCGCCCGGGCATGGAGGGGCTTGCCAAGCTGGACGTGGGCGACCGGACGCTTTTGTGGATCGGTTCGCGTCGGATCGTGGACACGCTTCGCATGTGGTTGTGGTGGTAAGCCTTGGCTGAGAGACCGACATTCAGTCCGCACTGGCACCGCGTTGCGGCGACGAAGCCGAGGCTGCGCCCGCACGTGCAGATGACGCGTCAGCGGTACCGCGGCAAGCGCTGGCATGTGGCGCACGACCCGGCTTCGAACAAGTTCTACAGGCTTAGCCCGGTCTCGCACGAGATCGTCGGGTTGCTCGACGGTGTGCGCACGGTCGAGGAGGCGTGGAGGATTGTCGCCGACAAGCACGGCGACGAGGCGCCGACTCAGCCTGAGGTGATCCAGCTCGTCTCGAATCTGTACAACTCGAACCTGCTGAGCATCGAGGTCTCGCCCGAGACGGAGCAGCTGCTTCGTCGCCAGAAGGACAGGCTCGTCAAGAAGGTGCAGAGCCAGGCGGTTGGGATCATGTACTTCCGGATGAAATTATTCAATCCGGACGGCATCATCTCGGCGGTCGAGCCGGTGCTGCGACCTTTGATCGGGCGCGTGGGGCTGGCAATCTGGGCGGTGTTCATTCTGTTCACGCTGAGTCGGCTGGCCGGGCACACCGAGGCCCTGGCGGGCGGCTTCCGCGATGCGATCGCACCGAGCAACTGGGGCTGGCTGATCGTGGTGTATGTGTTGGCCAAGGCGCTGCACGAATTGGGTCACGGGGTGATCACCAAGCGGTTCGGCGGTCAGGTGCCCGAGTTCGGCACGCTGCTCCTGGTTCTTGTGCCTTCGCCTTATGTCGATGCGTCGGCGTGCTGGGCGTTTCCGAGCCGCTGGCAGCGGATGGCGGTCGGCGCGGGCGGGATGATCTTTGAGCTGTTCTTTGCGGGCATCATGGCGCACATCTGGCTCACGACGAGCCCGGGGATGCTGATGCATCAGGTTGCGTACAACGCGATGCTGACGGCGGGCGTCTCGACGGTGCTCTTCAACGCGAACCCGCTGATGCGGTTCGACGGGTATTACATCTTGTCGGATTTGCTCGAAATCCCGAACATGATGCAGCAGTCGTTCAAGCACCTGCAGTATCTGATGCAGAAGTATGTGTATCGATTGGATGACGTGACGCCGCCGACCACGGAGCGGGCCGAGCAGATCACGCTGACGATCTACGGCATCGGTGCGCTGATCTATCGCGTGTTTCTGTTTGTGACGATCTCGCTGTACGTCATGGGCAAGCTGTTTGCGATCGGGCTGATCCTTGCGATCTGGACGGCGGCGGCGTGGTTCATCATGCCGGTGGGCAAGCTGGTCAAGTGGCTCAGCACCGGGCCCAAGATCGCCGAGCACCGGGGCAGGGTCATCGCCACGACGCTGGGCTTGGTTGCGCTGGGCGCGGTTTTGGTCGGCGTGATCCCTATGCCCGATGTCCGCAGGGGCGTGGGTGTGGTCGAGAGCGAGCTGCGCACGGGCGTATTTATCGGTGAGAACGGCTTTGTGCGCGAGGCGATGGTCAACCCGGGCGATGTGGTCGAGGCGGGGCAGACGATCGCGGTGCTGGAGAGTCCGCAGCTGATGTCGCAGCTTGCGGTGGCGCGGGCGCAGCTTCAGGAGTTTGAGAGTATCGAGCGCGAGGCGACGGCCAGGAGCCCTTCGGCGGTGGGGGTGGCGCGCGAGCGCGTCGAGGCGGCCCGGTCCGCGGTGGCGTTTCTGGAGAAACGGGCCGAGCGGTTGGTGATCGTCTCGCCGCACGAGGGCACGTTTGTCGGGCGTGATCCGCACGAACTGATCGGGCAGATGGCCTCGATCGGGCAGGTGCTCGGTGAGGTTGTGGACATCGACAATGTGCGCATCGCCGCGGCGATGACGCAGCTGGAAGCGGCGTGGTTGTTTGACGAGCTCGAGAAGCCGCGGGTGGCGATGCGTCCGTTGTCCATGCCCGGAGTTGTGGTCAAGGGCAGCCAGCTTCGCGCGATCGACTCGGGTCAGGCGTACTTGCCCCACGCGAGCCTTGGGTTTGCTGGCGGCGGGACGATCCGCACGAGCCGTGACGATCAGTCGGGGCTCAAGGCGGAGACGGCGCAGTTTATTGTGTACGTCGAGCCGGAGGAGAGCGCGTACTGGCAGGGCGTGCCGGGCGAGCGGGTGCATCTGCGGTTCCGCCTGAGCGCCAAGCCGCTGGCGGTGCAGTGGGTGGATCGGTTGCACAAGCTGATCCAGGGTCGCGTGCAGCTGTGACGTCGGCCGATGCCAATCTGAGCCGATACCACGCGCTCTTCGAGACGATGCGTTCGCGTCAGCGAGCGCTCGAGTCGCTCAAGGGCGCGGACCAATTCGTCGCGTGGGGTGCGCTCAAGCTCCGGCAGCGGCGTTCGCGTCTTGAGGTGCTGCTGGGGTGGGCGAGCAGAGTTGATGCGATGGCTCCGGAGGTGCGGAGTCTGCCCGAGACGGCGCTCGACCGCGAAGTGGAAGAGCTGCGCGGAGCGTTCGTGCGAGGCAGGGTGAATCACGATCAGGTGCTGCGCGCTTTGGCGGTGGTGCGTGAGGTGGCCAGCCGAGCGACGGGCGAGGAGGCGTACGTTGTGCAGCTGGCGGGCGCGTTGGCACTGGTGCACGGCAGGATCGCCGAGATGGTGACGGGCGAGGGCAAGACCCTGACGGGCTCGCTTGCGGCGCCGCTGCTGGCGTGGAGGCACCGGCATCTGCATGTGTTCACGACGAACGATTACCTCGCCGAGCGCGACGCGGAGAGCCGCTCGCGGATCTACAAGCGTTGCGGGCTGACGAGCGGGGCGATTTTGCAGGAGCAGTCGCCCGATGAGCGAGCGGGGATCTATGCGCGTTCGATCGTGCACGGCACACCCAAGCAGATCACGGCTGATTATCTGCGCGATCAGATCCGGATGGGCCGGATCGACTCGGCGTGGGTGGGCTGGCAGAAGCTGGGCAGCGATGGGCCGCTGGTGCCGGGCTTGCAGGCGTGTTTGGTGGACGAGGCCGATGCGGTACTGATTGATGAGGGCGTGACGCCGCTGATTATTGCGAGGTCGCGTCACGAGGACGAGCTGGCGCCGGCGTACGCGCGTGCGCGCGAGATCGCGGGTCAGCTCGAAGAGGATCGTCATTATCTCGTCGATGAATTGCGCAAGCGCATCAAGTTGACGGCGGCGGGTCGGGCGCATCTTGGCGCGATGGTGACGGACGACAACTGGGCGACCGCCAGAAGGGCCGAGGAATTGGTGCGTCAGTCGCTCGTGGCCGAGCACTGCTACATCCGGGGCAGGCAGTACGAGATCGTCGACGGGCGTGTGGTGATCGTGGACGAGTACACGGGACGGTTCCTGCCGGACCGCTCGTGGGAGCACGGCCTGCACCAGTCGGTCGAGGCAAAAGAAGGCCTGGAAGTCACGGCCGACCGCGAGACGCTGGCGCGGCTGAGCTTTCAGAAATTCTTCCGCAGTTACAGGTTCCTCTGCGGCATGACCGGCACGGTCGCGGACTCTGCGGGCGAGATGGAGCGCGTGTACGGCAGGCCCGTTACGGTGATCCCGACGAATAAGCCCGTGATCCGCACGCAGGAACCGACGCGGTACTTTCGCAGCGCCGAGGCGAAGTGGTCTGCGGTTGTCGAGCGCATCCGCCAAGAGCACGAAACGGGCCGCCCGGTATTGGTGGGCACGCGGAGTGTCGAGTCGTCGCAGCTTCTGAGTGAACGGCTCGAAGTCCTGGGCCTCGGGCATAGCGTGCTCAACGCGCACCACCACGAGGAAGAGGCACAGCTCATCGAGCGGGCCGGTGATGCGGGGGCGATCACGGTTGCCACGAACATGGCCGGACGCGGAACGGATATCAAGCTGACACCCGAATCGCGCAAGCTCGGCGGGCTCATGGTTGTCTTGACTGAGCTTCACGGCGCACGGCGGGTCGATCGGCAGTTCATCGGGCGGGCCGGGCGTCAGGGCGATCCGGGCGCGGCGGCGATCTTTGCGAGTCTTGAGGACGAGCTTGTTACGCGGTTCGTGCCCAGGCTCGGCGCGTGGGTGGCGCATCGTGCGAACTACGACGAGCTGACCGGTTCGCGCGTGGCTGCGCGGGTCTTTGCGATGGCGCAGGCGCGGAGCGAGGCGCGCGATCGCCGCGGCCGAACGCAGGTCATGCGCCAGGACGACTGGGTCGATCGGTACATGCCGAGCTGAGTTCGTTCAAGACTGGAAGTATTGTTTGAAAATGACAACGGACCCCGCGTGTGCGGGGCCCGCTGCCGTCTGGATCGCGCTGTCGTGCATCAGCGCCGGCGTCTAGCCGCTGTGAGACCGCCCAGGCCCAGGAGAGCCAGGGTGCCGGGGGTCGGGATCAGTCCGGGAGCCCACGCTCCGCCTGAGAACAATTCACTTGTGGTATGAGGGTTGGTCAGTGGGTTGATAAACTCGCCCGCGATGAGGTC
>Ga0070726_10003815_pt1 | contig 12435 bp, 10 predicted proteins | sample tdAd471_FD_67275 | JGI IMG/M metagenome (GOLD analysis project Ga0070726, IMG submission 67275) | Marine sediment microbial communities from the Atlantic coast under amendment with organic carbon and nitrate - tdAd47.1 | ecosystem: Environmental > Aquatic > Marine > Coastal > Sediment | place...
GCCGAACCGGTGCTGACTTCGCTCGGTGGCGGCGGCTTCCTGCTGACACAACCCGAAGCGGGGCAAGCCAGCGTATATGACTTTTTTGCCCACACGCCGAGACGCAAACTGCCCGCCGCCGAGATCGACTTCCACCCCATCCATGCCGACTTCGGAACCACCAAGCAGGAGTTTCATATCGGATACGGCGCAGCAGCCACACCGGGCACGGTGCGCGGGATGTTTGCCATCCACCGGGATCTGGGCAGCTTGCCCATGCCGGTTTTACTGCAACCGGCCATCGAACTGGCCGGCAAGGGACTGCGTGTCAACCAGCTGCAGGCCTATATCCTGGATATCGTACGCCCCATCTACCTGGCCACACCGCGAGCGGCACAACACTTTGCCAGCCGCTCGCGGCCGGACAGACTGGTCGGCGAAGACGACATACTTCAGCTGCCGGAACTGGCGGAAACGCTGCTCGCCCTGGCTGCGGAAGGTGAACGCCTGTTTTATGAAGGTGACATCGCCACCGCCATCGACGCGGCCTGCCGCAGTGAAGGTGGACACCTGAGAGTTGATGATCTCGAGCAATACCAGGTCAGGCGGCGCCTGCCCCTGCACGTTCAGTACCGGAACGCCGGATTTTACACCAACCCGCCGCCTTCCTCCGGCGGCTTGCTGATTGGCTTTGCGCTGAAGCTGCTCGACCGCTACGCCCCGGCGGGTCTATCCATAGACAGCGTCGAGGGTATTTGCCGACTCGCCGAACTGATGCAGTGTACCAACGAGGCGCGCCTGGACGGTATTCGCGGTAACGGCCTGGACGAGCACCTGCTGGATCCTGCCCTGCTTGAACAGTATCTGCATCAGGTCAGGGGGCGCGCACGGGCCTTCAGGGGCACCACCCACATCAGCGTCATCGACCGGCTGGGCAACCTTGCCTCACTGACCGCCAGCAACGGTGAGGGTTGCGGTCACATGCTGGGCGACACCGGCATTATGTTGAATAACATGCTCGGCGAGGAAGACCTCAATCCACACGGCTTCCATGGCTGGCAGGAAAACCGGCGCCTGACCTCGATGATGGCGCCCAGCATGCTGCAACTGCCTGACGGGCGCTCTGTCGCGCTGGGCTCGGGTGGTTCAAACCGTATTCGCTCCGCTATTCTGCAGGTGTTGTTGCGCATTGTGGACGAGCAGCTTCCACTCCAGCAGGCCATCGACCGGCCCAGGATTCATTTTGAGAACAAACTGCTGAATATCGAGGGTGGTTTTGCAGATGCTTTATACCGACAACTGGAAAAGGAATTTGACCAGACCCGGCGCTGGCCGGACAGAAATCTGTTTTTCGGCGGTGTACACGCGGTTTCAAAAGGCCCGGGTGGATTTGAATGTTACGGCGACCGGAGACGCGGGGGTGTCGCGCTCAGCGTCTTCTGACGTCTTTGGGCCCGTTAAGCGTCAATGACTCCGGACCTGCGCCAGTTAGCGGCTTCCACCCAGGCCGGCATCTCATCAATAGGCATGGGCCGCCCGATATAATACCCCTGGCCATGGTCACACCCCATGCTGATCAGCATATCCAGCGTCTGCTGGTTTTCGATACCTTCAGCGACAACACGCATTTCGAGGTTATGCGCGAGATTGATAATTGACTGAACAATCTTGCGATCCTGCTGATCCTCCGCCATGTGCAGAACAAAGCTCTTATCGATCTTAAGCTCCCCGACGGGGAGATTCCTGAGATAGGCCAGTGATGAATAGCCGGTTCCGAAATCGTCAATGGACAAGGTGATCCCCATTTCATTCAGGGCAGTCAGCGTATGCAGTGCAGCGTCTGGATCAGACATCATGGCACTTTCGGTGACTTCAAGCACCAGAGACGCGGGTTGCGCGCCCCAGATATTCATGGCTCGACTGACCAGTCCGACAACCTCCCTCGACTGCAGCAGTTTTGCCGACAGATTTATTGCAATCGATCCTGGCGCCCCGGAAGCACTGAACTCGGACCACTCCCGCAGGGCAACATTTATCGACCAGTAGGTCAGGATGTCTATCAAGTCGCTTTTTTCAGCCAACGGAATGAAATAGTCGGGTTTTATCCAGCCATAGCGCGAATCATTCCAGCGTACCAGTGCTTCGCATCCACTCAGCGTGCCCTGCTGCAAATCGACCTGGGGCTGGTAATAAAGCATTAAATCGGCATTATCGAGCGCATGGCGTAAATTGTTTTTGAGATCCGACCAGCGCTGCTCCTTCAATTGAACGGATGAATCGAATATGAAATAGTCCAGCTGTTGCCCGCGGGCATAATGCAGCGCTGCATCAGCCGACTTCAGCAAATCATCCCGGTCATCTGCGTGGTCGGGAAACAATGCGGCACCTGCCACGGCAGTCACCGACAGTACATTGCCCTCAATTTCCTGGTTTGCACTGATAGCCTCGAGAATCTTTATCATTGCCAATTCAATAACCTGCGGCGTTTTTACATCCGTCAACAGAACCGCAAATTCATCGCTACCGAGATGAAACAGCATGTCAAAAGGACGAAGTATGCGGCCGATGCGCTCCGCCACCTGTATCAAGACAGCGTCACCCAGGCCATGACCAAAGTGTATATTGAGCTCCCTGAACTTCTGCAGGTTAAAAACCAGCAGTGCAAAATTGCTGTTATTGGCCCGGCTAACCGATATATTCTGATTCAGTTGTTCGTAAAGATGGAGTCGGCCAGGACTCTGTTCGGGCTTGCCGGTCATAGTCATGATGAATGTCCGGCGCCCGCGGCTCTAAAGATAATAGTCGCCGGCATTGATACCATAGGTGCCCGGTGCGAGTGGGTGACGGATCTCAATCAGCTTACCGGCATCGTCAAGCGGATCTTCAATCAGATCCACAGTGGGATTGAACCCATAGGCGATTTTTTCCTTGTCCAGCACCAGCATAATCTTTGGCCGCAAGCGGCGGACGCGGTTCTGCGCCAGAACAAAACCCACCTCACCTGTAGTCAATTCCACCAGAGTACCCGTTGGATAAATACCAATACACTGAATAAACTGCTCGACCATGTCGATCTGGAAATCCTTGTCGCGCCATTCATAGATGAGCCGGACGGCATCATAGGCGGAGACTGCGCTGCAATAAGCTCGTTCGCTGGTGATCGCGTCATAACAATCGACCAACGCGGCAATACGGCCATCGACGGGGATTCGATGCCCCGGTATACCACGTGGATAACCGCTACCGTTGTGGCGTTCGTGATGGTGCAAAACGATAGAGAGTATTGCCTTGTTGACACCTTTCATCTCACGCACCATGTTGACGCCAAACTCGACATGACGCCGAATCAACTGATACTCCGCGTCCGTCAAGCGGCCAGGCTTGATCAACAGTCCGTCCGGCAACTGTAATTTGCCGATATCAAACAACAACGTACCCACCGCCAGATTTTCCAGTTCGGGTTTTGAAAACCCGAGGTAGCGACCAAACGCTACGGCCAGACCGCAGGCATCGACACAATGAGAGTAGGCATAGTTATCCTTGTCTTTAAGACGCGCCAGCCAGAAAAAGGCATCCGGGTTGCGGATTATACTGGCAATCATACTGTTGACCGCTTGGCGGATTGAGCCCAGTTTAATGGTATGGCCGGCCTTAAGCTGCTCAAGAATATTTGTAATGACTTCCAGTGTATGCTGACGGCTCTCCCTGCAGGCTCCGATCTCTTCCTCAACCGAAGTGGTAACGGGGTAGCGCTGATCCCCTGTTGCCTTTTTAAACACTTCCACTAATTTATCGTCGGGGGCTTTTTGAACCACCGTTTTCAAAGGCTCCGGAGCAGGCTCGCCACGTTCCGGGTCAACGAACACGTACTCACATTGCTGGCGCAATTCTTCGATATCACGGCTATTACTGATATGGAATCCCTGGAACAGATAGCGTGTTTCCAGCCATGGCCGGTCAAGCCGGGAGATATACATGCCGATTTTCACGTCAGTGACACTGACCTTTTGTTCTGTATGAACCATTACACCCTACTGCCGAATTCCCTGGAGATACGTGCTACCTGTCTGATTATCGGCCAAAATACGGCTGGATTTACCCGCATTGTGCAGACCGTTATCATAATATCCTGCCATTGCCGCCTTTTTTTAATAATAATATAAAGAATATCTCTTAACTTATTTATTTAAATATTAATTTTATCTACACTTAACGCAACAAGAAAATCAGCCTGGAGCCTCAAGCATGAACCTGGAAAAGGTCATTTTTGCTTTTTTCTCAATTCTGGCGCTAACCCTGAATTACGGGTTTTTCATTGGCGAGTTGGACGACCCCACCCACCATAACGTCTATGAACTGTTTGCAGCGCTGGTCGTCAGCCTGATAGCCACTATCATGAAATTTGGCGACCGCGCGCATATCGGCGCCTTGTTGCTGGCAACCAGCCTGGTGGCCGATCTGCAGCTTATCGCTGCCGCAATGGTGTGGGGTTACGTAGTGTATGTTGCCGAATCCCCCCTGGAACCTTCCGTCATGTCAAGCATCGTATCGCTGTCCGGCGGCGCTTTACTGGCCAACCTGACATCGGTCATTCTTCTGGTTGTGGAATCGGTGACGTTCAGGCGCTGATTCCGGGACCCGGCTGACAGTCATGCATAACGTCATCTCCCTGGTGTTACGGCGCATGCGTCTGCCGTTGATCCTCCTGATATCCACTTACGCGATTTCGGTTCTCGGCCTGACCCTGATTCCCGGTATCGATGACCAGGGCAACCCCTGGCGCATGGATTTTTTCCACGCCATCTATTTTGTCAGCTTTCTCGGTTCAACCATCGGCTTTGGTGAAATCCCCTACCCATTCACCGGTGCGCAGCGTATGTGGACCACATTTACCATTTACGCGGCTGTAGTGTCCTGGCTGTACGCCATCGGTACCATTTTAACGATGATCCAGGATCCGGGTTTCCGCCGGGTACTGGCGTTCCAATCCTTTGGCCGCAAGGTACGCCGCATGCGGGAACCTTTTTATATTCTCTGTGGCTATGGGGACGCCAGTCGCTTACTGGTACGCGAACTCAGCGAACGTTGCATACACTGCGTGGTCGTCGAAAAGGATCGGGAGAAAATCGAGGAATTGTCGATTGAGGATCTGCTGGATTACGTGCCTGGCCTGAGTGAAGACGCCACGAATTCCGACACCCTGATTGCAGCCGGCCTGAATCGCCCGAACTGCCGGGGCGTGATCGCCTTGACCGGTGATGACCACAGCAATCTGACGATTGCGATCACCAGCAAGCTGCTGGCGCCGGATGTTCAGGTTATCTGCCAGTCGGACTCCAAAGACTCGGCCGCCAATATGGGTTCATTTGGCACGGATCATATTATCGACCCGTTTGAAATCTTCGCCTCGCGATTCGCGATGATGTTTCATTCGCCCAGTATGTACCTGGTCTACGAATGGATGACCGCTGTATACGGCGCCCCTTTGTCCGACTTCAAGCGTCCTCCTACCGGCACCTGGATATTGTGTGGTTTTGGCCGATTCGGTAAAGCGGTACGCGAATATATCGCTATTGAAGGTGTGAAAACGCGCTTGATAGAAGCCGATACCGAAGCGACCGGGGCCCCTCTCGATACCGTAGAGGGGCGGGGTACCGAAGCGAATACGCTGCTTGAGGCGGACATTCAGGATGCGATTGGCGTTATTGCCGGCACCGACAACGATGCAAACAATCTGTCGATCCTGATCACTGCGCGCTACCTCAATCCCGGGCTGTTCACTGTCGTCCGGCAGAACCAGCAGAAAAAGGATCCCATTTTCAAGGCCGCCGATATTGACCTGATCATGCAACCGGGCACGATTGTGGCGCAGAACATTCTGGGCCTGATCCTGGCCCCCCTGCTGAGCGACTTCTTCCGCCTGACACGCGATCAGAACGAGGAATGGGCCAACGTACTGGTGAGCCGGATCGCCGGCGTTGTTGCCGAAGTCACCCCGGAGACCTGGGAACTGGAAATATCGCCACTACAGGCGCCCGCCGTATTCGACTGCCTGATTCGCCGACAAAAAGTGCTGCTGAAAGATATCTGTTCAAACCCGAAGAACAGGTCAGAGCTGCTGCCCTGCGTGCCACTGCTGATCAAGCGCGACGGCACAGGCATGTTACTCCCCGATATGGAAGAGTGCGTGCAAAGCGGTGACCAGATACTGTTCTGTGGCCATCAGAAATCCACCTATCAGATACGCTACATTGTAAATGACCAGCAGGCTCTGTATTACATGCAAACCGGCGTTGACCGCCCCGGTGGCGCTGTCTGGCGCTGGATAACCAATTAGCGTTTACCCCGGCACCTGTTCTTCGCGCTCCAGTAAGCGCAACTGCTCAGGACTCAGCTTGCCGGCTGTTTCAGACAACCCGCTCCTGGCTTCTTCATCGCCGCTGGCAACAGCGCGGTTATACCAGCGGTAAGCCTCTGCCAGGTCTTCATCAACACCGCGCCCGTTTGCGTAAGCCCAGCCCAGGCCCTGTTGAGCTTCGGCCATCCCCTGCGCAGCCGCTTTTTGCCACCAGAAAACAGCCTGCTGATCATTCTGATCCGTACCTATGCCCTTATGGTAATGCCAGCCAAGAAAGTGCTGAGCCACCGCCATACCCTGGTGCGCCAACCCGGATACAATTTCAAACGACTGCTCAAACGCCCCCTGGCTGATGGCGGCCACGGCTTTTTGCAATTCGGGGTGGTCTTGATCCATTGCTATAGGTAAATTCTCGTTGCTTCTCCTAAGTATACCGGCAACGGTCAATAGGGATTCATTACGAAGCGTGCGATAATTCGCCACCCATGTCAGAGTCGAATCCCGAAGTCAAATCCAAACACTGGCCGGTCGTGCTGATCCGGTTTCTGGCCCGACTTCCACTGCCATTTCTGTATGTATTGGCAGACTTGTTGTTTGTTCTGTTCTTCCATCTGATTCGATTCCAGCGTGAACTGGTGGTGGGAAATCTGCGCCGCGCCTTTCCCGAACAATCGTCCCGGGCCACGCGCCGGCTGGCGGCACAAAGCTACCGGCATGCCATCCACATCCTGTTTGAGACCATCAAGTGCTTGTCCTTCAGCGATCATGACCTCGCGCAACGGGTTGAAATCGAAAATACCGGGCTCATTGACTCACTGCTACGTCAACACAGGACGATACTTGCCGCCGCGTCACACCATTGTAACTGGGAGTGGCTGCAACTGGCCTGCTCCGCCCGGCTCGGGGTACCGCTTGCCGCCTTATACAAACCGCTTAACCACGGCGGTATCGATGCGCTGCTGCTGCAGTTGCGCAGCCGTTATGGCAGTCAGTTAATCGAGGCAAAGAGCTCATTACCTGAACTGGTGAAGTTCGCCCGCCAGCCGGGCGTCATTGCAGTGGTCGCTGACCAGGGACCCAGACCTGACGAGGAAAAATACTGGAGCCGTTTTCTGAACCGTGACACGGCATTCTTTCCCGGGCTGGAAAGGCTGGCGCTGTTACTGAAAGCACCTGTCGTTTTTGTTCGCATGGAACGTGTTCGGCGCGGCCACTACCGAATCCGCTTTGAAGTGTTGACTGAACCTCCGTATCAGCAGCACAGTGGCGTCATCATGGAACCCTACATCCAGGCCGTTGAAAAACAGATTATCGAAGCGCCACAGGACTGGTTCTGGGCATACAAGCGCTGGAAGTACAGGAAACCCATGTATGAAGTCCGGCATTGATGCGCCACCGGCTGGTGTAAGCTTTACCAAGCGGCGATAATAGCCGCCTCTCGTTATCCTGTTTTATTGCCATGCTGCTTTACGACTGGCTCGCCACCACTGCCTCCACTTTCGCCCTGATCGCCCTCGCGGAAATCGGTGATAAAAGCCAATTAGTCTGTATGACCCTGGCTGCCCGGCACCGCCCCTGGCCGGTGCTGTCAGGTGCGGTGATAGCTTTTGCCTTCCTCAATCTACTGGCAGTGCTTTTCGGTGCCGGGGTCGCCGCCTGGATTCCTGAACATATCACCGCCGCCATCGTCGCGGTGCTGTTCGCTGTGTTCGGCATTCACGCCCTGCGTGCAGGTGACGATGACAGCGAAGACATCGAGGAGAGCGGTGGCCACGGCATTTTGTTGACTACCCTGGCACTTATCCTGGTGGCGGAATTCGGCGACAAGACCCAGATTGCGGTGGCGGGGCTGGCAAGCACACTACCCGCCTTACCGGTGTGGGCGGGTGCAACCCTGGCACTGGCCACGGTATCAGGACTCGGTATATGGGCGGGCAGCACCCTGCTCAAGCGTTTACCGACGCACTGGCTGCACCGAACCGGCGGGGTGCTGTTCCTGCTGTTTTCGCTGCTGGCTGCCTGGCGGGCCATATCCCTGTGGCCTTGATCATCAGCATCGAACCGGGAAGAACACAGCTACCGCGTCGGCGGCTTAGTTCAATGGCGCGACCCAGGCCCGACTTAACTCGGCCCAATCCAGAAATGCGGGTTGTACGCCACCTCCCATAAGTGGCCGTCTGGATCTTTGAAGTAGCCGCTGTACCCGCCCCAAATAGCCTTAGTTGGCTTTTTCACAAGAGTTGCCCCGACTTCAACAGCATGGCCCACGACCTGATCCACCGCCGCCTCTGATTGGACATTGTGAGCAAGCGCAAAAGACTCAAACCCACTACCTTCCGATGGCACCGTCGCGTCTTCCGCCAAAGCGTCACGGCCGTACAAGCCCAGCCAGGTGCCATTGAGCGAAAAGAATGCCACTTCTGGTGGCGAGTCCACCCTAGGGAAACCGAGACCCTCTTCATAGAATTTCACCGAAGTCGAGATATCGCGAACACCCAGGGTAATCATGCTGATTCGTGGCTTCATTCTTCGCTGCTCATCATTGGCCATGTAAGTTAAATATACGAGACCTCACGTCTCACTATTCATTTTTATGTTTCTTTACTGAGATGTGAAAGTTTGTGTGCATGTAATTCCCAGTTTTTTCCATCAAATGCTTCGATAATCAACTCTCTTGGTTGTGGGTCAAGACAGCGAACATTGATGTCATATCCATCAGGATTAGAGCGGGGTATGTAAAATGACTTAATGCCACAAGTTTTACAAAATTTATGTTTTGCCTCGGCTGTGTCAAACGTGTACGTAGTTAGATTGTCTTCGCCCTGCAGGAGTTTGAATTTGGACTCAGGTACAATCAAATGTAAGTATCCCGACTTTGAGCAAATACTACAGTTGCAGTTTTGGCACGTGATTACTTCGGGTGCCTCAACCTCATATTGCACTGCACCACAATGGCAACCGCCTTTATAAATCATGATCCTAACTTTCTTTTTGAAACATATGACGTCGCCCATGAGTCGCGCCGATTTACGGCGTCGACTCGATGGGCTGGTTATACCGCTCAACCCGCCTTTTTGAGTTCTTCACGTATAATTCGCCTGAGGGTTTTTGCATCCACCACCGAATCACTTTTCGACAGTATTTCCCTTAAAGCATCATTAATTAGAGTTTGATAACCCCGACCGAGCTCATCGCCCTTTTCTCGGAAGGCAGCAATGATACCGTCGTCCAAATACATTGTAATCCGAGTTTTTCCGGTATTTTTCGCAACCGGTCCTCGCTTACCTTTACTAAAGTCGTATTCCTTTCTCATAGTTCTTACGCTCTGAATTAGTCGCTGCACGCGCTGAAATAATCCGTATTGAATTGCCACGGTATGTGTAAACCACTACGACAATTCTGCCCAAGGCATCCATTCCAACCAAGATGAACCGCTCTTCAGTCGACGCCCCTGGATCGGGAATAGAGATGGCATGCTGATCATAGAAAGCCGGCTCTACGTCAGAAAAGCTAATTCCATGCTTGGTGAGATTTGACCTTGCTTTAGCAGGGTCCTATTCAAAGTCCATAGACAGAGAGTATGCATATTATATGCATATGTCAAGCCCCGCAATATGCGCTAAATGGCGGTATAACGCTTGAGCCACGCCGCGCTACTCGAATGATTTGTTATGTGCATTTACCACCATGGACTATATATTCACTCTTCAAAATATGGCTCGCCATCACTAAAGAAGAGATCATAGTTTTTACTCACTCTCCTAAGAATAGGATCTACATTTGACGCGAGTTGCAAAGCTTGTATCGAATCTGCACCATACGTTGTCTCGGAGATATGCAAACCAGCCCCAGAAACCTCAACTGTACACCCCGAAGTTACGGGCGTGACATCAAAAGAGACGCTAGACGGTTGAACTGTATAGGGCGCACCTACCCGAACAAACAACTCACTTTTTTCATTCGATGCCCTTAGCGTGCACAGAAGCTTTCTTTCGGCTACCCATTCATTCACTGCACTAATCTCTCTTGCACATAACAGTTGAGCTAACTAGCGGCTGCGCTAGCAGGCGTCCAGTTGAGTGATTCGTTATGTGGCATTAAATACGTTGGCATCTCATTAATTACGAATCAATTTTTTTGCTAGTGGGTATGTAAATATTGCTAATAAAGCCCATGCCAATCCCAAATATTTCATAACACTTTCTGGTGCTTGCACATTCAGCGACATCAACACTACAACTGCCACAAAAATAATGCCAAAGCTTATAATTAAAGAGCCTATTATGTATTTCATATTAATTACCATGATCGGTTTAAATCTATTATTAACCACATAATTATTATTGGACTGCGTTCGCCGTATAGCACCCGAAACATAGTGTATGCCGTATAATATACTCAATCGGGGTGTTAGGCGGCGAACGCCTTTTATCACGTTTGTCGTTCATGATTGTCTTTACCGTGATATCCATCTGTTGTTTCTAAGTAAATCTACCGGTTTCTGCAAGCTCACACGATTTTAAGCGGCGCCTGCTGTATTAACGGCCGAATTCGTAATATAAATAGCGCATAGCGCATAACACAACCCTTTTAACTGGCAAACACGGCACAGCAAACATATGAAAAATCACGCCAATACACCACACGCCGTGATATCTGGCATAGTATCACTGCGTGCATCGTGTCTGGCTTTATATTGATATCCTGTCTACTGCTGTTTGTAGTAACAGGGTTAGCGTTCAAGGAGCAACCGGCTCATTGTGCCCGATCGGCGGATACCCTGGCCCGCCACTCCCGCATATGCGTCAATTCATACATCACCGGCACCAATATCAGACTCACGAGCATCGAGAAGGAAAGTCCGGCCACTATGGTCACCGCCAGCGGTCGCAACATCTCGGCACCTTCTCCAATACCGATAGCCAGAGGGAGCATACCCACCGCGGTGGTCAGAGTGGTCATCAAAATGGGGCGCAATCTGAGACGAGCAGCTTCTAGGATGGCGGCACGGATGTTACTGGTCCGTTCCCGAACTATCTCGATATATTCGACCAGTACAATGGCATTGTTTACCACAATGCCCGCCAACATGATCATGCCCAGCCAGATAGGCATGGACAGCGGTAATTCTGTTAACTGGATTCCAATCGACACACCAATCACAGCGAACGGAACGCTCAGCAAAATAATGATCGGATTGCGCAGCGACTCGTACTGAATCGCCATCACCACAAATACCAGAAAGAGTGCCAGTGATAACAGGGTACCACCCAGGGTTCTGCCCTTCTGCAAGGTTTGTCTGGCGCCGCCATCGTACAGGGTATAGCCATCTGGCAACACCAGATCCCGCAGTTTCTCATCAATGGCAGCCAGCTGCCCTCCCAGCGTCGCGCTCTCATCGATGGAAGCACTGACCTCGATAAAACGCTGTTGATTGTCACGCAGTATTTCGGCTGGGGTTTCGACGAGATTGATGTGCGCCAGGTCACCCAGGTAGACAGCCTCGCGATCGTTACTGGCCGGAAACAACAATACCGACTCTAATTCCTGTGGATCCGAGGCTGTCAGCGGAGGCAAGCGCAGGCGTACGTCGTAGCTGCGGTCGTTGTCGATGAAGTCTGTGACCACCACACCTTCCAGCGCAATACCCATGGCTTCCCCGACATCCTCCACATCCAGGCCCAGAATACTCGCCCGTTCACGATCGATATCTATGCTGATCTCATGGTGCACCTCTTCAGCGGAATGGAGCACATTACGCAGTCCCTCAACCTGTTTCAGACGCAGGACGATGTCATCGGCAAGTTCTTCAAGCCCCTCAAGATCCGGCCCTTGTATGCGAATGCTGATATCGTCGTCGCCGCGGCTGGTACGTATACCGCGAATTCCCCGCGTGCGCATGCGCACCCGTACGCCAGCCAGTTGTTTTTCGACGATCGCACGTTCCATGTCTTGAATCCATGCATCACTGCTGATGTTCCGCTGTGACACCGGTACCAGTTGCACGTTCAATGTACTTCGACTCGGTGACTCCCGTTCGGTACGGCCGAAAATGAAACCGCCTACCGTCGAAAACACATGATCGACTTCCGGCTGCA
>Ga0070726_10003818_pt1 | contig 12426 bp, 12 predicted proteins | sample tdAd471_FD_67275 | JGI IMG/M metagenome (GOLD analysis project Ga0070726, IMG submission 67275) | Marine sediment microbial communities from the Atlantic coast under amendment with organic carbon and nitrate - tdAd47.1 | ecosystem: Environmental > Aquatic > Marine > Coastal > Sediment | place...
CCGCGTAAAACCAAGGACTTGCTTCAGCCCTTCGACGCGGATAAAAGGTTTTGGACCGCTTGGTCCAGTTATAGGTAATCACGAGCCAGAGGGCTGTCAAGAACGTGAACAACCATCCGTCAGAGAAACTCGACGAGGCAAAGCGTCGTGCCCTGTTCCTCGCCGCAAGCGCCGAGTTTACCGAAAAGGGGTTCGAACGGGCCTCGCTCAACCGGATCATCGCCGAAGTCGGAATGAGCAAATCCTCATTCTACCATTTCTTTGCCAACAAGACCGACCTGTTCAAATGCGTGCTTGAACAGGCCACGGCACCGATGTTGAATGCCCAGGCACAAATGGACCTTTCGGCCCTATCCGCAGACGCGTTCTGGCCAACGGTCCGCTCGGTGACAACCGAAATGGCGCATATGATAAACCGCTCGCCCGAGATGGTGATGGCCGGGCGGATGTTTTATCGCGCGCTCGACAATCCCGAAGATCGCGCGCTGACAGAAGAGGTGATGGCCGCCATACTCGACTGGATCCAGGCGCTGATGGCGCGCGGTCAGGATCTGGGCCTGGTGCGCAACGATCTGCCGAAAAGTCTGGCCATGGACATGCTGATGGGACTTGGCACCGCGATGGATCGCTGGATGCTGCGTCATTGGGACGACTATTCCGAAGACGAGCGGCTGGCCCTGAACGAAAAAGGGTTCGAGATTTTCCGTCGGATGATGCAGCCCTGACGGGAAGAGGGGACGCCAAGGCGCCCCCTCCATGACTTACAGGATGTTGGCGGCAGGCCCAAAAGGAAAGCCCGTGATATTTTCGGCGCCTTCTTCGGTCACGATCAGAATGTCATGCTCACGATATCCTCCGGCACCAGGAAGCCCCTGCGGGATAGTCAGCATCGGCTCCATCGAAATGACCATGCCAGGCTCCAGCACGGTGTCGATATCTTCACGTAATTCCAGACCCGCCTCGCGCCCGTAATAATGGCTGAGGAGGCCAAAGGAATGGCCGTATCCGAAGCTTCGGTATTGCAGCAACCCGCGATCTTCGAACAACGCGTTGATCTCTTGGGTGATCTCCGCGCAGGTCGCGCCCGGCCGGATCAGGGACAGGCCCAGCTCATGCGCGGCGACATTCGCTTCCCAGATGCCCAGGCTGGCCGCATCGGGTTCTCCCAGGAACAAGGTTCGTTCAAGAGCCGTGTAATATCCTGAAATCATTGGAAATGCATTCAAAGACAGAATATCACCACGCGCCAGACGACGGGTCGTCACCGGGTTGTGGGCGCCGTCTGTGTTGAGCCCGGACTGAAACCAAACCCATGTATCGCGTAGTTCGCTGTCGGGATGGGCACGGGCGATTTCCAGCTCCATCGCATCGCGCCCGGCCATTGCGATATCAATTTCACGCAGGCCTTCGCCAATGGCATCGCGAATGGCCGCGCCGCCGTGATCGGCAATTCGGGCACCTTCGCGGATCAGTGCAATCTCCGCAGGAGACTTCCGCATCCGTTGCTGCATTGCGACAGCCGCCAGATCGGCGGTCTTTTTAGGGACGAGCACGTTTTCCATCCGCTCCAATCCCGCCAATGTCAGGTGATCGCCCTCAAACCCGATTGCCTTGTTCCGACCGCTGACAGCGCGAACGGCACGCCAGAAATTGTCCCGCTTCCAATCCGTATAGACAAGGTTCTCGGTCGCCGACCGCCGCCCAGGCTGCCCGCCATCGATACCGGCGGAAATGGTCACTGCCCGCTCTGGCGTAACTACGACCGCATAGGGGCGGCCAAAACTGCAATAGAGAAAGCCCGAATAATACGCCACGCTTTGCATCGACGTCAGCACCGCCGCATCGACGCCGATCTCGGCCATCCGGGCCCTGAGGCCCAAAAGCCGGGCGTCATATTCCGCTTGTGCGAACGGCAATGGGGCCGCGTCGCCATTCGGGAACGGTGCGAATTCAGGTCGGGTTTTTAGGTGCATATTCATAATGACCTCCGGTCGTTGGGTCCGGGGGGCAAACTTGTCCCGGACCGTCAAATCCGGGCGTACAGGACGTTGCACAAATGCCTCTGTGCGGGCGGGAAGCAACTGCCTCCCTGACGACGCCATCGTCATTGCCTGATGGGGTCTCTAACAGGTTCGCCCCGAAAAACAATGCCTGCCACCGCCAACCCGGCGTAAAAAAAGACGGAAACGCGCGGCATCTGCGTATAAGGTCCATAAAAGAAAAGCAGGGAAGGTACAAAATATGACATTTTCGGACCTGAAACTCGGCGGATTGGCTGCGTTGATCGCCTTGGCCGGTTGCAGCGAAACTCTCGCCAAACCCCAACGTGGCGGCCCGCCGCCGGTCAAGATGCGAATGTCCAGCGCAAATGCCGTCTGTGAGAAAAGCGTCGATCCCACGATAATCCGCTATGGCTATAACCGGGTCGTCGATGCTGCCGGAACCGAAGTTAAGCCCCAGGGACGTCCCATCCAGGAGGGGTATCAACTGGTCGCGACCAACAAAAAAGTTTCGGACCATAATACCCGTGAATATGCTCGGATTTTCGCCTATATGGGACAGATCCGCGAGGCACTCATGTGCGGCGCCGACAATGTCTCGCAGTCGGAATGGGACAGCTTGACCGCGATCCTGGATCTGAATGGCATCAAGATCACACAGAACCTGTCAGGCACCCCGAAAGAGCAATATTACTCATCAGACGGTATATACAAGCACTTGAAAACCGGCGCCGATTTTCACCCGATGATGAAATATCTTGAGGAGGCCGAGTTGGAATTGAAATGCCTCGCCTTCACGAATTTCAACTTTGTTAATCCCGAAGGCGTCAACCATTGCACGCTGCATGGTCTGGCCGAAGGATCGGGTCTGAAACTCCCCTGATTACGGAAATGCGGCCAGAAATGGCTGCATCCGCTCCCGCATTGCGTCGGGAATCGCCACCGCGCGGCGATGATCAAGGTGCAAGAGCACGCATTTGAACCTGGCTTCAAAGACAAGGCGATCGTCGCTGGCGCGATATTGGCGGTGCCGAAACAGCGCGGATTTCGTTCCGATCTCCAGAATGGCCGAGCGCTGATACACTGTTTCACCGGCCAACACTTCGGCCAGGAACTCCGCCTCGCTATGCACAACGGCAAAGGACAACCGCTCGGTCCTGAGCATCGCTTCTCGCCCCAGCCCGAATGCCGCCTGCAAACCAAACCCGCCATCCGAGACCATGACGAAATAGTGGTTCACATTGCGATGTCCCAGAATATCGCAATCGCCAGTGTCGATCATCCGTCGCGCGGTTTCCATATCAGCCATGCAACGCCGCCACGGTTTTCAGCGTCGAAAAACCATACAAAGCCTCGAACCCTTTTTCCCGTCCATGACCGGATTTGCCGACCCCGCCAAAGGGCAGTTCGACCCCGCCCCCGGCGCCATAATTATTGATGAACACTTGGCCCGATCGCAGAGCCTTGGCCACGCGCATTTGCCGGGCACCGTCGCGGGTCCACAAGCTGGCCACCAGACCGTAATCGGTGCCATTGGCGATCGCGACCGCTTCTTCCTCGCTGTCAAAGGGAATAACAACCTGGACCGGTCCGAAAATCTCGTCCTGCGCCAGACGATGATCCGGGCGGACCCCGGCCAAAAGCGTGGGCTGCACGTAATGCCCGCCGGCCGGTGCCCCGTCGATGATCTGCCCGGTCGCGGCGATTTCAAGATCGGCGCCCAGGTCGAGAAAACCCGATACAAGGATCTTCTGACCCGCCGAGATCAGCGGCCCGACATCCAAATCCTCGGCCGCCGGTCCGACCCGCAGCTTGCGGTATCGCTCGGCCATCCGCTCCAACAGCTGGTCCTCGATTTTGCGATGCACCAAGATCCTCGACGAGGCCGAGCAGGTCTGTCCGGCATTCTGGACCCCCGCGTTCACAAGGAACGGCAGTGCCGCGTCCAGATCGGCATCGTCAAAGACCAACTGCGGCGATTTTCCCCCAAGTTCCAGCGTCACCGGCACGACATTCGTTGCCGCCGCCGCCTGGATCAGCGCGCCAACCGGAACAGACCCGGTAAAGCTGATATGATGTACGCCCGGATGCGCCGACAAGGCGGCACCAGCCTCTTCGCCAAGGCCCGGAACCACGTTGACGGCCCCGGCGGGCAGTCCCGCTTCGGCTGCGATATCCGCAAAGGCCAGTGCCGTCAGACAAGCCTCTTCCGCCGGTTTCAGAACACAGGCGTTGCCCATGGCAAGCGCCGCCCCGACCGAACGGCCTATGATCTGCATTGGATAATTCCACGGCACAATATGGCCTGTAACCCCATGGGGTTCACGCAGTGTATAGACGGTATAGCCATCCAGATAAGGGATGGTGGCGCCATGCACCTTGTCTGCCGCTCCGCCGTAAAATTCCAGATAGCGCGCCAGCGCCAGCACATCTGCGCGGGCCTGTTTCAGGGGTTTGCCGACATCGGCCGCTTCCAGCGCCGCCAATTCCTCGGCACGCGTGGTCACGATTTGCCCCATCCGGGTCAACAGACGCCCCCGCTCAAACGCGGCAAGCCGCCCCCAATTGCCTGACAGCGCGCGCTCCGCCGCTGCGACGGCCCTGTCGATATCGGCCGCCTGCCCTCGCGCAATCTTGCCGATCTTCTGGCCCGTGGACGGGTTCTCAATATCCAGAAACGCCCCTCCATCCGGGGGCGACCAGACCCCGTCAATGAAACATTTTTCGGTTGGAAATGAGATGTCAGCTAGCGGCATCAGGACCCTCCGCGGTCGAGTGAGCGGATAGGTTAGCGGCCCGATGCATCAAATTCCAGCGGCGTTCTCGCGCGGATCTTGCAGGCTCTTGCAAACGCCCACCGCCACGCGCAATATCGCCCGATGATTTGGCTGGGAATGACACGACAGATTGCTCTGGCGTTTGTCCTGCTGGTGGCGGGCTGCGCAGCCGTCCCGGATACCGGAGAATCGGTCCCTTTTGCGAGCTTCTATACCCGGGACTACACGCTGGTGGTTCCGCCAAATGCGCCATCAATTTCTCAGCAGTACCGAGTCTATCCCGACGGCAAGCCGGAGACCGGCGAGAATGAACATCTTGGGATCGACATCCATTCCCCGAAGGGCACCGCGATCCTTGCCGCATTTGACGGCGAGGTTACCGCGACATGGGTTGATCCGATGTATGGCCGCCAGATCACGATATCCCATGGGCCCGAACTGCGCACGCAATACAAACATCTTTCGGCCCACAACGTTGCCAAGGGTCAAAAAGTCAAACGTGGTGAAAAGATTGGCGAGTTGGGCAAGACCGGCGTACTGGCCTCCAATATCCTGCACCTGCATTTCGAAGTGTTGCGCCGACAGTCGAGAAACCACTTCCTGCAAGAGGACCCGCATCTATACTGGGTGGACGGCCCCGGCCGGATCACCTGTTTTCAGCCCGGCGTCGCCTATCCGAAAGACCGGTTTCTCCTGACATATCCGGTGGTTTGCGGCTGATCAGGGCGCCTTCCCCCTTTTTCCGCAAAAAGTTCCGGTCTATGCTGCATCGCAACACCACTGCCGCAAGGGACACCAGCATGAGCGCCAACGCCAGAACCTCGGCTCTGACACCCCCTGACATTCTGGCCATGAAAGGCGGCGACCCCATCGTATGCCTGACCGCCTATACCACGCCGGTCGCCCGGATCGTCGATCCACATTGCGACCTTGTGCTGGTCGGCGATTCCCTTGGTATGGTGCTTCACGGCCTGCCCGACACGCTGGGCGTTACGATGGATATGATGGTGCTGCATGGCCGCGCGGTACGACGCGGACTGGGCCGCGCACTGATGGTCGTCGATATGCCCTTCGGAAGTTACGAAGCCAGCCCGCAAGAAGCGTTTAGAAATGCCGCCCGGCTGATGGCGGAGACCGGTGCAGATGCGGTCAAACTTGAAGGCGGCGAGACCATGGCCGAGACCATCGACTTTCTCACCGGTCGCTCCATCCCGGTGATGGCGCATGTCGGCCTGACACCGCAAGCTGTCAACAATTTCGGGGGCTACAAGGTTCAGGGCAAAGGTGGCGCAGGCGATCAGGTATTACGAGATGCGCAGGCCGTGGCCAAGGCCGGCGCCTTTTCCGTTGTGCTTGAGAAAATTCCGGCCGAGCTTGCTGCCAGCATCACCGCCAATATCCAGATCCCCACGGTCGGTATCGGCGCCGGACTTGATTGCGATGGGCAGATCCTCGTGGTCGATGACATGCTGGGCCTTTTCGCCGAGTTTCGCCCGAAATTCGTCAAACGCTATGCGACACTGGCCAAGGACGCCGATCGTGCGATCAGCGACTATGCCGCCGAGGTCCGAAGCCGCGCCTTCCCAGCACAGGACCATATCTATTCGGACAAGACCTGACCATGTCCGTCAGGATCCTTCGCGATAAAGCCGCGCTGACTGCCTATGCTAAAAACTGGCACGGGCAGGGAGAAGCGATCAGCGTCGTCCCCACCATGGGCGCTTTGCATGACGGGCATCTGTCGCTGGTCGAAGCCGCCAGGGCCGCCTCTGACCGGGTGATCGTAACGCTTTTCGTGAATCCCAAACAGTTCAACAATCAGGCCGATCTTGCGGCCTACCCCCGGACGGAAGAAAGCGATGCCGCCAAATTGGGGCCATTCGGCGTTGATCTGCTTTATGTGCCTGGAGCAGACCAGATTTATCCGGATGGATTTTCGACCTCGATCCGGGTGTCTGGCATATCCGACGATTTGGAAGGCGCCCATCGCCCTGGTCATTTTGAGGGGGTCGCAACCGTCGTCGCCAAATTGTTGCTGCAAACCTCTGCGGATCGCGCCTTTTTCGGGGAAAAGGATTTCCAGCAGCTGCAGGTGGTGAAACGGCTGGTCGCCGATCTTGACATCCCTTGTGAAATCATCGGCTGTCCGACTGTGCGCGATGCCGACGGGCTGGCGCTCAGCTCGCGCAATCAGCGCCTGTCACCAGCCGACCGCACTTTGGCAGGCGCCATGTTTTCGGCCCTGCAAACCGCCGCGCGTGCGATCGAGGCCGGCGGCGGCGTTGCCGCGACACTGGAGACCGCCCGCTCGACAATTCTTGCAGCTGGGTTTTCCAGCGTCGAATATGTCGATCTGCGCGATATCGCGGGCTTTTCATCACAGTCCCGTCTTGCTGGCCCTTCGCGGCTTTTGGCGGCGGCGGAGCTGGGGGGTGTCAGGTTGATCGACAATATTCCGGTCGGCTGACCGCCGTTACGCGATCAAGAGATCCTGCAAGGCCAGCGCCATCACCTTGGCGCTGTCAAGCATGTCGTCGACACCGACCCATTCGTCCGGCTGGTGGGCCAGGTCCAGTATGCCCGGCCCATACGCGATGCAATTCTTCAGACGCCCGATCCGGTCAATATGTTTCTGATCATAGGTACCGGGGCTGACGACATAATCAGGCCCGCGCCCCAAAACTGCACCAATCGCCTTGTCGACCGTGCGCACAATCGGTGCGTCCCGGTCGGTCATGGTCGGGATCACGGTATGTAGATCGCGGATCTCATAATCGAAATCGGCGCGGGTGGCTTTTAGATTGTCCAACAGATCAATCACCTCGGCGCGCACCGTGTCCAAGCGTTCTTCCAGCAAAAAGCGCCGGTCAATCACCATGCGACACCGGTCGGGCACACAGGGGCTGGGCAGGCCAGTATAGTCAGCCGCCTGCTCGGCCTCACCTCCGTGGATCGAGTTAATGTTGAGCGTCGATTGCTTCGCGCCATCGGGAACCACCGGCATGTCAGTGTGCTTTTCCGCCAGGGCCGGGAACAGGCTCGCCTCCATCTCGGTCAGCACCGCCCCCATATGGCGAACCGCGCAATCCCCCAGAAACGGCATGGAGCCATGGGCGATCCGGCCCTTGGTTTCAATCTCGGCCCACCAAACGCCACGGTGACCAAGACAGATGCGATCCTTGTTCAACGGTTCGGGGATGATCACATGCTGCACCCGCTCGGGGTTGAAATACCCCTGTTCGGCCAGATAGGCGACCCCGCCGAAACCACCGGATTCCTCATCCGCCGTTGCTGATATTTCCACCGCGCCGCGATGATCGGGGAACCGGTCCACAAAGGCTTCAGCGGCGATAATCGACGCGGCCAGCCCGCCTTTCATGTCACAGGCACCGCGCCCATAGATGCGCCCGTCCTGCAAGGTTGCGGCGAAGGGGTCAAAGCTCCAGCCATGGCCGACCTCGACCACGTCGTGATGCGAATTGAAATGCACACAATCGCCGGGCCCGCTGCCGTCACGCCGGGCAACAATATTCCAACGCGGATAGGTCTCGCTGTCGCCGGGCGTTCCGATGGCGCGCACCATCGTACAGGCAAACCCCTTGGCGGACAGCCGCGCATCGAGATAGTCGCAGATCTCACGATACATCCTGCCCGGAGGGTTCAGCGTCGGGATCCGGATCAGATCCTGGGTCAGCGCAATCAGTTCTGCGCGGCTGGCGTCAATGTCCGCAAGAAGGGACTGCTTCATGACCGGCTCAGACAAATTCATAAACCGTGGCGAAGCCGGCACCATAGACGAATGCGATCGCACCAATATGGACCGACAGCAATATGTTCCCCATGGCAACCCCGCTGTTTCCTGCAACAAGGCTAATCACTATGCCCACGCCCTGCAAGCCGGGCGCGGGTGCTTGCAGTATTGGCGCGGGTTTTTTGCCCTAGACCGGAAAATAGCGGGTTTTTCGGTGACGCCGCTCTGGAAACCGGGCTACACTCGACTTAGATGGAATGTTAATAACATTTACTTTCGGGAGAGAGCGATGGCCGATTTCGGGGCGCAGATTGAAGAGTCGAAGAAACAGGTGGCGGAGACACAGACGCGGATTGCGGAACTGACCAGCGCGATTGAAACCGCCCGCGCGCAGATTGATGCCGGTCAGGAAATTTCGATTGATATCGAGAATGCGACACTGGACGACGTCCACGCTCATAGCGAACTTATGAATGCCAATATCGCAGAACTGATCATGGGGCTCGATGACGTCACTGCCGGATTCTCAAAAGATTTTGACGAGATGCGCGAAAAGACCGGCTGGGAAAGTTTCGTCGGTTTGTTCTCCGGCGCCAAATCGGAAAGCATGCGCCAGGAACGGCTGCGGACGGCTTCGATCGACGACAAACTGCAGGACCTGATTTCCAAATCCGACGTGATTGTCGCGCTTCTGGAAGGCCAGTTGTCGACCCTGAACGACCACAAGGCCCGTGTCGAAACAAACCTGTCCCAGACCCTGGATGAGAGGGAAGCAGTGGTGGGTGAGTTGGAAGGGTTGCGGGCCGATATCCTGGCCATGGATCCAAAGATCATCGAGTTGGAAAACAAGATCGCCGTCGAACAAGACGCCGCCGCGCGAACCAAGCTGGAAAGCGCGCTTGCGAAAATGAATGCCGAGTATAACGAAAAGGTCCAGTCCGAGCAGGTCAAACTGGCCAAAAGCCAGACATTGGAACGCTATATCGAAACCGGCAAAACCTGGGTCGATTCGCTTCAAAACCAGGCGGCGACTCAAATGGTGCTGATCAACAAGCTTCAAACCGACACCAAACAGCGGGTGATCCTGTATGATGCCCTGACGAAATCGCTGAAAACCGCCCAGCAACAGGATGTGGCGCATCGGATCAACGAGATCGGCGTGCAAACCGACCAAGAGGCACAGGCCGCCATGGCGGCCATCGGCTCGGCCACCAACAAGCACATGGCCGATATGATGGAGAAACACGAGGATCACATGGTGTTTGCCCGAAAAGTTCTGGAGGAAAAGGCTAAATCCGATGAACGTTTCGTCCGCCGCTTCCAGAAGATCGTCGAAAAACACGACAAGAATCTCTACGGGGCATAAGTGATAGCATCGGACCTGAGCGACGACCACCGGCCGCTGGAAGATGCGGTCGCCGCACGGCGCTATTTTGCCAAGTTTGATCGCATTCTCGGACATCTGGACGAGGTCGCCGCCCTGGCCGCAGGTCGCGACCGGCTCGGCGAGATTGAGCTGAACGTCATTCGCGCGTATTTGCAGCGGCTTTCCGGCACTTTTGGCGCATTGTCGAATAAATATCTGATGGCAGGTCGGGTCTCATCCTTGTTGCCGAAACTGTTGAATATCGACGTGACGGACAGCGGCTTTCCGGTCTTCCCGGAGATCCTGCAAATGGCCAATGACGCCCAGCAGATCGACCGGCATCTCGGAAGCCTCGCCTCGGCCGCTGAGCTGAAAAAAGACATGATCCGGGTCATTCTGAACGATCATGAGGTGCCGCTGAAACTGCAATTCGCGCTGTCGCAGCGGCTCTATTTCGAAAGCCTCGCCAAGGGTCAGGTGTTTTGGGCGCAGAATGACCCCGAGATCATCTGGCTCGGGACCAAGGATGACGGGCGGCGGCGCTATGTGCTGCATTGGGCGGTTTATGACAGTCAGATCAACATGCCAACGATTTACCTGATGCTGGTCGATGACACCGGCAAGACCGCCCTGCCCCGCGATGGCGGGCGTTGGTCGCAGGCCCAAAGCCATCTGATGGCGCAATCTGTGTCGGCGCTGAAGCTTGTGACCATTGCGACCGGCTTCGACCAGGATTTCGACGATCTCCACCCGAAACTGTTGCGGCGGATCCATGTCGGGCCAATGTATTCCCATTCCTTCACCCACCAAAACGGCCCGATCGCCGACATCCTGGCTGATGCTGGGGCCGAACCGGGAAATGATTGGTCTCTGGCCTGGACCGTGGAAACCCTGATCTCCGACCGCGTGACGCAGAAAAAGAAGGGGTTTTTCTCAGGCTCGGTAGAACGTCAGGTCTATAAGCTCGATCATTTCGGTGCAGCACAGGAAACCAGCGGGGCAACCGAAACCCGGCGTTCGATCATCCTGCCGCAGCGACCTTATCAAGTACTGGAGGAGCGCGATCCGCCGGGTTTCAAGGGCGTGCGGAAATATGTTGTGGGCGAAAACGGCCAGATTCTGAGTTACCGTTAACCCCGGTCAGGAGTGACGATGGAATTCTTGCAGATATTGACGGTGAGAAACGGCGGCCCCCCGCTTGAAAACTGTAACAGACAAAGGTCACAGCCCCCTCGCCATGAACCGCGCGCCCGTTCAGGCGAAGATAAAACAGCGGGAATGCAACTTGTAGCGGCGCACAAGCGCCAAGGCCCGGCATTTATCGCAGTATCGGAAGATGATTTTCAGACAGGATTTTACACATGACCAACCCGCAAAACCTGATGGAACTCCGCGAGGAACAGATCACCGCGCAATACGACGCCGCCGTTGCCATGCTGGACGGGTTCGATCACACGCCGCGAATCGCCTCCCCCAAGGCCCCGGCCGCGTCCCCTCAGGAACGCTCTCCCGGTATTCCGCAGCGCCGTTCGCGGTTTCGTTCAACGACGCCGGGGCTGGTGACGCGTTCCTCCGCGCGACCCGAGGGGGTGCACCTGATCGGCCGGATCGAAGGCGCTGACGGAGAGGACCCGCTGCCCTCTCCGACTCAGGCCACCATTCTGCAAAGCCTGCGCCGTGCGTTGGCCACAGCATTGGCCACGGCTGAGATGTATGAAGAACAGACAGGGCTTGGCGATCTCAAGCGCGACAACCTGGCCGGTCGGCTGCCACAGTCGAAATCAGCGGAATTTTCCGAACTTCTGACCGGTGCCAGTCTGATTGCACTGCATGTTTTTGCAAATATGAGCGCCTATCTGATCGCGGCACATTCGGTTGACGGCGAGGACGGCCTTGAAATTGGCGAGATCGAGGAAGTCCTGACCGACAACCCTCAACTGGCCTTGCATGGCGCACTGTGGGAACTGGATCAGGACATCGCAACCTATGCCAGTGACGAACGAAAACTGGTCGCGACTGTGACGAGTTTCACCGAAAAACTGATGGAAAAGGTCACCCTGCGCGCCGCAACCGCGCGCCGGCTGGAAGCGTTTACCACCGTCGCCTACCGAGTGGAGACGGATGATTTTCAGATCGACGGCTTCACACCGGCACATAAGGCGCGCTCTACCACGTTGACCATGAGCTTCAAGAAACCAAATGAGGTGATCGGCAACCACATCGCGAAATACCAGGCGATGAAGCTGTCGAAGATGCTGATGGCCTATGATTTCGACCGCAAACTGAACCCCTTTGCCGAACTTGGCGGATTCATCTTCACCTTCATGGGCGACGGTATGCCAGGCACCGGCAAGACGACGCTGATCCAGATGATGGCGGGGATGATCAACGAGTATTGCCAGAACGCCGGCTATCCGTTCCGCTATCAGAACCTGTCCACCGAAAGCATCGACAGTTACCAGGGGAAATCGGCGCAGAACGCCAAGGCCTTCATCAACACGGTCATCGACCCGTCCGTCATCGGCTTTGGCA
>Ga0070726_10003819_pt1 | contig 12425 bp, 10 predicted proteins | sample tdAd471_FD_67275 | JGI IMG/M metagenome (GOLD analysis project Ga0070726, IMG submission 67275) | Marine sediment microbial communities from the Atlantic coast under amendment with organic carbon and nitrate - tdAd47.1 | ecosystem: Environmental > Aquatic > Marine > Coastal > Sediment | place...
CGATGAAAAGTGGCTGACTTCCCGGAGGTTCTGACAGATTTCCGCGAGGGGGTTTGGATCACAGGTCATGAAACTGGACAACAGCCTGCTTCGGGGATACTTTTTATACGTCCTATACACGACAATCCCCTGGTTCGGATATACCTTTTGTTCTACTTATAAGCCGACACGCCAAGTATTGGCGCGCACAACAGTAGCTTGTTCTTGCATTACCGAGTAAAGGTAAACCACAAGCGACACGATCTCGACAGTGATGAGCGTGTTGATTTCCAGCGAAACTTGACCCAGTAGTTGCATTTCAGTTTGACTGCTGAATTAGAACTTAGGCGCTGAGAATTAGCAGTACATAGTGGGTTAACTATTCAACAGCGAAAATACCAAAAAGCGGGTCAATCGAGCATGCAATTCAACAGTTCTGATTTATTTTGAGTGTGGGTTGAGTACAAGTTTTGTTCGAATATCGGCAATAACTTACACATAAAACTTACACACTATTCACAATAGTGGGAAATAATATTAATTAAAACAGATGGTTATATATGGATTCGCGGGGCTTAAAATCCCTCGGAGGAAACTCCGTGCCGGTTCGATTCCAGCCCCGGGCACCATCCCATACAATCACTCCCGAACTATGCTCGCGGTTTCAGAACATGTAGAACAGGCCAATCCGAAAGGTTGTCTCGCTTTCTTTCATGTCAATCGTGCCGGAGCCAGGGGCCAGCGGGTCCAACTCGTAATCGTAGTTGAAATACTCGGCAGACACATTGTAGCCCCAATTGCTGTCAAAGAAATCTTGCCATACCACGCCCAGCTTGGCGCCTGAGCCGTCGCCGCTGTTTTTGCCGAGATCAAGTCCGACGAAGGTCTCGTCCAGTTCTGCATCCAGCCAGGCATAACCCAATGAGAAGGTGAGGCCACCGGTTTCTGTGAGCCCCAGTCGGTAACTGCTACTGAGAAACCAACCATCGTGAATGAAGGAATAACGTGAATTAAAGGAACCACCGCCGGAGATTTCCGAGTCCCGGTAGCCGCCGGAAATAGCGAAAGCATCGCTTAGGTTGTAGCCGGCGGCCAGGCTCATAGAATCGCGGTTGCCGTCCCATTTTACTGTGGGTAGACCAGGGATCGGTGAAACCTGTACATCGGAGTCCTCGCTGGTAGTTTGGTAGTATCCGTTGAGGGAAAAACTGTCGAAGGAGACGGCAAGCCCCAACTTAACCGTTGCAAGATTGAAGTAAAACTTGTTAGTGGTATTGATAAGTGAGCCATCAGGGGAGGGCACATTGCCATCGAATTCCAGCGCGTAGTCGGCCATGCCGGTCTCTACATAGGGAATGATTGCTGTGTCTGCCTGTGCCGTAGTGGCCAGCGATATGCAGCCACAGAGGCCGCTTGCGACTAATGTTTTCTGTGAAATTACCATGTGAATCCCCAAGTTGTATCGACAATTATTTGCCAGGTTATGAGCCTGTTTGTTGGCTGCCCAGGCGCAGCGCTGAATTGGCAGCATAGCCCGCATAGGGTGAAATGCAAGGCTTTAATGACACACTGACAGTTACAGATGATTTTCAACTCGCTGAGAAAGTAGTGATTGCCTTGAAGGTGTGTGCTCTTGATCGAGCGGTGCCGAAATCAAAAACCTTCCTTCTTCCAGAATTTCATTGGATACGTAAAAAGCATCATTGCTGTTGGTGCCTTTCGGAGGATACGCCGGACAATTTTTCCTAAGTTACGACTTGGAATCTTGCTTTTTCTTCTTTTGATTATCGAAAATAAAAAGTCTCTCTTGGGCACTAATGCCTAATCGTCCAATCACGGCTTATGGAGTGAACCAGCTATTCAACTGTCAGTTGAAATGGTAGCGGAGTGTAAATCAGCTCCCCACCTTCAATTTGGTATGCCAGAAAGATCTGAGCATCGGTAGGCGCGTCTACATATCCATCAAATATCGAAAGCTCATAGGATTCGTTGAAGAAGCTGCTGGAATACACAGCCATGGATTCAGGAAAAGAACCTATTAGAATGAACTGCCATCCGAGAGTGATCGCAAAGGTCTGCGCATCAAGAATTACTGCAATGAATAAATTGAATATTTCGGGACCGGCGGCTGAATCGTTATTCTGTGTAGTTAAGATCGATAGGTACTGGCACTACCTGGATTACCCGCAGATAGAGTCAATTCCCGAAGTCGTCATTGTGTAGCAAAAATATGACAATTCGGCGCCACCAGCCAATTGATCTACATCCGGACGATTTAGTACAGGAATGTTCGATTGCAGATGCAAGACCAGGATCTGGATCAGAACAAAGGACGAATTCCTGCGGCACGTCGAGTTTGCGCGCACTGATGGCATGTTAGTCTGCGTTGTCAAATGCTGTTATACAGCCTCAGATGGGGGATCGTTATCGATAAATCTCTTGATCAAAACCATGAGTCCTACTAGGATTGGCCTAATATATTTTAAAAACAATGGGTTAGATTGCTCTCTTAACACTGAATCGTTGCTGAAGCAGGATCAGAAACTGAGTAGGCCGTGCCACGTGAGTAAGCTGTGTGAGTTACTAACCCTTTTGCCCGAGATCTGGGGGAAACCTGGTATCTTAAATCCGATTTCCTCGCCTGGTGTAGGTGCTATCGTGTTCAATAGTAATCAAAGAATCAAAAAAGATGTATCAACACTCTCAATGTTGGTTCGGGCTTTCTGCTTAAGTCTGGTTGTCGGAGTTTCAGCCGGCCATGTCAGGGCGGACTCCGAAGTATACAGCCCAGCCGCCTATGCAGCCGCAGAAGATGTTGTTCAAGCGATTCTCGATGGCGGAGGCGGCCCCCCATCGAGCTTTGACCTGGAAATGATTGCTGAGACGGGTGGTTACATAGAAGTTATCGAGGGTACCCGATTTGATTACTATTCCGGGGAATCATCTTCCTATAGTTACTCTCCATTTTCACAATTCGACGGCCCTGGTTTGACCAGTGTTCCTTTCGAAACGTTTCAGATCCTGGCCGTTCGGGCCGTTCCATTAAGCGGTTTCGAATTTGACGGCTGGGACGGTGCCTGTGCAGGAATCGCTAATGAGACTGAGTGCATTTTTATCTTCGATACTGTTCCACCAGCTCCAGAGGCTTTCCTGCGAGCCAACTTTAGACTTGATCCGGACGCAATCAACGATGTGTTTAACGTGCAGTTTACGCCGGCCTCACCAGCAGGGTTGGAGGGGGGGTGAGTTTGTATCGGTAACCAGTGGGTGATGGGTCGCTCAGTCGATACTTCACCTACATGAATACCGTCTCGGTAACTGAAGTGCAGATACTCATGCAGAAATACCTTTATGCCGATGATCTGGAAGAGGATATAGTGCTGTTCAGCGAATTTTACGACGTCGATTACGATTATCAGGAACGACAGGATCCAACTATATCGATCGATTCGTCGCCGATCGATGTTGCCGAGAATATTGGAAGTATTGTGGTACAAGTGGCACGTCGGGGAGATACTGACAACACAGCAAGTGTGGATTTCAGCTTGGTCAGCCAGACGGCCCTGGCCGGCGAGGATTTTGTCTTTAATTCGGGTACCCTGACCTTCGATCCTGAAGAGGATTTAAAGGAGATAGTGATTGATATTATCGACGATGACCTGGACGAACCTATTCCGAACGAGACGTTTCTTGTAGTCCTGAGTAACCCGCTGGGCGCAGTGATTAGTGCGGATACGAAGACTGTTTCAATCATCGATGACGAAATCAATGTTATTCCTGCGGTGTTTGCTGGCTTCAGTATCTCTGGATTAAACCAGACTGTTACTGAGGATGTTGGAACAATCGATCTTGCTGTTGAGTTAACGGAGCCAGCGCCTGAGGATGTGACGTTGACGTTTACGCTTCAGCCGGGAACAGCGCTGCCTCATGAAGACTTCGCGTCCTGTGAATGCGCGCAGCAGCTGCTGATTCCAGCCGGCGAGAACTCTGCCACGATAACTGTCGACGTAGCCAATGACGAAGTTTACGAGCCACAGGAAACTTTCACGATAAACCTGGAGCGCGTGGATAGTCCTCAGGGAGTAGGGCTGGGGCAGCGCGTTCAATCGCGGATACTGATTCTTGATGACGACGAGCCAATCGCAGCGGGACAATCAAAAATTTACATGGATTCGAGTACCCAGTCGCTGCCGGAGGAAAACGGAGCGGTATTTTTGCGCGTAATCCGCGAAGGGGATTTGACCGAAGCCGCTTCCGTCGATTACCTGGTGTCGGGCGTGACTGCATCGCCAGGAATCGACTACGAAGTACCCGCCGGGAATATGGGTACAATTAGATTCGAATCTGGGAGTAAGTTTGCCTCACTGTATATACGAATAGTCAACGATGGACTGGCGGAACCGGACGAAGTTCTCAGTTTGTCGCTGCAGAACCCTGTTGGCGCAGAACTTGGGGCAAGTTATACGCAATTGGCAATCATTGATAATGATGCTGATTCCTTCCCACCCTATTTAAGAATATTGCGAACCGATGGGCAGCAGCCGCTTGCAGAAATATATGGGGGCGCATCAACTAACGGTGGATTGGCTTACGCCGAATCGGTGGTGGTAGGACAGAGTATTGGAATTCATGTGTCGCTTGTACCGCGAATCGAAGATATAGGAAAAGAAGCTCAGGTAGTAGTTGTTGTCAGATCACAAGACAACCATGTACAGGTTACACCAGAAGGAATCCTGCCTCTTGAGATCACCACTATCGAAGACGCTGTGAAAAAGCTGGTCCCTTTTATGCAGTTGACCCTTTCCAACCGTGTCGACCTCAATTTATTACAGTTCCTGGGGGAGGTTTTGACGTTAACGTCGGAAGAACTCGGCTCCTACGAGCTGTTCGTTGGCTATACGACGGAGAATCTGAATTCTGGCAACTGGGTGTTTACCTATAATGACGCGGCCATAAATCTGCGAATTGAGGAACCCTGAATGGATCGCACTGCTCTGGTTTCGCGTGCAGACTAATTTATGTAAGTACGACTGCAAAACGAGTCCCGAGATTTTGCTTAAAACCACCCTATCAGCGAGTTACATTGTCAAATGGCATTCCGACAGCTGTTCGTATTCGATAACCCTGGGTAAGACAATGGCGGTTTGGCTGCAATTTCTATTTTATCCGGCCCATTCCTGTGATAGAAAGTCCGACAACAAATACACGACTTTTTAAAGAAATAACAAGCATCTATCTGGACAATGAGTAGATTTGACGGGTCAATAACAAAGTTTCTTAACAATGAGGCAACGAAAGACGAACTCTTTTCCTCTTTGGAGTCGCTGGCTCCACTGAGTGAGCATGGATTGAATTCTGTGCTCGCCACGTTGGAGAATCTGTCTCATTCGGGCGAACTTGACGAGAAAATACATCGAGACTTGCGTGCCGCCGCAATCAGGCTTCTGGCACAGGACAGCAATCAGGATGGCGATGCGTCAAAAAATGAGGATCCGGATGCGAAGGAATTTGACGATAAAACTGTGTTTAGAGAGGGACCACAGACCGGTGCTGCTCTTTCTCCTCCAATCGATTCCCCGGTAAATTCAGAGTCTGCTGGAGCGTCACCAAGTCCGAGTGATTCTGAAGTAAGGTCTGCAACGCAGAACACTGATTCCAGTTTGAATGCCGACTCTTTCTCCGCGCAAGCCGGTGGGAAAGTATCCAGGACAACGGCCTGGCCTACCGGCGGCTTCTCCAACGAGCTTTCCGTGGTTCCAACCGAAGGTGCAGTGATTAAGAATCGTTTTGTATTGGAAAAGCTCATCGCAAGCGGCGGAATGGGCATGGTCTTTAAGGCGCGAGATCTTATCAAGGAGGAAGCGCAGGAAAGAAATCCCTATGTTGCTCTAAAGGTTCTTAACGACAGTTTTAAGCAGCACCCGGAAGCCTATCTTGCGCTTTCAAGAGAAGCACGAAAGACTCAGGAACTGGCGCATCCAAACATAGTCAATGTCTTCGATTTTGACCGGGACAACGAAACTGTCTTTATGACCATGGAATTGCTGGATGGTCAGGGCCTCGATCAAGCATTGAAAGCGAAAAAGAAGCGGGGCTTTCCTGTAGAGCAGGCATTGGATTTCATCTCCCAGATGAGTGCTGCACTAATTCATGCGCATTCCAAAGGTGTACTGCATTGCGATTTTAAGCCTAATAATGTGTTTCTGGTTGGGGGCGACAGTATTAAGGTGTTGGACTTCGGTATTGCCCAGGCCAACAGAACGTCGAGTGATGAGCCCGTTGAGCAAACACGATTTGATGCTAAAAGTCTGGGTGCACTGACTGTCGGATACGCCAGCCGTGAAGTTCATGAAGGATTGGACCCGGAACCCAGTGACGATGTCTTTGCGCTGGCCTGTGTGGCCTACCAATTGTTTGTCGGCGAGCATCCCTATAAGAATAAACCAGCCAATACACTTCTGGACGGACCAGAAAAGCTTCCCACTCCTGATGGGCTGACCCGAAAACAGTGGAAGGCATTACAGAAAGGCCTGGCGATAAGAAGGGAAGACCGCACTCAATCTGTAGAGGAATTTATAGAAGGGTTGAATCCCGAAAGCACGCCTCAGATCAATCTGAAATTTGCTGCTGCAATAGTTACCGGGATAGCTGTAGTGGGGCTTGCATATGCTGTTCCCGTTTGGATGAATCAGAATCGGATAAACAATCTTGCAGCTGAATTTCTATCCGAAGATCTGGAGCGAATGAGCGCAGCGGTAGTGACGCTAAGTTCGTTTAGTGAGAGCAGTAGATTACAGTTACTGGATCGGATAGAAAGCGAATTCATTTCCTTGTTTAATGATATGTCTCGCCAGATAGACGACACTGCTGAGGCCGAAAGGTTTTTACCCTATCTCGGTCAGGCTCGCACTCTTTACCCAGAGAGTTTAACGCTTTCGGAATCAGAAAATTACTTGTCGAGTTTGCGGGATCTGGAGATTTCCAACTTTATTGCGGATTTCAGCTATGCACTTGAGAACAACTTGCTAATTTCTGCATCGGGTCCAGGCAATATTGAAGAATTGTTAGTCGAAGTAGAGCGTCTGGATCCCCAGAGTCCGTTGCTGAGTGACCGGCGATTATTGCTCAATGTCCAGCAACAAGCCCTGTTAAATGCTGAGGGTGGCGATTTTGACACTGCCAGACGCCTGGTGAATTTCGGACTGCAAAGATTTCCGGACAATGTAAGTCTGATTGACACAAGCGACCTGGTCGAAATGCTGGCCACAAATACCTCAATAAGACTGGTCAACAATGCAGAAGCTTCGTCTGCAACTGCACAGGGGCAGGAGCAGGCCTCTCTGGATGCTCTGCTTGAGACACCCGAGTTCACATCTGCCTGGGACAGTCAGGTCGTAGAGCTCAGAAACTCAATGCTCGAGAATAGAACTCTTAGTTCAGCTGAGTTTGAAGCATTGAATACGAGAGTTGGAAACCTTTATGTGGATCAGGTGTCGGCAGCAATCGAGACTTCACGTTTTAATGAGGCATCCAGGTTAATCATCTCCGGTCGGACATTTGCTCCGGAGCTGAATTGGCAGCAACAGGAAAGTCTGCTGGCTGACGCCAGGGAGGAATCTATTCGTGTTGCGGAAATTGACGGACTGAGATATACCGTGGAAGCTCAGCTCAATGCCATGCAGCTCTCCGAAGCTGCGGAGTCATTGCGGTTGCTTCAGGACCGCCAAGTAGATCCTGATGATCCGTTTTTGAACGTTTCTTATATCGATCTGGTAGAGCGATCTAGGTTGTTAGGTGATAATCAAGCCGCCCGGAATTACCTCAATGCTGGCCTGGCGTATCTGCCAAGCTCAGAAGGCCTTCTTGATTTACAACGTGATTTACGATTGTTGGAAGTCAGGCAGCTGATTACCGCGTATTTTGTGGATCAGACAGGTGATGAAAACGATACTGCTCAATTATTGTTGGAAGCCAGATCTCTGTCTCCCGACGACCATAGCGATTTCATTGCCGAGCTGGGCACCAGCATTTCCGAAACTTTAACAAGACTAGACGGCACCATGGCTACGGATTGGCTGGAACGAACAAAGGTTTTACTGCCGGAGCTGGGGGATTCACTTGACCAGTTTGTACAGTCTGACGAGAATCTAAGGATCGAGACCCTGGTGGCTACAGCCAGAGAGTATCTGATAGACGGGAGTATTGAATCCAGCATCGAAAACTATCAACTGGTGTTGGCAATAAACCCTGAGCATGTCATGGTGCGCGAGCTGCTAATTGAAGTTTCAGACGCAATTCTGGAACTTGCATCAGATTTATACGATGATGCGCAATACCGGGAGGCAATCGAAGTGATTGATGACGGTATTGCTATGCAACCACCAAATCAGAGAACACTAGAACGTATTAGGCAGGACAGTCAGGAAAGACTGGAATCGCCCAGACGCCGGCAAAGGGTAATTCCCACTTTTTAAAGTCGTCGAGCGCGCTGGTCAGTCTGGGTTCGATTTGGCAGGTGGTGATTACCAACCCGATCCTGCTGGGATTTGCCTTCGGGATGGCGATCGCCAATCTGCCACGACAGTTTTTGAAACGATGGTCCAGAATATTGCTGATGATCGCCGGTAGCGGATTTATCTGGGCCAGCGGGATGGAACAGATTCCCATGGCGGTCCGCTGGTGGCTGCTGGGCATCCCCGCTGCCGCTCTGGTAGCGGGATTGGTCGGTGCGGAAAAACAACTTCCGGATAGCCGCCTGTTACACTTCCTCGGATCCGTGAGTTATTCCATCTATCTCATCCACATGTTGCCGATGGTCTGGTTCCAGCAGTGGCTTGGCATGGCAGTTGGAGCAGGAGCCGGGTGTCTTCTTTATGTGGCCGTGGAGCGACCGCTGCTGGTGGGATTGCGTGGTCTTCAGGCAGGCCTGTATCTGCCCTGGCATCACCATCGGGCCTAGCAGCAACCGCGGTACTGACAAGTTAACTGGGCTTCTGTCATGATTGTCGCATGAAACCTAATAAAATGTACAAAGGGCACCGCTACCCAGCCGATAATATTCAGCATGCTGCCTGGTCATATTTCCGATTTAATCTGAGTTACCGTGACATCGAGGATCTGCTCGCCAAGCGCGGAATCTGCGTGAGCTACGAAGCCATTCGGCTCTGGTGCAATAAATTCGGCAAGTTGTACGCAAGCCGTTTGAAATGGAGACGTCAAGGTGCATTCTCGTCCAAGCTGAACACCCATTCCTGCTCGACGTGAGCACCTGTTCCTGCCCCACGTGAACACCCTTTGACCTGCTAGCGAAAATGTCGTTAAGCTGGAAACTCAGCGACGGAATGAAGGTGCGAAAAAAGCCGATTTTGAGAATTGGCTGCCCATCGTGGGCGCATATCGAACTCTCTGCATTGCCCCGTCTCAAAAAATAAGGTCCGCATTTCAAGCAGGTGGTGATTTCACTTTGTAGCCTCACTTATTAGGCAGCCTGGCTGATACAGCACTAGACTGGCAATAACACCGAGTCGATAAGGATTTCGACGTGCCACTTCCAGCCACCTCGCCCGGGCTGAAAAACCCAAGCGAACTGACAGTCAAATTTAGTGTTTCAAACGCGCAGGCTCGCTTGTTTCAGTGTACAGGTGAACATTTGGTCAGACACTCATCGGGCGGTACTGCAACAAGAACGAATATAGTTGCTGCTTGCAAATTTTGTAACCAACGTCGCCATAGAAGGAGGGCCGAATTGAATCCAGTAGAATACAAACACTTTGTGTTGTCACGCAAAGCGGCTGGTCGTTGGAATTCAAAAATGCTCATTTAGAAATTTGTAAAAGTGAGAGTGTGTAAATCGCATAGTTCTCTTGAGATATATCTGGTCCCGTGATGGGAGAAGTTTGGCTGCCCTGAGGGGTTGATTCTACCAGTGGGCTATTGAACGGGTTTGGTAAATCGGCATTTTGGGAAGTTCACGCATCCCCAGAACTGATTGCCGGCGTTGCTTCCTTTGCTTGCTGTCCGCAATGACATTTTAGTGCCGCACTTGGGGCAAATAGGTTCCTTAGCATTCTTTTTTAAACGTTGGACATGCCTCTTTCCGATGCCAAACTTCAACAGTCCTGATCCTGCGAAGTTAAGTTTACGGCTGATTTGACGCCGTTCTCCCTCAGATAAGACCACTTCTTTTTTTGATTTGATGTAGGGTAGAAAGCTACCGAGGTCCGTGACATTCTGCGGCAAAAGAGTCTTAAATTTGCTATTGCCAGTAAAAACAACTACCGAATGAATTACCTTGGGGTCCACCCCGAGAACAGATTCAACGGCTTTTACATGTTTGTAATTTTGCCTTAGAGGGTTTTGAAAAGAGTACTTTTTCCCAAACAAGGATTGCGTCCAGTTTCTACTGCGTGAATCGCCAAATATCCAACCTTTGTAGTTCTTCGTTTCAATGACAAAGACTCCGAATGGCGAAACCAGAATGTGGTCAATCTGTGTGGTGCCGTCCGGTGTCTTAAGCACCACGTTGTGTAGTGGATAGTAGTCCTTGCCTGGTAGGTAAAAATCCGTTATCACGCGTACTTTGAATTCACCCAATAGACCTTTAAACCAAGCACTGCCTAGGATGAGACCAAAAAGGCCAATACCCCCAAAGACCCAGAGAATAGGGTAGTCTTGTAATGTTCGAAGAAAGATTTCGATAAATGCCATTCCAATATACGTACCTGGCGCATGAAATGTTGGCTAGGTCAGTCTGCGTTCGAATACCTGTTCTCGATGGTGTGCCATGAACTCTTGGTGAGGACCAGTCAAATCGATTTTCAAATGTAGGTGAATTCCTAGAATATCTGGAGATTCAACGAAATCTGAGATTTTGATAACACCTTTGTCGTTGAAGGTGATGTAGCCCAGATCGAAGGCTTTATCTAAATTGGGAAGCAAGAGTATTCCATTAAAAACGCTTAGCCTTTCTTCATTGGACGAAATCCGCCAAGGCTTGATATGAGATGCCACCAAAAACTGCACGGATGGATACCCAGTTCAACCATTCTTCCACCAATTCTTCTGCCAGAAGAGCCATTTTTCGCTCCTCTCTGTTTTTACGGGAGATTCTCAGCAGTTCTCAAGCCTTCGGGCCGGCCAGACTTTGCTAACAATTCCACTTGCGCTCATTCACCGTTCTTTATAATCTGTCCTAGTGCTTTAACCTTGGGCAGTAATTCTTTGGCTATATCAATTAGTTCCTGCAACAACTGCGACGTGATTTCCAAGTGTCCTTCATACTCGGCAATATTGCGTTGATGATGACACTTATCCAACACACGCCATTTTTCTTTCTCTAAGCCAACGGTATGTTCCAAGCACTGGAATACCAGATAGCGATTATCAGACCGGTAGCCATGCCAACGCAGCGCTGCGTTGGCCAATGAGTGTGCTGCGCCATAGGCCAGAGAGAATTGACCTTCGTCTGACAACCCCACTGCTTCAGTGTCTTTTAATCGTTGTATTGCGGATTTGAGCATCCCATCAAACTGGTCCTGGTCTGGTGGTTCTTTCTTTAGCTTTCCTATCTTTACCAGGTTATCCAATTGCGCTGAAGTCATTCTCATCTCCCTTGATCCATAACTTCGGTTGTTCTCTTACCCGGACTAGAAAGGCGTTTTTCTCTTTCAACTTTTTGGTAATTTGCGCTTCGTCATAGATTGTCGGGTTTATCGGTCGGCCGAGTTTTTCCTCTGCATCAGTCAACAGGCCTAAGACTTCTGAGTAAGACAAACCGAGCCCGACTATCAGCAAGTCGATATCGCTTTTTGCCGTATCCGCTCCTTTGGCCAACGAGCCGTAAATAAATGCCAGGGAGATCTGATCATCGTACGGTTCCAGCGCGGCACGAATGACATCCACCACGCCAAAGGTTTTTAGCACAATCCCGCGCAATTCATTGTATATCGGGCAGGCTTTATTTGCCTGATAGTGATGCTGGTTGCCCACTTTCGACAGGGTAATAATGTCTGATGCCAGCATCCTGTCCAGCTCACGCTTGATGGTCGCCACGCCCATTCCTGTAGAGCGTATTATTTCCTTGGTGTAGTAACTTCTCTCCGGATGGGTATATAACAACCCCAGTACTCTCTGCTGCGTAGTCGTAAATAGCGCGTCGGCTAGGTTACTCATGGTGCTGACCAGGATAGTTCATCTAGTGTGTACGATAGTTCATATTTAGTGAACTTTCAACTATTGGCGGTTAGCCGCATGACTGGATGGAAAATCCCTCTTATTAGCTAAATAAGTACTTTGCACCATATGGGAATCCAAGAATGAAACGGCTAAGAGTGTCCGTGGTCGAATAAGCGTTATAAAGCTAATTCAGCTCCCACCGCTAATTTCAAATCTATGACAGACACCTAAATGTACGACTCGCCTCCTCCCTATTGCAGCGGGGTTGCACT
>Ga0070726_10003821_pt1 | contig 12421 bp, 8 predicted proteins | sample tdAd471_FD_67275 | JGI IMG/M metagenome (GOLD analysis project Ga0070726, IMG submission 67275) | Marine sediment microbial communities from the Atlantic coast under amendment with organic carbon and nitrate - tdAd47.1 | ecosystem: Environmental > Aquatic > Marine > Coastal > Sediment | place...
GGCGTCGGCGTCGGTGTCGGCATCACCGTCGATGATCCCGCTGGCATCGGTGCCACCGTCGCCCTTGCTGTCGCCCGAACACGCAGCGATCATGCACAGCCCAATAGCCCAGCTCAGAGAACGCATGCTTCCTCCCTTCCGGCGCAGGGTACACGCATGGTCGCAGGTTGGCCACGTGTACAATGGGCACCGTTGGAGGGACCATGCTTGTCCTCATTGCACAGGCCCTGGCCCTCACCCCCCGCACCCCGCTGCCGCCGGCCCCCCTCGTGGTGCCACGGGCCAGTGCAGCAGCCCATCAGGGCTCTCCCCGCCTGCTCGTCAAGCTGCGCGACGGGGAGCGACCGAGCCAGGTCGACGCCACGCTCCGCCCGCTGATCCACCACGACGTGTCGGGGCTGGTCGAGCGCGCGCAGCGACGGTCTGGGCGCGCCCAGCCCGACTACGCCACGCTCTTCCAGGTGGAGGTGCGAGGCGGCGCGATGGCCGCGACGGCCGAGGCGCTGGCCGACCACGGGGCCGTCGAGCTCGCATGGGCGTCTCCTGGCCTCGTGCCCCCTCCGCGTCGGCCCGACCCGAAGACGCCCGAGGAGTCCTACCTCGCCCTGCAGCGCTACCACTTGTCCGACCAGGGGGTCGGCTCACGCGATGCCTGGAAGCTGGGATTCACGGGCAAGGGCGTGCGCATCTCCGACGTGGAGTACGGGCTCAACCTGGGCCACGAAGACATCCCGGCGGGCCGCGTCGCCCGAGAGAAGGGCATCACCCCCATCAACCCGTTCAGCGAGCACCACGACCACGGCACGGCGGTCATGGGGATCGCCATCGCCCAGCCCGACAAGGCAGGGATTCGCGGCATCGCCCACGGTGCCGAGGGCGGCATCTACCCCATCTACACGGAGCAACATGGGCTTCGGGCTGCCGACGCCATCCTCAAGGCATGCGGCGACAGCGACATCGGCGACATCGTGATGCTCGAGATGCAGACCGTCGCGGGCACCGGCTACGCACCCATGGAGGTCGAGGCCGACGTGTGGATGGCCACCCGAACCTGCGTCGATGCGGGCATCGTGATCGTGGCAGCGGCGGGGAACGGCACCCAAGACCTCGACGGAGAGCCGCTGAGCTTCTGGCGTCAGCGCGGCGACTCGGGCGCCATCATGGTGGGTGCGGGCCGCGGTGCCCATGGGTCCCGGGAAGCCGAGTCGTTCTCCAACTACGGCAAGCGGGTCGATCTTCAGGGATGGGGCAGCAGCGTGTTCAGTCTCGGCTACGGCGATCACGCCATGACCGACGGCGATCCAGACAGGTCCTACACCGCACAGTTCGGCGGCACCAGCGCCGCCACCCCCATGGTCGCCGGGGCGGCAGCCCTGCTGCAGCAAGCAGCACGGCAACAGCTCGGCAAGCCCCTCGACCCCGACACGCTTCGTCAGCACCTCCGCTCCACCGGTCGCAAGCACCAGGGCCCCAAGCGCATCGGCGAGCTGCCCGACGTGCCTCGGGCCATCGAGCGGCTGAGTCGCCTGCAGAAGGGCGGCGGCAAGGCACCGGCGCGTGATGGCAAGGCTCGTCGGGCACGACAGGCCGAGGCCGAGCCGGAGACGGCCGCTCCTAGCGCATGCGGGAGCATCGGCTGCGCCACAGGTCAAGGCTGGATGCTGGTGCCCCTGGCGCTGCTGGGCCTCACGCGCCGGCGTCGACGAAGCTGAAAGTCATCAGGTCGCCGTCGCGACCTCGTATGGGCAGCCGACCGTGCTCCACGACATCCTCGAGAGGCCCAGCCTCGAGCTGGGCTTGCTGCACGACTGCCTCGCTCAGCAACACGGGGACACCTGCCGTCTTCGTGGCTCCCTCCAGCCGGCTCGCCACATTCACGGTGTCACCCACCACGGTGTACTGCAGCCGCTCGGCTGTGCCCACGTTGCCGGCCACACAGCGACCGTAGTGCACCCCGATCCCCTGGCGCAGGGCCGGCAAGCCACGCTGTGCCCGCGCCAGGTTGTGCACCGCCAGCGCTTCTTGCATCGAACGAGCAGCGTGGATCGCGCGGACGGCCTCGTCACCGGTCGAGCGCGGCACGCCGAAGACCACCATGATCGCGTCGCCGATGTACTTGTCGACGACGCCGCCGTGTCGCCGAATCGCAGGCACCATCGCCTCGAAGTAGGCGTTGAGCTCGCTGAGCAAGTCGTCGGCTGGCAGCTGCTCCCCGTAGGTGGTGAAGCCCCGCAGGTCGCTGAACAGCACGGCGACCGGCCGTTCCTCTCCGCCCAACGCCGCCCCTGGCGCGTCGATCACCAGCTCGGCCACCTCCTCGGACACGTAGGCGCCGAGCCGCTGCCGGGCGCGCTCCGCTCGGGCCGCACGATGGGCCCCCTCGTGCACCAGCCGACGCACGCGCTGGGCAACCGCGTCACCCAGCAGCGCCGAGGCCACCATCAACACCATGGCCAAGGCGATCTCCCCGCCGCCATAGGCGATGGTCTGCCCGTTCAGGGCGACATCGATCGACACCAGCGACACCAGGCCAAGCACTGCCGCCCCAGCCCCCGCCCACGACGCTACCCTCGCCAGGCGCAGCCCCGACGCGACCGCCAGCACCGGGAAGATCGACCAATCCGGCTGGGCCAGCATGCCCGGGAAGCCCTCGCGGGGCCACAGCACGGCAGCGAGGAGCACGAGGAACGCCACCGCGGCGTCGAGGCACACGCTGCCCACGAGCCATGGGGTCTTGCGTGGGGCGGCCACGACACGGCGCACCAACCACTCGGACACCACCAGCCCCGCCACCAGGCAGGTGAGGGCAAACCAGTGCTTGGGGTGCAGGGCCACGACCTCGGCCCACCGTGCCATCACCAGCCGTAGCGCCACGAGCGGGAGCACCACACGGCGCACTCGTGCCGCCGCCTCTTCGGCCTCGACGGCCGACCGGCGCATCAGCGCGACCAGGGCTCGATCCGCGGCGTTCTCGAGAGCCGGTGCTGTGGACGGGTCTGGGGACATCGGCCGAACCGTACCGCGGCGACGCCCTCAGCGACAGCCGGACGCGCGCGATTGGTGCGGTCCAATGCAAACCATTCGTACCATCCCGTAGTTGCCCCTTCCGCAGGCCCTCCTGTGGAAAACCCTGAGGCAATACATGCGACACACTATTGACGCGTCAAATATCTCAAGGACGCCGATGCACGCACCCTCTGCGGACAGTTCTGTGGACAACCCCACGTCATCTGTTTTCGTAGCGGTACACCGAGTAGCGAAGACAACGATGAAAGCGAGATCCCATCACTCTGGTGGCTTCCTGGCCTGTGCTCGTGATCTGGGGAAAACCTCTCCGTTCGAGTCGAGGGTTTGGGTTGACGCGTCAACTATGTTCGCTGAGGTGCAGCTGGTTAGCGACGCCCGTGCTCCCCTCCCGCCTCACCTGGGCCCTCGTGTGGACCGCCCTCGCGCTCTCCGGCGTAGCGGGGCTGGTGAACCAGGTGGTCTGGCAGCGCGCCCTGAAGATCTTTCTGGGCGGCAGCGAGACGCTATCGGCCATGGTCGTGGTGCTGGTGTTCATGGGCGGTCTGGGGCTCGGTGCCGAGCTAGCGAGCCGCGTGTCGGGGGCTGTCGCGCGACCGCTGCGGGCTCTTGCAGCCGTAGAGCTGGGGCTGGCCTTGGTGACCGCGGCCGTCGCCTTCCTCCTCGGCCTCGACGTCAGCGAGTCGGTCTACGCCGCCCAGCGCCTTGCCCTGTCGATCGGCCTCCCCCTCCGTGCGGTGTACGCCGTGGGCGCCACGGTGCTGCTCCTGCCGCCTACACTGATGATGGGCGCGACCCTGCCGCTGGCCAGCGAGGGCCTACAGCGGCAGCTTGGGGCCACCGACAAGCAGCTCGTGCCCGCCCTGTTCGTCGTGAACACCCTGGGGGCCGCCGCGGGCGCGCTGGCGTCCTCGCTGTGGCTGCTGCCCATGGTGGGGCAACGTCAGACCTTGCTGCTCGCCGTCGCCTGCAACCTCGCCGCCGCCACCCTGCTCGCCGCCAGGGCCGGTCGCCTGCCCGCGGCCCCACCCGCCGACGTGGCCGGGGCCTCCCCCGGCGGCGGCCTCCGCTGGGACGAAGGCCTCGGCTTCGTGCTCGGCCTGCTGGCCCTCGGCTACGAGATGGTGCTGTTCCGCGTCCTCGCTCTCGCTCACGAGCCGCTCCCCACCACCTTCGCCATGGGGCTGTGTGCCTTTCTGGTCGCCTGGTCGGTCGGTGTGTTCGTGGCCGGGCGATGGCCGGGCCTTCGCTCGGTGCCCGGCTGGGCAGCCCTCACCGGCGTGCTCCTCGCCCCTCTCGGGTGGATCTACGAGGTCGACCTGACCCAGCAGTGGGGGCTGCCGACCGGGCTGGTGGTGTACACGCTTCCGTGCCTGGGCTTCGGCGTGCTGTACGGCAACGTCGTCGCCCGTGCCGCACGCGCCTGGGGGCGCGACGTGGGGCGGTATGCCGCAGCCAACACCCTCGGCAGCTGTGTAGGCATCGTCGGCTTCACCCTGGTGGGCCACGAGATGCCGCTGGTTGCCAACGGGGTGGTGCTCGCCCTCGGGCTCGGGGGCGTCGCGACGGCGGAGCTCGCCCGCGGTGGTGCCCAGCGCACGCTGTGGGCGGCGTTGTCCGGCGCGCAGATCGTGGGCGCCCTGGGCGCGGGGGCCTGGGGCCTGTCGCAGCGGTTCACCGAGCAGGGCCCTCTGCGGGTCTACTGGGGGCGCGACGGCGTCGTCGAGGTGACCACCAGCGGCAACGTCTACATCGACGGCCTGTGGCACACCAAGCTCACCGACGGCGACGACCACATCGGCCGCCCCTACTCGTGGTTGATGGCGGCCACCGCCGTGATGGCCCACGGTGACGATCCCCAGCGCGCCTTGGTGATCGGCGCCGGCGTCGGCATCTCCAGCGTCACCCTGGAGGGGGTCGAGGGTCTCGCAGTCGACGGCTACGAGATCAACCACACCCTGCTGCGGGTGCTGGAGGACTACCCAGCACAGACCCTCGGCGCCCTCGACCAGCCCCGCATCCGATGGATCTGGCAAGACGCCCGTACCGGTCTGGCCCTCGATCCGACGCGCTACGACGTGATCTTGTCGGCGCCTTTGCACCTGCGCCAGGCGGGCTCCTCCCTGCTGCTGTCGACCGAGTACCTCCGCCTCGTGAAGTCGAGGCTCGCCCCCGACGGGGTGCTGGCGGTCTACTCCAACGAGGGCAGCGAGGCCCAGACGCTGCTGGTGCATCGCACGGTGGCCGAGCACTTTCGCTACCAAGTGACCTGGTACGACGGCGTGGTCACCCTCGCCTCCGACGAGCCGATCCACTTCAGCCGGGCGATGCTCGCCGAGCGCATGCAGCGATCCGACCGGCTGTACCGCGAGCTCGCAGGCCTCGACGAGCAGCTCCGCGCCGACGGCTGGGACGACGGCGTGTGGAGTTGGTACGACGGGCCACTGGAGGGGGGCATGGTCGCCGACGAGCCCATCACCGACGATCGGCCGCTGGTGGAGTACCCGGAGCTGGCGGAGTCCCTCGTGCACCCCGTAGAACGTTCGACGCTGCGCCGAGCTGTGCCCTGAGCTGGTAGGCTGCCGACGATGCTGTGGATGCTGCCAGCGCTCGCCCACGCGGCGTGCACCTTCGACGCGACCCCCGAGCGCCTCCGAGCGGCCCTCGAGGAAGCCGAGCAGGCCTATGTCTCCCTCGACGTGTCCGAGTTCCAGCGGGCGATGACCGAGGTCGACTTCATGGTGCCCTGCCTGGTGCAGCCGGTCGATCCCGAGGTCGCGGTGCGCTTGCATCGCATCCGCGGGCTGGGCCAGTTCATCGACGGCGACACGCAAGGCGCCACGACCTCGCTGCTCGCCGCTCGTCGCCTGGCCCCCGACTACGTGTTCCCCGAGTCGGTGTTGCCGAAGGGCTTCGAGCTGCGCGACCTGTACGAAGGCCTCACCCCCGATCCCGACGCGGTCGAGCGCATGCCCCGGCCCAACGGAGGCACCCTGGTCGTCGACGGCCACCACACCCGCGAGCGGCCCACCGAGTCCGCGTCGCTGGTGCAGGTCTTCGTCCAGGGGGAGGCGCACGTGTCGTCCTACCTGCCCCCCGAGGCACCGCTGCCCGAGTACCCAGGCGTGCACAAGGCACGCAACGCCCTGCTGTGGAGTGCCGCCGCTACGAGCCTGGGGTCGGCGGTCCTCTACGGATCGGCCTGGTCCGCCCGAAGCCGGCTCGACGAAGCCACCAACAACGACGAGCTGCTGGCACGACAGGCCAACACCAACCTGCTCGTCGGGGGGTCGTCGGCGCTGGCTGTCGGGGCGGCTGTGCAGGTCGGCCTCGCGCTGTGGAGCGAGCGACGGCGGTGAAGCGCCTCGACCTCCTACCCGCCGGCCACCCGGTCGATCGCTACGTAGTTCTCGACGTTCTCGGGCAGGGCGGCATGGCCGTGGTCTACCGGGTGCGCCACACCCAGCTCGACGCCATCCATGCCCTCAAGGTCGTCGCCGTCCCCAGCCGCTCGATCCTCCGACGGCTGATGATGGAGGGCCAGGCCCAGGCCAAGGTGCGCCACCGCCACATCGTGGCCGTCCACGACGTGCTCGAGATCGATGGCTGCCCGGGCTTGCTGATGGAGTACGTCGATGGCCCCTCCCTCGACGAGCTGCTCCACGAGGTCCTCCCTCTCGAGCAGGTGGACCGTCTGGCCCGCGGCATCCTACGGGGGGTCGCCGCGGCCCACGATGCGGGGCTCGTCCACCGAGACCTCAAGCCGGCCAATGTACTGATCGCCATCGAGGAAGACGGCTTCGTCCCGAAGGTCGCCGACTTCGGCCTCGTGAAGGACACGGCCTCCTCAGTGGCGTCCCACACCCGCTCCGGCGCGTTCATGGGCACCCCCAACTACATGGCTCCCGAGCAGATCCGCGACGCCAAGACCGTCGACGCCCGTGCCGACATCTTCGCCCTCGGTGCCATCCTGTACGAGATGGTGACCGGCCACATGGCCTTCGTGGGCGTCGACATGCTCGACACGTTCAACAAGGTCGCCAGCGGCACCTTCGTTCCGGTGTTCGACCGACGCGCCAATGTGCCGCCCCGCATGGTGCGGGCCATCGAGGCGGCCCTGGCGGTCGATCGCGACGAGCGCCCCGACACCGTCGAGGCGTTGCTGGCCATGTGGTGCGACGACGTGCCCGATGCTGCGCTGCCCCTGTCTCTCGACGAGATCGACCCTGCCGTCCTCGCGGCCGTGCGCGCCATGGTCCGCCCCGCTCCTACGATGGTGCCCACCAGCACCCAGGTGTCGGCGCCCAGCGCCGCCCCGCCCACCTACGACGCGGACCACGCCGCCGAGGCGGGCGGCAGCCCCCCCGACAAGGCGAGCCTGCCCCCGGCCGCCCCCCCTCGTCGACGGCGCTGGCTGGTCGCCCTGCTCGGGTTGCTCGCTGTGGTGGGCGTGGGCGGGGTCGCGACGATCGGCGCCGTCGGCCTCGGCCTCGCCACCTTGCAGACCGACGCCGACCCGCCGCCGGTCCGACCCGTCCCCGAGGCCCCCACACCCGCCGCGCAGCCCCTGCCAGCACCGGCGCCCCTGCCGCAGCCGGAACCGGCGCCCCCCCCCCAGCCTTCCCCTGCCCCGGCTGCCCCACCACCGGCTGCGCCCACGCCCGCCCCCCAGCGCCACTCACCAGCGCCGACGCCCCAGCCGGAGCCCGAGCCCGAGCCCGAGCCCGAGCCGGCCCCCCAGCCTGCTCCCGCCCCGGTCCCAGCCCCCGCCCCGGTACCAGCCCCCGCCGCGGGCACCACCGGGTCGGTGCGGGTCTCGGGCGACTTCCACCGGGTCCTGCTGATGCCGGTCGACGGCGGGAAGGCGCGGTCGCCCAGCGCGGTCGTGCCGGCGGGGGTCTACGACGTGGTCGGAACGCCAGTCGAAGGCGACGAGCCCGTTCGCGCCCTCACCATCGAGGTGGTGGCAGGCGGAGCCGTGCGGGTGCGCTGCGTGCAGGGGCTCAAGCGCTGCGTCGAGGAATAGGCATCACAGTGCCGGCGGCGCCTCGGGGCACACGGCCACGTCGCCCGGACACACTGCCTCGACCAGCAGCACCTCCCCGTCGACCCTGCCCAGGGCCGTCACGACCGCCCCCACCCACGGTCTTGCCGACGACGGCGCGATGATCTCGACCTCGCCCAGTTGGCCCTGCGCCCGCGCTGCCCCCGCCGCCAGCGGCTCCAGGCCCCGCAGTGGCCCCACCACCTGCACCCACGCCTGATCGTGGTCTGCCAGACTCCCCAGCGCGACCCGACGCACCCCGGCGGCTGCCTCGTCGACCGCCTCGATCGTCTCCACCGCCAGCCACGCCCCCCCCACGGGACGCCACCCAGCGGGCTCCACCACGGGCCGCCCCACGACCCGTACGCGACGCTGCCACCAGGATGCATGCGCAGGCTGCGGCTGGGTCGCCACCACCCACACCTGCCCGTCGTCGGCCACGATCCGAGCCGGCTGCAGCCCCTGTGCGTCGAGCAGGGGCCGCTGCACATATCGACCGTGGACCTCGACCGTGGCCGCCACGTCAGCCTCCGCGTCGAGTGCCATGGTGGGCTCCTCGACGGATTGCTCCAGGAAGGCATGCAGCGCCGAGCGCCCTTCCCCGCGTACCCCCACGTGCCCGTCGGCCAGCCATTCGAAGGCCAGCGGCAGCAGCTGCGCGAGGCTGTCGCGCGCCCGGGCAGGGTCGTCGGCGAGCAGCTCGGGCGGCAGCTGGATCGGCTCGCCCCCCATCAGCGCATCCCCGACGAACAGCACCTCCCGCCACCGGAAGGCCACCGAGCCCCGGGTGTGGCCCGGCACCTCCACCACGCGAAACCGTGCGGTGCCGATCTCCAGGAGCTGGTTGTCTTGCACCTCCTGCACCGTCGCCGGCAGTCGGGGGACCTCACTCGCCCGCGCCCACCACGCCGCCGCGACCCCGCCAGGCAGGCGCTCACCGGCGGCCAGGCTGCGGTCGCCAGCGCCGAGGTAGAGCGGCGCATCCGGAAAGGCGTCGACCCCCGACGCATGGTCGACGTGGCCATGGGTGAGCAGGGTCGCCAGCACCTCGCGACCGGCCAGCTCGGCGCGAAGCGCCGACGCGCCGCGATCGGACCCGGCGTCGACCAGCACCACCCCTTCGCCGGCCGGCACGATCCACGCGTAGGACCGGCCCGTCCACACCCCGACCACACCATGGGGCCCGCGCACACGATCGCCCTGACGCTCCGGTAGCCCAACGCGCAGCGACAGCGCCGTCAGCGCCCCCACCATGAGGGGCACGCCGACCGCCAGCCCCAGGACCACAAGCAGGGTTCGAGCCTTCATCGGCCCCACCTATCTGGTTGTGCTACCCAGCTACATGCTCGCTTCGCTTCTGTTGGCCTGCGCGGCCTTCCAGCCTGCACCGACCCCCTCCGATGTTCGCGTCGCGGTGCCCGCCGTCATCGGCAGCGGCCCGGTGAAGCGCGCCGTCGTGATGACCAGCCCGTCCCAGGGTCTGTGGGCCCCCGCGACCCTTCCTGCCATCGAACCGCTGCGGGCGGAGGGGCGACTGGGGGTGGTCACCGCCCGCGTCCGCGACCCGGCCCATCCTTGGTCGGGGCAGCTGCGCGCCGCCCTGATCGACGATCCGAGCGCATGGCCGCTGGCCCTCACCGAGCGCGTCGATGGCTGCAGCGCCCTGGAGGCCGCCCTGGCCGAGGCGCCCCCAGCCAGCTGGCGGGCGTTGCTCGGGTGCCCGATGGCCTGGCTCGAGGAGCGCCGAGCCACCCTCCCCGAGAGAGCTCGGCCCTGGCTGCTACCCCCCGCCGACGCTGACCCCCTCGCCGATCTCGATGCCCTGATCGACGGCGCCGAGCCTCCCCACGAGGTCGTCGCGCGCTTCCCCCTTCATCGCGCGGCTCTGAGCGCAGCCTATGCGCGCTGCGCCGACGACGACGACCGCTCCCCTGAGCAGCGCAGCCGCTGCCTGTGGGGCGTCGCCATCACCGATCCGGCCCAGGCCGCGCGCCGCGCGCCAGCGGCAGGCCAGCGTGACCCCGACGATCCCGTGGCGCGCTCGCTCACCGCATGGTCCAACCCCACAGAGCTCGGCGACGCCCTCGACGGCCTGGGGCTGGCCAGCAAGCAGGGGGAGCAAGGCGCAACGGAGCCCGAGCTGATCGCAGAGCTCGCCCGTCGCGGCCGCGTGGGCGGGCGGGTCCCCGGGGAGGTGGAGAGTCAGCTGGCCAGCCTGTTGGAGCGCCTCGGCATCGATGGGGTCGTCATCGATAGCCTCCATCCGGCGAGCGATGCAGGCACCTCCGAGATGGCCCTTCACGCCCACGTCGGCGACCGGCGCCTGCGCGTCATGCTCGACCCTTGGCACCGCGACCGAGAGGTGATCGTGGGGTTCGCCAACGCCCTCGCCGACCATGTCGACGCCGAGGAGCGCTTGCTGCTCATCGTGCACGGGGGCATCGAGCTCGAGATCTCTGGGCCCGAAGACAGCCTCGTCGCGATGGTCGAAGAAGGCTGGGTCACGCCCCTCCCACCCCATGTGCCTGGGGGCGAGCTGGTCCCCGACACGGGGCTCGACCTGTGAAGCTCACGCGTCGGCAGGTCATGGCAGCGATGGCTGCGGTGCCCGTGGCCGGCGGCCTGGCGGCGGGGACAGCGGCCTGGCAGTGGTGGGGCCGCCCCCCTGGGCAAGGGCTCCGGGCCCTGAGCGACGACGAGCATGCCTTCGTGCAGGCACTGGCCGAAGCGTGGCTGCCCCGTGGCGGCTCCCCACGCCTGTCGGGAGCCGACGCCGAGCTGGGCCTCTTCCTCGACGACATCCTCGCGTCGATGCGCGGCGTGCAGGCCCGTGAGCTCAAGCTGCTGCTGCAGGTCCTCGACGACCTGCCCCGCCTGCGCCACGGCGGCCGCCCGTTCCGGGCGCTGTCCCTCGACGAGCGCATCGCCCAGCTCGACGAGTGGGTCCACTCAGACCAGTGGCTGCTGCGCAATGCCACTCAGGCCGTGCTGGCGCTGCTGGGCGGTGGCTACACCACGCACCCCGACGTGCTGCCTCACCTCAGCCCGTGGTTCAAGTGCGCCTATGGGCGCTGACCGGAGGTGGGCATGACCCTGCGCGACCACACCGACGCCGCCGGGCAGACCACGCTGTCTGCCGACGTTGTCATCGTCGGCACCGGCCCTGGGGGTGCGGCGGTCGCGCGGGTGCTCGCGAGCTCGGGGCGGTCGGTCGTGCTACTCGAGGAGGGCCCTGCTCGACCGAACTTCCGACCCAACTTCACCCACACCAATCGCTACCACATGCAAGAGGGCGGAGCGATGGTCGCCACCTCGGTCGACGGCATGATGCCCATCGCCGCGGGGCGAGGGGTGGGCGGCGGCAGCCTGGTGAACTCCGCCATCTGCTTCCGAACCCCCGACCACGTCCTCGAGAGCTGGGTCGATCGGCTGGGTGGCGACCGTCGCTACGACGCGGCGGCCCTGTCACCGGTGTTCGACGAGCTGGAGGACCTGCTGCAGGTCGGCGTCACCCGCGACGAGATCGCAGGTGAGAACAACCGCATCGTCGTGCGTGGCGCCCAGGCCCTGGGGCTGCCCGGCGGGCTGGTGCGTCGCAACACACCGGGCTGCAACGGCTGTGGGATCTGCAACTTCGGCTGCCCGGTCGGAGGCAAGGCCAGCGTCGACCGCAACCTGATCCCGATGGCTCGTTCCCACGGCGCCATCGTGCAGGGCGACACCAAGGTCCACACCATCCTGGAGCGAGACGGGCGCGCGAGCGGGGTGGTGGGCACGGTGTCGCACCCCGACACCCGCGACGTGGTCGGCGAGCTCACCGTGCACGCACCGATGGTGTTCGTCTGTGCCGGCGGGATCGGCACCCCACGCCTGCTGCACCACGCGGGGCTCGCGCCTCGCCTGGGCGACGCGGTCGGGGCGCACCTGCACGTGCACCCCGGCAACGCGGTCATCGGCATCTGCGACGAGCCGGTACGTATGTGGTCTGGGGCGACACAGGGCGCCTACTTCGAGCACCCCGAGCTTCCGGGCGTGCTGCCCCACACCCTCACTGCCCCGCCTGGAGCCTTGATGCTGCTGCTAGGCAAGGTCGGCCATGCAGCCAAGTCGATGCTGCCGATGATGCAGTACCTGTGTGGCTGCGTGGTGATGATCTCCGACAAGGGCGAGGGCTGGGTGTCGTCGACGGCCCAGGGGCGCAGCCAGATCGGCTACCGCTTCGCCCCCGACGACATCGATCGGATCAAGGCCGGGATGGTGGAGACGGCACGGGTGCTCCTCGCCGGAGGGGCCCGCCAGGTGCTCGGGCCGGTGCACGGCCTCGGCACCCACGACAGCGTAGGCTCCTTCGAG
>Ga0070726_10003822_pt1 | contig 12421 bp, 12 predicted proteins | sample tdAd471_FD_67275 | JGI IMG/M metagenome (GOLD analysis project Ga0070726, IMG submission 67275) | Marine sediment microbial communities from the Atlantic coast under amendment with organic carbon and nitrate - tdAd47.1 | ecosystem: Environmental > Aquatic > Marine > Coastal > Sediment | place...
CTCAATGATATTATTGCGATGGGATTTTCAGGGAAAATTCTGGGGAATGTTTTTGAAGGAGAAAAAAGGTTCGATATGGTACTTCGCCTCAACAAAGAGCATAGAAAGGATATTTTCGATATTGAGAATTTATATGTTGATCTGCCCGGGGGAGGAAAAGTTCCTATGCGCGAATTAGCCGAAATAAAGATAGCCAAGGATGCGGCAAAAATATCGAGGGACGACACAAAAAGAAGGATAGTGGTTGGTGTAAATGTGCGGAATCGTGATCTACAATCGGTTGTGGACGATATTCGAGCTGTTGTGGAAAAGGAGATCAACCTTCCTCCCGGCTATACAATTACCTACGGAGGGCAGTTTGAAAATCTGCAAAATGCAATAAACAGGCTGAAAGTTGCCGTGCCTATTTCTCTCGTCCTAATTTTCGTGCTATTGTATTTTGCGTTCAACTCGGTTCGAGATGCCCTGCTTATTTATTCGGCAATACCCTTATCGGCAGTGGGCGGTATATTGCTTCTTTGGATTAGAGATATGCCTTTCAGTATTTCAGCCGGAGTGGGATTTATTGCTCTTTTCGGGATAGCGGTCTTAAATGGGATCGTACTTATAGAACAGTTTAAAGAATTAAAAGAAAAAATGAAATTTTCAACAGATGAATTTATAATAATTGGAGCTAAAAGCAGGTTAAGAGCCGTTTTTTTAACAGCTGGTGCTGCTGCGCTTGGATTTTTACCAATGGCTATATCAACTAGTGCCGGTGCTGAAGTGCAAAGACCCCTGGCAACGGTAGTTATTGGAGGGTTATTTACGTCTACATTGCTAACCTTATTAGTTTTGCCGGTATTATACTCCCTTTTACACAAGAAGAAAATTAGAATTACCAAAAGGATCAAAACTACAGCAGTAATTATTTTCATATCTGTATCATCGATGGTAAACGCACAAGAGTCCGGACTCACCTTCGACGAACTTAAAGAACTGGCCGTAGAGAATAATCTTGGGTTGCGTGCCTCTTCACGGAACCGAGAAGAGAAGAAAGCACTTCTGGGCTCGGCCTTCAGCTTTAATAAAACGAATGTCTATTATTCTTTCGACGAAAATAATATTGCATTAAATAATGAGGCCCTAAAAGTAGTTGGTGTGCAACAGGACTTTTTGTTCCCAACTGTTTATTTCGCAGCAAGACGAGTATTAAACGCCGAAAAGAAAATGGCCGAAACTCAATTTGATGTGGATAAAAGGATATTGATCAAGGCTCTCTCAACAGCCCATAACGAGCTATTATACCATTGGGAACGGCAAAGACTATATAACGAACTCGATAGTTTGTACAACAGTTTTGCTTATGCTGCGAAAAGAAGGTTCGAACTGGGAGAGTCTAACTATTTGGAGAAAATAACTGCCGAGGCAAAACAAAAGGAAATAAATACTGAAACCAGGCAATTGGTTGAAGATATTAAGAAACAAGTTATTGCGATAAAAAGCATAGTGCAATGGGAAGACTCTATTCAAATAAGAAAGCAAGTATTAACAGATCTTAAGTTGGATGTCAATGCCATAGAGAATAATCCCGGATTATTGCTCAATGAAGAAAGAAATGAATGGATCGACGCCAGGTATAAAGCGACGAAACAACAATTTCTTCCCGATCTAACCGTCGAATACTTCAGGAGTGTTAACTCAACTTTCGCCAATCCTTTTGAAGGATTTCAATTAGGACTGAAAATACCTTTGTTGTTTTCCGGAGAGCGGTCTAAAACGAAAGCCATAAAAATAACAAAGGAGAGAGTTTTGGATGAGACGGCGCAATACAAGATCGAACTGAAAGCTACTTATAGTCGATTGTTGGCCGATTTGACGAAACAAAATAAAATGCTCATTTATTATAGGGAAGAAGGCAAGTTGCTTTCCGAAGAGATCATGCGAGCAGCCAATTTAGGTTATAAAAATGGCGAAATAGACTTTTTCCAGTATATACAAAGCGTTGAAAGTAGTATGAAGATCACTTTGTCTTACCTGAGAAGTCTGCGAGATTATAACCAAACGGTTATTGAATTAAACTATTTATCGATTTAAAATTTACATTATGTTACGAGCCATATATATCTTATTTATCATTCTTCTATTAGCTAATAGTTGTAAAAACAACGAATCCATTAACGATAACTCGGCAAATGGACAAGAAGTGCAATCTGAAATACTTACTACGATCACCAAAGAACAATTTGAAGCCATAAACATGCAAACCGGACATGTCGTGCCTATTGATTTCCCAGAACATATTTATACCACGGGATTTATTGATGTGCCGCCTGCAAATAAGGCAATAATAAACGCCTTCGCCGGAGGCTATATAAAATCAACACCACTACTTGTGGGGAATTCAGTAAAAAAAGGCCAGCTATTGGTGACCATAGAAAATCCGGAGTTTATTGAAATACAACAGCAGTTTTTAGAAGCAGATGAACAGCTGAGTTATTTGAAAAATGAATTCGAACGACAGAAATCTCTGTACAATGAGCGAATTACATCAGAAAAAAATTATCTGAAAGCCGAAAGTGAGTACAAACAAACGCTGGCTATCCGTAATGCACTGGATAAAAAATTGCGCTTATTTAATATCGACCCGGCTAATGTAAAGGCGGGAATCTTTGTTACCACAGCCCGTATTTATGCCCCCATTGAGGGAAGTATCACGAAAATCTACGTGAATCAGGGGTCTTATGTGTCTCCAGCCGATAAAATTATGGAAATAGTTAACCTGGAACATATCCACCTGGAGTTGGATGTTTTTGAAAAAGACATCATGCGCGTTCAAAAATCTCAGGAAATAGATTTCAGAATTCCCGAAAGTTCCAAAAAGACATATAAAGGAGAGGTTCATCTTATAGGGTCTGAAATAGATTTGAATAAAAGAACCGTGAAAGTTCACGGTCACTTTGATGATATGGAAGAAAATAATTTTGCCATTGGGATGTTTGTTGAGGCAGATATCGTAACTGCGAAAAAACCGGTAGACGCACTGCCTGAAAGCGCTGTGATCGAGATAGGTGATAATAAGTATATTCTCAAGTTAGTCGAGGAAAAAGATAACCAATATACTTTTGAAAGGATCAAGATCGAAACCTCGGGGAATTATAACAACTATGTGGCCCTGGACAACAATCATAAATTTACTGCCACAGATATTTTCCTGGTGAAGGGTGCCTACGGTTTAATAAAGGAATAGATCCTAATTATTAGACTAGTCTAAAAAAATAAACACCATAAAAGTAAAAAATTATTTACCTTTGCCCTATGAATACATCGGCAGAGGAAAATTATTTAAAATCTATCTATCACCTTGAACAGGAATCCAAGGGGGAAGTAAGCACCAACGCTATCGCCGAACGGATGGAGACCAAACCTTCATCGGTAACCGATATGGTTCAGAAACTGGCGGATAAAGATTTGCTTTCGTATAAGCGGTATAAGGGTGTAGTACTCACATCGGAAGGAAGAAAAATTGCCACTAACATTATAAGAAAACACCGTCTCTGGGAGGTGTTTTTGGTTGAAAAACTAAACTTTCACTGGGATGAGGTGCATGATATCGCAGAACAACTTGAGCATATCGATTCGGTAAAATTAATAACCCGTCTTGACGAATTCCTGGGAAGTCCAGACTTCGATCCACATGGTGATCCAATCCCCGATAAACATGGAAATATAAAGAGAACAGAGAAAAAACTATTATCCGATCTCGATAAGAAACAGAGAGGAGTTTGTGTGGGAGTTAAGGAATCCAGTAGTGATTTCCTGCAGTATCTGGATAAGAAGAATATAACCATTGGCACAAAAATTCTTGTGTTGGGGAAAGAATTCTTTGATGGATCCATGATTATACAGGTTGGACGTGACCAGTTCTTCATTTCGAAGAAAATCGCAGAAAATTTATATGTGCAAACAAATTGAAACCGAAATTATGAATGGTAGGTTACTTGTTTTTAGTTGTATAACGTTCGTTCAGATGAACGCTCAGGAGACAGATGAATTTGATACCATAGTCACAGACCGCCCTGATATGACCGAATCTTCAAGTACTGTGAACCCGGGATCGCTACAAATAGAATCGGGAACATATTACACTTCTTTTGAAAAGGACAATATCAAGGAGGAAGTCCTGGGTTTTAACACCACCTTAGTGCGATATGGGTTACTTGAGCATCTGGAATTACGGCTGGGGTGGAACTTCGAGGAAGGACATTCTAGTATTAATGGCATGAGACTTAAAGATGTTAGCAGTGGTTTCTCACCCTTACTCGCAGGAGCAAAAATAAGTGTGGCTGAAGAAAATGGATTTTTGCCGGAAATCGCCCTGATAGGGCATGTTATCCTACCTTTTTCAGCTTCTACAGATTATCGTCCTGAGACAACAGGGGTGGATTTCAGGTTCTCTTTATCACATACTCTAAGCGAAAGATCCAGCCTTGGGTATAATATTGGAGCAGAATGGGGTTCAGACTCTCCGGAGGCGGCTTATATATATACGCTCGCGTATGGATACAGCATCACAGAAAATATTGGTTTTTATGCCGAATTATACGGCGATATGCCGGAAGATAATAGCGCAAATCATTACTGGGATGCCGGATTTACTTATTTGCTGCTGAAAAATTTACAATTGGATGCAACGGTAGGAAGTAGTATCACGGAAGGACAAGACATATTACTAAGTGCCGGGGTAAGTTACAGGATCCCGAAATAACACATAGAAAATGAAGAAAACAGCATGGATATTGATCTTTATTATAGCCGGGTGGAGCTGTAAAACCAATAAAGAAACCTCCGAAAAACTAAAAGTGGTTTGTACCACTACCATGATCACCGACCTGGTGAGGAATATTGGTGGCGATAGCATTACCCTGAATGGCTTGATGGGTGCCGGTGTGGATCCGCATTTATACAAGGCCAGTGAAGGCGATGTTACCAAATTGTACGAGGCCGATATAATCTTTTACAATGGGCTGCACCTGGAAGGGAAGCTGGTCGAGGTATTCGAAAAGATGGAGGCTCAGGGAAAAGCTCAGTTTGCACTGGCTGAAAGACTTGATAAATCGGGGCTTATCGGCTCTGATTATTTTGCGTCCAATTATGATCCCCACGTATGGTTCGATATTTCGTACTTCAAAGTTTTCGCCACAACCGTAGCCGAGGTACTTTCGGAAAAAGATCCTAAAAACAAGACATTCTATCAGGCGAATCTCGAAAGTTATCTCGCAGAGCTGGATGCTCTCGAGCTTGAAGTTCAGAAAAAAATTGAAACCCTTCCGAAGGAAAAAAGAATACTGGTAACGGCTCATGATGCTTTTAATTATTTCGGAAAAGCATACGATTTTGAAGTAGTTGGCCTGCAAGGACTGTCCACTGCAACCGAAGCAGGTGTACAGGATGTACAGCGATTGTCCGAATTTATCATCGAAAACAAGGTAAAAGCGATCTTTATTGAAAGCTCCGTACCCCGTAGAACCATAGAAGCATTGCAGGAAGCAGTTTTGTCTAAAGGCCACCAGGTAACCATAGGAGGGTCGCTCTACAGTGACGCCCTGGGGAATGAAGGGACCGTTGAAGGAACCTATCTCGGGATGTTCCGCTACAATGTGAACACTATCGTAAACGAACTTCAGTAATGACAAATGTAAGTGCCATACAAATTGACGACCTCACCGTAGCTTACGATTACAAACCCGTGTTATGGGACATAGATCTCAGTGTGCCCGAAGGAGTGCTAATGGCCATCGTAGGGCCAAATGGTGCCGGAAAATCTACCCTTATAAAAGCAATTTTAGGTATCATCAAACCTATTGCGGGAACGATAAGCATCTATGGAAAGTCGTATACAGATCAGCGTAAACTCGTGGCCTACGTACCTCAAAAAGGGAGTGTAGACTGGGACTTCCCAACAACCGCGCTGGATGTTGTTATGATGGGAACCTACGGAAGCCTGGGATGGATAAAACGCCCCGGGAAGAACGAAAAGAAAGCAGCACTGGAAGCCCTTGAAAAAGTAGGAATGCTGTCGTTTAAGAAAAGACAAATTAGTCAGTTAAGCGGCGGACAACAACAACGGGTATTTCTTGCCAGAGCCCTGGTGCAGAATGCTTCCATTTACCTAATGGATGAGCCATTCCAGGGTGTGGATGCCACCACCGAGATAGCCATTATCAATATTTTGAAGGAGCTGCGAAAAGCAGGTAAAACTGTGGTAGTGGTGCATCATGACCTTCAAACCGTTCCCGAATATTTCGACTGGGTAACTTTTTTAAATGTAAAGAAGATAGCCACGGGTCCGGTAAAGGATATTTTCAACGATGATAATCTAACTAAAACCTACGGTATCAATTACAAGGTAGCCGTTAATAAATAATGTCCATTACAGACTATTTCGAGCAGTTATTTTCAGACTATACGCTGAGAACCATCACCTTGGGAACGGCGGTACTGGGCGCTATTTGCGGAATGCTTGGTAGCTTTGCGGTACTTAGAAAACAGAGTCTGCTGGGAGATGCGATCTCGCATGCAGCCCTGCCCGGGATTGCGATAGCCTTTCTCATCACGGGCGCCAAAGACAGTAACGTACTTTTATTGGGCGCGTTAGTGAGTGGTTTAATTGGGACATTCTGGATACGCGGTATTATTACAAAAACACATTTAAAGACAGACACTGCCCTTGGTCTTATACTCTCCCTGTTCTTTGGGTTTGGGATGCTTTTACTCACTTTTATTCAGAAACAACCCAATGCAAATCAGGCCGGCCTGGATAAATACCTCTTTGGGCAGGCAGCTACCCTGGTTGTAAGCGATGTGATAGTGATGGTGATAGTTACCGGTGTTAGTCTGTTTACCCTATTGTTGTTCTGGAAAGAGTTTAAAATTCTATTGTTCGATGCAGACTACACAAAAACCCTGGGTTTCAATACCAGGATCATTGATATTCTGATCACATTTTTTATAGTTCTGGCAATTGTAATTGGCTTGCAAACTGTAGGCGTGGTATTAATGAGTGCCATGCTGCTGGCCCCGGCGGCTGCAGCAAGGCAATGGACCAACAGCCTGAGCGTTATGATCGGGCTGGCTGCTATATTTGGAGCTTTTTCGGGGGTTTTCGGGACAGCGATCAGCGCGAGCCAGGACAACCTTTCCACAGGGCCGGTGATCGTATTGGTGGCAGCGGTCTTTGTGTTAGTTTCCTTTATTTTCTCACCGGGACGAGGTTTATTATTCCGAGAAATTAGATTCAGGCAGAACAGAAGAGATCTAAAACTAAAGAAAACACTGCAGTTGATGTATCGCATTGCGAGTACGCATGAGAACATCTCCCATCCCCACTCGATCAAGATCCTTAACGATTTTCAAGGCTTTACCAGGGGAACTCTAAAAACAATGGAAGAGAGAGAATGGATCGAGATCGAGCAAAAATCCTGGATGCTCACATCCAAAGGTTACCGGGAAGCGTCTAATTTGTTCAGTAAATCAACTACCGATGACACAGCCACAGATTGAAATACAGCTCATAGCCATGGTGGTTGCGATAGCTTGCGCTATCCCGGGAGTATTTCTGGTGCTTCGGAAGATGGCCCTCATTAGCGATGCCATTAGTCATTCTATTTTACCGGGGATCGTGATCGGGTTTTTTATTACCCAGGATCTTAATTCGCCACTACTTATAGCCTTGGCTGCTGTAACAGGAGTAATAACCGTTGTGCTGGTAGAATGGATCCAGAAAACCGGCTTGGTAAAAGAAGACACAGCTATTGGTCTGGTATTCCCAGCCTTGTTCAGTATAGGGGTTATATTAATAGCTAAGAATGCCAACGATGTGCATCTGGACGTGGATGCGGTTTTACTTGGCGAACTTGCCTTTGCGCCCTTTGATCGATTGTTGATGTCCGGTATGGATATGGGCCCAAAGTCTTTATGGATCATGGGCGTGATCCTTCTGGTTTCATTATTACTACTTTTACTTTTCTACAAAGAATTGAAGGTAAGTACCTTCGATGTTGGACTGTCTGCCGCCATGGGAATTTCTCCTATGGTAATGCACTACGGACTAATGTCTGTGTCGTCTGTAACGGTGGTTGGAGCCTTCGATGCTGTAGGCGCCATCCTGGTTGTGGCCCTGATGATCACCCCGGCCGCCACGGCATATTTGCTCACATCCAATTTAAAAAAGATGTTGTTGATCTCTGTTGGGATAGGAATATTCTCGGCCATTGGAGGATACTGGCTGGCCCATCTGCTGGATGCATCAATTAGTGGTTCTATGACCACGGTTCTGGCTGTTGTATTTCTAATGGTCTATCTGTTCGCGCCAGGTAAAGGCCTTATTGCAGTACTTTACAGACAGCGCCAGCAACGAACCGAAGTTTCGCTCATTACCTTTCTTCTCCATCTTAATAACCATTCCGAAGAAAACGAAAGACATATCAATCATCTACAGGAGCATATCAACTGGCAGAAAGTTAGGTCTAAGACCGTCCTGAATCTCGCCGAGCGCAATAATATGATCACTATAGATAATGATGTTGTTTCACTCACAAAAAAGGGAAAAGATTTTACCGATCTCGCTTTGGAGTATATTATTACCAATAAGGACGAAAAGATCGAGCATATGAAGGAAGACTTCTTTCTGTTCAGGGGGTAGTAAGTGGCATGGTTATTTCCTTTATCTTTATATAAATATCTGAAATGAGATCACTTATACTACTTTTCATACTTTTTACAACAGTAACGGGTCAATCACAAGAGGAGCAGGTGGAAGTTCCGCAGATCGTTATTCGTATTCCGTTAGGTGAAACCATAGAGATCGATGGCACCTTAATTACCTTCGAAAGGGTTGTGGAAGATTCTCGATGCCCTAGAAAGGTACAATGTGTTTGGGCGGGGAGAGCCCGAGTTGAGGTAGTAGTAGAGCAAGAAGATGAAGAAGCGGTTTCAATAGAGGTAATTCTGGGCCAGGTTAAACAAAACGAGGTTGCCAATAGAACTATCGTTGAAAAGGATGACTATAATATAGATGTTATAAACCTTACTCCTTATCCGGAGCAACCGGGAATGTTAGAAAATTATTGGCTATTGATAAGGAAGATCAAGAACGATCAATGACACCCACAATCCTTATTCCCACACTTGGTGCGGTTACCATCCAAGGTAGCCATGGTTTTGTTTCTGGATTCGAAGACCGGGTTCCAGACAAATTTCTTCAGAAGAAATCCTACGGCCAACAAAAAAGTTATTATTACTAAATACGTTTGCATACTACAAAGTTAACTTAAAATTTGATACGCTCCCAGGGCAACCACATAGGCAATAGCACTCATAACGATGAGTTGCCATAAAGGCCATTTCCAGCTATTGGTCTCTCGTTTCACTATCGCCAGTGTACTCATACATTGCATAGCAAAAGCATAGAACAATAAAAGCGAAACTCCGCTGGCAAAATTGAACCGTGGTGTCCCTAATACCGGATTCACCTCTGCTGCCATCCTGTTTTTTATGGTTTCTTCTTCCTCACTGCCCACACTGTATATGGTTGCAAGGGTACCCACAAACACTTCACGTGCAGCAAAGGAACTTACGATCGCTATCCCAATTTTCCAGTCGTAACCCAAAGGTCTTACCGCGGGTTCGATCCCCTTTCCAATAATACCAATATAGGAGTGCTCCAGTTTATAGGAGGCTATTCGAGTTTCCAGTTCAGATTCGGGAAGATTTTCTGAACGGGACTCTGCTGTCACAATTTCTTCTGCCCGGTTGAAATCGCCCGGGCCATAGGAGGCGAGAACCCATAAGATGATAGATATTGCCAGGATGATCTTTCCGGCGCCCAGGACGAAAGATTTGGTCTTTTCAACAACGGTAATAGCCACGTTTTTTGGTAAGGGAACCTTATAATTGGGCATTTCAACCACAAAGAAGGTCTTCGACCTTATTTTTAGAACTTTATTAAGTAACCAGGCAGAAAAGATGGCGGCGGCGAATCCCAGAAGGTATAAAAACATAAGGGTGAGTCCCTGCAGGCTGAATATCCCTAAAATTCGTTGTTCCGGGATAACCAAAGCGATAATAATTAGATAAACCGGTAGCCGTGCCGAGCAGGTAGTAAAGGGTGTCACCAGGATGGTAATAAGTCGTTCTTTCCAGCTTTCTATGTTCCGGGTGGCCATAATGGCCGGAATGGCACAGGCGGTACCAGAAACAAGCGGGACCACACTTTTTCCGCTTAACCCGAAACGGCGCATCACCTTGTCCATGAGAAAGACGACCCTGCTCATATAACCCGTCTCCTCGAGAATAGAAATAAATAGGAACAGAAACGCGATCTGCGGAATGAAGATCACAATGCCACCAAGGCCGGGTACGATACCTTCTGCGATGAGGTTGGTAAAATCTCCAGCGGGGAGTGTGTTTTTCAGCCATTCGCTAAGAGATGCGAAGCTGCTATCTATAAAATCCATGGGATAGCTACTCCAGTCGAATATAGCCTGGAAAATGAGTAATAGAATGCCAAAAAAGATCACATAGCCCCAGAATTTATGAGTAAGGATCCTGTCCATGCGGCTGCGTAGGTCTTTAGCGTTGGCGGTATCGATCACCATGGTTTCCTTCAACGCCTCATTGATAAATTTATATCGGGCAATGGTTTCTTTTTGCTGAAGCCGTTTTAGGGTGTTTTTGGATTCTGTTTTAAAAGTGGCAATACCACCTACTTCACCGCGTTCCAGTTTTCCGAAGTTAACATCTTGAGTGATCACCAACCATAGTTTGTACAGATCCTGATTTGGAAAAGCCTTTTTGAGTCGGTTGAAATACTCCGGCGCAATGGCGGAGGCATTCATACAAGGCTTCACAGACAGGGAAGTATAATTAGCGATAAGTTCTTTGAGATTTTCGAACCCTTCATTTTTTCGCGAACTAATTAGAGCGATACGCGTTTCCATGCGTTGCTCTAGTTTTTCTATATCCAGGGAGATCGCTTTACGTTTCATGCGATCGGCCATATTGATAACCAGGATAGCGGGTATCCCAAGGTCTTTAATTTGTGTAAAGAGAAGCAGGTTTCGCTTGAGGTTCTCAATTTCGGTCACAACCACTGCAACGTCTGGGAAATCCTTGTCGTTTTTATTTAGTAGCAGCTCTATCACCACGTTCTCATCCAGGGAAGAGGCATTCAGGCTATAGGTTCCGGGAAGATCGAGGATATGTGCTTTTAAGGTACGGGTGAGTTTACAGACCCCCTCTTTTTTTTCAACAGTGATCCCGGGATAGTTTCCCACTTTCTGGTTCAGGCCGGTAAGCCTGTTGAAAACAGAGGTTTTACCTGTATTGGGATTCCCTATTAGAGCTACGTTTATCTGCCGGGCCATAGATTAAATCAATTCTATTTCTATTTGTTCGGCGGTTTCCTTTCTAATTGCCAGATGGCTGCCATTGATATTGAGATACAACGGATCCCGGAAGGGGGCCTGCTGTACCAGTTGCACTTCATTGCCCGGGAGGCAGCCCATTTCCAATAGTTTGAGCGGCACCGAATCTATGGAAAAACCTTTAATTATGGCTCGTTCTCCCTTTTGTAAGTTGGCAATAGTAAGCATTAATTTTATTTAGATTGATTATAAACAATGCAAATGTAGTGCAAATAGGTCAGGTATAAAAGTTAATATTGCTGCTAATTTATTCGGCTTTCAAAACTTCGATATCCTCCAGTAGTCTGGCGATTTCATCGGGATTGGTACCATCATAAAAACCGCGTATTCTACGCTTTTTATCTACCAGCACGAAGTTTTCGGTATGGATGAGGTCGTATTCGCTGTAGGGGAGGTCCTTGGCTGCCAGATACGATTTGCGGGCTAGGTTGTAGATCTCCTTTTTTGAGCCTGTTACCAGGTTCCATTTTTGGTCGTCCACACCTTTTTCGAGGGCGTATTTTTTAAGTTGGGGGACGCTGTCGATCTCTGGAGTTACGGTATGAGATAGTAGTAAAACATCATTATCTTGTTGTAATTCTTTCTGAATTTTAACCATATGGTCTGTCATAACCGGGCAAATGGTCTGGCAGGTTGTGAAGAAGAAGTCGGCCACATAGATCTTGCCTTCGTAGTCTTTTTGTGTGATCTGTTCCCCATTCTGATTGGTAAGGCTGAAATCTGCGATGGTGTGGTATTTTTTCACATGCTGAACCGTACTATCCACAAGTTCGGTAGTGACATCGGTGGGCTGATATACAGGCAGTACTTTTTTAGGGTCGAGAGCCTGGTACATAATGGTAATTATTATAGCCGATAGGATGAAAAGGACAATTCCGAAGAATTTATATTTTGCAAAAAACTGAAGCATACAAATGCAAAATTACAACCCTGTAAAAGATTCGCAATGCTGTAAC
>Ga0070726_10003823_pt1 | contig 12420 bp, 12 predicted proteins | sample tdAd471_FD_67275 | JGI IMG/M metagenome (GOLD analysis project Ga0070726, IMG submission 67275) | Marine sediment microbial communities from the Atlantic coast under amendment with organic carbon and nitrate - tdAd47.1 | ecosystem: Environmental > Aquatic > Marine > Coastal > Sediment | place...
GTGCAGAAACCGATTCCGATCTGGATCGGTGCGTCCGGACTGCCCACTGCCCGCGTGCGCCGTCGCATCGGGCGTCAGGCGGACGGCTGGTTCAATCTCTGCTCGCCCGAGGAGTTTGGCGGACTGCGCGACGATATATACCGGGAAGCTGAAGCCGCGGGGCGCGATCCGAAAAGCCTCGGGACGGAGGCCGGCGTCGCCGTCGTCGGTCCGCGCGAGGCGGAATGGCAATCCCGTGTCGCCGGCTGGCGCGAGATCGGCCTGACGCACCTCTGCCTCCGCACCCTCGGCGGCGGCCTCGAGCCGCACGAACACATTCCCCGCATGGAAGCGGCGGCGAAGGAATTGCCGAACCTTTAAGGGCGAATTTTCCACCAGGGAAATAGACGCAGACGGTTACTCCGCTGCCGCGCTTGCTACCGGGGTCAATGCCATCGCGTCCATGATTTCGGCATAGGTATCGAAATCCCCGGTCTCGTCGATGATCGTGGAATGGGATTGCGCGCGGTAGATCGCGCCGCCCTGCGCCGCGACCGGCTCTCGGCCTTTCTGTAGGGCCTTGGCACCGTCGATCAGCAATCGGCGCATCTTGATCACGGCCGTGTCCGAGGTCGCGAGATGTTCCTTGCTGCGGTCGACGATGCGTTCCGCCCCTTCTGTCATCGCCATGTCCTGGGCGCGGATGCCCTCGATCCCGCTATAGGTCCGCAGGCGCTGATCCTCGCGGTCGATCAGGTAGTCGTTGCTGCGGTTGCGCTTCGGGACGAGGGTGCCGGGAATGCGGTCCGCATGGCTGCTGCGGCCATGTTCCCAATTGTCGATTTCCGCAGCCGAGACGGGCTTCTCGGTGTGGAAGGAAACGCAGATGACACTGATATTCTCATCGTCGATCGGCACCCACATGCGGAACGAGCGCGGCCCGCCCGGCACCGGCGCGATCATTGTGTAGAAGGGGTGGTACCACTGGTTCATGCGCCAGTAGAAGCGCCCGTCCTCGACCGTGCGGCGCGCGCCCAGGGTCATGCCGTGGTCCCGCTCGATCACCTTCCATTTAGGCGCGGTATCCCCGGAGAAATACCGGCCGGTGAGCGCCGCCTTGTTCTCGTCGTTGGCATCGACGAGGCTGTGCAGGAAACTCACATGTGCCGAGTCGATCTCGCCTTCGACCGCTTGCGCGAAATTGCACTGCTGGGTCCAGCGCGAGCGGTAGATGTGGCTCTCGGGCAGGTCCATCCAAGCGAAATCGGGCACCTCTCCGCGTTTGTCGGCGGGGCCCATATAAGTCCAAAGCACACCGCCCTTGAGCGCCGTCGGATAGGCGGTCAGGTGGACTTTCTCTCGAAACCGGCTCTCCGGCGGCTCCGAGGGAAGGTCGACGCAGTTGCCGTCCACGTCGAATTTCCAGCCGTGATAGACGCAGCGGATTCCGCAATGCTCGTTGCGTCCGAAAAACAGATTGGCGCGGCGATGCGGGCAATAGCGGTCGACAAGGCCGATGCGGCCCTCGGTATCCCGGAAGGCGATCAAATCCTCGCCCAAGAGCCGGACCCGCACCGGCTCCCCGTCCGGCGGGCCGATTTCGTCCGCCAGCATGACCGGTATCCAGAACCGCCGCATATACGTGCCCATCGGGGTGCCCGGATCCGTTTGCGTCAGCAGTTCGTTCTCTTCGCGGCTCAACACGGTGCTTCTCCCACTCTTAATGGCGGGATTAGTCTAGCACCGGAATTTTGCCAGGCGCGACCCGAATCAAACAGGCTTGAAGCGGATCGGCAGTTCGGAAAGGCCGCGTAGTACCAGGGAATCCCGCCATACCGGCGGGCCGTCGCCAAGCTCGATATCTTTCATCCGCCGCATCATCGCCGGCAGCGCGAAGCGCGCTTCCATCCGCGCCAGGGGAGCGCCGACGCAGAAGTGAATGCCGTAGCCGAAAATGAGGTGGCGATTTTTCTCGCGCCGGATGTCCAGTACGCCAGGATTGTCGAAGTGGCGCGGGTCGTGGTTCGCCGCGTTCAGCATGCAGAAGACCCGCTGCCCTTTCTCAATGGTCTTGCCGCCGATCTCGACATCTTCGAGCACGCTCCGCGCGACCGATCCGACTGGTCCGTCATAGCGCAGCAGTTCCTCGACCGCCGTCTCGGCAAGGGCGGGTTTGTCCCGCAGCAGCTGCAGTTGATCGGGATGGCGGATCAATGCCAGGAGACCGTTGCCGAGCAGATTGGTCGTCGTCTCGTGGCCGGCGAACAGCAGCAGCACACAATTGGAGATCAGCTCCGCCAGCGACAGCGTGTCGCCGCCTTCTTCGGCTGCGATCATGTGATCGATAATGGTGACGTCGTCGGGCGCCGGCGGATGCGCGCGGCGGTCCCGGATGATGTCGGCGAAATAGGCGCTCATCGCTTTTGCGCTGTTCTCCGCCAGGCCCAGCTTGTCCGGAGTCGCGGTGGCGCTGCCGACGAAGGGTGCTAGATCCTCCGACCAGGCGCGGAACTGCTCGACATCGGATTCCGGCACGCCCAGCATGACCGCGATGACCGTGGCCGGCAGATGATAGGCGAAGGAATTGATGAAATCCACGTTGCGGCCGTCGGCGCCGCGCTCGACCAGCTGGTCGATCATCCGTTCCACAATAATTTCGACCTTGGGCCGAAATTCGTTCAAGGCCGTCGAGGTGAACCCGTGGTTCAGGAGTTTCCGCATTCTTGTGTGGTCGGGCGGATCCATGAAGACGGCCCATTTCTGCAGCATCGGACCCACGGTTTTCACCTTTTCGCGCTCCGACGGCGAGATGCGGTCCAGATAGGGACTGATCCGATCCGCCGACAGGCGCGGGTCGTTGAGGCTTGGCCGCACGTCGTCGTAGCGCGTCAGCACCCAGGACCGCAGCGCCGTGCTGTAATGCACCGGGTCCTCTTCCTGCAGCTGGCGATAGACGGGATAAGGGTCGTCCATCACGGCAGGATCGTAGGGATCAAAATTAAGCGGCATGTACCCAACTCCTTGTGGCACTAATATTAAGGTAGGAGCGTGGCGGCGGCCAGCGATGTGGCCGCGTCGTGGTCGCGCAGGCATCGGCTCGGGAGCAAGGATATGGAGGTACGGCGGCTCGGTGAAACGTTTTTTGCGGAAGTTGACGGTGTCGATGTCTCGAAGGGATTCGACGCTGCCGGATGGCAGGCGTTCTACGAGGCCTATCTTTCGCACCAGGTCCTGGCCCTCCACGATCAATCGTTGACGGCCCGGCAGTTCTATGAGTTCGGCCAGCGGTTCGGCCCGGTCGAGCCGCATACGGTGGAGATGTACCACCATGAGGAATTCGCCGGCATTACAGTGTTGTCGAACCGGACGGAAATGGGGCGGCCGAAGGGTATCCGAGACGCCGGGTCGGAATGGCATTCGGATTATTCCTACAAGAAGGTAACGGCCAACGCGACCATGCTCTACGCGCTTGAGATTCCGGAAGAGGGCGGCGATACGATCTTTGCCGATCTTGCGGCGGCTTACGCGGCGCTACCGGAAGCGACGCAGGCGCGATTGGAAGGTCTGCAGGTCCGCCAGCAGTACCGCTGGTCGCGGGACCGCGCCCATCCCGAGGGTCGCTGGCATTTGTTGAGCGATGCGGAGCGCGAGAAGACTCCGGAGATCGTCCATCCGCTGATCCGCACCCATCCGGAGACTGGACGGAAAGGTTTTTTCATCACCCCGGCGGTCAGTTCGGGGATCATCGAGATCGTCGGTATGGCACCGGCGGAGAGCGCGGCCCTGATCGAAGAGGTCTATGCGTATGCCGCCGACCCGCGCTTTCAAATGCGTTTCAAATGGCGCCCGGGCGATCTGGTGGTCTGGGACAACCGGACCCTGATGCACAAGGCGACGACAAACGTTCTGCCGCCGGAGAGGTTCCGCACGCTCTATCGAATCAACACCACCGGCAGCGTGCCGTACTGACGGATCGAAAAAACCGACCGGCTTGCTTAAATGCCGTCGTCGACCTCGACCCCGAGGGTGTTCAGCGCCATGGCAAGGGTCGCGTAATTGCCCGCGGTAAAGATGATGTCGAGCACTTGTTGCTTGTTGAAATGCTTGGTGAGCGCGGCCCAGCCGGAATCGTCCAAGGTTTTCTTGTCCAGCAACTCGTCGACCGCCGACAGCAGGGCAGCCTCCGCCTCGGACCACCCGGCAGCGCTGCCGCCCTCTTTCACTCGGTTGACCTCGGTTTGCGTGAGACCGGTTTCCAGCGCGATGCGGTTATGCTGGGCCCACTCGTAGGCCGACTGGCTGACCCAGCCGGCGCGCAGGATCACTAATTCGCGGTCGCGCGGCGAAAGGCTCGACTTCAGCAGGCAATGGTTCGCGAAGACCATCCAGCGTTTTAATAGCTTGGGATGGTGGCCCAGCGTCGTAAAAATATTAAAGACGCGCCCAAAGGTCTTCTCGGTCGGGGCGAACATTTCGCGCAGCTCGTCGGTCCACTGATCGGCGGGCAGCGGCGCCAGGCGCGGTGCTTTGGAATCGGACATGCATTACTCTCGTTCTTGATGCGGTTGTTCAGCTATCTAGGGCGGATTTTCGAATCCGCTCGCTTGCTGTCTTGAGTTGTCCGCAGGCGGCCAGGATATCGCTGCCGCGCGGTGTGCGGACCGTGGCAACATATCCGGCGCGCTCGATGATCCGGGCGAACTTCATGATGGTATTCCTGGACGAACATTCGAAACTACTGCCGGGCCACGGATTGAAGGGGATCATATTGACCTTGGCGGGGATGCCTTCGATGAGACGCACAAGCTCCCGCGCGTCGGCCTCCGAATCGTTAACGCCCTTCAGCATGACATACTCGAAGGTGATCCGCCGCGAGTTTTTGGCGGTCGGATAGGCGCGGCAGGCCTGCAGCAGTTCAGCGATCGGCCATTTCTTGTTGATCGGCACCAACTTGTCGCGCACGTCGTCGGTGACCGCGTGCAGCGAGATTGCGAGCATGACGCCCAGATCTTCACCGCAGCGCTCGATCATTGGCACGACACCCGAGGTCGAAAGCGTGATCCGCCGCTTCGAGATCGAGACGCCGTCACCGTCCATCGCAATCTTCAATGCCTTCTTGACGTTTTCGTAGTTATACAGCGGCTCTCCCATGCCCATCATCACGACATTGGTCAGCCGCTTCGATTCCTGGTCCGCCTGCCATTCGTCGAGATGGTCGCGAGCCAGCATGATCTGCCCGACGATTTCGCCGGGCTCCAGATTGCGGACCAAGCGCTGCGTGCCGGTGTGACAGAACGCGCAGGTCAGCGTGCAGCCGACTTGGCTGGAGACGCACAGCGTGCCCCTATCGGGTTCGGGAATATGGACGGTTTCCGCCGCGTTGTGGTCGTCGAACTTCAGCAACCATTTGCGGGTCCCGTCGACCGATTTCTGATCTACCGAGACGCCGGGACGGTCGAGTCGGAAGGAGTCCGCGAGGCGGCGGCGCAAGTCCTTCGAAAGGTTGGTCATCAAATCGAAATCGCGCACGCCCTTTGCGTAGATCCAACTGTAGATTTGGTTGGCGCGGTAGGTTGCGACATCGAACTCGGCGAGCGCCGCGGCGATTTCCGCGCGCGAGTAGCCGATCAGATTCACGCGGGAATCCGGACTCGGCATCGGTGCGGGAGAATTGATTCCGATCATGGCGGTATTAGTCATAGGGTGGGATATACGGCAGAATGAACCTGCGCGCCAAGGGAGAACGATGATGAGCTTCGAAGATTTAAAGGCCGAGCTATCCCTGCTGTTCGATGAGATGGAAGGCGATCAAGGAGACCGCCACGAAATCTATCTCCGCATTCGCGAGAAGTTGGAGGCGCTGAAGGCGATGGGCATGCCCTTGCCGGAAGATTTGGTGCGTCTTGAAGAATCGCTGGAGGCCGTATTCGCGGCCGACCTCAAAAAGTCAAAATGATGCGGGCTGAAAGCGTCTAATTCTTGCCAATGCCGCAGGACCGGTTCATCTCCGCATAGGCCTTGGTGAAGCCCTTGAGCGAGAAAACGTCGGTGGTTTCCGTGCCGCGGCCGGAGACCCCTTTTGCGGTCATCTCCGCCCCGCTCCGCATGGCTTGCACCATTCTGCTGTCATCCTTCGGATCTCGGTTCCAGGCCGTATCGCCGTCGGTAAATAGGCTGAAATCGGACTTTCCGATTTTGGCATCGAGCGTGCTTCCTTTCCGGAAAGGGTAGCCGATCGAAACGCTGATTTCGTTCAGGCGTTTCTTGGATGGCCGTTGCGTGACATAAGCGTAAATATCGCCGCGCCGTGTATAGTTCCCTTCCGATTTCGTCGGCTGACTCCACATCAGGCAGACCTTGCCGCCGCCTTCCTCGTAAGTCTGTACGTGCCAATCGCCAAAAGTGCCGACGAAATCATCGGCCTTGGCGGTCGAGAGTGCCGCAAGCATCAGCGCGATGGCAAAAAACGGCGAACGGGAGTGATACGGTTTCATGCCCCTTAGATACGGAATGGCGCCGTTCGGTTCAAGGTGATGCTGCTCGGTAATGTGGTGTGCGCAATGACAAAGGGCCGCCGCGCCTTAGGTTCATTCCATAGTGTTTTGGACGAAGCGGCTTCGCGCCGGCGTTGCTGAGGATTTCGGATGATACCGACCCAATATGCGCAGGTCTGGTACCCGGACAGTCGTCCCGGGGCGCCCGCGTGCGCTTTCCGGTTTCTATGACGGCTGTCGCTGCATCCGTACCGATGGCCGATACCCGGCGCTACTGGGTGCTCGGGACGGTGACACTGGCGACGCTTCTCTTCGCGATGACGGTGACGATTTCCTATGTCGTCCTGCCGCAGATGCAGGGCTCGCTTTCCGCGACCCAGGATCAAATCGCCTGGTCGGTGACGTTTAATCTGGTCGCCACCGCAGTGGGCACGCCCGCCGCCGGGTGGCTGGCGAACCGGTTCGGTCGCCGGGCACTGATGTTCTGGTGCGTAACCGGTTTCTCCGTTGCTTCGCTTCTATGCGGCACCGCGACCACCCTTGAGGCCCTGATCGCTTACCGGGTCATCCAGGGATTGATGGGGGCCCCGATCACGCCGCTCTCGCAGGCGATTATTCTGAGCACCTTTCCCCGCCACCAGCATGGTCTGGCGACCGCAGTCTGGGGCATGGGCGTGGTCTGCGGGCCGATCATCGGCCCGACGATCGGCGGTTTCATCGCGGAGGCTTACAACTGGCGCTGGGTCTTCTTCATGACCTTCCCGGTCTGCGTGGTCTCGATTCTGAGCGTTTTGGTTTTCATTACCGACCGGGAGCGCAACGCGTCGATCCGTCTCGACTGGACGGGGTTTCTCGCCTTGTCGATCGCGGTCGCGAGCTTTCAGTTGATGCTCGACCGGGGCGAGCGGCTGGACTGGTTCGATTCGTTCGAGATTATTGTCGAGGCCTGCCTTGCCGGGCTCGGACTTTACCTCTTTGCGGTTCACAGCCTGATGGCGGAGAAGCCGTTTCTCGACCCGAAATTGTTGCGAGACCGTAATTTCGCTCTGGGTTTGTTCTTCGCCTTTGCTTTCGGCGGGTTGGCCTTCGTCCCGATGGTTCTGTTGCCGACGATGCTGCAGGACTTGCAGGGTTTTCCCGATTCGGTGATCGGCATTGTGCTTGCGTCGCGCGGGGTCGGCAGCATGATCGGCAATTTCGTGGTCGTGGCGATGGGCCGGTTCGATCCTCGGATCGGCCTTGCTATCGGCTTTACCAGCCAATCGCTCAGCGGTTTTATGATGGCGCAGTTCGATCTCAACGTATCGATGTTCGATGTCATGTGGACCAGCGCCTTTCAGGGGTTCGGCAATAGTTTCCTCTGGGTGCCGCTGACCGTCATCGCGTTCGGCACCTTGTCGCCGTCGCGGATGGGCGAGGCGACGGCGGTCTTCCATCTTGTCCGCAACCTTGGCAGCGCGATCGTCATTTCCATTTGTGTGGGCGTCGTCGTGCATTCGACAAGCGTCAGCTACAGCGTGATATCGGAACACTTGTCGCTGTTCAACGAAGCCTTCGGCATCGCCTCCGTCGCGGGCAACTGGTCGCTCGACAGCGCGCTGGGGCTTGCCCGGCTGAGCGGCGAGGTCGATCGCCAAGCGTCAATGATCGGCTATATCAACGGCTTTTACGTTTTCTCGGCATTTGCGATTTCGGTGGTGCCCTTCATTCTGTTTCTGGACAAGCCGCGACGTTAAGGATCGGCGCTGCATGATCTTCCGGAGGCCCGGGTTAGATGTTAATGCAACGAAGGGCACGTGGCAGGAGGCGAGCGATGCGGTTCGGCATCTTCGGCGGGGCGCGGCAGAAGCGCGGATTGGCCGATACGGACAGTCCCACCGGCTACCGGGATTGGATCGAATACAATATCGAGGCGGAGGCGCTCGGCTACCTCAGCACCTTTACGACCGAGCATCACTTCACCGGCTTGGGCCAGGTGTCGGCCTCGCTCAGCCTTTTGACCTATCTTGCCGCGAAGACGACGACACTGCGTCTCGGAACCGCCGTCATGACGCTGCCGTGGCATCATCCCATTCTGCTCGCCGAGCAGGCGGCGACCTTGGATCTGGTCTCGGAAGGCCGCCTCGATTTCGGCATCGGCAAGGGATACCGATATAACGAGTTCAATGGCTTTGCCATCGATATGGCCGATGCGGACGCACTCTTCGAGGAATCGCTGGATCTGATCCTCGCCGCCTGGCAACGAGAAGACCGGTGGAGTCACCAAGGCGCCCACTGGCGGTTCAACGATATCGTCGTGGAGCCGCCGACTGTCCAGAAACCGCATCCGCCGATCTGGCTTGCGGCCGGACGGCCGGAGTCGATCCGGGCTGCCGCCCGGCGCGGCGCGCACCTTCTGCTGGACCAGTATTCGCCGCTGGCGGCAGCGCTGGAACGGGCAAATATTTTCCGGGACGAGCTCGGGATCATGGGCATCGATCCGGCCGAACGGGAGATCGCCCTGGCGCGCGGTCTTTACATTGCGGACAGCCCTGAGGAAAAGGCGGCCGCGATCGAGCGGCGCACGCGATCGCGCGGTCTGGTGGACGAGCTGGCGCAGACGCCCGACCGTGACAATCAGGCCAGCATCATGCACTTCAAAGGCCCGGAAGAAGCGCTCGACGGCGCGCTCATCGGCACGCTCGATGAAATCCACGAGCGAATCGAGGCCATCCGCGCGGGCGGAATCGATTACGTCCTGCTGTCGAATCAAGGAGGTGGGATCGAGGGATTGCGGCGTTTCTCGCGGGCGTTTCTTTAGTCCCGCCCACCATGAAAATGCGGTGGCAGTTCTTCGGTGGGGCCGCCGGGCGCGACAGGCCGGGGCGCAAACCGGCCTTTGGTGAGCCAGCGGTCATACATCAGGATCGCACCGGCAACGCCGACATTGACGCAGAACTTGGTCGGGATTTTCACGACATGTTCACAGCGCGCGACGATTTCCGCCGATAATTCGCCTTTTTCCGGGCCGAGGATATAGGCGGCCTGTTCGGGATGGGTGAAGCTCGGCAGGTCGTGGGCGTCGTCCAGCAGTTCGACCCCGACGAGCTGACAGCCCTTCGGCAGGACCAACTCTTTCGGCGTCGGGAATTCGTAAAGCGGCAAATGACGATGGGTCTTGGAAGTATCCGATCGGTCGATCTGCTTGAGATCGACCGCGGGCGCGACCGCAAATACGAAATCCGCGCCGAACGCGTGCGCGGAGCGTATCAGATTGCCGACATTCATCGGTTTTGAAATGCTCTCGACGCCTATGCCAAAATATCCTCGCATGGCGCCGGACCTTGCCCGCGAAGCGGCGCGATGACAAGGGTTTCGGGGCAAGGTCTACGCCTAAATCTTGTCTTTGCTTGCTGCGATTGCGTGGTAGAACGCGTTCGAACTTCCGGCTGATTGCCGACAAGGCAGGAGGAGAGAGGCGCCCATGAACGAGCATTCCCATGATTCCGCGTCCCGACCGGCGATGGACGACGCACCCGTCATGGTCGAAGTGACGCGGGGCGACATGGTGGAAAGCAGGCATCGTGGATGCGCCGCCGTCGTCGACGCGTCGGGATCGGTGGTGATGTCCTGGGGCGACGTCGAGGCACCCGTCTATCCGCGCTCCGCAATCAAGCCGTTGCAGGCAATTCCGCTGGTCGAAAGCGGTGCCGCCGATGCTTGCGGCGCGTCGGACAAGGAGATCGCGGTCGGGTGCGCATCCCATGGCGGCGAGCGGATGCACGTCGATGCGGTTGCGGCCTGGCTGGCAAGGGTTGGCCTCTCGACGGACGACCTCGAATGCGGTGAGCATGCGCCGGGTTATGGCCCGGCGAGCGACGATCTGGTACGCGAGGCTCAGCCCTTCGGGTCGGTGCATAATAATTGTTCCGGCAAACATACCGCTATGCTGGTAACCGCGCGACATCTGGGCGAGCCGACAAAGGGCTATATTGATTACACCCATCCGGTGCAGCAACGGATCATCGGTGTGTTGGAACAGATGTGTGGTCTCGATCTGGCCGTGGCACCGCGCGGCACAGACGGGTGCTCTATCCCGACGCTGGCTATTCCGCTCGGTAATCTGGCGCTCGCATTCGCGCGCTTTGCCGATCCGGGCGACGAAGTTCCCCCTCGGCGGGCCGAAGCCATCGCGCGGATATCGAGGGCGATTACCGCTGCACCCCAAATGATCGCCGGGACAGGCCGCTATTGCTCTACCGTCATTCGGGCGACTCAAGGCCGGGCGCTCGTGAAGACGGGTGCCGAAGGCGTATTCTGCGGTGCCGTTCCGTCGCTCGGCCTCGGCATCGCGCTGAAATGCGAGGATGGGGCGACGCGTGCGGCGGAGATCATGATGACGGCGCTGCTGATGCGCCTCGGCGTTCTCGACGATGCGATCGCGCGCTCCATTGACCGCGGCCTTCGCGAACCCATTCTTAACCGGAACGGCCGGACCGTCGGGGAGGTTCGCGTGGCGGGACCGCTCGCCGCCGACTGACCCGGCCCCACCAGACCGCACAGATAAAGGATAGCTATGCGCTCGATACGCGTCTCGACACTCGAAGGGGTCGATGCCCTGACCCTGGAAGACATTCCCTCTCCTACGCCAGGTCCCGGTGAAGTCCGATTGAAAGTCTACGCTGCCGGGGTCAATTTTCCGGACTTGCTGATGTCGGAGGGAAAGTACCAGCACAAGCCCGAGTTGCCGTTCACGCCGGGTTTGGAGGCGGCGGGCGAAGTGATCGACGTTGGCGAGGGGGTGACGCGTTTCAAGCCCGGCGACCGGGCGATGGGATTCTTCGACTACGGCGCCTTTGCGGAGGAAGCCGTCGTTGCCGAGAAATTTCTGATGCAGGTACCCGACGGCATGGATTGGGAGACTGCAGGCGGCTTTATTTTGACCCATACCACCAGCCATGCGGCACTGATCCATGAGCGTGTCAATCTGAAGGCGGGGGAAGTCCTTCTGGTGCACGGTGCGGCGGGTGGCGTCGGGACGACGGCGGTGCAGATCGGCAAGGCGCTTGGCTGCACGGTGGTGGCGACCGCCGGTTCGGACGAGAAGGCACAATTCGCGCTCGACAACGGCGCGGATTACGCGATCAATTATTCTACCGAGGAAATCCGTACCCGGGTGAAGGACCTCGTCGGCGGTGCCGATGTCGTCTACGACCCGGTCAGTGGTGATGCCTTCACCCAATCGCTCCGCTGCATCAATTTCGAAGGCCGGATCATTATCATCGGCTTCGCCAGCGGCACCATTGCGGACGCGCCGGCGAACTACGTGTTGGTCAAGAATATCTCCATCGTCGGCTTTCCGGTCGGTACCTACCGACGGCGCAGTCCGGAGATCCTGCTGCGTTCCTATGACGGTTTGTCGAAGATGTGGGCGTCGGGCCAGCTCAGACCGCAGCAGAGTCACAGTTTCCCCCTGGCGGAAGCGGGCGAGGCCATCAAGGCGCTTCGGGATCGCAAGGCCATGGGCAAGGTCATCGTGAAAATCCGGGACGGGGAGTGATTGGCATGCGCGCAATGAGACTTCACGGCCGCGACGGTATCGACGCGATGAAATTGGAGAATGTCGACCTGCCGGCGCCGAAGCCGGGCGAGGCGCGCCTTGCCGTCCATGCGGCGGGCGTCAATTTCGGCGACACGCTGATGGTCACCGGCCAATATCAGGAGAAACCCGATCTGCCGTTCAGCCCCGGCATGGAGGCGGCGGGCGAAGTCATCGCGCTCGGCGACGGCGTCGACAACGTCAAGGTCGGCGACCGGGTTATGGGCTCCATCGGCTTCGGCGGTTTCGCCGAGGAAGCCAACGTGCCGGCGGCGAACCTGACGCAGGTCCCCGACGACATGGACTGGGTGACGGCGGCGGCTTTCCCCGTTGCCTACGGCACCAGCCATGTGGCGCTGACCTATCGTT
>Ga0070726_10003824_pt1 | contig 12415 bp, 10 predicted proteins | sample tdAd471_FD_67275 | JGI IMG/M metagenome (GOLD analysis project Ga0070726, IMG submission 67275) | Marine sediment microbial communities from the Atlantic coast under amendment with organic carbon and nitrate - tdAd47.1 | ecosystem: Environmental > Aquatic > Marine > Coastal > Sediment | place...
CTTTTTTGCTCCAAAAGCATTGCCCAAACATGCACTAAATCTACAGTCGTAAACACCAAACTCCTAATCACACAAAACATGAAATCCTCAATTCTTCTACTCACAGTCCATTGGGAATCGCTATTTCCTAGTCTATTGGAAAACACCCCAATTGCGAAGATTTCCATGCTAATCCTAGTCTTGCTTGGGATGATCCTTCTTCTGGTTATGTACCTCTTGAAAAAACGGAGTGATCATCGCAAAGAACTCAACTACTTGCGTACAAAAATTTCATCTGACCTTCACGATGATGTAGGCACGTTGCTTTCTGGTTTGGCGATGCATGCTGAGCTATTAGCCCTTCAACCCACAGAATTAGATACGGATAAATTGGCTAGAATAGCGCGTATGAGTCGTAGCGCGATGTTGCGGATGAGAGACCTGGTATGGGCCATTGATAATCGAAAAGATAAATGGGAGCACCTAATTGACCGACTATACGAACATGCCTCCGACGTACTCACCCCTTTAAATATCGACTTCAAATTAGAGGTAGAAGGGATCGATTCAAGCCTTTGCATTTCTCCTCAATTGCGCCAAAATCTATACCTGATTGGTAAAGAAGCAATCACCAATGTAGCCAAACACTCGAATGCCGCCATTGTCACCATCATGATTCGGCAAAAAAATGGCAACTATGACATGAAGATCCAAGACAATGGCCATTTTCACGCAGAGGAAAAGCAATCGATAGCAGGCTTGGGATTATCCAATATCAAATGGCGCGCCAAGCAACTGGGCGCGAAATTGAGTTTCCAGAATCGAGATGGATTTGGGATATTATTACAAAGAATACAAATGGGCTAACTCAAATCCGACAAAAGAGAATCATGTGTACTTAGAGGTACTATCTTTCTTTAGATAGCGATTTCTTTTACAATAGCTTCTTTGCTAGTTAGAAAGAATGTTACTCCATCATTTCCTCCACCCTATCTGCTATGTTTAAGGCCCAAACCATTAGTCGATAAGCAGGGTAGGATTTACTGAGGGACTTTTTCCTAACGGTTATTAGGCACCCTCTTTCTTCATAGGAGACTTTACCTTTGTTTTTTTCATCCATGGAAAAGTCTATTAAGTTTTGCCAGTCTCTTGGCTTGAAAGCCTCGAAATCAGATTTGAGTAGTTCCAGATCAGTTGAATCTGAGAGATCATAATTTCTCATTTCAAATGTAAGTTTTGCACACATCATCAAGTATTCCAAGCTATAGATAAGTCTTAGTGTCTAAGACCTAAAATAGTCAACGATATGTATCTCTTTATGTGCCCTTAATAGGAGACGGGTAGCGAATATCAACTTGGTTTAGAGCATGTTTGGGCAACACCATTTGGGCCTGTCGGCCTGCCAGGCAGGCCTAAAATATCCTTTTTTGCTCCAAAAACATTGCACAAACATGCTCTAAATGCACCAATTCATTCGCTACCCGTTAAGGTTTATCAAAAGAGATAAGTGTTTTTCATACTAATTAAATGCCTGCCTAGTTATGATAGGCCTGATTGTGGGTCAATGCCGAACCACAAGAAGAACAATTACCAGCCGCACCAGCACCTGGGTGCCCATTCGGACAAGTATAATGATAAACGCCAGCTGCATTTTGAGCAGGACTCGCAGTTGTTACTGTTGTAGGTTGTTGAACCTGCCCAGCAGGTGTACCCTGATTTTTTTGTAGCATCGGGGCAAAAGTGCTACCGCCGCCTCCGGCGGCTGGAGTTACTGTGGTACTAGGCGTGGCCGGAGCACCAGGCGTATTATGATAAGCTTGGTTGTGTGCTAGGGCCGAACCACAAGAAGAGCAATTGCCAGCTGCTCCAGCACCTGGATGCCCGTTGGGGCAAGTATAATGGTACACACCAGCTGCATTTTGAGCAGGGCTATCTGTCGTAGGTGTAGCAGGTGTCGTAGGTGTAGTTGTGATTTGCGGATTAGCGGCCGCGTCATTATTGTGATAAGCAGGATTGTGCTCCAAAGCGACGCCACAAGTGGCACAACTGCCGGCTGCCGCTGCTCCTGTATGACCATTCGGACAAGTATAATGATCGATTCCTGAAGCTACAGCTGTAGTGTTTTGAAGAGGAACCGCAGGCGTGGTGGTAGTGGCTGGTGTCTGAGTAGCTCCTGAGTTACTTTCATTGCCAGAGCAAGCCAGAAACACAAGCGCAATAACGACAACTAGGACGCTTGATCTGGTAGATAAAGATTTCATGGTATTATGTTTGATGTAAATAATCAATGAAGATACAACTTTTGCCGGTATTGGAACCAATAAAAGGTATTTCTGAATAGACTGGACCGGATGACGACAAGTGGTGTCATTTGATCCGAAAGCACCGTTACAGCTGGGTTTTCACCCCATTACGGCGATTTATTTTAACTAAAAATTTGACTTCCTCCACAGCTAGTCCCCCCCTAGTTCAACTAATAAAAAATGGGTGCGAAATCCACCTATGACAGATTTCACACCCATTAGTCCTAAAGCCCTTCAGTGAGGGGCTTTCAATTATTCTTCTATTCTTGCACCAAGGCTAGAAACTGCGGCCACATTAAAAATTCCCAGCACATCCTCTCCTGCTACATTGCTACTGACGTTTCCACTGGTATTAGCTAGTGGTATAGCAAAGATAGTGTTATCGCCATTGGTCATTTGATCTCGCGCAATGCTGAGGAAATTGAAAGCGAAAGGAGCAATCGAATGAATTTCCACCAAAATACTATCCCCTTGACTCCAGGGAGCTACCTCGTCATTATCCTCTGAATCGGGATCTGCCACGCGATTAACAGCCTCACGAATAGGAGGAATAAAAATCAAGCCATCCAGTTCTGCACCTGGCGCAAAAGCGGCATCAAAGGCAATGTTTAATTCTTGCGGCTTATTCAAAAACTGGCCATTCTTATAGGTTTTGATCCAATAGGCATTGCCTAGGCCAATAATATCGCGAGCATAAAACTGTGCATAAGTACCATCAGCTCCTCGTATATCATCCGTTCTGAACTCCTGACCAATAGAATCTATCTCTGGTACAGGATTCATCAAAGAGGAAGCCGTGTAGTTTTTCCCATCCCAGTCGATATTCAAAGTGAACAAGGTTCCTACTTCTCCTAAATTTTCGCCAGCAGCCGGCGTCCAGGTGTAGTTTCCATCCCCTTTTTCTTCAAATGTCATGGTGTTCCCATTTTCATCGCTGATATTGACCGTAGCATTACTCACACCACTAGCAAAAGAGTTACTAAAATAGGGCTCCGTCAAAGTGAGCTTAATGGTTTGTGGAGCAGATTGATTGTTGAGCCATGCGTCCACGACTAGCAGTTGAGGAGCATCGTCCGTATCGATATCAATAACATCTTGGCAACTGGACAAGGCAAAGCCGGCTAGCATCACCAACAAAGCCATGAAGTAGGACTGAGATTGTCGATTTTTAACTGTTTTCATCTTATTTATATTAGAGTAGACTTTGTTTTAAAATTTGAAATTATAGGAGACTGAAGGAATGAAATTACCAATTACTGACAGTCGAACGGCTTCTGTATTTACCGCTTGTCCAGCCATCAATCGGTTCTGCGTCTGGCGGAAGAAAATGGAAAAAGGGTTTCTTCTACTGTACACATTGTAAATAGAAAATACCCACTGACTCTGCCACCTCCGCTCATCATTTTTCTTACCTTCCAAGGTCGCGGACACATCCAAGCGGTGATAAACGGGAATTCTTACATTGTTTCTCGTATTATTCGCATTGTGCGGAATTACATAGCCTTGTTGTTCGAACCGAGAGGTGGGAAAGGTAGTAGGTGTTCCCGAAATCAAAACAAAATTGGAACTAAAGGACCATCTTTTACCGGGTTCATAGAAGGCAGTGAGGCTAAGATTATGCGTTTGATCAAAGCGGGAAGGATACCACTCATTTCCATTCACCCCTTCAACCAGCCGTTCTGTCCGAGCCAAGGTATAACTCGCAAAACCATTGAATTTTCCTTCATTCTTTTTCATCATCAATTCCAGGCCATAGGCTCTTCCCTTACCGACTAGTAAATCTCCTTCCAAAAACTCATTGAGTAATAAATCAGCTCCTTCGATATAATCAATCAAGTTATCTAATGACTTGTAGTATATCTCACTGGAAAATTCGTAAGTATTATTTTTGAAGTTCTGAAAGTAGCCCAATGCTACCTGATCTGCTATTTGCGGCTTGATATTATTCGTACTAGGCGTCCAAACATCGACTGGTGTAGAGGCAGTGGTATTGGATACTAAGTGTAAGTATTGAGCCATTCGGTTGTAACTAGCTTTCAGTGAAGTGCTAGGTGTCATCTGATAGCGGATAGAAAACCTCGGTTCCAGGTTATTATAGGTTTTGATCGACTCCCATTGATCAAACTGCTGAAAGGAGGAGACTGGTCGGCGTACACCTACCGGTGCATCATCAAACTCATAGGCTCGTCCTTCTCCTACATAATTGAAATAGGATAAACGCAGTCCGTAATTAAGTTTGACTTTATCACCAAGCTCCTGCTCATTCTCCACATAAATGCCGCCTTCAATGGCGTATTTTTTGTCCAGACCTACATCACTTACTTCCCCTTCACTGACCCCGACTGCATTCCCCGGTTCGAAGTCATAAATAATTCCTTGTCCACCAAATCGGAGTATATTTTGGGGGTTGATAAAGTAGGTAAATTCAGGTTTGATGCTATAGTTGAGAATTTGTGCATTCCAATCAAAACTGTTGGTCGCATCCTCTCCAAAGCTAATTTCATAATCATAATCACTGTAATAGAGTGTAATATTTGAAAAGAGCTTATCATTGAACAGGTGATTCCAGCGCAAAGTGGCAGTGCCATTTCCCCAATTGAAGCCGGCGCTTTCGCCAAAACCGAAATTGTCACGCCCGAAGTACCCCGACAAAAAGATGCGATTCTTCTCGTTGATATTGTAGTTAGACTTTAGGGTTAAATCATAAAAATTCAGGATCGAGCCAGATAAGCCATCCGACAAGAAGGGGCCTGCCAAAACATCAATATAGGAACGACGCCCCGCTACGATGAAAGAAGCTTTGTCCTTGACAATCGGTGCCTCAACGGAAAGTCGGCTAAATATCAGCCCTACTCCTCCGCTCATTTCCAACTTTTTATTATTCCCTTCCTTCATCCGCACATCCAAAATAGAGGACAAACGTCCACCATAGCGAGCAGGAATCCCCCCCTTATAAAGCTTTACATCCTTCACTGCATCGGGATTGAAGACAGAGAAAAAACCAAAAAGGTGAGAGGAATTATAAACGGGTGCTTCATCTAATAATACCAGGTTTTGATCAATCGACCCTCCTCGTACGTTGAACCCCGTCGCTCCTTCTCCGACCGTAGTTACGCCCGGTAGCAATTGAATGCTCCTAATGATCTCTACTTCGCCCAAGAGTGTGGGCATTTTCTTAATCGTTTGGATATCCAATTTATTGACACTCATTTCAATATTGGATACGTTTTGGTCTTCTGCTTCCGAGACCACCACGACTTCGGTCAATTGGGCCGCTGCCTCGCCTAGTTCAACATCCAATGTTGTATTAGCCGATAGCGTCACTGACTTAGTAGTGGTTTCAAAACCTAGATAAGCAAATTCCAATTCATAGGTACCTGTAGGAATGGAGAGGGAATAAAAACCGTATTCATTACTGGAAGCCCCCACATTGAGCGCTTTACTGTATACTGTTGCCCCAATTAAGGTTTCTCCGTTATTTGCATCTTTGATGTATCCACTGATTGTATATTTCTCTTGCGAGAAACCAGTGATACCTGCTAATAGAAAAATAAATAGCAGTAGCTTTTTTTCATTCATATGTATAATGTTTTCAATAAATTGGCCCCTTTAAGGGTGAAAGCGTTTATATAATTATGTAGTTGTAGATTCATTATAGATGGCCTTTCGGCAGAGGTAACGCGCAAATTAAGGAGCCAGCTAAGCAGCAGCTCTCCTACTCATATGAACTAAACAGAAGGAAAATGAATTTGGTTGTACAAAGGCTTATTATTTACGATTGGACGCTAGATGCTTACGACCTTCTAGTTTTGGTGAGTGTAGTTTTCAACATATGAGAATTTTGCGACACTTGGATTTGTTAGAATAAAAACTCCAAGGAACGCTATCCGACCATATTTTATACCCCCTAAAAAACTATAGGGGGTATAAGAGCATGTTTGGGAAGCAAGGAAAAATTTTAATTTCCGTGTGCTATCCTTACTTTTAAGGATAAGTACATATTACTGGATATTTGTGATTTAGTAGCTCAAAAGTTGAGCAGTTTAGTGTCTATCCTGGCTTTAATGCTTTAAGCTTCAATTTCCCAACAGAATGTTCAGTCGTATGCAGAACATGTTGCGCAAGACTTCCGAAGTCTAAGTTGGCGCTTCTTAGCTCACTTCTAAAATTTAGGCAGATAATGAGAATAGTCAGTTGTTGTTTAGCTTTGTTGTTTAGTGTATCCCTCTCCGCTCAAGATTTCAGTCTTTTTTCTAAAGAGGTTTTTAAGAATAAAAAAGGAGAAATTCTCCCTTATCGAATGCTATTGCCAGAGCATTATGATCCTGCTAAAGAATACCCACTAGTACTTTTCTTGCATGGCGGTGGAGAAAGGGGAGATGATAATGAAAAGCATTTGGTACATGGCGTGAAGGCTTTTCTGGAAGCAGAAAATCGAGTAAAGTTTCCTTGCATCGTGATCGCACCACAATGCCCTGCGGATAGCTATTGGGCTTCTGCAAAATTTGAACGTACTAAATACCCCATCGATTTCGATTTTAATTATGATTATCCGATCACTAAAGGTTTGGACTTGGTGATCCAACTAACACGAGCTACGATTAAGACGAAGGCAGTGGATAAAAAACGAGTTTACATCACTGGCTTATCGATGGGTGGAATGGGGACTTTTGAGGCCATGTATCGTTACCCTCGCCTGTTTGCCGCCGCCGTAGCTGTTTGTGGAGGGGCGGATGTGGCTGCCTACCAAAAGAAACATGCCAAGCGACCGTTTTGGCTATTTCATGGTGATCTAGATGGTGTAGTTGAGGTAAAACACTCGCGCGCTATGAATGATAAATTGAAATCACTAGGTGCCGATGTAAGGTATACAGAGTATGTAGGTATCAATCATAACAGCTGGGAAAAGGCCTATGCAGAAGGCGAATTACTACCATGGCTCTTTACCAAAAAACGCTAAATGACACATCGATTTTTCAAGCTTTCCAGGTCCACGCAATGGCGACTCTCCATCTTAGTAGCCCTATTGGGTGCAGTGCTCATTTTGGGCAGTATTTTTCTCAGTATGTATACCCAGCAGCCTTGGTTGCTCCTTCTTTTAATCCCTCTTTACTTTGTCTTTGCCCAATTGCTAGACATACCATTTGGTCATCTTCGCGGTACGATTATTCATTACTCTCCGATGCTACTGGCCCAACGCCATCAGGGGAATTACCATATTCATACCACGACATTATTTGATCAGCTCTTTTGCTTACCGGATAAGCAGCCTCATTTAAGCAATCAAACCCAAACGATGATTTGGATAATTGATGGGTTCATTGCTTTTATTCAAGCGTTAAAGGATGCGCCACCTTGTCTAATCAAAGGCTCCACTTATTTCCTCAGCGAGCGGCGAGCTCAAAAATTAGGCTTTACCATTACACCAGCTGATCCTTTTACCAGGGTCATTTTGATGCTAAATTACCTGAATCTCATCCTGACGATGTCGATTACTAAAGGACGGCTGAGCTTTCCTCGCTTGGATAAAGTTATTGGTTTTGAAATTAGTTCTGCTGACTTGATAGCTAAAGAGGACTTCTTTTTGGAGTGGCAACGTAAATTAGCGGAGCGAACCCGGATAAGCAGGGAAGAGGCTGAAGATCAATAGTACAAATGCGCGCAATTTTTTCATACTGTTGTTACGATTTATGGTATTTAATAGCGCAGGGTGGGCCAACGCAGATGTACCCACCCTGTAAAAAATGCTACTAGTTCCGTATTAAGTGATTGGTCATTGGATCAGTTTTGGTCCTTTTCTGGGGAATGCGCTGGAAGTCTAGAAAAGCTCAATAAAAAGATGAAACTACCTCACAAAGTTTTCATAGCTATTATTTTAGGTTCACGCTGCTATTGAGAGTTAGGAAGCAATACTTTTGGGTAGGTGGTACCTGGCTCGAATGTTTCTTTTGAGTAATTTCCGAGCGATATAAATCCTACTTTTCACGGTTCCTAGAGGCAGGGCCAATTCTTCACAAATTTCTTCATATTTGTATCCTTGGTACAACATGAGAATAGGTGTGCTGTATTTTTCATCCAGGTTTTCGATCAGCTGTGACAAGTCGTCTAATGCCAATTGCAGGTCCCCATCATTGACCGTAGAAAGGTTATCCTGATAAGATAAAAAGTCTTCTACGGCATTATCAAAAACTTTACCTCTCCGCTTTTTTGCTCGAAAATTATTGATGAAAATATTTTTCATAATCGTACTTAACCAAGCCCTCACATTCGAGTCTGCCGCTAGTTTTTCTCGGTATCGAAAAGCTCGTAAAGCAGTGTCTTGGAATAAATCTTCCGCCAAATGAATATCTTGCGTAAGCTTGTAGGCAAAGCCTTTCAGATACTGCGAAAGATTGTTAAACTCGATGGCGAAATTATTAGTACTCATATCTTTTATAATATTTTTACAATTATAATCAATAGTATTACTATCTTTTGTAATTATAAACGCCATCCCCTATAATTTGTTCAGAAATCCGAGCAAAAAAAAATGACAATTTTTCTCTTTTCTTCTAAATGACTTTAGTTGGCCATTAAGTGGATGTTTATATGGCGCTAAAACGGTGAGTAGAGCTCGGGGGGCTTTCTACCAGGACTAGGTACAATGGATTTTCAGCATGATAGTTGGGCTGCTGATTGCACTAAGCGTTTCCTTGATATGAGCCTACACAAAAATTATCAGAGAAGTAGAATCAAAGGCGGACAGTCAAAAGAAATTGCTGTACATTTAGAGACTGTTTTGAAACATGTCACTAATTTTCTTAGGCGGCTTTTCTCATGATTCTTCAGCTTTGCTTAATGAAAAAATACATCCTGATCATTCTCAGCACACATTTCAAAACAGTCTCTTAAAGACATCAAACAAAATAGCCATGAGACCAACCCACACACCTCCTATAAAGTCGTCTACTTATTCTGCAATATCCTATATATCTCCTCCAACGAGAAAAGCCACTTGGCTCAAGAGCACTAGCTTTATACTTTGCGGCTTCATCGCCTACCTTTCTTGGAGTTGCGAAGCTACGCCAACGAATCAAACACAAGCGCCTCTTCCTGTAGATACCCTAAAATTTAAACTGCATGAAATCAACAAGGAAGCCTTATTCAGTTCGGTGGCGACCATGGATGTGGACAAAGATGGAGATATCGATATTGTGCATGGCGGATTCTGGTACGAAGCCCCCACTTGGACCCAGCATTTCGTAACCGAAGTCGAAGTGATTAATGGCCGGCCAGATGGCTATTCTCACTTAGAAATGGATGTCAATAGAGATGGATGGACGGATATCGTCCATGTCAACTTTAGAAGTAAGTCCATTTATTGGCTGGAGCACCCAGGGGCAGAACTGGGGGAATGGTCTAAGCACATGGTGGATGAACCAGGTCCTATGGAAACGGGACGACTACATGATATTGATGGAGATGGCCAAATGGATATTCTACCTAATGGCTGGGACTTTGCAGCTTGGTATGAATTGTTACCCTCAGAAAAGGAGGGTGAAGTAGCATGGAAACGGCATGAGATTGCTACAGAAGGCGGCGGCCATGGCAGTGGGTTTGGTGACTTGAATGGCGATGGCTGGGGTGATTATGTGGGTACGAATGGCTGGGCTGAGGCGCCCGAAAACCCTCGCCAAGAAGCGTGGGTCTGGCACCCTGACTTTGACCTTGGCCGCACCTCGATGCCAATCGTGGTAGCCGATGTAGACGAAGATGGTGATAACGATTTAATCTACGCTATTGGCCATGATTATGGTTTATACTGGGTAGAACAACAGAAAAATGCAAGCGGAAGCCATTGGGAAAAACACCTGATTGATAGTACTTGGTCACAAGGACATAGTCCGCTCTGGGTTGACCTCGACAATAATGGGAAAAAAGAATTCGTAGCTGGCAAAAGGTTTTGGGCCCATGAAGGTAAAGATCCTGGCGCTCGGGATCCATTGGTGATTTATCGGTATGAATTTGATCAAAAAGAAGGTCAATTCAACAGATATCCTATTCAGGAGAATGGCCCCGCCGGAACTGGCCTCGACCCAAAGGCCGTCGACTTGGATGGTGATGGTGACCTGGACTTGGTCTTGCCGGGACGTAGTGGGCTCTATTGGTATGAGAATCTGCTTCCCTCCCCTTCAGGGGGTGAGTCTCCCTTCAGGGGGTGAGTGATTCACCCTCTGAAGGGAAGGGGGGGTTGTGTAAAAAGTCTTCTTTCACCGACTTCAAATCATTGGTGATATTTACAAATATGTTTTTTGAATATTTTTATTGGAGCCTTCGGTGAGGCGCCAGCTGTTGTCTGAGCAGCGATTTTTGTTTTTTGGGCCAAAAAAAGGAGACTTTATGCCCCTTTTTTGCCTTTGGCCTTCTTTCTGTTTGCCCTGCGGGCATAGTGCTCCGCCCAAACCCCAGTTTGTTCGCAGTAAATCTTCTTAATATTGTGAGCCAAGGCTAGTAGCTGGAATTCAATATTAACTTTATCTATCCCTCGAAGTACGAAGCGCCGGTGAGCCATATTGTATTTTATATTGGCAAATGGGGTTTCTACATCCACTGCTCGTTGTGATCGTTTAGCCAAACCTTGATCGGAAGCTAAGCGCTCCTTGACGGCTGCTTTGTAAGCTTCCAGCTTTTTACTTTTGTAGATTATACGATTAGAGCCCGGTTTAGCTTTTGGTAACCTACACTGTTCAAACAAGGGACACCCCCGGCAGCTCTGGGATTCATAGATTCGTATCTGACGATCATACCCATTAGCACTTTTCTTGATCGTTTCTTCTTTAAACAGAAGTGGTGTTTGATTAGGGCACAAGTAGTAATCCTGTTCGGCATTATAGGGCCAATTGTAGCTGGAAAAAATTTTCTTGGCTAACTGACCACTCTGCTCTTGATACCATAAAGGATATTTCACATAGGCAGTATACCCCTTGGCTTGAAGCAAATCGTAATTCTCTTCACTACCATAGCCCGCATCTGCCGTATAATCTGGGGCCCAGTTAGACGGAACCAAGTCTACCACTCGTTCTTCCAATTTCTCAACATGGGGCTTTAAGGTAGGGCTATCCGATCCATTCTGGTGCATCGTTGCATTAATAATGTACTGATCAGAGGTCGTAATTTGGACATTATATCCAGCCAGTAAACGCTCATCTTTCATTCGCAGCGCCGTGGCATCTTTATCTGTCTTTGAATACGAGTTACGATCAGCCAGTAGTTGTTCCTGGTCTTCATATTTAGCCAACTTGCTTTGCTCCTTAGACAAATGGCGATGTATTTTCTCTAGCGACTTTTTTTGCTTCTTTTCTCCTTGCTGCTCAATTAATTCATTCAATTGGGTTAAGCGGTTTTGTAAGTCAGCACTAGTTAACACCAACTCTATCTGATCCGGATTTTGATGGGACCATAAGTCCTTGTTTCCATACGTGGCATCTTCGGCTTGCTGCAAGGCCTGCCAATCTTCCAACAGTAAAGTAATCCGTTTTAAAACCGCTTCCTTGTAGCGAGCTGTATTCTTACGCCAAACAATTTTGTGCTTATTGGCATTGGCTTCCCACTTAGTACCATCTACATATAGATCATCCAGATTGACATAATCATGCTCCACTAAATACAACAGTACCGTACGGAGTACCTCATCTATCAAACCCTGCATCCGGCAAGAACGAAACTCACTCAAGGTCTTAAAACAGGGCCGTTGGCCGCCCGATAACCAAATGAAAACTAAATCCTGACGAAGCTTCTCCGCTAAAGGCCGTGAGGTATATACCTTGGTACAATAGCCGTATATCCATACTTTTATCATCATCTGGGGATGGTACGGCGGGCGACCCAGGCCACTGTAATAACGGGCCAATTCTTTCAGGTCTATCTGGTCTACTATTTCATTAATCAGCTGCGCTAAGGCATTATCCTTTACCAAATCCTTGATTTGTAAGGGTAAATCCACTACTATATCTTGGCTATAAGCCTTGAAACGAATTTCTCCTTTTTCTTTTATCTTTGTACTCATGAGCAGGGGGGGCTTTGCCTTTGGTTTTTGTCGACTCAAAGATAACTCCCTCTGCTCTGTTTTTCAATAGCCCTTTTTACACAACCCC